>Ga0075012_10003553_pt1 | contig 14812 bp, 9 predicted proteins | sample All_14_2_FD_71474 | JGI IMG/M metagenome (GOLD analysis project Ga0075012, IMG submission 71474) | Freshwater microbial communities in response to fracking from Pennsylvania, USA - Allegheny Zone_MetaG_DW_15 | ecosystem: Environmental > Aquatic > Deep subsurface > Groundwater > Drilled... | reverse complement strand
TTGAAGAGACACGGCCCAGCGGCGAACCCGGCCCCCGGCAGATCCTTGGCCCGCGGATAGTCCTGGGTCAAGCCCAGCCGGATGCGCTCGAAATCGAGCCCGCGGTCGTTGGCCATCATGTAGAACTGGTTGGCCGCCGCGAACTTGATGTAGCGCCAGGTGTTCGTGAAGAGCTTGGCGAGTTCCGCCTCTTCGGGTTCCAGGTGCACGATCTTGTCCGTGAGGGTTCCGAACAGGGCGGCGGCGCGGGCCCTGCCGCTCTCCGAGCGCGACGAGACGATCTGCGGCAGCGAGTGGAGTTCCTCCATCGCCTTGTGCTCCGCAATGCGCTCCGGGCAGAACGCGACAGGGATGTCGAGCCCGAGCTCTTCGACCATCTTCTCCACGAGCGCCGTGACGCCCGGGTAGACGGTGCTGCGCAGGATCAGGAGCTGACCGTCGCGGAAGTAGTCGCTGGCTGAACTCAGGGCGGCAGGGATCGCGTTCGGGTCGGGGTTGAGGTGCTCGTCCACGGGCGTGCCGATCACGACGATCACATTCTCCGCGGTGGCGACGACGGCGGCGTCGGTGGACGCGCTGATTCGGCCATCGGCGAGCGCCTTCTTGAGGATCGGCTCGGCACCGGGCTCTATGAACGGCACGACCCCGTCGTTCACGAGATCGACCGCCTTCTGGCTCACGTCGTAGACGACGACCTTCGAGCCTCGATCGGCGAGCGCGATCGCCAGAGGAAGTCCGACGTGTCCGGCGCCACCAATGACGACGACCGTGTTCTCGAAATTGCTTGCCACCACGTTGGAATCCACCCTCGTTCTCAGCTTTGCGATACGTCGCGCGGTGACCACACCTCCGACCGAATGACTATACCGGACCGGTGAGTCGTGCTCGTGTCGTGGCGGTGCCGTCTGACCGCCAAAGGACGCGCGATGCAACCGGCGCGAACCGCTTCGGGTGGGGGGAGCAATCGCCGGGCCCCTGAACCGCGTCGATACTCTTGGCGCCTGCATCGTACTCTTGGTGCGTGCATCGTGACCGGGTTACAGCATTCATAGACGGATCAGCCGCCATTCTCGCCAAGCCTACGACTGCCGCGATCGGTGTCACCGTTGCGATCTCAGCGCTGTTTGTCGCGCTGCTCTCGTCGTACTTCCAGGCAGACGACTTCCTGAATATTGCGCAGTCCAGGGAGCGCGGTTTGAGCTGGAGCTGGCTCAACAGCCCGCTCTTCGGCCACTGGCTGCCCGCTCGTCGGTTGCTCGACTGGGGCCTCGCAGTCTCCCAGCCGATCGCTTGGGAGGCAACGCTGGGCGTCATTGTCCTCATCGTGGGCATCACTGCGCTGTTGGTGCGGCTTGTGGTTCTGCAACTGACGGCGTCCGCTGCGTGGGCGGCGGTTGCGGCAATTGCGGTGCCGCTCGCCGGCGCGATATCGGGGACGGTCCAGTGGTACGCGGGCGCTGCCCAGGTGATTCCCTCACTGATGTTCGCCACCGCGCTGCAGCTCGGTTGTTTGTGGTTGATGCGCGTTCGCGGCTGGTCGGCAATCCTCATCCTGGGGGCGATTGCGGCAGCACTCGGGGTGGGCCTCCTGTTCGACGAACGCATCGCCGTGCTCGCGATCGCCGCACCGCTGGTGGCCGCGCTCGCCGTCGGGACTCGGCCCCGGCTGGCTCGTCTCGCGCTGCCGTACGCGGTGATCGTGCCCACGCTGGGCGCGTGGTACCTGGTTCAGGATCGCATCACCGACAGCTCGCTCTCCTATAGCAACATCAACATCGGCGAATCGCTGCAATATCTCCTCGGCGCGATTCCCGGGGCGGTCCTGCCCGGCATCATCGGCTGGATCTCTCGACCCGCGCTCGGCGGCGTGACGCTGTTGATGATTGTCGGGGCGATCACCGGTGTCGTGCTGCTGGCGCTCGCGGTTATCACTGGCAGGCGCGAGCGGCTCGCATTGATCCTCCTGATCACTGCGGCGATTCTGATCCACCTTCCTGTCGCGGTAGTGCGAGCAGCACAGTTCGGGGCCTCGAGCTCCCTCGAGTCGCGCTACTCGGCGATGGTCATGCCGTTGGCAATAGCGCTCGCGGTAGTGATCGCACAGGGAGGTGTGCGCGTCCTTCGTCGGCTGTCAGCTGGTCGAGTCGCAGTCGTGTCTGCGGCAGTGCTCATCGCCATCTCGGTGACCGTCAATCTGGTGCACCTCTCCGCCAGCAACACGGGAAGGCCAGTGCGGGAATGGACCATGAAACTGACCGCCGGAATCGAGGCCCTCGGCAATCAGCCGTTCTACAACGCACCTGTCGACCAACTTGTGATCGCGCGGGCGTTTTACCCCTACAACATGACGTCGTCGGTGATCCCGCTCATGGTGAACGACACCACGACACGTGTGACCTCTTCGCGAGCGTTGCTGGTGCGTCAGAACGGTTCGGTGGAGTGGGCGACCGTCGGAGATCAGGTCGTTCTCGACAGGGCACGAGCGGAGGATCTCGCCGAGCCCGCGGAGGGATGCTGGAGTGCCTCGGACGTCCCGGGTCGCTTGTGGTACGCGTTGCCGAGTGCAGAGTCCGCGGAGGACGTTCGGGTCATCACCGTCGAGGGTTCGTTCCCGAGCGAGGACGTGCGGGTGCTCACCGGCGTCACATCTGACCAGTTGTATGACAAGACATCCTGGATCGGAGGCCATCCTCCATCCGTCGATTCGTCGCTCTGGGTCACGACGGATGACACGGCGGGCTCGCGGGTTCTCGTGGTGGAACTCGCGCCGGGCGCCTCCATTTGCATCGAAGCGGTGACGATAGGGGTTCTGCCATCGATCTTCATGGACCGGGACTGACGTCCAGTGGCCGCTTCACGGGTTCTCGATCCGTTCACCTCGTGGCTCCGGGCCGCTCGCGAGACCGTCATACGCAACACCTACCAACCGGCGGCGTCGATGCCGCGTCCGGGATGGCGGCGAGCCCTGCTGCTAGCGACGCTCGTGGTGGTCGGTGCGATCCTGAGCCTTGCGCGCACACCTATTCGGGATTGGAGCGTGCTCTGGGCCGAAGACGCGCTTGTCTTCCTGGACGGTGCCTACCACTCCGACCTGTCAGTGCTCCTGGTGCCCTACTCGGGGTACTTGCACGTCGTACCGCGACTGCTCGCGGAGATCAGCGCGCTCTTCCCGCTTGAGGCCGCTTCAGTCGTGATGACGGTGCTGGCCGCGGTGACGCTCAGCGCCGTCGCGTGCGCGAGCTACGTCTTTCTGGAGACCGTCGTGCGGGGTGTCTTCCTCAGAGTCGCTGTGTGGCTGTCCATCGTCGCGGCACCCGTCGGTGGCGGCGAGGTGCTGAACAATGCTGCAAACCTTCACTGGTTCATGCTCATCGCAGGCGTCTGCGCAATCGTGGCGCGACCACGCCCTGGTGCCGGTATGGTCGCGGCTCAGGCGGTCGTGCTGAGCCTGGCCGTGCTCAGCGACGCACTCGGGCTACTGCTCATTCCGCTCGTCGTGCTGCGGGCAACGCTTCTCCGTGGCCGCTCCGAGTGGGTCAAGGCGATCATCGTCGGGGTTGCCGGGGTGATCCAGCTCGGCGGGACGTTCGTCGGAACGATCATGCTCGGCGGAAGGCAATCGTCTGACTCCGCGCCAACGCTCGGAGAGTTCGTCGACTTTCACGCCGTGCGTGTGATCGCGCCCGCCATCGTTGGAGACGCAGCCGCGCAGAAGGCCTTGCTGCTGCTCGGCCCGCTGTTGACATGGGGAGCGGTCGCCGCCCTCGCGATCATCCTCATCGTGCTCATTCTCAATGGCGAGTCCAACCGCGGCCAGATCGTTCTCCTCGCCCTCGGTTCACTGGCGTTCTCCGCGGTTGCTGGCATTCTGCAATGGGAGTGGATCGGTGGATCCTCTCGCGTCGACTTCAACACGGTCGGTCGATACGCAGTCGTTCCGGTGATACTTCTCGTGCTGGCGTTGCTCGTCGCGGCCGACGCAGCGTTCCAAAGGTCGTCGTCCAGACGCATCGCAGTGGGGCTGGGTGCGGCGGTGCTCGCCTGGGTGCTGGTGCTCACGGCGATCGACGCGACCCGGGATAACCACCGCGCTGGTACCCCCTCATGGTCCGACGGCGTGCGGGAGGCGATCACCCGGTGTGAGGACGGCGCCGAGAGCGCCCTGCTACCGGTGGCTCCGGCATTCCTCACGTTCGGTCTCCCCTGCAGCACGATTCTGGAGCACGCCCCACGGTAATCGAGGTCACTGCGACGTGGTGCTGCAAGGAGGAGCTTGTGTGACAGAGTGACGGCATGCGATCCGTCACTGGCGCTCCGGCTCGACTCGATTCGCGACCGAGTCCCCTCATTCACACGCTCGCGCATCGTTGGCACCGCGGTGCGGCGTCTATCGGCCGCTCACTGTACCGAGACGCCGCACCGCCATCGCTCTACGGTGGGCGTCGTGTCGCGCTGTTGGCCACACTCCTCATAGCGGGCGCGGCGATCAGCCTTGCGAGGACTTCGCCGGCCCACTGGGACGTGCTCTGGGCGGAGGACGGTCCAGTGTTCTTGCGAGCGGCTTACGTTCTTGGTCCGGAGGTCATCTTCGAGCCCTATGCGGGTTACCTGCACGTCGCACCGCGCCTTCTCGCCGAGATCGCAGCCCTGTTTCCGCTCTCCGTGGCGCCTGCTGTCGTCACACTGTTGGCCGCGCTGTCTCTCAGCGTCGTAGCGTGCGCATGTTTCGTATTCGTCGAGACGGTGGTGCTGCATCCAGCCCCACGGATCGCCGCCTGGATCGGCGTCGTAGCGGCACCCACGGGAACGGGCGAAGTACTGAACTCCATCGCGAACCTGCATTGGTTCTTGCTCATCGGGGGATTCTGCGCGGTCCTCGCGCGACCACGGCCGGGTGCAGCGCTATGGGTGGCTCAAGTGTCGGTGCTCAGTCTCGCGGTGCTGAGTGACGCTCTCGGCTTGTTGCTCGTGCCGCTTGTCGTGATTCGAGCCCTGCTACGGGGAGGGCGGGCCGATTGGATCATGGTGATCATGGTCGGCATTGCGGGCCTGATTCAGATGGTGGGCACTACTGCTGGTGCAATCGTGATGGGTGAGCGCAACACGTCAGGTCAGTTGCCGACGCTGGGGGAGTTGCTTGATGTCTACGCGTTTCGTGTCGTTGCACCCACGCTGATCGGGGTTGCCGGTACGGAGCGAATCCCGGGGCGGCTCGAGGTCCTTGTTCCCTTGTTGGCGACTTGCTTGCTCACCGCCATTCTGGTTGGGGCTGCGACGCGTGTTCGGTGGAACCGCGGACATGTTCTCGCCTATGCGATGGCATCTATGGCTATCACCGCAGTGGTGTATTCACTGCAATGGCAGTGGCTCGGAGCCCCACGGGAATTGTGGATTGGTGAGAGATATGCAGTCGTGCCCACCGTGTTGCTCGGACTTGCGTTGATAGTTGCCGCAGGCTCGCTGATCGAAAAAGTCGGAACCCGAAGCGTCGCCAGGGGGCTAGGTGTTCTCGTTCTGCTCTGGATCGTCATTCTTGCAGCCATCGACTTCCGGTCAGGTGATCGTCGAGTCAGTGAGGAGCCCTGGGCGACGGTAGTGAGCGCTGCATCGATAGCCTGCGCGGACGGCGCTGCGAGTGTCGCCCTCCCCATCGCTCCCGAGGGATGGGCGCTAGAACTGTCATGCGCTGTCATAGGCACGACCGACTTGCGGTAACCGGGGTGTACCTGATGGTCCGCGCCAGCGGGCAGCGATGAGGACAGCCGAGGCCATCATCGATATGCCCAGGATCGTCAGTGCTGCCATGCTGGCGTGAACCGGTCGGCCGGAAAGCACTATCGAGTCCGCGTAGACGAAGCCAGAAAGCAATACCTGTGCCCCGGCAATGAGTGCAATCGCGGGTATCGATCTTTCCGCGATCCACGCGAACGGCACTATCAGCAACACGATCATCCACGTCTGTGACCCTTGGTGCACGACCGCCGACCCTGGGATGAACATGACGGTCGCCCAGATGGCGATACATGCCAACATCGCGGCACAGATCAGCGCCGCCCACTTCGTTTCCGCATCCGGACGACGCCGAAGCGCTGAGTAGAGCGCAAGCACGAGCAGGGCCGCGAGGGCCACGGTGCCGACTCCAAGTCCTGGGAGCGTCGAGTAGAAGTCGTATGCGATGCGACGTCCCTGCCATCCTGCATCCCATATGTCGAGGCCGCCGAGTAGGCGAAAGTCGAACGCCACAGCGAAGTTCTCGGCTCTCCCGGACAGCCACTCGATCGGGTCGAGGTCTCGGTACTGCGTGACGAGGGCGTCGACGAAGCTCCGATCGTCGATGGGGATCACACCCGCGAGGTGCCATTTGAGCAATCGATCGCCCGGAGGATGAACGAACCGTTGGAACCAGAGCCACGGCAGGTACAGAGCGGCGACCGCCGCGGCGGACACGCTCGCCGAAACTGCGAACGAGCGCATCCGCATTCGACTCAACACGACACCGGCGAGGCCGACGATCACGGGAAGGACGAATGCGGCGCCCCCGTGACTCAGAACGCCTAATGCCGTGAGCGTCGCGGCGATGATGACTGAGAGCAGGGGGAGCTCGCGCCCGCGGATCGCATTCACGAGGATTGCGATCGCCGCGATCGTGAAGGCACCCGCCAGCATCTTCGGCCACGTGAAGATCGTGTTGACGAACATGACCGGAACGAGCGAGGCCACCGCGATTGCAGCGATCGCGGCGTGCTTCTTGAAACCGAGGGCCGCGAGGAGCGCAGCTGCGGCAGGAACCCAGAGAAGTTGGACCACCACGCTCGACCCGAAGTCGACAACGCCCGGGTCGGCCGCGGGCAGAAGGCGCAAGACCGGCGCCGCGGATCGAACGATCAGGATCAACCCGGCCTGCAGCGGAGGCCGGTCGCTGGGAAGCCAGTCCCCGAGGAGGTATTCGTCGTCGCGTCCTTCCATCAAGTAGGTCGCGAGCAAGCTCGGAATCAGGTTGTCGCTCGGGAGCATCTGCGCGCTGAACCGGCCGGATGCTTCGTGGAAGGGATCACCAGGGCTCGCCCGCAGGAGGAAGAATGCAAGGGTCGCGGTGAGCGCCCCCGCGGCGACGAGCAGGAGAGACGTGGCTCGCATCGCCATGCGCCAGGCTCTCAACAAAACAAGCGAGGCAATCGCGGCAACGAGCCCGACGCGCGCGGAGTTCAGCACGAGATGAGGTGCCAACCAAGCGAGTAGAAACGTCCCGTACCCCGCTAGGCCGACGAGCGCAATCCCACCGCTCAGCGCGATCACTGCACCGCTCTTTGCCAACCGCTGTGTCAGTGCGAACCCGCATGCGACGAGTGCGCCGATTACGACCGCCGCGAGGGCCGCCGCGGCCAGCGTTCCGGCGATCACTGTGTGGGTGCGTACCGCGACAGCGGCCGGTCGGGATGGGTGACGGTTGCGAACGACCTACTCGGCATTCGTCCATGCTAGGGCCCCGCGCCCGCCCCGCGTTCTTACCATCTAGGTGGCGAAGATGTCGCCCCAAGTCTGGTCTGACGCGAGAGTGGGAGCAGCTGACCGGTAGGCGCCAGCGAGCCGCCGCCAGCGCACGAGGAGACGGACGTGGAGCCCTATCGATTCGACGAGCAGACGGAAGGCGGCCCTGCGGTTCCGTCGAAGCACGAACCACGCGCGACCGTCGGCGCTCGCCAGCGCGGCCGAATCGAGAAGGCCGAGCCGCCACCACTTGCCTTCGGCGCTCGGTACGGCGGTCTGCAGCACCCCGGCCTCGCGCGGGCTGCTCCGAAGCTGGTGCAGCGCAACACGCACCAGCCCCGATATACCTCGTCGGGGAGCCTGCGTCTCAGCGAGCGTCGCTGGCATCGTCTCCGTGGTCAACTGCCCGGACAACTCGAGCACGTCGAGCACGTCGCTGCGGCGGTTCGCGATGGACTCCGGCAGGTGCGACGGCCCTTTGAGAACGTCGTGGAGCGCGAGATGGCGCGCCCGTACCGAGCCGTACTGGAGGCACAACAGGTGATTCACGTCTTGAGCGAATGTGCTGGTGAGTACGCGGAACGCACCGTGCCCGCGCCCGTGGATGAGGGCGGTGACGAGCCTGTTGCGAAGGTGGAAGTACACCTGCCAATCGAGCGTGTTGTCCTTGCCCGTCCATGGCATGTGCCACAGTGCCGCCCCCGGCAACGTAATCGTGGCAACGCCCGCTGCGATCGCCCTGAGGCCGTACTCGGCGTCATCCCACTTGATGAAGTAGGGCAGCGAGGCGCCGATCTGCCGCACCGTTTCAGTCGGGATGAGACACATCCACCACCCGTTGAAGTCCACGGTGTGCTGAACGCTCAGCGCGGGCGTCCTTTCCAACGCCGAGACCGCGAGGTCGACCGGCGCGAGGTCGGGATCGACCGCCGTCCACCAGAATCGGCGTCGATCGACGCGCTCGCCCCAGCTATGCACGACGGTGGGTTCCAGCAAGCTGAGCATATGCGCACCCACGATCACCGGCTCGGGAGCGCATCGTGCGAGAGCGATCATGCGGAGAATCGACTCCGGCTCGAGATCAACGTCGTCATCGAGAAGCAACGCCCACTCTTCCGGCCCGGCGGCCGCGAGGAGCATGCCGCGGCTGAACCCGCCCGAACCGCCCAGGTTCGCCTGGCGGACGAGGTTCACCCGGCCCTCAAGCCGTTCCGCGGCGGCAGCAAAGCCCGGATGCTCTAGGAGCGGGCGTGTGCCCTGATCGACGACGATGACCCTACCGATGCCCCTGAGCACTTCTGGCTCCGAAGAAAGACGTTCAAGCAACCGGACACAATCGGCCTCACGGTTGAACGTCGTGATGCATACAGCCAGCGCGCCCGGTGGAGCATCGACACCGTGCACACTCCACGTGACCGCGCCGATCGTTGCTCCGTGCGCACCCCCATCCAGCTCCAACCACAGCCAACTGAGATCATCGGTCAGCGGGATGTCGAGGGCGACTTCGCCCCGATCGGACAGGTACTCGGCTAACGTGGCGACCCGGCCTTTGCCGTCAGTGCCCATGACCCTCACGGTGGCTGCATCCCCGAGCGCGAACGATAGCCGGATCGCATCGATCCCAGTCGTTCGCCGCCAGACCCCGGCGGGGAAAGCGCCGAAGTATGTCCCTAGCGACAACACGGCGCCCGCAGGCACGTCAATCCTGTCGCGACTCTTCGCCGCCCCCTCACCGCCCCGGCTATAAAGCACGTGAGCACCTGTCGGCCCTGGACCGCTCATCTTGCTCCGCTGCACGATCGTCCACGACATCTCTCGGTCGGACCGAGTCATCGGGAGCGCCTGCGATATCGCCAGCGCCGCAACTGACTTACCACCAGCGATGCGAGGCTGTGGCGCGCATGCAGCTGCCGTTCGACTTCCTCTTGGATGAAATGCGTCAAGTAGAGCGGCAGGCCTGGGCCATGAGCGGCGACGTAGGCGCGCAATGCCTCGTCGCGCACCATCTTGTCGTACTTCTCGTGTTCGCCGGCGAGGACGAACATGCTGTTCCCGTCGTCGCCGGATGCGCTGGCACGCTGCATCCAGAAGGCCAACGGTGGTCCGTCAAGGAGAGCGATGTGGTGCCTCAGGGTCAAGCGGAGATAGAAGTCCCAATCCTCCACCGCATGCAGGTCCTCGCGGTAGAAGCCGACTTCGTCGTGAATCGCGCGCCGATAGAGGAAACAGATGGGAACGGCACGGTTGACCTGCAGAAGGTCGCTGTAGGTAATCGCACTTAGTTGCGGCCAAAACGCTGCGCGGTCCACTGCCACGTATCCATCGCCTCGCTGCACTTCGTACACGATCTCAGTACGGGCCATCACACCGACGTCGTCGTCGTGCTCGTCGAGCCAACGCACGGTCTCCGAAAGGAACGTGGGAGTCCACAGATCGTCATCGTCGTGGAGGACGACGAACTCCGTATTCACTGCCCGTAGACCCTCGTTCGCCGCGGCCGAACGGCCGTGCGGGTGCTCGTTGTGCAGCACGTCCACGCGCCGACTGATATCGCTTGGCAAGCCGGCCAGTACTGCTTCAACCGCGGCGGGATCACCGCCGTCGTTGACGACGACCGCTCTCCACGCCGAGTAGTCCTGAGCAGCGATATCGTTCAGCGCTCGCCGAAGGAACCACGAACGATTCTTAGTGCGAACGACTATGCCCACGCGAGGCTGCGACATTGTTTCGTCCTCAACGCTCGGGGAAAGAGAACACGGGGGTGGAGCCGAGCACTCCCCATGTTGCACTCGGCGCTGGGACGTCGAAGGAGGCGATCAACTGCGCTGCGGCAAGCTGTCGTCCAGCCACATCCTGCAGGGCAACGGAAACAAAGTACTTCCCGCCCCCTAAGTTGAGTTCAGGGATGTCGATTCGGACGGTGCGCTCGCCGCGCAGCGGTCCAGGGTCGATTGCAGCATGATCGCTGCCCGTTCCGAAGACCACTTGCCCGTTCTCCGAGTCGATCTGGAGCACCACGAGCCAGCCGTCGATGCCTGTCGGGTGCTCAACCCTGATCTCGACGGCGAGGTTCGATCCGGTGGGCACGACGATCGCAGGCTCATCGCCGATCAGCAGATCAACACCCACGATTCTCGCGTGCGAGGGGTCGTCGGGCTCCCGCTTCTTCGAAGCAAGCTCCTCCAGCCGCCGTTGCTCGAGCAGATCGCGGAACGCTGCGATGGCAACGTTTGTGTCTCCGTCAACGACGATTTCCCCATGGTTGAGCAAGACGGCGCGGTCTGCGAGTTGGGCAACCTGCGGCATCGAGTGGGTGACGAGGATGATCGTGCGGCCCTCTTCCTGGAAGGTTCGAATGCGATCCATGCATTTTCGCTGGAAAGCTTCGTCGCCCACCGCGAGCACCTCGTCGACGATGAGAATGTCCGGGTCAGTGTTGATCGCGACCGCGAATGCGAGGCGCACGTACATGCCCGACGAATAGAACTTGACCTGAGAATCCATGAAGTCGCCGATCCCGGCGAAAGTCGCGATATCGGCGAAGCGTGCTTCCGTCTCTTCCTTCGAAAGCCCCAGCACGGCGGCGTTCAGGAACACGTTCTCTCGTCCGGTGAGGTCAGGATGGAATCCCGCGCCCAGTTCGAGGAGGGCGGCGACGCGACCCCGGCCCTCGACCGAGCCGGTCGACGGGTCGAGGATGCCGCCGATGAGCTTCAAGAGTGTGCTCTTGCCGGAGCCGTTGTGTCCGATGAGTGCGACAGTCTCTCCGGCGCGGATCTCGAGGTTGATGTCCCGGAGGGCCCAGAAGTCCTCCCGGTGGCGGCGGCCGGCCCTGCCGAGCGTGACAATTCGTTCCTTGAGCGAATTGTCTTTTCGCACGACGAAGCGCTTCGAGGCTCCAGAGGTCCTGACGACGATGGGGGAATCGGGCGTGGTTGTCATGTCCTAGAGTTCCTGGGCGAAGTTGCCCTGCAGACGACGGAAGACAACGTGAGCACCGGCAAGCAGCACGAAACCGATGGCTAGAGCGATCCCCATACGAAGGAGGAGGTCTCCCGGATACTGTTCAGCTCCTCCGGCGCCCCAGAACGTCTTGTGGAATCCGAGCACGGCGAGCGTTATCGGATTGTTGGTGTAGAGCTCAAGCAGGATCCCATCGCCGAGGATGTCGCGGGCCATCACCCAGGCGTACACGATCGGCGACGCCCACATGAGGAACAGCATGATGACCTCGGTCAGATACTGGGTGTCGCGCAGGTACACATTGATCGCACCGAGCAGAAGTGCGAGCGCGGTCGCGTACGTGACGACGATCAGGATGGCAGGAACCACGTACAGCAGGTTCAGCCCAAAGCGCATCGATCCAAAGAGAATCGCAGCGATCAGCAGCACGACGCCCTGAATGACGAAGTTGAACAGCGCCCCGCCCACTGAGGCCAGCGGGAAGACCTCGCGTGGGAGGTACACCTTCTTCACGAGCGCCGCATTCGAGACGATCGAGCCAACACCTCCAAGCACGATCTCGCTGAACAGTCCGTACACGGTCAGCCCGGCAAAGATGTACACGGCGAAGTCAGGGATTCCGCGGGCAGCTTGAAGAAACTGCCCCAGAACTACGTAGTAGATTGCGAGTTGAGTGAGCGGGCGTATGAGGGCCCAGAGGAACCCGAGACTTGAATCCTTGTATCGAGCCTTCAGATCTCGTCTGATGAGCAGGTCGAGCATCTGGCGCTGTTTGATGACCTCGATCACTGCGGCGAAGCTCGACCCGGCGCCGCGGGAACCGACCGGCCTGAGCGGTAAGGCAGCGATGCTCGCGAATCGGGCGGCCCGAGGATCGGCTGGTTCAATGGACGAGCTCATTTTGGACATCATACCTGCGGCGACGCCCAGAGGCCGGAGGGTCGCGCTCGCTAAGATCGGCTCGGCCCACGAAACCGGGCTTGGCTAAGGCGAGCGGAGGATGTTCGTGGCGGACTGGGGTCGATTGCGCAGATGGGCATCGACTGCGCCCAGCAGACTGCTGTATCTCCGTCGCGACCCTGCGCGGCAACTCGCTGATGAGGGGATCTTTGACCTCGAGTACTATCGCGCGCAGTTCTGGGATCCGGACGAGGAGCCTAGGTCACTTCGGCAGGCTGTGCGTCACTACATCAGCCACGGGCGCGATGCCGGGTTCGGCTTCTCTCCGTTTGTCGAGCCTGAGTGGTACGAGGGGTACTACCCAGACCCGGCATGGCGGCTGAGCTTGGACGTCGCATTCGTGCGGGATTGGACTCAAGGTGTAGCACCGTCGCCGCTGTATAAGAAGGACGGAGGGCCCTTCGGTGCGGCACGAGGGATTGCGCGAGCCACGCGGGCCGGGCGGTGGGACGACCGGCTCATTGGTGATCTAGATGCACGAACCGCAAGAGCGACGCTGCTCGACCGGTTGAGGCGATCTCGACGCAACCCTCCGAATCAGGGGTCGCGTTCGGGCGTCGACTGGGAAGCCGTCGTGTCGTCAGTTGATGCCCGTGTCCCGAATCGCGTATCCGTGCTCGTACCCACCTACCAGGACTGGCGCATGACGGCCGAGTCGGTGCAGGCCGTCTTGGATCGTTCGGGCGAGGCGGATCTGGAGATTCTCATCATCGAGAACGGCTCGCGCCCCTCTGTCTTCAGGTTGTTGACGGTGCTCTTCCTCTTCGAGCCGCGTGTTCGAATCATCGCCTGCGACGTCAACACGAACTTCTCGGGTGGCATGAACCTCGGTATTGCAGCCTCCACCGGTGAGTACATCGTGCTGCTCAACAACGATGCCGTGGTGTCGTCGAGGTGGCTGCCACCCCTCCTGCAGAAGCTGAAGGACGATCCGAACGTGCTCGGGGTCCAGCCCGCATTGCTCTACCCGCACAGCCGTCGTATCCAGGCTGCGGGCACCATCTTCCTCGGTGAGGGAGTCCTGCCCTGGCACTTCCTCGCGGGGCATCCGGTGGAGGACCTTGAGCGCGTGCGGGACCTGCGCTTCACAGCGATCACCGCAGCAATAATGGTGACGCGAGCTCGCGATCTCTTACACCACCGAGGGTTCGACGAGGAGTTCATCAACGGGTACGAGGACGTCGATCTCTGTCTGCGTATGGTTCAGGAGAGCGGGGGGTACTTCTTGGTCGTCCCGGAATCGGAAGCGGTACATCCTGAGGGGAGCTCGGAGGGAAGGAGCCTCAAGGATCACGTCAACCGGCAGCGATTCCTTGAAATCTGGCGCGGGCGTATGCCCGCGCCAGAAGGCTGGCGCTATCGCGAGATTGGCATGCACCTCGATACGATGCGAGCCGATTTTTTCGCCAGCGAAGTGCCGATCATGGTCTCGTCGCCGCAGGTATCGAGGCCCGATCGCAGGGTGTCTACTGGGCCAGGTGCCGGGCTTCCCGCCCTGCGCTGGATGCTCGCGCTGACCACACCCGTCGGGGAGCAGCGCGTCGAGGTGCTGAAGACGATGCTCAACCGTCTCGGTCAGGAGGTCGTGACGATCCATGGCGGGGCCTTCCCGAGCGATGGCCTCGACGATGTGCTGGTCGCATTCGATCCGAATGCGCCCTTCACGCCGCGTTCGGCGGCCTACAACGTGCTGCTGGCCACGGACGCGACTCCGCTTCGAGAAGCGAGTCCTGTTTGGGAGGCGGTCCTGTGCATCGGTTCGCCCGACCCGGACGTCTCGCTCGCCGTCACCGAAGGTGGAGTCGTGCACGAAGCCGCCGCGTTCGATGCCCCGGGCATGGAAGCAACTATGATCAGCATCATCGAGACGGCGTATCGTTTCCGGCAAGCGCTCTTCGGCTAGGGACCATCGTCACTCACCGCGCTTGCCTGGCCGCAGCGCTCGACGTGCTGTGAGCACAGCGCCGCGCGCTACCCGCATACCGGCCCGTACGACGCGTGACTTGAGCATCGTCACCAGCAGCCGCACCGAGCGGCGGTTCAGTTCGGCTTCTGCCTTGTGAGCCCGCTGGCGAAGCCCTTCCTCGTACGCGCCGATCGCCTGGAAGTGGAGGCGTCGCGCGCGAACGCGCTCGATCGACGGCGGCTCGTCGAGCACCTCTCGGAGCACGGCGAGAATGCCGGCGTTGTAGTCGGTGATCGTGCGCAACTCGCCCGGGTGGCGTGCAGCCGGGGCGTCGAGCACCGCTTCGACGAGCTCGGGGAGCTCGCGGAACTCGGAGAAGAAGTAGGCGTTCTCACCCAGGCCGACGACATCGGCGACCTCGCGCGCGACCGCGGAGTCGAACTGGATGACCGGCTTGTTGTGCAGGGCGGCTTCGGCGACGGGGAGCCCGAAACC
>Ga0075012_10003552_pt1 | contig 14820 bp, 10 predicted proteins | sample All_14_2_FD_71474 | JGI IMG/M metagenome (GOLD analysis project Ga0075012, IMG submission 71474) | Freshwater microbial communities in response to fracking from Pennsylvania, USA - Allegheny Zone_MetaG_DW_15 | ecosystem: Environmental > Aquatic > Deep subsurface > Groundwater > Drilled... | reverse complement strand
GTCTAGTCTACCTATGGGGGAGGGGGCTGCTTATCGTCCAAAGACTTCACGTGGAGGTGCATCCAAACATCAGATGATCTACGTCTTCTTCCTGGAAGTAAGGCGCGAGGGGAGGGGAGACCAAGTCAAATAGACCGAGGGGAGACGAAGCCTACAGAGGTACGCAATAGGACCTCTCGGCTTAACGCACTGCTCAGTAGAGAGAGAGAGGAAGAGGAGAAGGATCTTAACGGGCTTTTGTGTGTGTGAGATCGACTCCTTCACAGATGGGTAGCTACCACTTGGTTGTTCTTGTTGTCGAGGAGTGGTAGGTACGTACTCTCACTGAAGACTGATTCACTCACAAGACTGCTGCTGAAGTAGGAAAGCTGAGCGTTTTAGAAGAGAATGAGGAGAGGGATTCTACAGAGCGTGGCACTGCTATGTGCCCTCACCCTGCTGGTCGCATCAAAGTCGGGTCTGGCAGCCACCGTACGCGGCAAAGTCGACTTTGGCGGCTTACCTTCAGGGAACCTCATTGTTCGGTGCGACGCTGCTCAGCAGGCGTTCGTGAGGAGCGACGGGACGTTTGTGCTGAGGGACGTGGAGCCCGGTCTACATGAGATTTCGGTGGTCGACACGCTCCGTTGGTTTTCAAAAGCAATCGTGGAGGTTGACGCTGCGGGAAAGGTTTCCAGGGTAATTGATGTGCTTCCTCCCCAGCAACCGAACGGCGGCCCGGTGCGGAGAGAGGCCAAGTCGATTGTGCTCAAGCCAGCTGGTATGGTTGACTACTTTGAGAAGCGGCAGCAGATGACGATCATGTCGCTCTTTGCCAACCCGATGATGCTCATGATGGTCGTGACCTTGGGACTTGGCATGGTCATGCCCAAGCTGATGGAGAACATGGATCCCGAAGAGCTTAAGCAGATGCAGCAGCAGATGGCGCAGCAGCAGAAGGCCACCGCCGACCCTTCACAGGCATTTGCCAACTTGCTGGGGCAGAATTCCAAGACCAACTCGGATTCTGATGATGAGTAAACACTTAGTGAGATTGCATCAGTCGGATGACAGAGCCGTACTGTTGCCCATTGTGACTCGAGGTACTTGAATGTCGGTCCACATTAGATCTTTTTGATTTCCAAAAATGTACATTTTTAACGATGCAGGTTAATAGATGCCTCTACAGAGCTAGTTTGTCACGAATGAACGTCGAGGAGAGCACGTATGCGTTCGATCTCAACACGAGAATAGGCAGCAATGGTTCAAACCCCCGCTTGGCCCGCTCGGAATTGACAGCCAGTGCTCCCTTGAGTGTTTCTGAAGAGCAGACGATACCGTCTAGGTTCTGCATGGTTACCGTGGGACCGAAGGGGTCATCGATAACCACTACCTCATACTTGACGTTACGAGTGCACGCACTTGCCATGAAGTCCCTCACTCTCGCCAGTCTCACCTCTAGCGACTCGATCTTTTCATGGTTCCGCTTGTTGACCAGCATGGCGTCTGAAGTAACTCCAACAACCACGTACTCTTCAGCGCACTGCAGCGCAATGGAAAGAAGCTTCTTGTGCCCAACATGCAGACGGTCAAACGTTCCACCAAGAGCCACTCGTTTTCTAGTGTAGCTTTGAACTTGACGAGGATTGTCGTACAGAACATACAGCGTCTCTGCTTCTTCTCGGATGAGACTTTCAAGGGACGAAGCTCTCGCGGGAGACAAGGGATGGTACCTGATACCGGCAGACACGATCTGCGTCTCCTGGATGCCTTCCTGCAACCTGAAAACGATCCTCACTTCGAGACTGGCAGCTTTGCCGTGAACCAGGAGACAATCCCAAATATCATTGTACAGACCGGGCGTGAGTTCCCTCGCTTCGTTCTCCTTGATCAGCACGTCCAGGCGCTTGGTTGCGCACTGCTTGATGGCCAGATCGAGCATCTTCGCGTTTATCACCGTTCTGTGGCTTTCAACGGCCTCCGGGTCAGCATGGTTCTCCAACCGGAGCTCATGGCGAGGAATGAGCTGCAGAACGGTAATCTCGCTTGTTGGAAGGGACACGGCAGCCATTCTTCTATTGTGTTGCAACGTGGGTACAGGTAAGAACAACCTTGATTCCAGAGAGTGCTACAGATGCTTTATCGAGTGAATAGATGTTCTATCATCCATCATTCATACCCTTCGACGACCTTCGATTGAACCACTCAGTACCAGGTACTCGGTACAATACCTAGGAGTAGGAGTCGGAATGAATGTGGGTTACAAGCGAGTACGACATCGTATAGGGGCCTGATGCCGATCGGATCGATCCAACTAGTGCTTCCGGTATGACGCTTTGAGGCGAAAGTTAAACGCCCAAAGTCCCTCCGCTCGAATCAGATCGCAAGAGCTCTGCGAGTACCATCTGCAGTACACAAAAGCATATGTTACAATACAAAATGGACTAAAAACTATGGTACTACGAGCGAACAACAATCAAACAAACCGAATTAACTCGTATCAGGAATGGTACACGTCACCGAGTTAATTCTTCTCGCCCTCATCGTGGCCTCCAGACTCGCTCGAGACGCGATCCCACGGCACCACCGACCACGTAATGACGACGCAAGAGAGATCGTCGGAAGATACCTTGGCCGCATCTTCGACTAGCCTTGCAGCAGCTTGCTCGGCGTTGTTTCCATTGGTCTTCAGGGCACGCAAGACGATTTCACATGCAGTTTCATTTGAGAAGGCATCCCAGACCCCGTCGCTTGCAAGGATGAGGAACGTCTGTTGCTTGCGGATGGAAGACTCATCCAAGCGCAGCTTGATCGTCACGGATGGCTCGGAGATCAGAACTCCCTCAGGGCTATTCACGCGAACGTCAATGTCCCCAAAGCTCCTTGAAGGCGAAAGGACGCCTTGCAGTCGGTTGTTCAACACTGCGCCACCATTCTCCACGATGCGGCGGTGCTCATGCTGGTTGGAGGCACGATGGTCCAAGCTCAACTGTTCGACGTACTTTCCATCATACAGCACAGCTCTGCTGTCTCCAGCCCAGCTGATAAGCAGTTGGTTCTGGTGCACCAGGGCAACCAACGCACAACAACCCGAAGTGTCAAATGTTTGCATCGCGTGACGCATGAAGTCCTCCTCGCAAATCTTGAATCCATCCATCACCGCCGACTCGAGCTGATCGAAAGTCCTCTTCTCCTTGGACACCGCTTCCGCGATACGTTTGGGCAGATTAGCAGAGACGTAGTCCACGCAGCCAACCCCTCCATGTCCGTCGAACACTCCGGCCAGGATGACGTCCTCTGAATTGATGTGCTCGGGTTTGAGAGACAGCATGTCCTGGAACGAGAGCATCTCCGTCTCATCCATTCCCATGGCAGCGGGCAGGGTGGAGTGGACCACCCTGTCCTCGTTGGCAGCGTGTCTCCGTCCGCATTGAGTAAAGTGCCCCACGCAAGGGACGACGACCCCACCTCCCAGAGTTCCGACGGCGGGTTCTTCCTTCGAGATCTTCTTCCCGAGCAGTCGGGGCGACCGTATGGTAGCGCGCGGTCGACGAATCATCTTCTCTCGACCTATGTCAAGGAATGTGCTTAACTTGATCGCTCTTTCAAACAAAGCTGCATAGGTAGGTGCCGAAGCACTGGTCTGATGGGATGGTCGGTCGCAAAGGTGCGGTCTACGACAACAGGTTATAAGAAAGCAGAAAGACTTTGAATAGTAAGTGAAGTAGGAGAGTTGCCAAGTTGTGTGAGTGACTGATATCCGCCGCTCGCCGTCTTGTAAAGAAAGCCTTTTCCATGGCGGTTGATAGGAGGAGGCTTTCATCTCATTGTGGGGAAATTCGCCAGGATGGTATTGAGTCAACTTATCAAAGGAAGTAACGTGATTTGCCATAAAGTGTGTAAATATTAGCTGAGGTCAGATAACCTGGCGCACTGTATCTTTTTCTTCAGTGACTGAGACCGAAAACCTCCCAGTAGTGTTTTGCAGGTAAACCTTTGCAAAGTCACTACTGGCGTTCTTTCTTCCATTAGTAGTCACACCTACGGACATTTTCGTTGCTTGCTTGCGAGATTACATGCTCTCTGACAGCTCTACTATTGAAACATGGCAGTCTACTGGCTGGTCTTATTTCCTTTCCCGGCCTCCTCGAGAGATAAAAGCATGGCTTGCTGCATCATCTTCTCAAAAGCTGCTTCCTCGTCGACCACGTCGAAGTCATCGACCTCGCGATGTATTGGGCCGAAGATGCGATCACTCGCAAGGTGCTGCTCTGCTTGAGTGGGCTGCTGTTGACGATGATGGGAAGTTGAATCAAACGCCGGACCTTGCTGATTCACCATTTGAGACCGCGGAGAATGAGCGAGAGGTGCTGGCATGTGGAACACTCTAGCGTCCACGTTCGTCTGGTGGTCGTGACTGTGGGCCACTGTTGATCCATCGTGGATCATTGCGTTGTGCATAAAAATGATACACGAGTCCAAGAAGAAGTCTGGTCGTCTTGAGTTGTGGTCGCCCGGGAATTTGACAATGTTCTTGTCCCCTGCATACGCATGAAAGATCTCCTCGGCGTGCTTGGGGCGGATGAAGAAATCTCCTTCAGCTGCGGCAAACAGCGCAGGAACAAAACACTTACTCGCATTCGTGATGGGCTCGAGCACGTTTATGTCAAAGTTTGCTCGAGTTTTTACCGAAGAACGCACCATTCGCAGACCCAGACCAACAGCGAATTTGGGCACATTGAGCTGAGCACTTTCCACAAGCTCCTTCGCGAGTGTCCGTAGCGATGAAAAGGGTGAATCACAGATGATGCAGCTTATGGAGGGATCTCGATCCACAAACAGCAGTGCCGTCACCGCTCCCATCGAACGACCCCAGAGACCTATCGTTGACACGCGCCCACTTGCGCGTAAGTAGTTGACAATAGTCTCCAGGTCTTCTCTTTCGAAGAACCCTAAAGACACGTACTCTCCCTCAGACATGCCGCTACCAGCAAAATCAAACGCGAACAAACTCATTCGCGAACCTAACACAGCGGGTAACGTTTCCAAAGCCTCTGCACGACACGATGAGTTTCCGTGCAAATATATCACACACGGAGTCAAGGCAGGAGTCTGGCCCGGATTGAGTCGCGGGCGCCACCATGAACATTGCAGTTTCATGTTCCGCGAGTTGGTCAATTCAAAGTCATACCTCTCGTGACTAATCCCGTCGACTTGAAACGTTCGTCTACCAAGTGCCGATACGGAGTACTCTGCCCTCGGGGGGCGAATGATTGCATTCACCAGTTCATCGTACGAATCAGTCGCCATCTTCCAAAAACTTGGTCTCTTCTTGTTCCTAGCAGCTGCAATAGCCTCTAGAAGTTCTTCCCTCGTGGCATCGGGCGGTACTTCTATTTCCAATTCAACGCACTCGGCTTTGAGCGCCTCCAGACTTTGCTGAGCTGCCGCCTGAGCCGCGGCCTGAGAAGCACGCTCTTGTGATGACCTTCTCCTCGACACGGGAGCCGCCGCCGTCTGTGAGGACCGACGCGGAGGCTCAGGCTCACTATCTGCCGAGCTGGTATTGCCCATTTTGGAGCCCCGAGCGTTTAGCGATTCTTTATTGAGGTCGAAAAATCAAAGCCAACTGCGTAATTCCTCTACGGTGCGCGGCAAAGAGGGTTGGGCGAGCTTGTCTTTAAAGCTGAAACCAAGGGCAGTTTAATAACTCGTAAACCATTTCGTTGTTTCTCGAATGGACGCTTTGAAGTATAGTTCTTTTAGTTTGCGAACCAATATTTGAGTGAAAGGAACAGCAGCAGCATATACAGAGCTATAATTAATAACCAGATTGGACTCCCGAACTTTGTGGATTGTTTTGTTTTTGTGGGGATGACAACATCGGTTCTTCGACGACCTCCCCTTCGTCTCCGAAACATCGATGTACCCGGGTATGGGTAATACCCTGGTAGGACAGAGCCGCCAGACGTCGTCGTTCGAATCATCCATCGCACACAAGTCACTACAATTGTAGGGATAAACAAAGAAGGGGACAACAATATCGTCGAGAGGGAAAGAGAAAACACAGGAGAAGGTAGATAGAACGCACACCCCTCACTCATTACTTACTTAGAAGGCAGAGAGAGGCTGGGGCCGTTTATTGGAAGACACCTTTGTGTTTGGGGTTTCTGCATTCGCAGTCTCCTCCGTTGTTTGTTGACGTCGACATCCGACGGGTTGCTTTTAGGGTCCCTCGCCTGTAGAAGTCAAGGAAGGGCGAGCTGCCTCAGGAGGGTCTTGATATTTCATCGCTTTGCTCCGCGAGGACAACACAAACTGGTTCGTCGTCATCAACTTTCAAACTGGTACACCGCCGCATCGTTTTTTGAAACCAAGGGAATAACCCCTGTGTGACTTCGGTGTGGAGGTTTTGGCTGCTTGCTGAGCGGGTCTCTAGTGAGCTTGGTTAGCGAGGAGTGCCGGAGTTTTTCTGCGCTTGTCGTACGGTGAGAGAATCCCGAGAGGAACAGAGAGAGAGAATGGATCTCTACCTTCAAGATTACTCCCCGCGGAGTGCAACAGTGGGGTCGTACGTGGACGTGTATGATATTGTTCGGTCGAAACGATCGATAGGAGATGACCGATCGCTGTTGGTCAGGCTGACGGTGAACCTTGCGATCATTTTGTCAACCGCTTTGAAGATTTACTCGCTGATTGTATTCTTCTCCCGAATGCAAGTGCAGGCATTCTTGCTCATGCCTGATAAGACTAGAACCGATGGGCAGAAAGAGGTTGAAGTGTTCTCTGACTTCATTACGGACTTTTCTTTCCCGGAAATGGTCCGAGATTTCTGGAAAGCTGAGGCCTATTTTGTGGCTACCGTTATTGTGATGGGAAGTGCCGTCGTCCCGCTCGCAAAACATCTGTACATGTTCCTTGTTTGGAACCTGCCGATTCCTGTAGAATGGCATCACATTCGTCGCCACGGACTGTTTCTCTTTGACCAGACTGGCCGCACCGCGTTGGTGGATCTTTTCTTGCTTGGCTACGTTATTTGCATTTTCTACACCAAAGTGGTACAGAACGTGGGGGGATATGGGGTGGAAATAATGCTCTCGGGTCAGCCTGTGAGGGGAATATTTTGCGGAATTGCGTCGACCTTCACGGCATCATTTCTCAGCCACTTCTTGCTCCTGGCGCATGACAAGCAGAACCTTGGAGAGTTTGATCGTCGGGTTACGATTGCAGCTGGACCAGCGGTTGCGTCGTTGATGCAAAGGTTATACGCAAGTCCGGTGTCACTGACCTACAAACGGCTCTGCAACCTCTCCGTTACGCTTCTCATCATCGCTAGCGGTCTTTGCCTGGGTATTCTCGCCGGGGAGTCGTACGAAGTCGTGGCGTTTCATTTGGAAGGGCTGGCTGGCTCGGTCGCGAATTCCGAATGGCGCGAGTTCAATTTACTTACAGCGGCGAACAACATGCCAAAGAATAGCAACGAGGTTACTGGCACCTGGGTCTTGGCGGTCTTGCACGTAGCCTTGGTCATCGTCGTCCCCGCCACGTTCCTCTGGGTTGCAATCATCCTCTGGTTTGTCCCTATTCACCTCCGCCCGCAGCGCCGCTTGCTATCTATCTTTCCCTTCTGGTTTTCATGGTGCGCCCTGGATGTCTTCCTGGTTACTTCCTTTGCCGCGTTCTTGGAGATGCACCTCATCGCCGAGTTCATTTTTGACAAGAACTTTCACACCCTCTGTTCTACCCTCAAGCGGGTGGGAGTCACTTGCGTCGAACTCGGCCACGAACAAGGCCCCGGTCTGTACATTCTCGTCCTGTGCTGTGGCCTTTTGTTCCTGGTGTACGTCTTCATCTCGAGGTTAGGAAACTCGCTCCTTGAGACAGCAAGCAACGGTTTCGATCAGCAGAGCCCGTCTTCCCTACAGCTTTCACCGAGCTGGGACGATCTAAACGGAAGCCCGCTGCTTTCCGGTCACTTTGCTACTGAAGCGAATGAGTTCGTCGTGCTCAACGGGGGAGCGACTGCGTCTCCTTCCCCAGGGGTGTCATCCTCGGCCATCACCCCTCGAACAGCAGAAAAGAAGCTGAACTCGGCGTCCTTTTGGTAGTATGGATACTGTATGGCACACTTTATTTGAATGTATAGAACACTCGCTCATCATCTCTCTTTGTGGTGTATATGGTTTCTCACAGCTTGACGAGTGTTTGAGGAATTCAAAAGTCGAATTTCCCCGACAGATCGATCGATCGGAGAGGAAGTTGTTGAGGAGAGCAGAGTTCAGCATATATGACCAGGAAATCGTGCCCCATTATAATGGCCCATACCCGTCTCATCGAGGAGTAGAATCAGTGACAAGGTAAACTCTACCACTGTGCTATAATACGCTTACTATGTCAGAGCAACAATGAGACGAAACCGTTGATGTGTTGCGCAAGAAAAAATCTATCGACACGCGCCGTTGAAGTGCGGTACACGATCCAAATTCAACCATACAGAAGCGACAACTCATCCAGAGCGATGAGGAGATGAAGAAGAGACTTTTCCAGAGGAGTGTAAACGATAGTAGCTACGAGTACACTTGCTGGCACAGGCTAGTACAATACTTCTACGTGTGCTCCATTCACCAAAGTACCGGCGAGAGTTTATACAGGTAGGCGGTGAGGGTCCGACGGCTGACACGGTATATAGCGCGGAGGAGTTTGACCGTGCGGAGAGCGCACACTAGCACACTATCCTTGTTCACTTCTACAATAGGCAATTAATTGCTTGTTAGAGGAAAGGTCGTGGCGAGGACGCTTCTTGCTTGCAGCTCTGGTCGAGGACCGAGATCTTGGAGTCAGTGGCGCTCTGCACGCATGGCTGTATCCCCGCCTCTCCCGAGGCCTAAAGAGGATCGCTTGGAACTCTTCCTCCCCGAATTGCCCTCTCATTTACTTTTGAGTTAGTGCTTGATATTATTCGCACTACGACTGGCGCGCCGCTCTGGGGGTAAAATAGTGTATTGGCCCAAGAACTCTTCTCCGACTCGCCCCCTCTTAGTGCGAATCGAGTTGAGACGCTCTGGGGGCTAGGCGGCAACATTGTGTATTGGCCCGAGGATGGCGGCCCCGTCGTGTCCCACGAGCGGGGACGGGCCGTTCTTTGGCCTCATCTCTGGATCCTCCGTTCCGTGTTCGGGCCAGGGGAGCTGCATCAATGCTACGGGGTATTCGACACACTTTTCTGGGCTGTGCGTATGTAACGATTTGTACTCTGGGGAGAGCGATATGTTTGATTTGAGAGTCGCTCGTATGGCGAACGGGACCTGGCTGAGCCTCGACTGCCCTAACCCGAGGATCGGCGTATGGACCGTCTTTAGCGCTCAGTTGGTGTTCTTGGCGTTTCGGTACTTTCTTATTGTGATTGCGCTAATAAGGCAGTTCAAGTTCAAGGGTCGGATGAGGCCTAAAGCTGCGCTTGAATACATGCCGTACCGGGTACTCCTACTAGAAACGGTTCTAGCAGGACCCATTCTGCTTGGATTACCGATTCAGAAGTTGCTTCCGGAGGGTCTTGTGATAGGTACAGATCCCGGTCCAACACTGTGCTTAGTCATCGGGACGTTCCTAGGATCTTGGGCTTACAATGACTTTGAGCTTTCTCAATTCTACGCGCTTGTGAAGGCTAGCTCCATGGACTACGAAACTCATCGGCGGTTAATGCGGCGGCAGAGTGCGGTCGTCTGGATGACAAGAGTGAGTTATTGGTTCTTTGCGGTTGTCCCGTCGCTAGTTGCGCTTGGACTCGACAAGTCTTTAGGTCCGGTGCAAAGCGGGGAGTACATCCTCCTGATTCTACGCAACATTGGTATCGTTATATGGATGGCGTCACAGTGGCTTTCGGACGTCTTCATGCAGCGGGAGATCCAATCGATAATCAAGTCTCTCAGTCGAGCTCAGGTGGGCGGATCGCAAGGCACCACGAGTCTGCTGGAGTACTTGAACGTTCATGCCGCGAAAACGAAATCGACCACTATGTTCGCCACTCTGATATGGCTCTTTTTCTCTCTTCCGGTAGGTTTTGAGTTGACGTCTCCAACATAAACGGAACGAACTAACTCTTAGTATTCTAGTGGTTTTGGCCTTTCCAAGGGTACGCCATGACAATTGTAACCTGCATTACCGTCCTCAGGACGTCGAACGCCGGAGTCGTCCTGCTTCGCTCAGCGAGTATACAGAAGAAATCCGAGCAGGAGTCTGCGGCGAGGACGAAGAACTCGCATCAGTTGGCGCCGTCGCCATCAGGTGAGAAGATCACGCCTCAGGATGGTTCCGATCTCGGCCAGCCGTTGAAGGACGCCAATGGAAAGACGGACCAATTCGATTCCATGTTTCTGAACAAGACAAAGACCAAGTCTGACCTTGGTCTTTTGAACCCTCTGGCGTCGCCGTCGTTTCCTTCCGACGCTAAAAAGGTTGCTAACGATGAGGATGTAGAGGTTGGCATGGGTACAAAAGGAGGGTCAAAAGGCGATGAGAATGGCCACAATCGAAGCATAGACAACGGTATGGTGGCTGCGATTCCGAATGGAAGCTTTGCGATGTCAAGTAATCCGCACTTTGGACTCGACGACAACGCCAAAGTGGTCAACGGCATACAGACAGAGACGTCATCGCCGACCACAAGCAGCGGCAACGACGGTCCGCAAGTGTAATCTGAAGTCAAGATTATGAAATAGAGCACTACGTAGGACAACGTCGGCCGGGCAGGAGGACCACGGGGGCTAAGCGCATTATCTACTTGTACATGTACATTTTTATTTCTTCTAATTATACGGACCATGACCAACGCAAAAGAGAGGGAGTGTACGAGCTGGTTTGGAGAGCTCAAGCAAGCGGTAGTGGTGTTCTCATCACCTGTCAGGCCCTGTATTCGAGAGCTCAGCGACGCGATTTAACAGCTCCCGGCCATCCGCCACGCAATCGGTTATCGCATCCGATCGCAGACTGGGAGGTACCCACGGGTAGCAGCGATTAGGAAGCCATCGTCGTCATCGTCACGCGCACACAACACAAACTTCATCTTTTTTTGCTCAGTAATATTGAGTTCAAAGAAGTCTCAAGATTAGAGGTCTGGTCATTTTGTGTTTCGCCGACCACTCAACTCGACTGGGGTCTTTGAAGTAGTGTTCGATCTGTATCTAAAAACAACATTGTCCATCCATGTCCACTCTGCTAGGATAGTGAAGAAAGATCTCGGCTCTCATTCGTACGGAGTCATCAGAGCTCACTAGCTTCTGGAACCAGTCACGTTTGTGGTTGTAAGAAACAAAGGCTTATTGTTATTAGTCGCCCTCCTGCTTTCTTTCGGAATACCCGAAGAATTGTCCTTCCTTTTTCGAAAAGGAACTCTGCGGGTTGAATTGCAGTCGATAAGAGACGTGTTGAGCCCCTAGCGAAGTTCCCATTCTGAGCTGGTCCTGCAGGTCTACTCCGATAGATTGTCTGAACAAAAGGTGATAAAAATGGCTTCTTCAACGTCGCAGCAGCCAACACCCATTGAGGGCGATGGAGGAGTCTTGCGAAGCGCTGCCCCGGCGCAGAAGGTCACCTTCTCCCATCAAAAGAGCTTGAAGAAGCTCCCGATCCCGCCCCTCCAGCAAACGCTGGACAAGTTTCTTCATCAAACCGTCAAACCCATCCTGAACGACAAGGAGTGGGAGGACACCAAAACTGCGGTGGAGTCGTTTGTAAGCTCTGGAAAGGCGCAGGAGATATACGATGCGCTCAAGACGTTTGAAAAGTCGAGGAATTCGTACATTGAAGAGTTCTGGGATGCGGCGTACCTAGAGTACGACGTTAGTGTGGCCATCAACGTGAACCCGGTGTTTGTTCTCGAGGACGACCCGACCCCGTCGCGATCCAAGTTGGTCCCCCGAGCGGTCTCCCTAGTATTTTCCTCTCTAAAGTTTGTCCGCGCCGTACGTAAGGAGATTCTAACGGTGGACAAGGTGAAAGATACCCCGCTCTGCATGGATCAGTACAGCAGGCTGTTTGCCACCGCTCGCGTTCCAGATCCCACCGGGGCTGATAAGGATGTTACGGTGACGTCTCCGAACTCGACGCACATTGTCGTCATCTGTCAAGGCCAGTTTTATTACTTCCAGGCTCTGACCAGCGAGACGTTTGAGCTGGCAATCACCGAGCGCGAGTTGACCAAGAACATTGAGATGATCATCCAGGACGCGGAGTCCCACGAAGCGAGGAGTCCGGTGGGTGTACTCACCGCGGAGACCAGGAATCGATGGAGAAATCTAAGGAAAAGCCTTTGTGCGGTCTCCGTGAACAACCAACGCGTATTGGAGGTTATTGATTCCGCCCTGTTTGTAGTATGTCTCGATGTCGATTACGAGCCGCCATCCGTGGCTGAGGCGGCGGCCAACATTCTCCACGGGACGACCGAGTCTTTCAATGGCGTTCACGAGGACGAGGACGTGGACGCAACCCCAAAGCCGACGAGCAAGAGAGTCAAGGGGTCTGGCTTGATTAAGGGAGAGACAATGTCCTCTCGCTGGTACGACAAGCTCATGTTGATCATCGCCCGCGGGGGAACGGCTGGCGTGAACTTTGAGCATTCGGCGTTTGATGGTCACACGGTGCTGAGGTTTGCGAGTGACGTCTTCACGGATACCATCATCCGGTTTGCCCAGACAATCTCTGGAGGCATTGCTTGCCACCTTGACGCATCCTCGCTGCCTAGGATGATGGTCCGCCCGGACGTCAAGCCCAGAAAGCTCGAGTTTGATCTCACTCCTGACCTGGAGCGGTGCATCCACTACGCCAAGTCTCGTCTGGCGGACGCGATTCACCAAAACCACACGACGACTCTTGAGTACACTGGGTACGGAAAGAACTTTTTGGTGCAGAATGGGCTCTCCCCCGATGCTACTGTCCAGCTCGGAATTCAAACTGCCTTTTTTGAACTCTACGGCGAGCCTGCGAACACCTATGAGTCGGTTCTGACGAAGGCGTTTTATCGTGGTCGCACGGAGGCTGGGAGGTCGTGCACCGCCCAGGCTGTGGAGTTCATGCGCGCTTTTACGGGTATCAACCCGGTGGAAACTGAGGAGAAGATCCGTTTGTTGAGACAGGCCGCTTCCGCGCACTCCAAGATGACGGGCGAGTGTTCCAAGGGAATGGGCGTGGATCGTCTCCTCTATGCTCTTGAGTGCCTATGGACGGCGCAGCGCCCTAACGAGCCCAAACCGGACATCTTCCGCAGCCCGGGATGGCTCAAGCTCAACCAGTCTGTACTCTCCACGAGTAACTGCGGGAATCCTTCCCTGCGGTTTTTTGGGTTCGGTCCCGTCTGCCCCCAGGGCTTTGGAGTGGGATACATTATCAAGGACGACGCGATGCATTTTATGATCACGAGCAAGCGCAGACAGACGGACCAGTTTCGCAAGACGTTGGCTCGGTTCTTCGAGAGGGTTCACGACGACCTCATTGCCATTGCGCCCTCTGAGGCCGCTCCGGTGATCTCCCTCATGATGTTCCGCGGCAAGTCGTTCAGTTCGGACGAGGCAAGCAGCAAGAAGGAGGATATGGAGGTCGAGGAGGATGAAGGGTACGACTTTTTTGGGCTGAACGCCAAGTTAGCAGCAGGCGATCGAGTAGGACGTGAGCTGAACTAGAGTGCCAGGGGGGTAAGAATCCTGTGCTTTGTTTTCACGTTACATCGAGGTGCACTATCGAGTTTAAATGCAGAAGTAGTTTCTCTACTCCATCTGATGATCTGATGCTGTGAAGTTGATCTTTTTGAAGAGTCGTTCGAAAGAGTCGAGTTAAAAGATGGAGATGAATGGGATAGCACTAAAGTGTCATCCTGCCTTCCTCGTCACTCAATCTACTCGCTTAATGCTCTCTCTCAACTCTAAGTGTCTCGTCAGATATGCTTCTCCTGTCGAAATGCCCCCAAATTCAGCATGCGTAGGTACCGCGGTACCCGTGAAGTGACCGTTAGTACTGTTTTTCCCCCAAATTCGATCGAACAAAGAGCAAGTGTACTCTGGTATGCTTGCTGGCCCTGCCACCACCATTCTGGCTGAGAGACGCGCTTGAACAGCAGAAACATTCAAACAAACAACTAGTTGATGCATTCAAGACCTTCAACTTCTGAGAGAACGACGGCATCCAAGGTATCACACAACCGATCGGTCGATTGGCTCCTTCAGTCACCACAAGCTGCGGCCTCAAAAAAGTGAAGTTGAAGCGCTCATAAGCAGATAGAGCCGTTATCACAGCTCTCTCTAGTTCTCCCTCATTCCCTTTTCAACCGCACCATGTTCCGCGCCGCAAGTACCCAGTCGCTTCTGAAGGCATCTTCAAGCGACTACATTGACGGCCACGTTGAGCACGACGACGACATTGACGCTGCGTCCGTTGTCAACGAAAACAGCCTCCCGGCCTGCTTGCAGAATGCGGCTAACCCCACACTGAGCGCATCTCAACTCTCCTTGGCCCAACTGTGGAAGAATGATGACTTTAAGGTGAAGGATCCTGGGATGTCGATCAACGAATGGCTAATAAAAGAGGACCAAAAGTTAGTCAGAGTGAATGTGTCGGAGCCCAAGGTTGTCCCAAGCAAAGCCAGCAAAAGGCGATCATCCACTTCGAACTTCTCTGCGCTTTTCACGAGGAACCACGCGCTGTACCTGGTAGAAGTTGACGGTCTCCAGGTCGCCAAGGAGAATGAGGTCCGTTTTGTCGAGCGGAGTTTTAAGGACTTTGTGCTGCTTCGCCTTGTCCTCATGCGGAGGTTCCCCGCAAGCTGTCCTCCACCCCTGCCTCCCACCCAGAAGA
>Ga0075012_10003551_pt1 | contig 14821 bp, 13 predicted proteins | sample All_14_2_FD_71474 | JGI IMG/M metagenome (GOLD analysis project Ga0075012, IMG submission 71474) | Freshwater microbial communities in response to fracking from Pennsylvania, USA - Allegheny Zone_MetaG_DW_15 | ecosystem: Environmental > Aquatic > Deep subsurface > Groundwater > Drilled... | reverse complement strand
GGTTCTGCAGGGCGTCCTCCATCACCCCCATAAAGCTCTTGGAAGACGCGGACGAGGAAGGCTTCTGCTGCAGTACCCTCTCCGGCACGGTGATGTCCGCCTCCGTCTTGCTGATCAGGAGCCCCCGGGAGCTGTTGGGACTGATCCCGGGTCCTAACGACGACGACAACGTTCCTATGGAGGATGACGTCGCAGCTGTGGTGGTCGTCGCCATCGCGGAAACGGGCGCGGCCGAGGGGTCAATCATGGGGGGTCGCACAAAAGAGGAGGAGGAGGAGGAGAAGCGTCCGATTCCAAGGTTCCTGGAGGAGAAGAAGGCCGGGGAGTTATCCGAGGTGGATCCGATGGGAGTGGACAGGCCGCTGGTGTTGAGGGCGAAGGAGGGGCGGGAGGAGATGTGGTGCGGAGTTCTGGATCCGCCTCCACCTCCGCCGACGCCGGTCGCGCCCCCCACCGCTAGAGCCGACGACGACGACGCGGCGGTCACGAGCGGAGTGTTGCGACTGCTCATTCCCTTGACCCCGCCGGTCATCCTCAGCCTCGCTCGGGACTTGCGCATCAACGCGGGCTTGAGGATGAACCCCGTGCCCCCGTTGCGCTCAAACATGCACTGGTTGATGTCCATCTCCAGTCCGTCGGTCTGGAAGTTGAGCGCGACGAGCTGGAATCCAAGCAGCCACAGAGGAAGAGGATTGTAGTTTTGACTGGCCGAGGCCATTGCCCTCGGGTACACGCGGTTGAGGAACACCCGGTTCAGCTCGACGGGGGCGACGTCCACAGGAAGCTTTTTGAGCGCCCCCTTGATCTTATTCTCCGGGAGACTTGAAGTCTGATAGAACTTTCGGCGGAAAAACTCGTCGGGGTTGCCAAACCTCCACGGGGAGTTGCGAAAGTAAATGAGGTTCTGATACTCCTCGCTTGAATCCTTGGGCTTTGACCTGCAGAGAACTCGTCCAGCAAGCTGCTCTGGAGTGGGGAAGGAGGTCCGAGTCGAATCCTTCTGCCACCCAAACTCTGGGTCATCGACCCGAACGATTCGACTACCAAACGCCCCGGTGAGAATCTCCGCCGCTCGTTTGCTCTGCTTGCTCATGTTGTTCTCCAGGTTCAGAATGAGGGGAGAATGACTCCTCGATTCCCCTCTAAAGGCCTCCTTGGCGATGAGCGCGCAGACCTCCAGAAACGTTACGGAGCCTCCCGCCCAGGCCGGGCTCACGTGGGTCACGATTGGATCCCCGTCCGGTCCGTCGTACACGTCGATCTCCACGCATCGGCATCCCCGCCGTAAGGCCTTAGAGTACATTTGAAGGTCGACCTTGCCTCCAGTCGTTACCCACTGCCCTCCATAGAGGTAGGTGTTGTGCGAAGTGGAGACAAAGTACTCGGCGATGGGACGAGTCATGTCGTGCGCCGCCTGGAGGGCCTTTACGTCCTTGGCCTGGTTGTGGGAGGAGAAGAGGTACTCCTGGACCTGCTGGAAGGTCCACCGGTCGTCGATTGACCCCCCAAACATGCGCGCCTTCCAGCTTTCGAGCTCCTCCTCAGTAACGCTCGACTCGTGGTTCTCTTTCGCGAGGAACGCCTTGACGGTCTTTGTCGAGCACGTGGGGATCGGCGGAGGCGCAACCGAGAGCGGGGGGTCGGACTCGTTCGGAGCCCCTGTGAGAGACGACACCCGTACGATGCGTGAAAACATGCTCGACTCGCTGCCTTGCCGGCGATGACCTGTGTGGTGAGGAGGAGGAGCGGTTGCCGTGGAGGATAACAGGTCCTTCGAGCTTCCCCCGCTACTCACGGTGTGCAGAGGAAGGCCTCCTTCTACCGTGCTCATACTACTTGAGAAAGGGCTCATTGATGCTGTGTTGCCAGCCAGACTGCTCGTACTGGCGTGTTGCATTCCACCGTTCGCATTCGCCCCCCCACCGCCCGCCGCCGTGGTTGTTGATGACGATGCTTGCGACCCGGATCCTGACAACTTGTTTAACATCTCAAACGAGCCACGTCTACCATGTCCCGTTAACGTCGAGGCCGAGGGGAGACGAAGAAAGAAGTTGTCACTGGAGAGCTGTCGACGATGCGTTTGAGGAGTTGTCTCTCCCTCTGGCGGAATCTGATGCGCCTGGGGCGGCTGAGAAGTGCTCCCGGCTGGGCTCTCGCCGATATCCTCACTCTTCAAGCCTGTTCTTCTTGCCAGAAACCGCGAGACAGTTGACGCTGATCGACTGACGTGTGGAGGAGGCGATACCGGTGCGGACGTTGCATGGGGATTTGGATTATTCTCCTCCTTCATTAGTTTCTCCACGACCTCGTTCATATTCAAGATTCCGCCGACCTCCCCTATAATCGATCGAGAGAGCTCACTCCCATCAAAATTGTCATGCGGGGCCGATGCCGCTAACGGAGAAAACATCCGCTTCTTGTTTCGCTTCTTCTTTCGAGAGCTGCCTAGGAGCATCGCTGACGAAGTTAGCGAGGACGTTGATGAAGACGCAGTTCGTATGAACATTTGTCTCCGATAGGCTAGCTCCCTCGCGCGATCTGTGTCCTCGGGTCGCTCGTCACTGACGCCCAATGAAGGCATCTGTGCCTGGTCAAGCGACCGAGGTGTGGGCGCTTGTGCCACGCACACGCTCGACACGCAGCCCATTCCCTGATGACGAAAACTCAGAGCTTTCGGACAAGACCGGCGAAACGGAGTGTGCTCTGCCCTACAAGCAATTCAACCTCACTGCTTGTGTTTTTAGAACATCTTACCCTCTCGAACCCTTCAACTTGCACAGATGAACGTTGCAGATGAGCTCCTGTATATTAATACTTCGTGCCGGCGATGATAGGGTAGCGCAACTCAACCCTTCAAGAATGCCCGGAAGTGCACTGGCTCCACCCTCAACTCGTTATGTCCTGCCTATATATGCTCTTCGATCTTCCCGGAAACAACAATTGAACGCCCACCGTCTGTATCACCTCCCGTGCTGGAGGTGCGAGACAAGTACACAGCCCGGCTTAAAGGAAACTAGCGACAATTCCTTTGCACAGAACCACGTGAATGCCTTTTCAGCGACGATGCTGAAGGAATACAACCGCGATGCTAAATACAACCGCTGGCTGATTCCACCAACACTGCGCTTCCTGCCCGCAAGGCCCCAAGGAGGAAGAGGAGGGAACACCCAGTTCCTTGAAAGAGAATCAAAGGGAAGGAGGAAAAAAGTACGGTCCTTCCCGCGCTGAAAAAATGTGTAGCAAGGCGATCCCACCAGACGACGATGAACAGCAAGGAATCTAGAGATAGCCTTGCGACCAGAACGGTACGTACACCTGGGGCAGTAGAGGCGTTGACCTGTTTGCGGATCGTTTCACTTTAAACCAACCAAAACCTCCCTTCTCTGCTGTGAACTCTTTCTTCGCATCGCACGGCAGAGGTACCAGGGTACGTACCCGGTCGAGAGGGAAGGGTCCTCCTCGGCGCACTATTCTGCAGCATACTATCGCAAATAAACTATGAGTACCAGACAACTAGTCGGGTGTGCACGCATCCTAACTGGTAAAAGTTCCGTTCCGTGACACAAACAAAGCAAAACTGGATTCTAGAGCAAAGCAAAACTAAGTTCACAAAACAAGAGAGCTCTCGCGCTGTGCAGAATCACACATAGTTTCTGTCCAGCAGCAATCTATGGACAGAAACGTGGGCTAATACCTAGACTTGGCCTGAGTACACCGGAGGGTCTTACCTTGCTTGATAGTTGAGTCTTTTCAAAGGCGGGTCGAGACGATCGGTTGTATAGTATCCTACTGTGGGCTGTATTGCACTTTGGTCACAGTGTGGTGGTCACGTACCTACGGAGAAGGGGGAGCACTGACTGACACTAGTAGTTGGGTGTATTTCACCGATTCGGATCCTTCAGTGAAACCCCTTGTATCCGAAGAGATTGAAAACATGAAGCCGTTCCGAGTGTTTAGCGTCCGCCTCATCGTGGTGGTATTGGCGACCGTTATCTCGATGGTTCATGGCCATTCGCACTACCAGAATAACATCCCGAACGGTAACAGTGTGAAGGACTCTACTGGCAGCAGCTGGGCCGGGGTAGGGCATAACCGTCGAGCAGGAGGCGGTGCGCTCAACCCATTTGGTGTGGACTTTCAAAATGCGGGACATCAGTGGACCAATACCTTGTGCCAGAAGGATAGCGACGGCGATGGGGCGACAAACGGACAGGAGCTGGGCGATCCCAACTGCGTCTGGGTTCAAGGAGGCCAGCCTGCCGGACCGGCCACAGGCCATCCCGGGTTCGCTGACAATTCGAATTCTGCACCCCCACCACCGGCGGAACTGGATACATGCGCAAATGTGACCATGCCCGCGGGTGTGACAAACATGACCATGCAATTCTCTCCAGGGTTCTCTCTACCGGGAGGTGTAGTCACCACATACCCTCGACAGGCGTTTAATCTTACTGAGCTCGCTGGGTCTGGTGGAGTAAGCTGCCGTGCCACCCTCTGGTGGTGGAGATAAAGAGATAGTGAGCTAACTTTGAACGCAATACAGAATGTTGACCACTGGATGTTTCGGTTTGAGGTCATTTACGGTGGCCCGGTTGATGTTGTTCATCATATCCTTATTTATGCCTGCGAGAACAATGAAGCCGCAGGGTTCTTCAATGCGCCAAAGACGACTGGTGGCATGCCTTGCACTGGGGGACTCGTTTTCGGATGGGCGATTGGTGAGTTGGAACTCCGGTACACATCTATCTCGAGGACTAACATATTCTCTCTTGGTTATAGGTGGTCTCGTAAGTCGTACACACGGAGCGAAGCATTGCTCCGCGGATACATATACAAGAGAACTAACCGAAGGTTTTCTTTTTCTAGCGTAAGTCTCGCTCATTATGTTGCCCCAATGTCGCCCACCAACAGAGCTAACCTTGATCTTTTTTCAGCTTACTGCACGCCCGATGGAATCGCCCTGAAGTTCAGCAAGAACAAGCCCATCGTCCTCATGGAGGTCCACATGAACAATGCCGCCCAGACTTCTGGAATCGTTTCCGCCCCTGGAATGAAGATCACCGCTCTTCCGCTCGACGCCCCTCAGCCCCCGACCCCGTTGAAGCAGGCAAACTGGTTGTGAATCGGAGCATCTCTCAACAGCATTAACATCCCTGCAGGCAACCCCTACGTCGAGCTGACTTCGGAGATCACCCTCCCCCAGGCGCCCGCGGGCACTCTGCAGTTGATCGCTTCGCTCTCTCATATGCACTACATTGGAAGAAAGGTCTGGGTCGAGAAAATCGCTTTTGGCACTGGTGAAACTGCCTCGTTGGCTTGTGATCCTCAGTACAACAATGAGAACCAGGAGCTCCTCGCGATCGCCCAGCCTTACTCAGTGACCAACAGGGACCGCTTGATCGTTCACTGTGTATTTGACTCGTCCAATAGAACCACGCTCACGAAAGGAGGAGAAGAGGTAAATCATCGTTGTCTCTTTACTGCCCAGTACTCTGAACTAACCTCTCTTGCATTTACAAGACTGAGGATGAAATGTGCTTTGTCTTCTTCCTTTACGTCTCTGACCAAATAAGCGCCCCCATTCAACTGCTCAGCAGCGCCGTGACAACGCTGACCCCTCAGCAGACCTCTCAGCCGTGCCAGGGGAGTGGAATCGACAATGGTGGGCTGGACAGCGGCTTCGTCATCCCCTCCTGGCTTATGGCCCACGTCATCCTCGGCGCGGTTGGCTTCGGATTCCTCGTTCCCGCTGGTACTCTGCTCCCCGCGTCCCAAACTATCCGCGCCCTGCCGAACGCCGCCTGGTTCAAAGGGCACAAGGTGCTTGTTGGAATTGGATCCCTCGCCGGCTGGATCGCGTTCGCGATCGCCATCGCTAGTATCACCCCCAAGCTCGCCACTTCACATGGAAAGCTCGGGCTTGCTATTAGTGCCTTGGCAATTGCCCAGGCGTTGTTGGGAGTGTTTCGCCCGCATCTGCCCTCTGCGGGTGAGATGAAGTCGCAAGGGAGAGTCATCTGGGAATATGCCCATCCGTTCCTCGGAAGGGTGATTGTGGTATGCAGCGCTGCCCAAATGTACCTCGGGTACGATCTGCTCAACACCAGGTTCAGCTTTCCCCCCTCGCAGTCTCTTCAAGCCTGGTCCTGGGCCCACACCATTGGCATTTTTGCCCTGTGGCTTATTGTCTTGGCGGCGTTCAAGGCCTCCGGTAAAAAGCCCGCAATGACGTCCAACAAGACCGCCGATGTTGCCGTCGCTGACCGAGCCTGATTATGGGTGGTGTTTTAGAGGTGTGATATTTCTAGTTTATGCAGATTTGGTTATTTTTGCTGTTCAAACTCAAGTGCTTTACAAAGGTATTGACTCGTGGTTATTCGTCTTTCAAGTCGCCAGGGTTCTTGACCACAATAACTACCGAGTCCCCACGTACAAAAAGCTTTCCTATGTTACGATCGCGATTTACCGGAGTTGCGCCTTTCCCTTTTGGTATTTCGGTCCAAAATTCCTTCACGTCCTCCATGACAAGGTTGCAATGCCGATCGAATGCCTTGACTCGTCCGAATAACCGGCGATTATTGCGGAGAAGAATCAACACTCTGTAGTGAAGGTTAGTCCAACAAATTGATATGTTCTCCAAATATGCTATCCAAACGCCCGAAGTCATTCGGGGCCTCAAGAGGTCTATCTTCTTTAACATGGGACTTTGAACTGCTATTGAGCACCCAAGATAGGCGCGGAACACGCGAACTTCATCCTCCTACCCCGATAAGCCTACCTACTGCAACCAGACTCTCGAGTCTCGCTCGTCCAAGCTTCTGATTACTTTGCGGTAAAAGACGGTTAAAACAATACATCCCGAGTACAATTACCTCTCAGCCGTTGCATCCTAAGAGACATACCCGACCCGCTGAGCTGCCGTTCGCCGCCTCTCCTTCCTTTTTCGACTGTCCTTCATAGAAACTTACTTAGAACTGTTCTTGGCGCTGTACATCAGGACCGACAACGGTCCAGTCATCAGTTGGTCCTTCTCGCCTTGGACATCTGCATATGCAGTACTGCTACCTAGGGTCTGCATCGTATACGGGAACGTCTATCTCGAGCTTGCTCTTGTGTGATCACAGATCAATCAGATCAGACAGGCGACGGCTTGGGTACCGCGGTACCTACGGCGACATCATGGTTTTTGCGACCTGACTTGACTACTCTTCGGTCCTCCATGCACGTGATAGTTGCAAGGATTATCCACAGTCAAGCGTACATAAAAGTTCCAACCTGGTGTCCGGTAATGCCCCCTCACTTCGTCTTTGTGCCATACGATGATTGACGGACTTAGTTCGAAGATAAGCAAACTCAAACTAACTATATACATACAGAATCGTGCATAAACAAGCGTGTCGTCTACCTAAGAGACTATGCAACGCCCACTGGTTGAATCGTAACCGGCTTCATCACAACGCAAAACAACTCCGATCCGATACTTGGCCCATAGTCGCCGACCTCGGGCACTGTGAAAGGCAAAGTCTTGCGCACAGTCTACAATGCCTCCGGCTCTTCTTAGAAATGCACGCTCTCCGCCGGGATGTTCGTCCTCTTTCATAAAGGCGGTAGCATCGTAGACATACCCCTTGCATGTGATCCAGCAGTCTTCCAACGTATTGTGCTGCCGTACTTCACACATTGTGACCTGCAGCAAACCTTCCCTGCTCTTACTTCGTCTTGTAGATCCTCGTTGCTTACATAGCTTGCACTGAACTTTTGAAACCTCTTGAGTCTTCTTCCTAGCTATCTCAGCCGGGACTAAAACGCCGTTGATTCTCTCCATGCCATGCTTTGATATGATCTCCTCTTCAAAGGATTTCTCCACCTCGGACGCATTCTGCGGATTGATAAAAAACACCGCCTGAGGTATCGTATTAATATCGTCCAAAGTTTGCTGGTCCATGGTCAACTGTGGTGACATTCTCCCTGCCGTACCAAAATTTAGGCCCCGATCACTCCAAATCAAAATCTGGTACGAACTGGTTCTCCTTACTCAGCCCTTGGGACGTCTTCCAGCCAGCCTACACCCCGTAATACTAGGAGCGCATGCTTTACGTATCGATCTAGCAACACACGAGAGGCCCACCAAAAGACGGTAATACAGATTAGCGGAGTTTGCTCGTCTGTGAAGCAAGCACCAGCTGATTCTCAGTGCTCAGGGTATGTGCGCTCTCCAATATGAACGATAATACCTAAGAACCACACCGCCACCTCGAAGAGTTCAGATCAGACTTCTACACGAGATTGTACTGTCTTGATTGATGCTTTGTTGCTTCGACTTCAAGTTTAAAGTGGTACCCGGGTACGCAATGTGCAGGGCAATTATTACATAGTATCTGCATCTGACATCATGTCAGGTACAGAGGTACATCGTCCACTGCGACCGAGGCTTTCGTTTCCCATTCTGCTGAGGTGCTGGGAGATAATCTCCTAATAAGCTCAAACTAGCTATTCTTACGGTCGATACAGTATAGTGTTGCAGAGTTGCAGATTGGGAGGCCGGTTCCGTTTTTACCGGTAGTTGAAGTCTTTGCATTACTCGATCACATATAGCGCCTCAAATGTGCTCGTAGGTAATGACGGGTGATCGATGCACTTCTCTTTTCTCAATATTATCGTTGAAAGCCAAAAGATTGTGAAGAGCGTGATACAATAACGGTGTAACCAGATAAAGTCATGTGTGCTTCTCCTTCTCTTGCACTAATTCACCCACCGCTCGGATTAGCGACAGAGCTGTCAAGATGAGCCCTGCACCACCCTATTTCCCCAGCTTGTAATACTTATCCAGACGTACAAGCGACGAGATTTCCGTCTCTAATCAGGTACAGGACTGACTGTTAATAGTTCCTGTTGACCGATGAGCTGGGCAAGACTCACCCATGCCCATGCGACGATGTCGAGCGGCCTTCGCCAGTTTCTCTATGAGACGTTATGTCGAAGATTCCTTTGAAACCAAATGCAACCGGTCAACAGACCCAAAGCAGGACCCAAAATCAGGATGCTGTGGTAGGTGACGACGACTTCGCTCGCGCCTCGGATTTCTGAACAACGTCCAGGCTCCTGAGTGTACTTTAGTGCTTGGATCCTTCAACTCCGGGAGTAACCTTGCAGAGTATAATAGGCGAGTCCTCCTACATACCCATGTCGCCGAAAGCTGTTCGCGATCCCGACATGGTGAAATGGTCGTCGATGATCGATGAGAGACCGTATAGTCAACGATCAAAGAATTGTGGGTAAGGAACCGTGGCAGGCTCCATGGCTGAAGGTCCCATCATCACTTCTGTAACAAAGGTAAGAGTACTTACTCAACTCAGCTTCTGTTTTGTTAGATAGAACATAGAAGTTCTTCGCGATTTCCATCGTGAACCTATTCCAATATTATTTAAAAGGTAATCGCCTCTTATCTAAGCATCTCATGCCATTGAGCATGATGATGAATGGAGCAAGCGAGAACGTTCGCGAGGCCCGGCATAACTATTTGTACCCATGATTTCGAGAAGTCATCATTGATTCCTCTCACACAACATCCTAAGAGTTTCTTTCCTTTTGAAAGATTTGAATCCCGTCTCGTCGTCAACCACCCACACTAGTACTCCATATCCGTCGTCCAGTCAGAAAGCAGCGTAGGAGGACGATCCGACAATTTTCTGGTTTCTTGGTTGGTATGCTGAGCGGCAATAGTCTGCCTTTTTGAGTTGTTTTTCAACGACAACTACCGTCGTATTAGTGTTCGTAGGGCTCGTTCGCTCATCTCGAGGTGAGTGCTGGTCGCTGGAAAGACTCGCTCTCGTCTCCCTTCGTGTTCACTTTGGCGCCAAAATTCGACCATTCACCCCTCCTCCTCTTGTTGTTGTTAGTTGTTTAGAAGAAGAGCGCAAAAGGCGCGGAGAAGAATCCAAAAATGCTCGCCCTGCGTCAACTCAACCATGCCGCCGCGGCTTCCAGTCTCGCGCCCAAGCGGCTCGCCGTTCCGGATCTCGCTCGGAGAGCCCTCACGACCACAACTCCTCCGCTCGTCCTGAGCAAGGAAGAAAGAGCGCGAGACCTACAGGAAAAGAACGCTGCCGTGTGGCCCATGCTCCAGGGGCCTCGGGGCGGAGACCCTCTCGCCGTCATACGGTGGGCCGCCAAGGAGTTTGACGGCCGCGTGGCCATGTCAACGTCGATGGGCCTGCAGGCGGCAGTTCTGCTGCATATGGCAACCAGAGTCATGCCCAACATCCCGATCGTCTGGGTCGACACCGGCTTCCTCCCGAAGGAGACGTATACGTATGCAGAGGAGCTGAAACAAGTGCTTGGACTCAACCTAATCGTCTCCGCTAACTCCCAGTGGAGTGCGGCGCGCATAGAAGCCGTGCATGGAAAGTTGTGGGAGAAGGATGACGCTGATTCTCACACCCTGTACGGAAAGCTCACTAAGGTCGAGCCTCTTGCGGCAGGTCTGGCATCCATCCAGCCCAGTCCTCTTGCACTTCTCTCTGGTCTCCGAGCCAATCAGACCAAGGCTAGGGCTTCCATGGAACCTGTTGGTTTCTCACAGGGACGGTATAAGATTCTACCAATGCTCAAAATGAGTGACGCGGATGTGGCGGAGTACATGGATAAGTATGATCTCCCAAGGCACCCGCTACAAGCTAAGGGTTACGCGACTGTCGGGGACTGGCACTCTTCTAGGCCGGTTAAGCCCGGAGAGGATCCCAGAGCAACCCGCTTCGGAGGCAAGTTCGAAGAATGCGGTCTTCATGTCGACTCGCACGAGCCCGTGAAAGCTCCAGCGTCAGATGCCCCCAACAAGTCCGTGGAGGCTGAGGCCGAGGCAGCTTCCCCGGCGCCCCAGAAAAAGCCGCAGTTACCACTTCCCGAGGGTCTGGAGGCTCTAGGGTTCGTCACGGCCCATGAGGAGACCGATCTGGCAGTTATCATGGTAAAGAAGAAGATGGTCGATGGTACGTGGTGCAGAAAGTGCAACGATGTAACGCAGAAGATGGCCGAGGACGGCGTGGAGAAGTGGATAGGCCATTATGCCGTGGCTGATGTGCAAGACAGCCACAGTGAAGGTGTGCATCTCGCTAAGCGGTTCGAAGTCGCGACCGCTCCGTTCTTCTTGGTTCGCAGCAAGGATGAGGAGAACGCTGGGGACAACTGGAAAGCAGTGAGGTCGTACTTGCAAATGCGAAAGATGTTGCAGGACGCATACGAGGCCAAGAAGGCTAAGTCAGCCGGTGCGCCCCCACCGGAGGATCCTCGTATTCTTGAGCAGCGGCGACACGCTGAGGAGATTCGCCGCCAGATCGAATTGTTGACCGCCAGGCTAAAAGAGGCCGAAGACAAGATCATGGAGTTGGCGTCCGTCGCGCCCCCTGCGGCTGTATCCGAGGCGTAACGGTGAACAAAGTATGGAACAATCAAGTGTAGGGAATCATCCGGTGATTAGTATGGTTCGTTTCCAAGTTGAAGTTATTGTGAATCATTTTCAAACCAACCAATCTGAGTATGCATCGCTCATGTCAAATAAAGCCTTTTCTTTATGTGATGATATAGTTTCATCAAGGCGGCTATGAGGACCGTCGCGCCAACAAACGCTTGCATCTGGCGAATACGGACTCGAAGAACGCGAAAACGCTGCTCATGAAGGCTCCAAAAAAGACGCCGTTCGGGACACTGAAGGTGAATGGAATGATCGTTATCGCGGTGAACGCCGGAATCGCCTCTACAGGGTTCCGCCACTCGACGTTCTCCATCTGGCTCATCATGAGCGACCCGACAAAGAACAAAACAGGCGCTGTCGCCGATGGAGGCACGGAGTCGAGCAACGGGGCGGCAAACAAACAGCACAGGAACCAGAATGCCACCACGCATGATGTCAGTCCAGTTCTTCCTCCCTCAGTCCTGCGACCAGTAACGTCATCGTTAGTTACAACCGCTATCATTTGCCACATTCCGTCATCATCATCCACTTACAACCCAGCCGCACTCTCAAGGTGAACAATAACGGGCGTGGAGCCGAACATGGCCCCTACCACGGTGCCAATACCAGCCGCAAAAAATGCCCATGCAGAGCCTTGAGGAGTTCCGTCCTCCGATGCTTCGAGCCCTATCGCATGACTCAACCCGATCATCACTCCGGCAACATCAAATACTCCGACCAAAATAAAAGCAAGCACTGCAGGCAGATGTTTCCGGATGGTCAATGATGCGAAGTCCCACGCCAAAAACGCCTTTTGGGGTATGGGGAGCGCCAAAATCGCCTCCGGGGGCCGAGTCCCCAGGAACTGGATGGATATCAGTGTGTTCAACCCAACAGCCACCAGAACACTTCCAGGCACATCGTGGTGCGAGAGGAAGGTAACGAGTACAAGGCCAAAAATGGCCAGAAAAGACTCGGCTGAATAAACGTTCTCTCCAAGCTGAACCAGGGGTTCTCCAGATCGATATTCGGTTGAATTACTCGCTGTTAGCGGCACTGGAACATACGGTGCTCGCTCCACAATTCCAATCTCTTGCAAAGCGACGAAGGCGATCAAGAGTCCCATACCAACCACCGTGCCCACCTGCACGGACCGTGGGGTTCCTTTCATCAAATACGCACTTAATCTCCTAGCCATTAGCATCTGGATGATTCCAGCGATTGCGCACGCCGCAAGTGCCGTCTGCCACTCGGGGACTCTCTTTGGTCTCCCAGTAGGGGACGCCAAGCCCTCTGAAAGGTAAGCTGACAGACCAAGTCCCGGAGCAAGCGCGAACGGAAGATTGCCAAAGTACCCACAGACGAAGGATCCCACGGCCGAAGAAGCGGCGGTCCCAATCATCACATCGCTAGTAGGGATCCCAGAATGAGCCCCGGCTACTCGCGCATTCACAATCACAATGTAGCTCATAGTGAGAAACGTTGCCGTTCCTGCCCGTATTTCCCTCCATATCGTCGACCGCCGCTTCCGCAGTTGGAACCTGTTCTCTATCCATCGCTCCACGGTTCCCATTTCCTTCATGTACGTCCGCTCGCCCCCGTCCTCATCCTCCGGACTCTTTCCCGTAGCCTCCGGGTCGAGGAATTGCCCATTCTCTGGAATGCTGCTCAGGAGTGGCCGCGGAGGCTCTCCCGGCCCTGAGGAGGAGCTGCCGTACATTCTCCACGCCCGATTGTGCAATGCGAAACGGCACACCAAGGACCGATCACGATTTTAACGTCAATAACAAATGCTTTGGATTGAATCTGCTGACTGATTTTGGTTGATGGTACCCAGAGCGACAATCGGTAGCTACCTTGGTAGAAGTGGATTCAGTTTCCACCTTTTTGATCACTGTTTCCATAGCCTATCGCCTGATCCAACGATCGGTGGGACCGCGCGCACCAAGGCATTCATCGGTCGGTGCATTCTCTTTGTAACAAGCGCTTGCCGGTCGCGATTTTGTCCGGAAGGACTCGGCTGATGCATCTGCATGTGATGCAAAGCGGAAGTTTTGCTCGGGTTTATGATGCCTGGGGACGGGGTCGCGGAAATGTTGCCCTGGCCCTGACAGTACGTTAGATTGAAGTATAGATGAAGAGGAAGCCGGGCAGTTGATAAACAGCAAGACAAAACAGCATGTTGGCTAGACAGCGGTCATACCTTCCTGTGGGGCAGGACGAACAGCAACAAGGTCTTGGGTCCACTTCAGGCGAGTCGCAACGAGGGCTATCGAATCGTTCTGCCATTAGAAGCATATTGGGTGGTCTCCTAGCGGGTCTGATCATCGCCTGGTTCATCTCCTCGCGGTCATCGTCTACTTCAGCGCCTCCTCGTCACGACGCTTCCTCAACCCCGCAGACCCCAAACGGTGACAACGAAGATGCCGTGCCGTCGACGCTAGCACCCTCGTCACCATCGCCCGGCGAGACTGTTGAGGTGTCTTCTTCTCCGACCGCAAGGCCGATCATTGAACTCACACAAAGTCCGTCATTGCCGCCCACGCCGACCCCGACGCCTGTCCCCACGCTGATTGCCACGGGTAAACCAACAAACAAGCCTTCGTCTCTAGCTCCTACTCTTGCGCCAACCTTTGCTCCGTCATCCCCAAAGTCATCGCAGATTGAAAAGTTACCGTATGAGATTGACGCGGATACCGCTACATTATGGACCGAATTCCTTAACGCTCGAGAGAATCTCACTAAAGACCGTCGATGGGGAACAGGTGAAAAGGGGATTGCAGAGATAGACTACACGAGGTTCTGTTCATCGTGGCTAAAAGCTCATCCAGGGATGGAGACTCTAAAGTATCAATTCCCTCAGAACGCTTCAGCGTTTCAGTCGAGCAACCCGGACGGATTGCGATGGGACCCTGCTGAGGTCCACTCTCACATCTCTAAGTACATTTTTGCAATTGCAAACCACTATCACTACACTAGTTTGGAGTCGATGGATTTCATGGAGTGGGCGAAAAACGACCCCGGAAGAGAGACCGCAATCAACCGAATCGCTACAGGGCTCTATCGCAGGCTCAAGCAACGGAAGCGCTTCAGAATCAATTACGGATTTCAAGGAACTTCAGTAATGTCCGGACACGATAATTGCTATTTTTACAGCTTGGCGCCACTGCTTCAGCGCAGTCTGACGCATCTGTTTGCGCCGCTCAACCCCGAGGTCGAGATTCGTAATCAAGCCCAGAACGGTGACTCTCCCGATCAGATGATGCAGCTGTTTTGTTCGCGGAGTACGATCAAGGAGGACGATTTAGATTTTTTGCACTTGTGGTATCCGATGATGCCTCAAGCCCAATTTGCATTCAAGGAGTCGTACAT
>Ga0075012_10003550_pt1 | contig 14822 bp, 14 predicted proteins | sample All_14_2_FD_71474 | JGI IMG/M metagenome (GOLD analysis project Ga0075012, IMG submission 71474) | Freshwater microbial communities in response to fracking from Pennsylvania, USA - Allegheny Zone_MetaG_DW_15 | ecosystem: Environmental > Aquatic > Deep subsurface > Groundwater > Drilled... | reverse complement strand
ATGGCGTTACGCAAAGCGGGGTTCTCCGTCTATGCATGGCAAAGGGTTTGGGATGCGAGTCACATTCAGAAAACAGAAGCAAGCCCAAGTACGGGTTGGAGGCGCGTGAAGTCCATCGATATGCCTGCCATTCAGCGCATGCATTATCAGATCGTCCCGCAATTGCTGCATCCTGTTGACCCTGCGCCGCGTCTCCCGAATGGATTCATTCATACCGATGGTTATTGTTTTGCAAATGTCAATTATGGTGTGTATGGAGTAGTGCTCACGCCGTGGATCCTTCCCGATGAAGGAGATGTGAGCGAGAAGCTCGTTTCGTTGATCTCAAGTTTGCCTGATCGGCGCGGGCGTCCTGTATACTTAAATGTGAGGTCGTATCAGGCATGGCTTGAACCTGTGCTCGAAGACCTTGGCGCAAAAGCTTCTCCGCGGCAGGCGGTGATGGTGAAATATCTGGCGCGTTTGGTGAAAGATGGCGTGCCAGCTCGTGTGGTGCCTTCGAATGCGCGCATTCAGCCCACGCAAATGAGTAGAATGGATACGGATGAGTAATTGGACGATATTTAACAAAGGACGAACCATTGGTACCACCGGTGCTGAAGGCGGTTTGATCCTTTCAGATGAAGCAAATGAAGATGGTGCGCGTATCACACTTAAACGCGGAAATAGTTATGTTTCGGTGTCGTTGCACATTCACGGCTGGATGGATCACACGCGATTTTTTAATACCGATGCCGATGCCCAGCGCGAATACCGCGCTATGCGTTCGGCGGTCGTCAATGTGTTGAAGATCATCAACACTGAAGGGGTGAGCGATATAAAGATTTGGGAAGCAATTTCAGATTTCGTCAGGCGGTTTCCATAAAATGATTAAGGCTCTTATATTCGATTTCGACGGGCTGATCCTCGATACAGAGACACCCGAAGTTTTGGTTTGGCAGGACATTTACAAAGAACATGGATTTGACCTCCCCGTGGAGGAATGGGAAAAGACCGTGGGCGGATACGGCATCTCGAGCTTTGACCCTGCCCATCATCTTTCGCATCTTTCTCAGGGACGGCTGGATCCTGTTTCCCTCAAAGCTCGCTACAGGCTCGAAGCGGATGCGATCATCCACACCAACCCCATCCTGCCTGGCATTATGGATATGATCGGCGCGGCAAAAGCGAACGGCTTGAAAGTTGCCATTGGTTCCAGTTCGCCGCACTCATGGGTGGATACGCATACACAGCGGCTCGATATTTATCATCATTTCGATCACATCATCTGTCAGGATGATGTTGCCCCGGGCAGGACAAAACCCCACCCCGATATTTATTTGAAGGCGTTGGAAACCCTGCAAGTGGATAAAACCGAAGCAGTGGTCTTTGAAGATTCTCCCAATGGTGTGCTCGCATCGAAACGCGCTGGTGTCTTTGTGGTGGCGGTGCCGAATCCGCTGACGGCAAAGATGAACGTACAGGGTGATTTGACCGTCTCTTCACTGGCTGAATTGACTCTGCAAGACTTGATGAACAAGTGACAGTCACTATACTGTAAATAGATATGCGGAAGCAAATCATCCCCATCCTTATCGCCGTCCTTGCTTTGGCGGGCATCACCTATCTTTGGAGCAATTCCGATCAGCCTGAATCGCAAGTGGTTGCGCCGGAGGAACTTCCCAGCCCAACGGCAGTCTCGGCACATGCGCCAGAGGTGCTTCCGTTGGCGAACAGTGCGCTGAGATCATCCATTACCGCGGCGGGAGATTATCTCGTCCGTCAGCAGTTGGCAAATGGTGAGTTGGCGTATCAGGTTAATCTCCTTACGAGCGACCGTTCGTCCACGCCGTCTTACATCCGTTTGATGGGTGGAACAAGTGCGTTGTACACGGTTTGTCGTGTTGCGGGGGATACAGTCTATTGCGAAGCCGCAGACCGTGCTCTTGAGCATTATCTCCCCAATCTTTTGACCGACCCTGATCATTTCAAAGGGACCTGCCTCTACACCAATGGCGCTTGTCCGCTTGGCGGGGCGACGGTCACCATCGATGCCATCTACAAACGCTGGCAGGCAACCGGTTCTGTCATCCTCAACGGAGATGACTTGCTGGCTACCGCGGTGGATCTGGGCTACTTCATCGCCTCCATGCGCCGACCCGATGGCGGCTTCTATCACTCGTTCGACCCACACTTCGCTGGAACGGTTGACCCCAATTACTTTGACCCGACCTTCAACGGTGAAGGAGTTGCGGCATTGCTTCAACTCTATGAAATGACAGGTAATGAGTTCTGGCTGGAACAAGCTCACGAAGTGAACGATTTCATGCTCACCCAAACGGTGACAGAAGATTACGCTCACAGTGTTGCGTTGGCTTTATTCGCCCGTTTGGACGAGCTCAGCAAAGCCGACCAGGACTATGCCAAGCAGATCGCAGACCTCATCATTGCCGGGCAGATCCGTTCGTTGAACCCGGCGAATTCCAGCATTGCAACGTCAACCAAGATCGAAGCGTTATCGTCCATTGCACAGGCGTTGACTTTATCTGACACCAAAGTTGAATGGCTCGACCGTGAGATCATCACATTCATTACCTTTGTGCAGGCACGTCAATTCCCTGCTAATGATTGTAATTTCGGGTTGGATGGTTCCGTCAACGATAGATACAAAGGCGGCATCTTCAACACCTGTGAAGACCCTTCCATTCGTGTGGATGGAATCCAGCACTGGGTCAATGGGTTGACTTTGTATCTGGAATATCAGGGGATGGGGAAGTAAGTTGGTAAAGTAGTAAATTTGGAATTGGTAGATTCTTTGAAGTACAACCAAACCAATAAAAAAACTCCTGTCGAATTTATTTCGACGGGAGTTTTACTTACTATTCACTATTTACTATTCACTGCTCGCTACTCTTTACTTACACAACCTTCTCGCGCATCACCGAGCTGATGTAGTCCATCAATGAAACGACTACGGCGATGGCGATCATTTGAGCGGAGGCGGCGCGGTAGTTCAAGAGGTTGATGTTCTGCTGGAGCAGGAAGCCGATACCACCACCGCCCACGAAACCAATGATGGTGGACATACGCACGTTGATATCCCAGCGGTACATGGTGTAGGAAATATACGGCGGTACGATCTGCGGCACAACGGCGTAGATGATGGTCTGCAGGCGATTCGCTCCTGTAGCTGTGATCGCTTCCAGCGGACCGGCTTGGATGCTTTCCACTTGTTCAGAGTACAGCTTTGCCAAACTCACGATGGTGTGCAAGCCAAGCGCCATCACACCGGCGAAGGGACCAATGCCGACCGCGATCACGAACACGATCGCCATCACCAACGCCTCCACAGAGCGCAAGGTGTTGAGGATGGTGCGTGTGACGTAATAGATCACCAACCCTGTTGGCAATGTATCTTTGGCTTTGGTGAAGACAGCAAGCAAAAGACCCAAGACTGCGCCAACGAGAATGGGTCCGCTTTGGGTGTATGCGGGTCTGCCGATCTGATACAGCCATTCTACAAGCCAGCCAAGCAAGCCAAGCACGGTTGCGCCCGCGGCTGCAGAGGAGATCAGGTTGATGGTTTTGACCAAGCCCGCGTCCATTTTTTCTGAGGCGCGTTGTCCCAGTTTGCCGAGGAAGTTGCCAAGCACGCCGCCTGCGGCTAAAGCGCCCAACGCGGGCGTGATCACCTTCAATATCTCACCGAGTTGGAAGAGAAATCCGCCAAGGAAGGCAAATGATCCAAGCGCCGCTTCCAGAGCCAGACCAGAGTTGACCATCAAACCAGCAAGTTGATACAACCAGAAGAAGCCGACCAACGCTGAAGCGAAGAGAGTCGCCAATCTGCCAATGCGCAGACCAAGCGATGGTGCGGCGATGTCTTCTTCGGGCAGCGCCCAACGAATGGCAAAGGTCATGATGACGGGAGCGAGCACAACGCTCACAAGGTTGACCAGAATGTTGGATGTGTAAGGCGCGGTGAAATTTGAAACCATGTTCACCACGAAGTATCCTATTGCAATACCAATGGGCCAACCCAGCACAGAGAAGGAAATGCTTGTTAGCGGACTGCGCACGGGTTTCATCAGGTTACGAGCGGCGATGAAACTCAATGGGATGGCTAAGATGGTTCCCAAGGTGGTTGCCAACAGCGCGAGGAAGACGGTTTCGATGATCTTTTCCCAAGTGTCGTGTGCGGTTTGGGTGAACTTGGGTGAGCCAACATTGCGGCTCATGCTTGCACGGATGAATTGAACGTCTTCGCTGGGACGATCGGGCAGTTTCAGTGTGACCGTGAAATGACCTTCGGCATCGGTTTGGGCTGTTTCGTTGCCAAGTTCCACAACGTTGGTGGGGTCATTGCCCGGCACAAAGCGAACGGGACCTGAGGAGTTGGGGTAGAAGTTGAAACCTTCCACGGTGACGGTTTCGCCGGGTTCGGCACATGCTGGGGTAACGATGGCATATGGACCGGATGTATCTGGCTGGTCCGCGGTCACGCCGCCTTCAGGGCAGGTCACATAGACGGGGGCGTTAAAGAATTCAGATTCTTTTTCGTATTCGAGAATATCCGGTTCAGCCAAAGCGCGGGTGACACGTACCAGACTTTCCTGTCTTCTTTCACTGCGAAGTTCTTCGAGGTCGATCTTGGTGATCTCGAAACCGTAGGCATAGATCACAATACCTGCCAAAAAGGCGAGACCCACGCGCATGGATTTCCAGGGAGAGGCTTTCTTGTCTTTGTTGTTCGCCATGGTTAGCCAACCCTTTCTGCGTCGCGGCCGTAAATGTCTTTGAACTTTTTGTCGTCGATCTCGCTGGGTAGACCTTCAAAGACAAGCTGTCCCTGATTCAAGGCGATGACACGGTCGGCATAGCGATGAACAAGATCGAGGAAGTGCAAACTGCAGAGGACGGTCACGCCGTCGTTCTTGTTGATCTCTTCGAGGTGTTTCATGATACTGTGCGCGAGCACTGGGTCGAGGCTGGCAACCGGCTCATCGGCAAGGATCATTTTTGGGTCCTGCATGAGCGCGCGGGCGATGCCCACACGTTGCTGTTGTCCGCCGCTTAATTCGTCGGCACGCTGTTGGGCTTTGTCGGCGATGCCCACACGTTCCAACTGTTTCATGGCTTTATCCATATCTTCTTTGGGGAAGCGGTTGAGTAAACTCCAGGCGGGGTTCACGTATCCAAGCCTGCCGCCCAATACATTTGTGATCACCTTTGAGCGATGCACTAAATTGAAGTGTTGGAAGACCATGCCGATCTTGCGGCGGATGCGGCGCATTTCCTCGGGAGTGGCGGCGGTGACATCTTCACCATCCCATAGGATCTGTCCTGCGGTTGGGTCGATCAGGCGGTTAATGCAGCGCAGCAAAGTGGATTTGCCCGAGCCGCTCAAACCGATCACGGCGAGGAATTGTCCTTTGGGTACATCGAATGTGACATTATCCAGCGCCTTGACGCCCCCATCGTATATCTTTGTCAGGTTTTTAACTTGGAGCATGGTGGGTTCTCGCAATCTATAACATTTTTTTTATGATGACGAAACCTTCTTGAATTGTCCGCCCATTATACCTAGCACGGTTGGAAATTGCGCAGGTAGGAAGTAAAAAGAAAAATGACTCTAATAAAGACAAATTCGGGCAGGGAGAATCTCCCTGCCCGAAAATTTCGTGCAATAAAATTACTTGAGCGACTCAATGGTGGTGCCGGATTCGACGACCAGCTTGCGGATGAAGTCATATTCTGCATCAGCAGCGGGTTCCATACCAGACCAACCATAGAAGTCTTCGCTACCGAGGGAGGCAGCCCAACCTTCAGAAGCGGCGAAGGCGGTCATCGCTTCTTCGATCTGGGTGCGGAGTTCGGCAGGGAATTCAGGACCGAAGGACATGGTGTCGTTCGGGATCTCGGGGGAGAGCATCAGAATGCGGACCTTGGAGACCACATCGGGGAACTCTTCGCGGATGTTGGCGCGGGCATCGAGGACGCGGTAGCCTTCGCAGAGCAGCTGGCTCTTGTCTTCGTTGAGGGCGCAGGAGTTCACATCGACCGGAACTTCAGGATCCATGCCGATTCCCCACTTGTCAGCGCCTTCAGGAGCAGCCCAGGGGCTGTAGAACGCGGCGGCGAAATCAGCTTCACCAGTGTACACCGCGCGGACAGCCTGCGGGTGACCACCAGCTTCGAGTTCTTCACCAACGGTCACGCCAGCTTCCTTGAGCATAACGGAAGGAACGAGGTAACCAGAGGTGGAACCAGCATCGGGGAAGGCGAACTTCTTGCCGTTGAGGTCTTCAATGGACTGAATGTCGCTGTCGCGGGCGACGACGATCATGGTCCAGTACACGCCCCAGCCGCGGCGAACGGCTTTGAAGGAAACGTCTACACCACAGAGGTCATTGGCAAGAACGTAACCGAAGGCGGGGATGAAAGCCATGGTGTCGGCGGGGGAAGCACACATTTCTTCAATGGTGGCGGCGTAGGAGGTCGGGACGACCACTTCGAAGGTGAGGCCGGTGGCTTCATTCAAAGCCGCAGCCATCACTTCACCACCGGTCACGATCACGTTCGCATCCACAGAGGGGACGAACAAGACCTTGATGGGGTGTTCGGGAGAACCGATGGCAGGAGCCGCTTCGGTGGGTTCAGCGGTGGGGGCTTCAGTGGGAGCTTCAGTTGCAACTTCGGTTGCAGGAGCTTCTGTGGCAGGCGCACCACAGGCGCTGAGGATCATCGAAACAGCCACGATGAGCGACAGCAGAACGAACATGTAACGCTTATTCATTGTTTCTCCTTCTTGCAAAATAATGTGGATATGGGTTTCAGGGTGCAGGTACCCCTGACTTGTTGATGATACCGCTTGTTAATAGTGTTAACAAGTACGCTTCTCTTAAAAAAACGGGACGCATATCCCTTTTTATCAAGCGTAGATTTGTCTTTACAAACCTGATCGGCATCGCAGTTATTATACAAGGGATTTGTGTACAAATGAACAATGTATTCTTAAAGCCTTGTTTAATGTTTATAAATTGTCAGACACATTTTTATGTTTTTATTTTACAATTACCCAATATGAAATATTCCATAACCTATGAACCCATTGACGATATCATCATTGCCACCGTTCATGGAGATGCCAGCCTTGGTTTGATGTCGAAAATGGTGGCTGAGATCGCAGACCATATAAAAGAAACGAATAGTCAGCGATTGATCAAAGATATGCGGAACGCCCGATTGAAAATGTCCCTGATGGATCTTCATGCCCTGCCGGGAATGTTTCAGGCAGCAGCATTCAGCCGAGGGATCAGTTTGAAAGATCTGCAACGTGCTCTTGTTTCAGAAAAAAGGCATGACATGATTGAGATGCAGGAATTGTTCGAGCGTCATATCGGTAGTTCATTCAGACACTTTTATACATTGGACGATGCCAAATTATGGCTGCTTGCAGAACACAAAACCCCTGTCGCATAAAAAAATCCCGTTGAAACCAACGGGATTTTTTCTTTACTTGATCACAGGCAATTGGTTACTGCTCATTGCCCCATTGCCATATAACTTGCGGTGTACCACGCTCAGTGCGCGGACTTGTTCCGCTGCGTGGTATGAAGACCTCACCAACGGATTCGACTCGACCCATTTGAAGCCGATGGAGTACCCGAACTCACGCAGTTCAGCGAATTCTTCCATCGTGTAATAACGGTCCATAGGCATGTGCTTCTTGCTGGGTTGCAAGTACTGACCGATGGTAAGAATGTCCACGCCCCAACTTCGCTGATCGCGCATCACCTGCTTGACCTCTTCCATCGTCTCGCCAATGCCAACCATGATGCCAGATTTCGTCAGCACATCGGGGTCAAGCTTCTTGGCGTTGGAAAGGGTCGCGGCAGCCCACTCGTATTTATCTTGGGGCTGAATGGTTTTGAACAAACGCGGAACGGTCTCCACGTTGTGATTCAAGATTTCGGGTCGCGCATCCATGACGATCTTCAAGGCTTCAATGCTGCCTTTGAAATCGGGGATGAGCACTTCGATGGAACAACCCGGCAATACTTCACGAATACGGCGGATGACCATGGCGAAAATGGGCGCGCCGCCATCGCGGCGTTCATCGCGGTTCACAGAGGTGATGACCGCATGCTGCAGGTTCATCGACTTCACAGCTTGCGCCACGCGTTCGGCTTCACCCCAATCTAATAAGGCAGGCTTGCCGTGTTTGATATCGCAGAAGGCACAGGTGCGGGTACAGACATCGCCCAACATTAAGAAGGTTGCTGTGCCGCTGCCCCAGCATTCGCCAAGGTTTGGGCACATGGCTTCTTCACATACAGTGTGCAATTCTTTCGAACGCATGAGCGCATGCACGCGTTCATAATTTTCGCCCGATGGCGCACGGACTTTGATCCACTCGGGGCGGCGCAAGGGGCGCGCATCCGTTTGCGGGGCGACTCGGTCTCGGGTAGGTGTAGCAGGCATAAGGTCCTTTTTGAAGCGTAGGGGCGGATCGCGATACCACTTGGTGGCACTCGTCCGCCCCTACATAAAAATCCTATTTTTTCTTAACGATCAATCTCAAACCTTTAACTTCGACGACTTCGATTTTATCACCCTTACGGATGGGTTCTGAGCCGGCAGCTTTTTCTGCGCTCCAAAGCTCAGACTCGACCTGAACTTGCCCCGCCTCATCTTCGAACGATTTGGCTGTTCCTGATTTACCAACATACGACTCCCCGCCCATTTGTGCCGGTTTATGTAACGAGCGCAACGCGATCATCATGATGCCAAAGAACAGCAAGCCAATAAAGACACCTGTGCCGATCACAAGCGGAACCGAGACACGTTGGAACTGCGGCGTGCCGGGTGAATTGAACAGAACGAGTGCTCCGATAATGAACGACGCAACCCCTGCGGTAGTGAGCGCGCCATGGGTTGGGGCTTTGATGTCGAGCACGAACAGCACGAAGGCAATGATCATAAAGATGATGCCGAACCAGTTGACGGTGAGCACACCCAATCCATAAGCTGCCAGGGTAAGACAGACCGCGCCGATGAACCCCGCCACCCAACCGCCCGGGCTGGAGAGTTCAATGAGGACGGCTTGCACACCAATGGCAAGTAATAGGAAGGAGATGTTCGGGTCGGTGAGCATGAGCAGCAATTGCTCGATAAAACTGATGTTGAGCATCTGCTCTTCGATGCCTTCCGTGTTGAGCGTACGTGGACCCTCTTCCATTTGCACAGTAAAGCCATTCAGCGATTGCAGCAGGTCTTCAAGGTCATCGGCAACGAAATCGATGAGATTGACTTCCAGAGCTTCGTCTGCTGTGGCTGCCTTGGCTTCATCGACCATTGCTTCTGCAAGTTCCAGAGCTTTTTCACCGCGCGGCGTCACGAATGGACGGATGGACGCTTTGATGAGTTCCTTGGCTTTTGCATCGGCTGTCGATGTGAGATTTTCTCCTGAGCTGGTGATCGGGCTGGAAGCGCCAATGGATGTTTCGGGCGCCATGGCAGCCACGTGCCCAGACATGGTGATCATCGCTCCGGCGCTTGCAGCAAAGGCGTTCTTTGGCGCAACATAGACGACCACTGGCACTTCGCTGGCACGGATCTCCTTGATGATCTCCAGCATCGTATCCACGCTGCCGCCGGGTGTATTCAATTGAATGACAACCACTTCTGCGTTGCGCTGCTCTGCGGTCTCAATGCCGCGTTTGATGTATTCGAGCATGGGCGGCATGATGGGGCCATCCGCTGTGAGGATGACGGCGATGGGGTTGCGTGTTTGTGCAAAGGCTGTTTGAAATGCCGTGAAAACGATAAAGAGTAAGAGGAGGATACGTCTGATTCTCATGATTGTCTCCAATTCCTGAAATCATTATACTGGTTGTGGAGGGCGTCATGCCTGAAACTAAGCGAACGTTTACGTTGAAAGTTATTGTTCAATTGTTGATCGTAGTGGTCATTATGCCGCTGCTTCCACTGATCATCTCAGGTGCGTGGAATTGGTTGGAGGCATGGATCTATGCTGTGATTTCCACCGTGGGCTTCATCCTCAGCCGCTGGTTGGCAGCGAAACGTCACCCCGATATTTTGCAAGAAAGAGCGCGGTCAATGGAGTTGCAGGACGCGAAATCATGGGATCGAATCCTTGCGCCGGTGATGGGTCTGGGCTCCGTTTTTATTCTTGTTGTGGCAGGCTTCGACAAACTCTACGGCTGGACATCTCCATTTTCACTAATCATCAAGATCATTGCGTTCATCGTCATCCTTTTGGGATATGTACTTGGCACTTGGGCGTTGATGGAGAACCGCTTCTTTTCTGGTGTGGTGCGGATTCAAACTGACCGGGGGCATCAGGTGGTGACGACAGGTCCGTACCGCTTCATCCGCCACCCGGGCTATGTCGGTGTGATCTGGACTTATCTCACCCTGCCGCTTTTTCTTGATTCCCTTTGGGCGTTTGTCCCTGCTGTGTTGACCCTAGCCGCATCGGTTTTACGAACTGCATTGGAAGATAAAACCTTGCAAGCCGAACTGCCCGGCTATAAAGAGTATGCACAGAGAACGAAGTATCGTTTATTTCCGGGGATTTGGTGAAATAATCCCGAAGGGGTGATATGGATCAGTTCTATACCACCCCTTCGGGGTTTGCTTTATTACCTATCAATTTCTATGATCGTTTCATCCCTTCGGGATTAGAACAAGCCTTCGAGATACTGCTTTGTCCGTTCGTGCTTGGGGTTGGTAAATACTTCATGCGCCGGACCGGCTTCTGCCACTTCGCCGAGGTACATGTAAATGACATGGTCTGCCAGACGCTTTGCCTGACGCAGCGTATGCGTCACGATGACGATGGTGTAATCTTTCTTCAATTCGATCAAACGGCTTTCGATGTTCTGCGATGAGATCGGGTCGAGCGCGGAGGTGGGTTCGTCGCCGAGGATAATTTCCGGTTCGACGGCCAAGCCGCGGGCGAGGCAGAGGCGTTGCTGCTGTCCGATGGAAAGAGAAGTTGCAGGATCGTGCATCCGCTTTTGGACTTCTTCCCACAGACCGGCGATCTCCAAATAATGCCGCACCGACTTTTTATATTCTATGCGGTCCTTCTTCATCTGGTGGATGCGCATGCCATAGGCGATGTTATCGTAAATGGACATGGGTAATGGCGTGGGTCTTTGTGCGAGCAGCCCAACCACCTTGCGGACTTCGGTCACGTCCACGTTGGGGTCGTAGATGTTCTCGCCATCCACGAGCACTTCGCCGGTGAGGTTGACGTTCTCGTTCAGTTCAAAGAAGCGGTTGAAGGTTTTCAATAAAGTGGTCTTGCCGCAGCCGCTGGGTCCCATGATGACCGTGATCTGGTTCTTGGGAATTTCGATGTTGATATCTTTCAAGGCATGTTGCTTGCCGTAATAAGCGTTGAGATTTTTTACTTGGATGTGGGTGTTGTTCATTTTATGTCCTTCGTAGGGGCGGGGTCTCCCCGCCCAATTTCTTGTTGGGCACAAACAAGGGCGCGAGGACCGCGCCCCTACTTGATCGTGTATCGATTCAACCGCGATGCCAACCAACGTGACCCGAAACTGACAAACAACACGGCGATGGTCAGGATCAACGCCGCAGCATATCCGCGTTCGCGAACTTCGGGATAGGGTGAACCGAGTTGGAAGAAGACAGCGAGTGGAAGCGAGGCAGTGGGATTCATCAGCGAGGTTGGGATGCGGTCGGTGTAGCCTGCGGTGAAGAGGACAGACGCTGCGTCGCCAATGCCGCGACCGAAAGCAAGCAAAATGGCAGTGATGATGCCCGGTAGCATTTGACGGGTGATAATATTGAGCGCCACTTCGAATTTGGTGGAACCAAGCGCGAGGGCGGCATGTTCCAAGTCCGCGGGCATGCGGCGGATGACTTCGTCCATGGCGCGGGTCATGATGGGCAGTTCAACCAATGCGAGGACGATGATGCCTGCAAGAAGCGAAGCGCGCATTCCCAAAAGGATCATCAGCGCAAAACCGAATGCGCCGTACACGATCGATGGGATGCCCCACAACACATCCAATGAAAGGCGGACGTATTCGCCCCAGCGTGATTTGCCGAGATACGCTTTGAGATAAAGCGCAATGGGCACGCTCAAGAGCATGGCAAGGATTGTGCCGCCCGAGGCAAGATATGCCGAGCCGATGATGGCGTTGAGAATGCCACCGTCCTTGCCCATGTAATAACCGCCTTTGGGAACTTGCGAGACCATTTCCCACGAAAGCGAAGGCAAACCGCGTGAGATGATTGTCCATAAAATTAGACCAAGTGCACCAGCAACGATGAAGAGTGCTAGCCGCATGATGGTCTTGATAATAAGTTCGACGATATGACGCCGTTCGAAATGTTTCTTTTGGAATTTCATGAGCGCCTCAAGAATCTCTGGAGCACCAGTGTGGAAAGAATGTTGAAAATAAGGATGACTACCAATAAGACCAGAGCCGCGCCGAGCAGTGCCGCGTCATACAGCGGAATGGACATCATCTCGCCGTAGTTGTTGGCGATCAATGCAGGCAACGGATACGCCGAGTCAAATACGGAGGTGGGAATGTTCGGCACATTGCCGACGACCATCAAGACGGCGATGGTTTCACCAAGTGCACGAGATGCTCCCAGCACAATGGCAGCGACAATGCCGGGCAACACTTGCGGCAAGACCACCGTGCGGATGGTCTGCCACTTTGTCGCGCCGACGGCAAGTGATGCATGGCGCAAGTCGTTGGGAACGGTGGATAGCACTTCAAAGATGACCGAGATAATCAGCGGAGCGATCATCACTGCTAAAACAATGCCGCCTGCGAGGATCCCGAATCCCGTCGGCTGGGTAACAGCAAAAATGGAAACAGAGTCAAGCCAACGTTCAGAGAGAGGCGCGAGCACGTCATCCACGAACGGCACGATGGATAGCAATCCCCACACACCATAGACGACGGGGGGAATAGCGGCGAGCACATCCAAAATGGGTTTGGCAAACGTGCGCGTGCGGTTGTGAGCATACTCCGCGAGGTAGATCGAAACCAGTAAGCAAGGCGGAACGGAAAGCAACACGCCAACGGTCGTAACCCACAATGTTCCAAGGATGAACGGACGAAAACCAAACTCGCCGTTGTTGGGTCGCCAGGTTTCACCAAGTAGGAGATCGCTCAAACTGTATGAATTTAGAATGGGATAGGCGCGTACAACCAATGCCGCTGCCACGATAATGATGAGCGCCACTGGCACAAGTGTGATGATAAAAAATGTGCGTTGTGCGGCGCGGTCTGTTCGGGCACGAGACGGCGTGGAAGGGCGGCTTAGCCGCCCTTCTGTTTTCAAGGGGTTGTTGAGGTTGAATTCACTCATTGTTCTAATTTAGCAAGAGACTCGGCTTGTTGTTCCGGTGTGAGCGGAACGAAGCCTGCCGCTTCCAAGTATTGTTGTCCATCGGTCAGGATCCACTTGATGAATTCAAGTTCGAGACCTTCGGGTTTGCCGAGGGTGGCAAGGTTCTCAAAGCGGGCGGGGGGCGATGGATATGTTCCATCTGCCACAGCACCGAATGCATCTTCCTTCACTTTATAAACTTCGCCTGCATCTGCAGTTCCATTGCCATTGATATCAAGTGCAGGGATCAAAATGCCGGGCACAAGCGAACCGCCTGATAGATCGAAGATGCTGTTGAGGTTGCCGAAACCGATCGCGAGTGGGTCTTTCAACACGGTATCGACCATGGCAGGCTCACCGTTCAAACCAATACCAAGCAAATCTTCTTGCGCTTCGCCGCCTGTGTACTTCGCCCACTGTTCCGCTGCGCCCGATGCGTCGGAGCGAGTGAACACATTGATCTTATCCGTGATGGATGGGTCGCCAACGACTTCGCCCCATGTCGTAATTTCGCCGGTGATGTAAATTTTGTTATACACCTCTTGCGTAATGCCTTGCGCCATCAATTGCTCTGCCACAGGATTTTCAGCATTGATGATCGGAAAGACCGCATCCTTCGTTACTGATACCCAGAAAATTCCCTGCGCGGTTTCTTCTTCCTTGATGCTGCGCGAGATCATTCCAATATCCACAGCACCTGCGATGGTATCGGTCATGCCTTTGCCCGCGCCGCCGCCCTGCACATCAAACTGCACATTCGGGTGGACCTTGCTGAACTCTTCTGCCCAGATGGTCATCATGGGATAGAGCGCAAACGCGCCGGAAATGGATAACGTGCCGCTCAATTCGGATGAAGTGCCCGCCTCAGACTCAGCCGAAGTTGATTCAGCGCTTCCAGCCGTTCCACACGCCGAGAGGGTGACCGCCATTACGAGGAAAAGCGACAGCCATGTAAAGGTTTGTTTTCGCATATTGTTTCTCCAATTAGGTTATATTTTCTTATAAATCCTATTGACTTAGTAGGATATTAGAGCAAAAAAATATTCATCGTTCTGACCTAGGTTTCAGTACGGAATATGAAGTCCTAGTAATCCAATAGGGTTTGTTGACTGAAATCATAATTCAGCGACTGAATTATGTCAAGAGCTTTTCTTCATTTTCCCCTCTGCTTGACAGGTATGCCTTTTATACTATACTGACTCTGTAGGATAAATCATCAAACTTAGGTTCAATAATGAAGTTAACCACCCGCAGTGAATATGCCCTTCTCGCACTCGCCTACCTTGCCCGCCACGAATCGGATGGGTATATTTCCATTGACACCATTGCCACGGCACAGGGCATTCCGCCCAAGTTTTTGGAGCAACTTATGCTGGCGTTGAAGCGCGCACACTTCCTGCGCAGCGCCAAGGGACAAAAAGGCGGCTATCAAC
>Ga0075012_10003547_pt1 | contig 14828 bp, 12 predicted proteins | sample All_14_2_FD_71474 | JGI IMG/M metagenome (GOLD analysis project Ga0075012, IMG submission 71474) | Freshwater microbial communities in response to fracking from Pennsylvania, USA - Allegheny Zone_MetaG_DW_15 | ecosystem: Environmental > Aquatic > Deep subsurface > Groundwater > Drilled... | reverse complement strand
ATATAAGGCGACTGTGGCCACCACCGCCGAAGGTTGCATCGAGGTAAATGCCGTCCTTTTTGATGGCTAGCGCTTCGATGCTTTCTTTTGCGAGAATGGGAATGTGGTAGGCCATAACAGTCGCTTATTCAGGTTTTGCAACCCCTTTGTCTGCTGCCATGCCGGTCTGCGCAAGCTGGGCCATGTCAAGTTCGCCGTTGAGCTGTTTTTCATACTCGGCGGCTGCCCATATCTCGACCTTGTCGTTCACTGCTGCCAGCACCACGTCGCCACCGCCTTCCGTGATCAATGCCCAATCGAGCAGTTGGTTCGGGAAGTTCAGGCGGTCGGCACTGTCCTTTTTCAGCGGGGTAGCTCCCCGATAAAATTGACGCTGGAACATACGGGCCTGTAGGTCAAATTCATTAATCTTGTTAACTTGCGCAGATTTTTCATCCCAAACTTTTTTGGGATAAAGCACGAGACATTTTTCCAAACCCCGATTGACCACAAAATTGTCCCGTTCGTCGGAGGCCAATTGCTCAAGCAGCGCACTTGGCAAGCGCAGGCGACCTTTCGGGTCTATTTTGCACTCATATTCTCCTAGAAGTTGGTTCATGTACCGTGAAATTCAATTTCTTGGCCAAAAGTATTCACTTTTTTCCAAAAGTTCCCACTTTTTCCCACCTCACGTGCGAAAAAAGTTTTCCACATGTTCCATTTCTGGAAAATGCTCATTTTCTCGCACCCATTTGCGAAGCTACTTTCATCAAATCCTTGAAATATTGGGATAAAAATTAACTGTTATGGTGAGATTTTTCCACTACCGGAAATGAAGGTTTGACACTCGTTCCCACTTTTTGACACCGAGGCATCAAAAAAGGCATAATTGGTGGATGAAAATTTACACGCAGGAGTAAAAACTGGGAGTTGATGTAGAAAATATCAACAACCAAAGCAGGGGTAGGTCAGAAGAAGCTTTCCCATTTCATCTGAATGACGCCAAGCACGGCCTCCTTGACGATTCCTTTCGTCATTTTTGACTGGCCTTCGATGCGGTCGGCGAAGATGATGGGGATTTCCTTGATTTTGAATTTGAGCAGCCAAGCGGCGAATTTCATGTCAATCTGGAAGGCGTAGCCGATGAAGCGTATTTTAGATAAGTCTATGGTTTCCAGCACTTTGCGATGGTACCCGACAAAGCCAGCGGTAGGATCCTTGACCCACATCCAAGTGATGAGGCGGACGTAAAGGGATGCGCCGTAGGAAAGTATCCTCCTGTCCATCGGCCAATTGACCGTTCCGCCGCCCTTCACGTAGCGTGAACCCACAACCACGTCAGCGCCATTCTCCAGCGCTTCCAGCATTCTCACCAAATCCTTGGGGTTGTGGGAAAAATCGCAGTCCATCTCAAATATGTAGTCGTAATTTTTTTCGATGCCATACTTGAATCCTTCGATGTAGGCGGTACCGAGGCCAAGTTTACCACTACGTTGCAACAGGAAAATGCGGTTCGGGTACTCCGCACTTTTCTCTCGGACAATTTCCGAAGTGCCATCGGGCGAGCCATCATCCACCACCAAAACATCAAAAGGGACAGGCAGTGCCTGCACTGCATCGAGCATTTTCCCTACGTTTTCAAATTCGTTGTAGGTGGGTATGATGACGAGGTTCTTCGACAACGCTGTTGAGTTTTTTTTCAAAAAAACAAAGGTGGCGCCCGGTTGGATGCGTCACCTCTGTTATGAGTTAGGGGCAAAATTATGCATTTTCAGTCAAGGCAGACTTTCCAAGCTGTGAATTTCACATTTTGTTTAATTCTGTGAATGATTCCAAGGTCAAAAACTATCGTAAAGTTGCTTGGCGTGTCTGCCTGTATTAGACTGCATTTGAGTGCCTTGGATGTAGTCGTTACCATTAATTTCGTTTGGAGCGTTTCGGTAAAGTTCAACCTCCCACTGAGGGTTGTTCGTTTCACCACGAGCATTGGAGTGCAAAAGCACGTGGCCATTGGTTATCAATTTCGGATTGTAAAACACAAATTTCACGTTGTTCTGCCCTGTTTTAGGGAATTGGTTGTAAAACCAGATTTCGTAAGGCGGTGCGCTAGGGTCGTTTTCTTCGAAAACTGTATTGTTGGGTGCGCCATATTTTAGGAAAACATAGCCCCTATCCGTTTCGAAGCCATGCCTGAACCCATTTGAAAAACTTTGGTCCACCTGCCTCGCTACGTTCATGTAGGCATCGTAGGCAGCCGCAGGGTTATTGTGGTTTTCCTTTATCCAATAGCCGAAAAGATAGAGCCGCATGGCATTTTCATTATGTTGGGCGATGATGCTTTTCACGTGCTCGCCGTCTGCCCTATCCACTTGCATGAGGATGGCTTTGAGGGAATAAACCAGTTCACTCTCGCTCAATTTCCCGACAAATTCATCGCCCAATTCCACCTTTCCCGATGAAATCGCTTCTTCGCTGAGCTTCAGGTATGGGTTGCTCCGTTGGAATGGAATGGATTTCTTGGCCAGTAACTGTCGGTTCTTATTGCTGATTTCAATCACCAAGTTGTAGTTCCCAGTGGGCAGTTCCTTGATGTCAACTTTGTGCACTCCTGCAATGACCGGCTCCGTGTTTTTGCGCTTGTGCAACACTGAAATCTTCTCTTCCCGGTCCTTCGTGTCGGCATTGTCAATGAAAATGCTTTGCAGGAAGGGTTCGCCGATGGCCTGGTCGGTGTTGTAAACCTCAAAATAGAATAACATCAGCTCATCATTTTTTTGATAAAAATTGGTGGGCATCGGCTCGAAGATGAAGTTGTTCTTGAACATTGGATTGGCTGGTGGAGTACCCGGAGGCGCATTTTTTACCGAAGACAACAACTCGATGTCGGAGATTCCCAGTTTGTCTTTTTCGTACTTCAAGGAAAAACTCTCCGCAAAGCGGCGGGCTTTACCGACCTGCACCAAGTCCTCCACGGACACTTCGATTTGATAGTCGCCGTTCGGCAAGGCGTATCGCTTCACATCCACAAAGTCAATGGGCGTTTTGGTGGGAGGGCCATTCAACAAATACTTGTCGAATTTCACGATGTTCTCGCCCTGTTTGAACAAAATCACCACCTCCACCTTGGCTTGCATGGTACTGTCAGTGGATGGAGCCAAGCCCGCTGAAGGTCCCAGTACCGTCAGGTAAACCTCCACGTAGCTCTCGCCTTGGCTTTGGAAAGTTGCGTAGGAAATACCAGCGTCAATGCCGTCTTGTGCCTGTGAAAACGCAGGAATTGCGAAGCAAAACAGGAGTAAAATCAAGTTTTTCATGCTTTATAGTTTTAAAAAATGAGGCTTTGGGACGCTCTCATTGAAATCATAACTGGGTCAGGATTTCCAAAAACGCTCTAAGTTATGCAGTTTTGCCCAAGTGGTAAATAGCTCGCAAACAACAGTGCCAGCTAAAAACATTTTTGCAAGATGGAATTCAAAGAAATACTGGATTTTCAGCTCATCAGCGTCGGGGTTTTTAAACTGACGGTGGCCCACCTGCTCATCGCCGCCATCATTTTATTGGCAGCAAAAATGCTGATCTGGCTCATAAAACAGGTGCTGCTGGAGCGGTATTTCAATGCCCGCAAAATAGACAAAGGCAGGCAGCTTGCCCTGAAACAGTTCCTCAGCTACATCGTTTGGGTGTTGGCAGTGTTCGGCATTATGCAGCTTTTCGGCGTGAGTTCCATGCTGTGGGCAAGCTCGGCTGCATTGCTGGTCGGCGTTGGCCTTGGCTTGCAGGACAGTTTCAAGGACCTCATATCGGGCATCATCATTTTGATGGAAGGCACGGTGGAGGTCGGGGACATCCTGGAGGTGGATGGGATTGTGGCACGGGTAGTGAGCATCGGCCTGCGTACCTCCAAACTGGAGACCCGTGACCGGGTGAGCATCCTCGTCCCGAACTCCAGCCTAGTGGTAAACAAGGTCACCAACTGGACGCACGACGACCAGCCTACCCGTTTTCACATCGAAGTGGGCGTGGCGTACGGTTCCGACCTGCAATTGGTGACTGAGCTACTTAAAAAATCCGCCGAAGGCCATGCGCTGGTGTTCAAAGACCCACCCGTGACTGTGCAGTTCAGGAACTTCGGAGAGTCTTCCCTCGATTTTCATCTGCTTTTTTACACCAAGGAATTTTTCAGGATTGAAGTCGTAAAAAGTGAAATCCGCTACGAAATAGACAAGTATTTTAGGGAGCACAATGTCCAGATTCCATTCCCTCAGCGGGATGTTTGGATTCGAAATCAAGCGGGAGAAGCTTGATATTCAGGCCGGAATTTCAATTTTTAAATAAAAAAATACAAAAATCAATTAATTGAAAATCAATTAGTTAGGGTTGTTTTTAAATAATATCTTTTTGAGAACATTTCTTTCGAACTGATTTCGACATACTTTTGCATCGTTATTATTTCTCCTTCTCCACACAGATTCCCTTCTTACAGCAATAATTTTTTTCGGTCTCATCGGCGTTCAAGCGCCCATCAACTCACTTTTACATCCACTGGTCTGGGCATTGCCCATCTCACATTTTTCAGCATTTCAACACCGGATTTGACACCGGCTTAGAATAAGTTTTCAGCCCACCCTCCCCCCTTTTGTGGCTGCTGTTTTTTGCGATTTTTCAATTCTTAACCAAAACATTCACAATGTGCAAACTTTACGTAAAGTATTGGGCATCCTTATGCCTAATCTCTTCCCTGACATTTCTAGGCTTCAGCCCGCTTACAGCCCAAACCATCTTCAGCGGGGCAGTGAGCAGCGACTTCACCAACCCAGCCAACTGGTCTGGTGGCGTCCCTAGCCTTGCAAATCCCGGCACCATTCCCGGCGGCGCTACCTGCAACATCAACTCGGCACTGACCATCAACTTTTCGCTGACCAGCTACGGCACCATCAACATCAACGCTGCTGTGACGGTGAGTGGAACACTGAACAACTACACGGGTTCTGACTGCAATATCGGCGCAGCGGGCAAGCTCGTGAACAACGGCACGATGGATCAGCGTGGCTCGCTCGACATCGTAGCGGGCGGCCAGTTCACCAGCACAGGCAACTATTCCAGCGTTGGCACTGCGGTCATCAACAACGATGGCACGGTCAGTCTTGCGGGTAGTTTCAGCAATTTTGGCACAGTGAACAACACAGGCTCGCTGACCATTACGGGCGGCAGCATCGGCAATAACACATCTTTTATTAATAATGGCACCTGCACACTGAGCGGCGGTACTTTCACCAATTTCAATGGTGCCAACATCGAGAACGCAACCGGAAAAACACTAACCCACAACACTAGCGCAACGCTCAACAACCAAGGAACCCTGACCAACAACGGCACCTACGCTTGCTCAGGCGTGCTCACCAACAATGCTACGGTCATCAACAACGGCACCTTTAACAACGCCGGAGGTAGCATCACCAACAGCTTTCGGGTGAACAACTTCGGCACGTTCAACCACAACGCAGGCAGTTTCACAAACGGCTTCGAGTTGAACAATGGCGGTACTTTCAACAACAATTTTATCCTTGAAAACAACGGTCAGGTGAACAACCTCGCCACTGGCCAATTCAACAACGCAGCCGTTGGCAAAATCAACAACAACTTCGGTGCGCTCATCAACAATGCCAATATCTTCGGCAACATCGGTGAAATCCAGAGCGTGGGCGGCATCATCAACACGGGCACTTTCGCCAACGCTGGTTCCATCTACACCAACACAGGTGGAAACATCACCACATCCGGCAACTTCGTGAACAACAACCTGCTCAACAACCTAGAGCAAATCATCAACACCGGCATTTTCACGAACAACGGCCAACTCCAGAACAACAGCGGCGGCGTATTCACCAACAACGGCGACCTCTACAACGCCCAGCCTGCCCGCATCGCCAACGATTACAATATCGTCAACAACCAAAACCTGTACAACAACGGTACGATTGAGAACGGCGTGCGTGTTTTCAACAATGCTTATTTTGAAAACAACGGCTACCTGCTCAATATCGGCGACTTCCTGAACGAAGTGACGGGCGTTTTCAAAAACACCCACAACTCCACTACGCAAGGCTCCAACGGCGGTGTGCTGGAGAACACCAACGGCGGCGTTTTCATGAACAAGGGCACTATCAACAACTATGATGAAATCTTCAACCTGGAGTGCTCTTCCTTCATCAACTACGGAACCATCAACAACTACTACTGGTGGACCAACCACAGCCTCTTCTTTAACTACGGTACTTTCAACGAGCTTCCATACGGACAAATGAACATGGACGGCGGTGTCGAAATCACAGGCCCGACTTCTACGGAAGTCTGCCAGAACGCCACTGTCGCCATCGGTGCGAACGGTTCTGTTACCATCACAGGAGCCGTTATCGCTACCGCTGCTTATGATGATTGTACGACGCTTACCCTTAAAGTCAACGATTCCAACACGGTTACTTTCACCTGCGCCGACATCGGCACCAAGACGGTGAAGCTCACCATCTCCGACCGAATTGGGACGAAAGTGGATTGCAACGCCACTGTCACCATCGTTGACAACATTGCGCCAGCCTTCAACAATTGCCCAACTGACATCGTCGTCGTGGGTACTGGCGCTACTACCAATGTTACATGGACAGCACCAACTGCCACTGACAACTGCGGCCCCGTCAATGTCACCTCAACCCATGTTCCCGGCTCCGGTTTTGCCGTAGGAACAACCACCGTTACCTACAATGCAATTGACGGTCATGGCAATGGCGCTGTTCCATGTACTTTTAACGTCATCGTGGTGCCTCCGGGCGACTGTGCCGATGTCGTTTCTGTAAACAAAGTAAACAGCACGGCCACCAACTGCGGCGCTGGCACTGCCTACGCCATGTGGCTCAACAACCAGTACTACACAGCGGGCAACGACCTTATTTTCATCCAATATGCAAACGGCACTGCCCAATTGGTAGGCTCGGTTTTCAAGGGTGCTTCCAGGGCGTATGTTGAAGTCCTGCTTTCTGGCAAAACCACCACAGCGCCATCCGGCAGCCCGAAATACGAACTCTGCGTAAACAGCGGCGCTGGTAGCTGGACCTACTACACCAGCATGGACGGCAGCATCACCCTCGACGATTGCCGGGTACTGGGCGTGAAGCGCTTCGGCCCTTCCTTCCAAATGGGCATGGGCGGCAACCTCCAAGACAAAACTCTACAGGGTGCAAGCGGTTGGTTTAGCTGCAACGGTGGCACCACGCACAACGGCGACTTCAACTTCCGCCTTGGCGACGCCATCCAATGCCACAACAGCATTTACCTCGAAGCGGAGTGCGCCACAGTGGGCAGCAACTGGCAAATCCGCACGGACGCCCTTGCTTCCAATGGCAAGGTGCTGCTCCCACCGAACGCCAACAGCTTCGACAACCCACCGACCAGCACTGCCGACCTCGTCACTTTCAATGTGAACGTGAGCGTGGCTGGCTACTACCGCCTTTTTGCCCGCACCATCGTACCAAACGGCAGCGGCGACAGCTACTGGGTGCGTGTGAACAACGGCAATTGGGTAAAATGGAATACCGTCAACTACCCTGCCTACAACGGCTACCAGTGGGACCAAGTGGGCGATTGGGACGGTTGCGAGTACGATGTTCCGGTCAGCTTCCAGTTGGTTGCTGGCGCAAACACCATCCAGTTCTCTTGGCGTGAGGCAAACGCTTGCCTCGACAAGCTGTACCTGACCCTCACGGGCAAAAAGCCAACGGGCCTCGGCGGCAATGCCACCAATTGCGGCAACAACGGCGGCGGCAGCGGCGACCCATTCGATGGCAAATTCCTCTGCCTCAAGGCTCGCCACAGCGGCAAATCGGCTGACGTTTCTGGCGCATCAAATTACAGCGGCACGAAGCTCGTCCAGTGGGACGGCAACGGCAACGACAACCAGAAGTTCCTTTTCACGAAAGTCGGTGCAAGCACCTACACCATCACGGCAAAACACAGTGGCAAATGCCTTGACGCTACGTCGAACTGCTATGCTGGTTCCCGGGTTGTTCAAAACCCATGCGACGGCACGAACAGCCAGAAATGGGTCATTGAAGATGCTGGCAGCGGCTACTACCTTATTAAGAATGTAAGCAGCGGCCTTTACATGGACGTGTCTGGCGCTTCCACTTCCAACGGCGCTGAGATTATCCTCTGGTCAAAACATGGTGGCAACAATCAACAATGGTCCATTGGCGACTGCGGAAACAGCACCCCGCCACCTGCTCCATGCAACAAAAAAGCACTCTTCGTAGTCGGCAATACTTGGCTTTGCAGCTCCGACGCTGCCGTCAAGCGCCGCTTGGAAGACCTCGGCTACACCGTCACACTGAAAGACGATGGCGCTTGCAACACCAACGACGGCAACGACAAAGGCTTGATTGTCATCAGCTCAACCTGCAATTCCAGCAACGTTGGCTACAAGTACCGTGACATCAACGTGCCAGTCATCACATGGGAAAGCTACATTTTCGACGACATGAAAATGACGGGGAATTCCGTAAACAGCCACTACGGCACTTGCAACAACGTCAGCAAACTGCGGGTAACTGACAGCAGCCACCCAATCTGCGCTGGCGCAACGGGCGACTTCACCATCTTCAACTGTGGTAAGACCATCAACTGGGGCAACCCCGGCACTGGTGCCAAGAAAGTGGCATGCGTGCCGGGCTTCAACAACTGGGCGATGATTTTCACCTATGATGCTGGCCATGCAATGGTCGGGATGAACGCCCCTGCACGTCGTTGCGGCTTCTATTTTGACACTGACAATGCCGACAACTGCAACAACACGGGCTGGCTCATCTTCGACCGCACGGTGCAGTGGGCCAGCGGCTGCGACCTCGGCGTACGTGCCGAAGCTCCTCGCCAAGACCTGCTCGAACTGACCGCCCAACGCAGCAACCAAATGGTGAACCTCTACTGGAAGAACAACACGGGCTTCAAGAACGAGAATTTCACCATCGAAAAATCCACGGATGGCGTAAACTGGGAAGTACTCGCCGAGCAGGATGCCTACCGCAACGAGGATGAATCCACCAACCTCTTTGAGGAATTGGACTTCAGCCCCGTCATTGGCAAAAACTACTACCGTGTGACCGTCACCTACTTGGACGGTACGACGCAATCGTCTGACATCCAGACTATCACAATCAACGACATCGCCGAATTTGAAATCTATCCGAACCCGGCCAGCACTACCACGAACCTCAACCTCGAAAGCCTCGTTGGTGAGAGGAACGTGACCGTGCGCATCTTCGACTGGATGGGCCGCCAAGTTGACCTCATCAAGATTGACGAAGTCTTTGATGCCCAGTACACACTTGATTTACAACAACACGCTACAGGACGCTACTCCGTGGAAGTATCCTCGGAAACGAAGCGGCCAGTGGCGAAGAAGCTCATAATTTCAAAGTAAGTTTTTTGGTAAAATGGTTTCGGGGGAGGCAGCTGTAGCTGCCCCCCTTTTTTTGTTTAGGGAAAAATTTACCTTTGGCTCAAACAAACGAAACAACCTATGTCTGAGAAAAACAAGTACCTGCTCCCCTTCGCCCTCGTCACCAGCCTCTTCTTTCTTTGGGGTATCGCCAACTCGCTGAACGGGGTACTCATCAGCCACTTCCAGCTCGCCCTCGACCTCAAGCGCTGGCAAGCGGGCCTCGTGGATTCGGCTTTTTACTTCGGCTACTTCGTTTTCGCCATTCCCGCAGGGCTTTTCATGAACCGCTTCGGCTACAAAAAAGGCATCATCTTCGGCCTGTTGCTCTACGGCATTGGGGCCATCCTCTTCTACCCTGCCGCCGAGGCACGGGTGTACGGGTTTTTCCTTTTCGCCCTCTTCACCATCGCCAGCGGTTTGGCATTTCTGGAAACGGCGGCCAACCCCTACGTTTCCATCCTCGGCGACTCAGAGGGAGCGGCGCAGCGCATCAATTTCTCGCAATCGTTCAATGGCCTGAGCATCATCTTCGGCCCGCTGCTCGGCAGTCTCCTCATTTTCACCAATAATAAAAACACGGTGGAAGACTTGGCCGCCATGCCCGTTGACCAGGCCGAGGCCATTCGCATCGCTGAGGCGCACACGGTGCAGATGCCCTACCTCGGCCTCGCTGCTGTGGTGCTGTTCGTGGCACTGCTTTTTTGGCTCACGAAAATGCCCGAACCCGTGCAGTCCGGCAACGAAGGAAAACGGGGCTGGGATGGCATCTTCAAACACCGCCACCTCACCTTGGCCATCGTGGCGCAGTTCTGCTACGTGGGAGCGCAGACCGCCATTTTCGGCTACCTGATTGACATCAAGCTGACCCTTTCGCCCGACCACCATTTCTTTTTGGTGGAAGCCCTCAAGCCGTTCTTCGAGTGGATGGCAGGCACTGGCGAGGAGCTTACGCCCCGTCGCTGGGCAGGTTTTCACCTCACCTTCAGCTTTATTTTGTTCATGATTGGGCGGTTCACGGGCACTTGGCTCATGTCCTATTTTGCTCCGCAAAAATTGCTGACCGCCTTTGCCATTGGTGCGGTGGCGCTGTTCTCGACTGCCATGCTCACCAGCGGCCTGACGGCAGTAGTGGTGCTGCTTTTCGCCAGTTTTTTCATGTCGCTGATGTTCCCAACCATCTTCGCATTGGGCACCCGCAGCCTTGGCGAGCAGGTGAAGCTCGGCTCATCGCTCATCATCATGTCCATCGTGGGCGGAGCGATTATCCCACCGACTTTCGGCTGGCTTTCGATAGCGATGGGGAGCTTCCAAAATGCGCTGATTCTCCCGTTGATTTGCTTCGTCGTTATCGGGGTGTACGGCTGGAAGGGGTATAAAATCAAGGCAATAAATTAGGTTCTGCTGTTTGGAATTTCCAGCGCAGATAGCGTTGCGAACGCTAACTGCGCTGGAAATATCCCGAAACAGACCTGTTCAAATTCTACATGAAATACATTTCATCTTTCTTCTGCTGCGCAATGGGCGCACTCCTTCTATTTTCCTGTTCGGGTGGGGCTGGCGGGCCAGGCCAGCACAGCACGCCCGCCCTTGATTCGCTATTAGCGGACACTGCGCTGCTTGGCGAAGACAGCATTGCGCCAGCGGAAACTTCGAACGACACTACGCTTGGCAGCGGCAAGCCCGCCAAAATCACCATGCAGAACGACCTCGATTATTCTGCCGATTTTCTCAAAAAAATGACCTACATCGGCATTGCCGAAAATATCGAACTGGCCGATAGCTTCATCATTTTGGAAAAAAAGGACAGCTTCGTTTTTCCTCAGCCGTTGCCGATAGGCAAGTGGACAAATTTCGTGGCCAGCAAGCAAGGCTACCTGTATTCGCTGGATATTTCGAGGGCAAATTACACGACCCTCGACTTCAATTTTGAGCTGCGCAAAGGCCGCCAGACCATTGACCAACTGCGTGGTAAGGCTGACCTAAACCCCGGCTTTGTGCTCGGCAGCGAGAGCGACGACGATGCAGCCACGGGCAATTCCTACTTCGTGGACGAATACCATTTCGAGCAAGGCGATTGCAGTTTCAATATCCGCATTGGCAAGGACGATGGCATTCAGAAGGTGAAACTCATCAAACTGTGTAAGGCGGGCAAGTACAATATTGCACTCGATGATTGTCCGATTCTCTTGGAGAAATAGGTGACTCCACCGGAGACCGTCACAGCCGTGCTCGCCTGATACGTAAACGTGCCGGACTTCGACAGGAGCATATTCGCCTTCGACAGGGTCGTTTTCGTCACCGACAGGAGTAAATTCGCCTTCGACAGGAACATATTCGTCTCCGACAGGAGCATGTTCGCCTCTGACAGGAGTAAATTCGTCTCCGACAGGAGCATATTCGCCTTCGACAGGAGCATATTCGCCCACTACGTAAGCGTGCCGGACTTCGACAGGGGCGTTTTCGCCTCCGACGTAAAAGTTCCGAGAATTGTCATATTGATTTTAAGCTTTGGTGATGGTTTTGCAAACAGCCACCAACCACTGTAACACATAAATAGCATTTGATAAAAAACAATGAAATACCACTTCGCCCTTGACTTGAAAGACGACCCAGCCCTCATCACCGAGTACGAGCGCTGGCATGCCCCCGGCGGCGTCTGGCCGGAGATTTTGGATAGTATCAAAGCCGCTGGCATCACTGGCTTGGACATCTACCGTACAGGCAATCGCCTGTTCATGGTGATGGAGGTCAACGACGATTTTTCTTTTGATAAAAAAGCCGCTATGGATGCCTCCAATCCAAGGGTGCAGGATTGGGAGACGCTGATGTGGCAATTCCAGCAGCCCTTGCCCTGGGCCAAACCGGGCGAGAAATGGGTGCTTATGGAGAAGATTTTTGAATTGACATGAATAGACTAGCAAATAAGACAGCCATCGTGACGGGCGGTGCAAGCGGCATCGGCCTCGCCATTTCACGGCGCTTCGCAACGGAGGGCGCACACGTCCACCTGCTTGATTTAAAGCCGGAAGAGGCAACAAATGCCGCCGCCGAAATCCGCTCTGCAGGCGGGCAGGCCACCGCTCATACCTGCGACGTGAGCAACCAACAGCAAGTCAGGGACATCATCCAATCCATTCACCATCAACATGTTGTGGACATCCTTGTCTGCAATGCGGGCATCGGCTTCGTTGGCAATCTGGAGAAAACGACCGAGGACGATTTTGACCGCATGTACCGGGTGAACGTGAAAGGCGTTTACAATGCCATGTTCGCTACCGTGCCGTTTTTCACGCAAAACGGCGGCGGTGTCATCCTGAACATGGCGAGCGTGGTCTCGTCGGTTGGCATCCCCGACCGATTCGCCTACTCCATGACCAAGGGCGCCGTGCTGACCATGACGCTCAGCGTGGCGACGGACTATTTAGCGGCGAATATCCGCTGCAACTGCATCTCGCCTGCACGGGTGCACACGCCGTTCGTGGATGGCTTTTTGGCAAAAAACTACCCCGGCCATGAAGCGGAAATGTTCGAAAAACTGGCAAGGGCGCAACCTATCGGGCGAATGGGAGCACCTGACGAAGTGGCCAGTTTGGCGCTGTTTCTTTGCTCCGACGAAGCTGGGTTCATCACCGGCTGCGATTTCCCATTGGATGGCGGATTTATTAAATTGCGCCCGTAAAATGTAACTTTGCACAAACGCCCCATTATTGGAGTGTTTTCACTAAAAAAATAGAACCTAATGCAGTTCAAATCAGCCTTCTACCCGTATTTCGGCAGCTTGAAAACTGTCGTGTTTTTGGCAATCGCATTGTTTTTTGCTTCAAAAACACAAGCTCAAAACGTCACTCTCACACCCCGCAACGGCAATGCACTCTACGTTGGTGTTGAAAATCCGATTCAGGTGACTGTCCCCGGTATTCCCAGCGAAAATATCTACGTGGCCAGCGATGGAATCGAGATAGAAAGGCTTGACAACGGCGTGTTCAATATCCGAGTTGACCAACCTGGCAAGGTCGTCCTGACTGTCCACGGCGAAGGCTTTCAATACAAAAACTTCGAACTAGAAGCCAAGCTGCTACCCGACCCTTTGAAAAAAGTCAGCGACCCGGTCGCTGCCCTTAGAATGTCCAATGGCCTCTTGAAAAAGGACGGCGAGATGACGGCGGCAGAGTTCAAGCAATCCGTGGGTTTGGGAGCCTTCCTCCCAGAGGTGAAAGGAGAAGCCCCCGTTGGTATTGTCAGCTACAACCTGGTTTATGTGCCGAAAGTCGGCGACCCAATTGAAGTGGTTTTGCGTTCTGCCGAGTTCAACGACCTCGCCAAGTCGCTCGTGGCAAAAGCCAGCAGCGGCGACAAGTTTTACTTCGAAAAAGTGATGGGCAGCGTGGCTGGCGAAAAGGATTCTCGTGAGATTAACAGCCTTGTGTTCAAGATAAAGTAATTGGAAGGAACAGATTCCGAAAAGGGTTTTTAAGCCGATGGTGGCTTAAAAACCCTTTTTTATTGTGGCTTTTGGAGGATGGCGTTATTAGGGATGCAACTTTCACCAATTCAATTTCTTTCTATGAAAAATCTGAAAAGTTTCTTTCGTCCCAATTTCTTTTCGTTGCTTGCTATCGCTTTCGGCTTCTATGCCTTCGGCCCTTTTGCGGAGCAACAAAAATCCGTGAGTGTGGCGGTGGACAAGATGAACGTGTTCTATTTGGGCGTGGAAAACCCAATCACCGTGGCAGTTGAGGGCATTCCCGATGAAGTTGTGAAAGTACATAGCGACCAAGTCACGCTGGAAAAAGTAGGCATTGGCAAATACACAGTCAAAGCCAGCAAACCGGGTACTGTCAAAATATTGGTTTATGGTGATGGCTTCGAGACAGCGGAATTTGAGTTCCGGGTGAAACGTATTCCCGACCCGGTTGCAGCGATGTACATGAAGAACGGGACCTATTGGATGCAAGGCGAAATTTCTGCCGACGACTTTAAGCAAGCTGCGAAACTAGGTGCAAACATGGGCGATTTCATGTTCGCTGTCACCACAGAAATCACATCATTCACAATTACAAGGGTTCCCGCAAACGGGGAGGTAGTGGAACTCAGGGATATTCCTGGAAATATAGATTTTAGCGGCTATGTTAGAGAATTGATTGATGCAGCCATGCCGGGCGATACGTATTATTTCAATGATGTGGAAGGAAAATTCCCCGGTACAGACAAGCCGTGGAAATTGAACAGCCTTGTTTTTAGGATACAATAAGCTTGCTTAAGCTAGGGAAAAGCCTTTGGAAGTCGCTGATTTTCAAGGGCTTTTGTATTTTCGCCTGTGAGAAAACAAACGCAAAATGGAAACCAAGCTCAGGTTCAATTC
>Ga0075012_10003543_pt1 | contig 14841 bp, 3 predicted proteins | sample All_14_2_FD_71474 | JGI IMG/M metagenome (GOLD analysis project Ga0075012, IMG submission 71474) | Freshwater microbial communities in response to fracking from Pennsylvania, USA - Allegheny Zone_MetaG_DW_15 | ecosystem: Environmental > Aquatic > Deep subsurface > Groundwater > Drilled... | reverse complement strand
GTTTGTGGGCACCGAAAGTACCTTTAGCCTAACTATACGCAACGCAACCGAAGGGCTAAGCACTCTTAGCAGAGGGCGCATTTTATATTACCCCTTTAATGGCAATGCCAACGATAGCAGCGGCAATGCCCAAAATGGCACATTAGCTGGTGGCACCAGCTATGTAGCCGACCGGTTTGGAAATGCTACCGGTGCCTTGAAACTGAACGGTACCAATGGCCATGTAGTTGTGCCCAATGGCCAGTGGTTTGCACCGGAGTTTACGGTAAGCACTTGGCTCAACCCACAAGCATATGCCACATGGAGCCGCATTATCGACTTTAGCATTGGAACGGGCAGTGAAACCGTGCTTTTAGCCATTACAAACGGCACTTCTGGCAATTTGGCCAGCCAAATAAGACAGGGAACTACCGTTTTGGCCACTCCAACTGGAGGCACGGCACCGCTAAACCAATGGTCGCATGTAGCATTTGTATACGACGGCACCAACCAGTTTATTTACCTAAATGGCACTTTGGTAGCCTCAGCAGCCAGTGGTGCACCTAGGCAACTAACCCGAATACTTAATTATATTGGCCGAAGCCCTTTTTCGAACGATGCATATGCCAATGCGGCTTTTGACGACCTTATGATTTGGAACCGTGCCCTGACCCAAAGCGAATTGAGGGTATTAGCCGAAGATGGACTCATATTCTCCAATGCACCGGTTTGTGCGGGAGGTGCGCTGGAGCTTAGTGCCCCTATAATACCCAATGCTACCTATAACTGGAGTGGCCCCAATGGCTTTACTTCTACCTTGCGAAGCCCAATAATAGCCAACGTGTCTGCGCTTAATGCAGGAAACTACTCTCTTACCTTAACCACCCCGGGCTGCGCCCCTGCTACACAATCCAAAGCGATAAGCGTAATCAATCCTGGCACCCAACCTACCGTTTCGTTTACAGGTTTGCCGGCAAATACCAATATTGGCGCATCAACCATTACGCTTACCGGAACGCCTGCGGGCGGCTTTTTTACTGGAAATGGCATAGCCAATAATGTATTTGACCCTGCTGTGGCTGGTATTGGCACACATGTAATAGTATATACCGTTGTAGGCAGCGGCGGTTGCGCTACCACTGCCCTTGACACTGTAACGGTTGGCAATGCATATAACATGGGGAACAATACCATTACCGCCTGCAATGGTGGTTTTTATGATAGCGGTGGTGGAAATACTAATTACAACAACAATGAGAATTTTACCACTACCTTTTGTTCTGATAACGGAGAAAGGCTGCAATTTTCTTTTACCTGGATGAGTATAGGTGCAGGCGATACCTTGTGGGCTTATGACGGCAATAGCACCAATGGACCGTTGGTGGCTTACTATTGCAACTTTTCCAATACCGATGTCATTTGGTCGTCGGGTACTTGCCTCACTTTCCGTTTCAAGAGCAACGCAAGCGCAACTACCACCGGCTGGATAGCTAATTTTGCTTGCTTGGCCAATCCGGTAATTCCCAACCAAGCCATTAACCTTGCCTTCGGACTTAAAGCCACTTGCGACGCCATTGTGCGCGACCCTGCTGGTACTGGAAACTATGGCTACGGCTATGCCGAAGAGGTACTTCGCTCGGCGGATAGCACACGACTTAGATTGGATTTTACGGTATTCAACATCAACTTTAACAATGGAGGCCACTGGCTGCGTATATATGATGGACCCACGTCGGCATGGCCGTTAATTGGCCAGTACAACTCTTGCTGTGCTCCCCCTACCATTATCGAGTCATCGGGCCAATACCTCACGCTAGTATTCGATGCCAACAACACCAATGCAGGTGTCGGCAGCAGGCAGGGTTTTGAGGCTACGGTTACCTGTTTTGGCGACATTGTAAAGGACTACCAAATAGACCAACCAGATACAATAGCAACATGCAGTGGCATATTTTACGATTCGGGCAATGGCAACAATAATTATGGAGCCAACGAAAACTACACCAAAACCTTCTGTGCCGACACGGGCAACCACATACAAATAGAATTTAACCTCAACAATACGGCCTTCGCATCAGGCGATACCCTATTTGCTTATGACGGTAGCGATACTACAGGGCAACTATTGGGTGTATATGTAACCAACTCACGGATAGAAACGCTTACCTCGGCAGGTAGGTGCATCACTTTCAAGTTTAAATCCAATGCAACAACTTTTGGTCGCGGCTGGCAAGGTGCCATACGCTGTGTAAATAGCATACCAGCCAGCACCAATTACCTATTGAGCAGCGGTGTACGTTATACTTGTGGAGGGGAGATTTTTGACCCTTCAGGTGGTAGCAACTACGGCTATGGCTACAGTATCATGACCTTTGGCTCGTATAACAATACCAGGTTAAGGTTGGATTTTTCTGCATTTGATATCAACTTTAACAACGGCGGCCACTGGCTGCGCATTTATGACGGCCCCAGCAATGCCTTTCCGCTAATAGGGCAATACAATTCATGCTGTGGTCCGCCAACGGTAATCGTTTCTTCGGGCAGGTTTTTAACCATCGAGTTTGATGCAAATAACACCAACGCCGGTGTCGGCACAAGGCAAGGTTTTCAAGCAACCTTATCTTGCTTCGGACAAATACTGCCCATATACCCGATGGTACCTGGTACCATTAACGCTTGCGAAGGCGTGTTTTATGACGATGCTGGCCCAGCCGTAAACTTCGGCCAAAACCAGAGCCAAGTAAAAACCTTTTGCTCTGGCAACGGCTTGCCACTTCGCTTCGATTTCAATAATAACGAAACCGGTTTTGATGCTGGGGATACGCTTTGGGCTTTTGATGGGCCTGATGTAAATAGCCCACCATTGGGTACTTATATACAAGGTTCGGCAATAGAGCCGTTGGTTTCTTCAGGAAGCTGTATCACCTTCCGTTTTGTATCAAACACTACCATTCAAAGAGGTTGGCAGGGCTTTTTGTCATGCACCAGTGCAGCGCCGGGCACAATTACCTATACTATGACCAGCGGTACCCGCAATGTGTGTTCGGGCAGGTTCCTTGACCCAGGAGGCACCGGTAATTATGCAGTAAACAGCGGGCAAACTTATGTGCAAACATTTACCTCTTATAGCGGACAGCAAATAAGGGCCGCATACAATTTTTTTAATGTTAATGGTAATAACGGTGGGCACTGGTTGGATGTGTATGATGGTCCTACCACATCATCGCCGTTAATAGGAAGCTATAACAATTTCAACTTCCCACCAGCGGCGTTCCAATCTACAGGTTCTAGCCTTACCTTCCGCTTTAGGGCTACCAACGTAAATGCTGGGGCCAACGCGGGCTTCGATTTTACCATTAGTTGCTTCACCGGCAGCCCCATTGATGTGGCCGTGCTCAACTCCCCTATTTGTCAGGATGGAGCGTTACAAGTACCATTTACTTTAAACGATACCGTGTTTGCCAACAACACTTATACCGTACAATTGAGCGACTCAAACGGTAGCTTTGCCAACGCAGTTAATATTGGATCTTTAGCTAGTACCGACTCAACAGGAACTATAACGGCTACCATACCGCTAAACACACCCGCGGCAAATGGCTACAGGATACGGGTGAATAGCAGCCAACCCGTGCAATTAGGCTCCCAAAGTCCGAATGCCATTACCATTATACCAACTCCAACAGCACCTGCCAGTATCAACATTTCCGGACCCAGTATTTTTTGTAATGGCACAGGCAGTGCCACACTTTCGGTAGCTGCGCAAATAGGCGTTAATTACCGATGGATACTAAATAATACCAGTACCATAGGCACAAACAGCAACACTTATGTTGCCACCCAAAGCGGTAGCTACATGGTTGAGCTATTTAATAATTGTGATACCGTTACAGCTGCTACCCCAAGGGTGATTACCACCGATACTGCCGTTGTTGCGCCTAATATTACCGCCAGTGGCCCCATCGATTTTTGCACCGGTGGTAGCGTTACCTTGAGCGTACCTTTGCAATCTGGGGTAACCTATCAATGGAAACGCGGTAGTAACAATGTTGGGACAAGCACCAATAGCTATACCGCCAACGTTGCAGGGGTATATTCCGTTGAGCTTACCAATACCTGCGGAACGGTAGTTTCGGCAAATACAGTTACCGTTACCATAACGGGCAGCGCGCCAACCATACCTACTATTGCTGCAGGTGGCCCAACAACTTTCTGTACAGGTAACAGTGTAATCCTAAGCATACCGGCGCAAAGCGGTGCTACTTATCAATGGAAACAAGGCACTACCAATGTGGGTACCAGCAGCAATACTTTTACAGCAACCACGGCTGGAACATATACCATAACCGTAAGCAACGGTTGTGGCACTGCGAGTTCGACCAATGCAATCACGGTTGTAGTAAATAGCCTTCCAACTGTGCCGACTATAAGCGCTGGTGGGCCGATTAGCTTTTGCTCGGGGCAAAGTGTAACACTTAGCATCCCTGTCCAAACTGGCATTACCTACCAGTGGAAGCAGGGCACAACCAATGTGGGTACTAGCAATAATAGTTTTGTTGCAGCTACGGCAGGCACTTACACCGTTGAAGTAACCAATAGTTGCGGCACTTTAGTATCAAGCAATAGCATTACAGTTAGCATTTCAGGCACGGCACCAAGTACCCCAACCATTACGGCAGGCGGTACCACAACATTTTGCCAAGGCAACGATGTAGTGCTGAGCGTACCCTTGCAGAGTGGCGTAACCTACCAATGGAAACGCGGCAGCTCCAATGTGGGGAACAACACCAACACCTATACCGCAACCGCAGCCGGAAACTATACAGTAGAGGTAAGCAACAGCTGCGGCACGGCAACCTCAAACCAGGTAACTGTAACCGTTAACAGCCTGCCAAGTGCATCTATTAACCCAACTACCGCAACCATTTGCGCTGGTGCCAGCCAAACATTGACCGCTAGCGGTGGCGGTACTTATGCTTGGAGCAATAGCGGTGGAAGCAATGCAACGGCTACTTTTAGCCCAAGCACCAACACCACTTATACCGTAACCGTTACCAGCAATAACTGCACAGCCTCAGCGTCGGCTATCGTAAACGTAACCGCACTGCCCGTTGCGGCAATTACACCAACGGGTGCAGTGGCAATTTGTGCGGGTACATCAACTACTCTTACTGCAAATGGCGGTGGTACCTATGCTTGGAGCAATAGCGGTGGAAGCAATGCAACGGCTACTTTTAGCCCAACCGGCACCACTACTTATACTGTAACCGTTACGGCCAATAGTTGTACCGCTTCGGCAAGCAAGCTAGTAACGGTTAATTCATTGCCAACCATTACCCTTACGCCTGCCAATAGCAACATTTGCCTAGGTGGCAGCCAGTTGCTTACCGCAGGTGGGGGTGCTAGCTATAGCTGGAGCAATGGCTTGGGCACAGGCGGCAGTAAAACCGTATCGCCAGCTGTCAGCACTACTTATAGTGTAACCGGCACCGATGCCAACAGTTGCTCAGCTACTGCCACGGCAACTGTTGCGGTGGGAGTATCCACTAACATTACCACCCAACCTATTGCACAAACTACCTGTGTGGGCGGCAACGTTAGCTTTACCGTAGCAGCTGCTGGCACGGGGCTTAGCTACAACTGGCGCAAAGGTGGCGTTAGCTTAGGTGCGCCTAACAGTGCTACATATAGCATTGCTTCGGCAGTATCTACCGATGCGGGCAATTACAGTGTAATTGTTACCGGCGATTGCGGTGCCGATACTTCGGTAGTTGCTGCCCTTACCGTAACGGGTTCGCTTCAGATATCGCAAGACCCGCAGCCTGTAACGGCTTGTGCCGGAGACAATGCCATACTTACCGTGGTGGCCAATGGTGCCAACATTACCTATGCTTGGACCCGTAATGGCAACCCCGTTGCTAACTCCAACAACGATACCTTGTTCTTGAACAACCTTAGCGCTGCCAACTCGGGCAGCTACATTTGCAACTTCACTTCTAGCTGTGGTAATGCTACTTCCAATGCTGCTTTAGTAACCGTAAATGCAAGTTCTACCGGTAACATTAGCCAAACCGTTTGCTTTGGCGATACTTATGTGTTCAATAACCAAACACTTACTACCAGTGGTATTTATCTGGATACCCTGCTAAACGCATCCGGTTGCGATAGCTTCCTAACCTTGAACTTGACCGTTAGCCCCCGTATCAATACAACCCTTAATGAGGTGTTGTGCGATGGCAGTAGTTTGGTTTTCAATGGGCAAACCATTAGCTCTGCTGGACAGTATTTGGATACCTTAGTTAGCGCAACTGGCTGCGATAGCTTTATTATATTGAACGTAAGTATTGCACTAGCAACCGCTAGCACCTTGAACGAGAGCACTTGTGGTAGCTTTAGTTTTGGTGGGGTTAGTTTAAATACTTCGGGCACTTACATCGATACCGTGGTAAATGCAGCAGGATGCGATTCGTTGATTACGCTCAATTTGACCATTCTACAAAACTCCTCGAGCAGTTTTGCGGATACAATCTGTGCAGGCGATAGCTTCGCCTTTGGTGGGCAATCATTGACTTTAAGCGATACCTATACCGATACTATAACCAATGCGGCCGGTTGCGATTCTGTTGTTACCTTGAATTTGTTTGTGAGGCCGGCAATCACCGTGTCCATAACCCAAGCTGGTGCTAGCTTAGCAGCCGATGCTGGATTTACTAACTATCAATGGCAATTGGATGGCAACAATATTACTGGTGCCAATACCGATACCTACACCGCTACCCAAAATGGCGACTATACCGTGGTGGTAACCGATGGCAACAACTGCGCTGGTACTTCGCCAACGGCAACCGTAACTGGCGTGGGTATTGCGAACATCAACAATACGGCATCAATAAAGCTATACCCTAACCCAGCTGAAGACTACTTGGTTATCGAATCGGACGAAAAGATAGTTAGTTACCAAGTTAGGAACCTATTGGGCCAAGTAGTTATCGAGAGTAATAACTACTCAGGCAAAATAAATACCAGCCAATTGGCTGCTTCAGCTTACCTGATGGTTATCAACACCATTAAAGGAACGGCAGTTGTACCGTTCTTTAAGGCAAACTAGAAAAGTTTTTTTGAATAGTTTTTGGCAGCGGCCGCCCCGATGGGGTGGCCGTATCTATTATAGCCACATCCGTTATTCAATAATTGACTTTAAAGCTACATCAGGCGAGTTCACCCACGTGCCGGGGTATACCTGAAGGGTCGTATAAAATACACTCTTTAACCCCTATCCAATTTTACCCATTTCGTATAGCTCGCACTTCTAACTTGCAGTAAATTTTTATCATCACTTTATCCACCTAAAATTACAAAAAGGGGGTACATCATGCACTTAACAGAAGAAGATTTGATGCCCATCTGGAAAAGACTGATGAGAAAAAGCTAGCTCCATTCGATTGGCCTACTCTCCAGCAGCCTTACTATTAGCATTGGATTAGCAATGTGAAAATACGGGCAAAGGGTGCACAATATGGTACTTACAATAGTATCAGTTATTTTAGAATAACGTTCTTTTTGATAACTGGGCTTTAAAGCAAAAGGTTAATCATGGAATTATTGCTTTGCGCTTTACCCCCTTGCGAAGATATTTTCCCTTTTAGCCAAACCTCGTGCACTTTCTCGAAATTTTCCATTTCAGTAATACTTAACCACTTAAAGTTGAGTCTAATGTGGGCTGGCCCAAGCTTACGGAAGGTGTTTTGTAAATGGCTTCTGAAACCGGAATCTTGGAACCTAGCAGGCCAAGATGGAAGCACCACTGTAGCCTTGAAACTATAAAAGTCTTCCAGCACTATGGTATCATTATCGTCGATATGCGTGTAGAGGTGCATTTGCGCCAAGCTTCGCTCCGGGAACTCGTTGAGCAAAGCTATATTGCGCATCATTTTTTTTACCTCGCGCTCAGCTTCTTGGCCGCCATAATTGGCTATAGGGAAAAGCTTGGCACTTTTCGCAATAGGCTCATCCTTGTCATTATGTATTACTATCCTAAACTCGCGCGTATTTTCACGGTCCATGTAATAGTTTTCTCTACTGCCACCATGCAACAGCACTGACTTAGCGTGCTCATACCTTGCATAGTAGCCCATAGGCTTATAGTTTGACAAGAATGGCTGTCCGCGACGGCTTACAAACGAGAATCCAAACCTTGGCTCCTCCAAATCATGTTGAAGCAACGTATGCTCAATTAGGTAACAACCTTCGCTTTCAGCACTTTGCCTCGTAAGAAAGCCCATTAGCTTTTGCAAAGCAGTTATGGCAGTGGCAGGCTTGTCGTGCAAGCTTACAAGCTCCCATTGCCTTGCCGCAGGTGTTTTGAATACAATCGCATACTGGGTCGCGCCGTTGGCTTTAAGTGGCCCAATACGATAATTTTTTTGGTCGATACCGTAGTATAAAGTTTCTTGAACCACTAGGTCTCTCGGCCCCCTGAATACAAATCCATTTGTGGGAGATGCATCCTTCTTTAAATCCAATTTCTCCAAATCATCAACCAATACAATATCCAATGCTTCCTCGGCCCATTTTACTGATGTTTCCGTTTTGTCCTTGGCAGGCACTTTAGTTTCACTAACCTTTATTTGTTTACTGCCAGGCAACACTGCCAATTTGCGGCGAGTAGCATTAAACCCTAACACCATGGCCACTCTTCGTTCCAACCCTGAGATGCTGTTTGGGTCTCCAAATGTGGCATCAATATTGGCGGCGCAAGCACGATAATAACTCAAATTTGGATATTGCTTCAAAAACTCCGATTTAAGCTTCAAGCTTTGCACCAACGGATTCTCCGTTTCGTCGCCATAGTACATGCGGTACGATGATATGGAGTATTCGTCAATTTGCTCTCCAAAGCGGGCCAATAGGTGGTCAAAAATTCTATTTTTACGCGCAAGGTATTCGTCATTTCCTTCGAGAGCCTCATCCAAAAACTTACTGTACGGATTGTTGTTTTCGGCAACATACTGTTTCCAACGCTCTTGTAGCTGAAAGCGATTTTCCTGTATTATGGTTTTTTGTTCAAAGCCCTTCATCAACTTTTCCATGCCTGGCACAAAGTATATTGGTTGTGCAAAGTAGGTTTTCCTGGCCTCTCGTTCCATATCAATAGAAAAGAACGAACCTGTGGATTGCAGCTGAACAAAGTAATTGGCCAATATCTGCTCAAAGAATAATAAATAGCCTTTTAATTGATTTGCTTGGGCTTTCCGTAAGGCAGGAGCCGATGCAGGCATTCCCTGCTTATCAATCATGTATACTGCAGGAAAATCGTTCTGTATTGAGCTATAGGTATCTAATTCTTGATACGTACCTTTTTTTACTTGTAAATAATCGCCAGAGCGCTCGCTAAGCTTATAGTTACGGTGCGACACGGCACGCAGCTCGCGCAAATCGTTCTCAACGCGCTGCCTATTTACAGGGTATTCAAAGTTTTCCTTAAACACCTGAATAGAAAAGCTATCCTTCGCATCTAAATAACTAGAAACGAGCAACGGGTATTCCCATTCGTCCAACAAAAGCAAATCTTTTCCCTTGGTTCCTAATCCTTCAGAGATATTGAGGTTCTTTACGTTCTCTACTCCCTCTACCCCCATTATTATTTTGTTGATAGTAGAAATAGAAACCTGCCTTGGCCTTGGTTTCATATCTTCTTCAAGTAGAAATCCGTTTTTCAATCGTGGACCACTTATAACTTGATTTAGCGGAATGCCCTTTGCCAATAACTCAGGTAAAGTATAAAAGCTAACCTCTCCGCTCAAATGTGCTTCAACGGCATTATATATGGCAGCCAATACTTGCTCGGCATTTGCCTTAGCATTTATCTGTACTTTGGCATTTACCATTACCTCCTTAGGTTGCAATATGCGCACTTCCCTGAATACTTCACAAAGGTTTCGCTCAGCATTCAGGAGGCTAGTTACCTTGCTGGCAATCTTATCCCTAATGGCAGGATTGCGTTTAATTTCGCCCTCAGTTTTTTTGTTGGTTTGAAGCAAAACGGTGTAATGGCCATTTAGCGATCGCTTACCTGGCACCATGGATATTGATTCGATCCAAGCATTATCTACTTCGGGTATGCCATCTATAATAATTCGACGAAAATCGTTGATTGTAACCGGGCTTGTGGTAAGTATCTGAAGCAACGGGTACAAGGCGTTTTCATCAGCAGCTGTGGCACTATTGTAGCCATTGGTAAGCAAATCTTCCATCGGATATTCGATGCGATAAGCTAAATCCGTAATAGCGTAGCACAATTGCTCTAGTATAGTTATACCCGGATCGTGTGCATTAAAATCAGTCCAATTCTGCCCCGTAAGCTTTTGCAAATAATCAAGCCCCTTTTGGCGCAATAGCTCAAAATCCATATCCGGTAACCGGTCGGTTTTGCTAATGCTTATGGGCTTTATAGTTTGCATGGTCATCTATAGGTCATTGTTTGCTACTTGCAGGAGGTTCGCTACCTGCTTTAACTTGTTGGTTTACTTGGCTATTAATGCTACCAATTAGCTCATATACCTCCTCAAAAGGAAGTTTTCCTAAGCCTTTAAACAGCAGGCTTACCTCCTCAATTGTGAGGTTCAAAGTTACTTTTTGCTTGCTCATTGCCTAATGTACAATTCATTGTTTGGCAAAAGGGCCTCATCATCCCATAGTTTGGTAATGTAGTATCGAATCATAATGTCGCGTCCATCTTCGTCCTCGCCGTAGTTCATCCAGGTTTTTATTTGCAGCTGGTAATTGAACGTGCTACCCGTAAAACGGATGCTTATTTTGTGCCAAAAGAACCTGAAATAGGCTGAGCTTTTGCGAATACAAGCACTGCTGTCGCCGCCAAAGGTGCTAAATGCATAAGCATGAAGCATGGCATGCTTACCTGTAGTTTTGCGCCCCACGCGCGATATAACTTCAAAGGCTTGCGCATGGTTAAGGTTGCCTGCTATAGTGTGCCATCGTCCATTTGCCGGCACTTCTCCCGAAAGGTGGGTACCGATGCGGCCCTTCATACCTATAAAGCCATCAACATCAAGCTTATGGTTTGGTCGCTCGGTGCCAATACCTACGTTGCCTCCCGCTTGAAGGAACATACGGGTATCGTTATCGCCTTCGCCAATATGCAGTCCTGGATTGTCTTTACCACCCTTTTCGATATACCAGGCTGGGCTTTTCTCGTCAATGCTCTCAAAGAAGCTGATCAATTTTTCCGATCGGCCAGTTGGAGCTATCATCAAGCCATGTTCTTCCTCTTTAGAGAAACCATCGTCAAGCTTGTTGGCCATGGAATCAATCAAAAAGCTAAAATGGTTTTCTACGGGCACGGTTCCATTCTTGAAGTATTTCTTCAATTGCGAGCGGCCCATGAGCACAAACTTCTCTTTCTTCGTAAGGGAGTTCATATGGTTGTGTTAATCAATGTCGTGCGAAATAATAAAATTTACAAATTTGCCCCCTTCTTCGTTATCCCCATCGGTTACTGCTGTGCTTTCCTCTGTTTTTCGCGGGGCTACGGGTTTTACCTCGCCCATTATCAAATCATCCTTTACTTTCATAAAGCCTAGACTAGTAACGGCAGGTTTCACGTACTCTTCTGCGTCTATCACTTCAATTTCGTGCTGCGTAGCGGCTATTAAAATAGCAAACGGCGAAGAGGCAACCAATAACTCAATATTCTTTGTTTCATCTGCAGTATCTACCAAATGGTATCGGTACTCATCGGCCGAAGCTTCATAGCTACGGTATATTTGAATAACCGAGAAACGGGTTACATACCTAACATAAGGTCTATTCTCAATAAATGTAAGTATTTCGGAGCGGTTAATATAGCCTCCTAGCCTTAAATCGGCATCTCTATCAAACATCCAAGGCGATAAAAAGTGCCGAAGCTCTTCGTTAAGTCGCTGCACTAAGTGGCCAATATTCTCGCTTTTCCCAAACTTCACGCTGCACTTTACTTTCACCCGTTCATAAATTGGGTTACTCACTTCAGCGTTTACAAAATTGCTACTATGCGATTCAATAAACTCTTTTATCTCGGTAAGCCTGCTATACGATATTTTTGGTATGTCTACTTCCACCACTGCTTTGCTGAGTGCCCGCGGTATTACTATCACTTGAATATTATTGCCCGGCAGCAATTCTTGGTCCTGATTTACCCTGCCTATGCATTTAGTAATAAACAGTTCTGGAAACTTCTCAAGTACAAGCTTCTCATAATCGTAAACACTTATAGCTCGCAGTTTATGGTTCAAGTTTTCGCTCACACGAGCATAAAACTCTTCCTCATTCTCGCCACGTCTGCCATCAAAAGAAGAGTATGGCTGATATATGGCCGAAATACGATTCAAGGAGTTTACAGCTTTTGAAACGCTATTCGGCGGCAAAATTTGCAGCTCATATTGTTCATTGTCCTCACTAAGCTCTCTAGTTACTCGCACGGCGTGTGGTTTAACATCAACCACCCTGCGTAAAATATTGGCATTGCCAGGTACATGGGCCGATATCCAGTATTTACCTGCAGGCAGTATGGTATTGGTATTGTTAATGTCCGAAGGTATATTGATGGTTACAATACCCGTATTTACCAAATTGCCGGTTGTGTCAGATAGTACCCTCTTGGATTCGATAGAGCGCCAAGCATTATCGGCCAAGTAGCTCCATTCCACCTCTCGTGGCGTAGTAACCTCAGTATAAACCACATCGCGTAGCTGAAACAGAATCGATATTACCTCAGGAGTCTCTAAATTTTCAAAGCCGATGTACAATGTGCCTCCTATTGCCATTTGTGGTATAAGATGCTTGCTATATAGTCTAGGCCCCGGATATACTAAATTGGTGCCGAATGGGTAAATATGAATCAATTTTAGCCCTTGGTCAGCTACCTCGCGGGTAGCTCCGCTGGTCATATCTTCACTTACGCGAGCAGTGTAGTTTACCTCTATCGATTTGATGTTTGGCGTGTAAGGAATATCTGGTAGTTCTTTGGTATTCTTTTTGCTCATGGCATTAGACATGGCAACTCGCGAAAAGACTTTCGGAAACAAATTGTGCCCGAAACAAGTATATGGCTGCACGAGTGCAAATCGCAAATAACCCTCTTGAAGCCTAGTAGCAAAATCCTCGGTTGGCTGCTTGTGGTTATTCTTTATCGGCAGCTTCAAAAAGTCAATATCGTTAATCTTAGTGCTTTCGCTTAGAGGCTGTGCATTGGGCTCCTTATACATGCTTTGAAAAAGCTTAAACAGCTGCCTTTTCTTAGGTTCTGGCTGATATTGATTTCCAGTTACTGCGCTTACGTCAATTTCAAAAGAATCGTTATCAATGTCAATATCATAGCTTTTATAAAACCCCTTGAAACCTTCAGGGCCTGCAGGCAAGTCGAGCCAATCAACCTTAAGAGTAAGGTGCTGCAAATAGCGGTTTACAATACGTGGGTCGCCTATGGCAAAATATGCCCCTATCATTGGTGCAGGGCCAAATGCTAGAAAAGGATTATCGGTATTTACTGGTCCGGCATTGGTTATTACCGACATGCTTTGATAATCTTTTACAGCAGTATCAATAGTCACCTGCTGTATTACCAATGGTTTCATAGCGGCATAGCCACTAAAAGTGGCATAGTTGTTCAATATCAGTTTTATAGCAGGCCAATTCAGGTCGTAACCGTCAGTATGTACCTCGCTATTGTAAACTACTACTTTAGGGTCATCTATTCTATAATTCAACTCTATCAGTAAGCCAAAATCGTTGTTCACCTGGTCGGCAAATGAAGAAACTAGTGGCCTATCATACTCAATCCACCCTTCGGTGCTGGTGTAATGGCACTCAAATGCATCATGCATTAATCGATGGAAAGCGTTTTTCCAAGTTATTTGATTCAGGTAAGCGTATTCGTTTACATAATCGTCAAGTTCCTTATATGACGTTGCTTCTACCTCAATCTTTATCTTAACCGAGCGCTCACCTTCTGGTAATTCTAATATTGGACACGATAACACAATGCCTAAAATAGCATCGCCCATGGTACGTTCTTCAAACGAAAGTTCAAATTGGTCTTCACCAATTAGCGGCCAATCCGTATTGCCCTCTTCCATTTCGGTACCAAAACCATCGCGTGAGTTTGCCACTGGTGCTGCATAGAGCAAGCTACCCATAATGGTGGTATCCTCATCCTCGTCGTATACCATTGGATAGCTATTTACATAAGTTGTTTTCAACTCAGTAATCTTAGCTGCACTTACTTGCAAATCGTTGTTGCTTACAAAAATGATATTCGCACCGTTTTTATCCTGCCCAGCTAAAAACTTAGTGTCGCTATCAACCACTGTTTTGCCCGATGCTGTTTCCAGCAATATATGTATATGGTCGGGTGTGGCTTTGCGGCGGCTTTGCTGCAATATGTTGTAGTAATAATGGTCTAGGTGCCTTTTAGTAATACCATTTATATGGTCGTCGGTATACTTTAATAACTTCAAAAAGGTTATAAACAAGCCAATGTGGGGCTGGTGGTCTTGCCTTTTCTCCAGAGTATCCTTAAATACTATCTCGGCATACTGAACCAAGAAGGTAATTGACTTGAAAAATGTGTTAAAAATATCATCTATATATGGCACCGCATGCTCTAAACGGGTAATGATGGTGCGCCCCAAATAAATTTCAGGTATTGTAACCTGATTATCGAACCATTCTTGCGAAAGGTTACTGGTGTTTAACTCAATTTTAAAGTTTAGGTTGGTTGCCTTTTCGGCATCTGCTGCATATTGGTCGAGGGCGCTTAGCTGCTCGGTTAAGTGAGGCAAAGCATTCTTTAATTCTGTGTTAAAC
>Ga0075012_10003542_pt1 | contig 14843 bp, 7 predicted proteins | sample All_14_2_FD_71474 | JGI IMG/M metagenome (GOLD analysis project Ga0075012, IMG submission 71474) | Freshwater microbial communities in response to fracking from Pennsylvania, USA - Allegheny Zone_MetaG_DW_15 | ecosystem: Environmental > Aquatic > Deep subsurface > Groundwater > Drilled... | reverse complement strand
CTTCGCAAATACTCTTCGGGCTCGAGCTAACAGCTCCTCGCGAGTCGACGATAAGGGCAATCTAGCTTGCCTCCAGCTGGCTCACCGAGTCGCCTTTCAAAGTTGGATTAGCTTCGGTGCCATTTGTCTCATTTCCATCCGTTTCGCAAAGTCTCGGAATGAAACGCAACTTAGTGATCCTGTGGCGGTCGGCTTCTTCGATACGAAGGGTGTATTCGTCCGTATTCACTTCGTCGCCGACCTGCGGCTCGTGTCCCAGGCAGCCGAAGACGTGTCCACCAAGGGTGGTGAACTGCTCATCATCGATTTCGACGCCCAGCTTGTCGTTGAACTCTTCCAGATCGATTCTTGCATCGATCATCATAGAGCCATCATCCATCGGTGCGATCATCTCATCTTCAATATCGTGTTCGTCCGCGATATCTCCGACCAGTTCTTCGAGAAGGTCCTCGAAAGTGACCATGCCTTCGGTTCCGCCGTGTTCGTCGATTACGACGGCTACATGTGTTTTTCTGCGTTTAAATTCGGTCAGGAGATCTTGGAGCGGTTTATTCTCAGGAACAATGAGAATGCGCCGGGCAAGTTCTCGAATGAGTGCATTCTCTTTGCCTTCGACATAAGCCCTTAAGCCATCACGGATATGAACGAAACCGAAGATGTTGTCGACGTCTTTTTCGAAAACCGGGATTCTCGAATGTCCGTACTTCAGCGCAAGTTCGACCAGGTCCTTCACAGGTCTGTCCGCGGCGATCGCCCTCATATCGCGACGCGGGGTCATGATTTCGGAAGCAACAGTGTCGCCAAATTCGAAGACGCTCTGAAGCATTTCTTCTTCCTGTACTTCAAGTACACCAGATTGTTGGCTTTCTGAAACCAGCATCTTGAGCTCGTCTTCAGAGAACACTCGTTGATGTTTTGGAGGTTCAGGAATTTTGGTTGCACGAACGATTGCTTTTTGAGTTGCGTTCATAACAACTAAAAATGGTTTCGTGACCGTGCACCAGATGTGCATCGGCCCAATCGTCCATAACAGAATCGATTCTGCGCGTTGGAAGGTCAAGACTTTCGGCAGTAACTCGCCGAAGATTGTTTGAACGAATGCTGTGATGAAGAAGACTACGACGTAGCAGGTCGCTCTGGCGGTGAAAATCACATCATGGTGCCAGCCGAGATTGGTGCCCGTTTGTTCCATCCAGGTGGCGAGATCATGGGCGAAGGCGCTTTCACCGATTGCACCTATGACCAGCATTGCAATTGTTATGCCGAGCTGGCTGCCGGCAAAAAATGTTTCGGGATCTTCTAAGTACGTTAGTCCTCGCTTCGCCATCGCATTGCCTTCTTCGGCAAGACCTTCGATGTGTGTGCGACGGACGCGTGCGTATGCCATTTCCGCCGCGACGAAAAACGCATTTACGGCGGTCAGAATTAAAATCCAGAACAAAATATAGACGTAACTCAATACTGTAGGGACGCAGGGAATTAGCTGCGTCTTATCCCTCCTATGCCGCTACTGACGGTTTTAGACGAATTCACGGCATTAAAAAATGCGCTTTGCTCGAACTTCAAACAAAACGCTTGAGAATTTACCGTGGCAGTGTGAATCGAAATTACCGGCAAACGCCCCTGGGGAGGTTCTTCGGGATTATCGTCCGGGCTGCTGCTACTACTGTGTGCTTGTTCGTCCATGGTTTTTACTAAAAGCCTGTCCGACTCCATTGCTAGTTTCCCTATACGCATCTAGGGAAACCCTCATAAATTCGCTGCATGGCGCCGCAGGTTATCCCGATCCTACCATAAGGTTTGGCGATTGCAAGGACGAATATCCGGTTCAGCGGGGCTTTCTCGTTGGTGTCCGCATCTGTGGGCATAAGCGGGGACAGGTTATCAAGGATTTAGAAAACCTCACACTGTAAGGCTTGCCGGTCATGGGATAATTTTCCGGTCTAAATCCGCGTGGATATCATTGGATATACCGAAATGAACCTTCACTTGCAGTCTAAACTTCTCGCGACTTCAGCTGTAGCACTGTTTTGCGGCGCCATCATTCAACCCGCTCTGGCTGAAAGTCCGAAGAACTCAGGTTCTGCGGACCGTACTGTCCGTGACAATTCCGGAAAACAAATTGCCATGGCGGCTCCGAAGCCGAAAGGTACGAACGGCAAAAAAGCTGGCGGAGACGAGAGTATGGAAGCCGCCATTGTATCCGTTCGTGAACAGATGGTCGGGCAACTGAAGTCTCATAATATTTCCGTGGACATTCCCAAAATCGATATCCCAGACGATATGGAGAAGACATGCGACACCTGCTATCACGCGGTGCGCACGTCGGTTACCTTTGCCCAGGAGCACGCTGCCGAATTCGGTGGTTGGTTTGCAAGATACATCAAACAGTTAAGCGGACCGCCAGCGATGACACCGTGCGGCAGCCCTTACAGCACGGAACAGAAGCTGGTTCCATCCACCTTCGGTCAACACCAGTCCAAGCTGTATCTGACCGAGCATGGTCGATTGAAGACAGTGGTCAGCCGCTAACACCGAATTTGATACCAGACCACTGCCACTGCATATGGTGCCTGGATCTTATCTGTCACTTACTCCGGTCAACCTCCCTGAGACCGGCGAACGTTGTTGTATCCATATGGAGACGGCGGTACGGGTTTTCATGCGGTGGTATGGGGTTTGCGTTCCCCTTGCTTCCGTTAAAACCGCTGGAAATCCAGACTTCATCGAATATTTGTTCGAATCATTTCCGACTAGAATCGTGATTTTTTAGAGACACTGTGGCAGACTGTTATATGGAGACTTATATTAATGTCGCGTTTCTTATCGGTACCTTTCGCCGGTAAGACTTATTGGTATGTGCTTACCAATCCGATATTAGGCGCGTCAGCCTGGCAGCTCTCCAATGCGAGGCGAAGTGAAGGAGCGCTGGTGTCCACCTGCGTTCTGACAAGGAATCTGGTCAAAGATGGCGCGTCACAGCCATTCAAAGGAGATCACACTATATGTCCACTACCGCAGTCCAAGGGAATGGCAGGGAAGTGCTCGATTCAAAGCAATTGCTTCGAGCCTTGCGATTGATGGCCAAGGGCGATTTTACGGTGCGTCTGCCGTTAGACGAGACCGGAATCAACGGCGAAATCGCCGAAGCCTTTAACCGAGCTATCGAGCTCAACCAGCGACTTACTGAGGAAATGCACCGCATCGGTACCGTCGTCGGTAAAGAAGGGAAGATCAAGCAGCGCGCGTCACTGGGCGAAGCGACTGGTGGCTGGGCGCTGTGTATAGACTCGGTAAACGACCTTGTCGGCGACCTGGTTCGACCGACGACTGAGGTTTCACGCGTTATAGGCGCTGTTGCAAAAGGCGACTTGACTCAAACCATGGCGCTGGAAATCGAAGGTGGACCGCTGAAAGGGGAGTTTCTCCGAACCGCGAAAACCATCAACACCATGGTGGACCAGCTGTCATCCTTCACCTCCGAGGTCACGCGGGTTGCTCGAGAGGTAGGAACGGAAGGAAAACTCGGTGGTCAGGCACAGGTGAAGGGGGTGTCGGGAACGTGGAAGGACCTCACAGATTCCGTAAACTCCATGGCATCCAACCTGACGGCACAGGTGCGGAACATTGCGGAAGTGACGACCGCGGTAGCTAACGGCGACCTCTCCAAGAAAATCACGGTGGACGTTAAAGGTGAGATTCAGGAGCTGAAAAACACCATCAATACCATGGTGGACCAGCTATCGTCCTTCGCGTCAGAGGTAACTCGGGTAGCTCGTGAGGTAGGAACTGAAGGAAAACTCGGTGGACAGGCGCTGGTAAAAGGTGTCTCGGGTACCTGGAAAGACCTAACTGACAACGTAAACTCAATGGCATCCAACCTGACTGCTCAGGTGCGGAATATCGCAGACGTGACGACTGCTGTTGCCAACGGAGACTTGACCAAGAAAATCACGGTAGACGTTAAGGGTGAAATTCTTGAGCTGAAAAACACAATCAACACAATGGTGGACCAACTGTCGTCCTTCGCATCTGAAGTAACACGGGTGGCGCGGGAAGTAGGTACGGAAGGGAAGCTCGGAGGTCAGGCGCAGGTAAAAGGGGTCGAAGGGACGTGGCGAGAGTTGACCGACTCCGTAAACTACATGGCGTCCAACCTCACATCCCAGGTGCGAAACATCGCAGACGTTACGACCGCTGTAGCCCGAGGCGACCTGTCCAAGAAGATTACGGTAGACGTAAAGGGTGAAATCCTCGAGCTGAAAAATACAATCAACACAATGGTGGACCAGCTCTCCTCCTTCGCATCTGAAGTAACACGGGTGGCGCGGGAAGTAGGTACGGAAGGGAAGCTAGGCGGTCAGGCGGACGTACAAGGTGTTTCCGGTACATGGAAAGACTTGACCGACTCCGTAAACTACATGGCAGGCAACTTGACCTCCCAGGTGCGAAACATCGCTGAAGTTACGACGGCTGTAGCTAAGGGTGATCTCTCTAAGAAGATTACGGTAGACGTAAAAGGTGAAATCTTAGAGCTGAAAAACACAATCAACGTCATGGTGGACCAGCTCTCCTCCTTCGCATCCGAAGTTACACGGGTGGCGCGGGAAGTAGGTACGGAAGGTAAGTTGGGCGGTCAGGCGGACGTTAAAGGCGTCTCCGGTACCTGGAAGGATTTGACGGACTCCGTAAATTACATGGCGTCCAACCTCACATCTCAGGTGCGAAACATTGCCGACGTTACGACCGCTGTAGCTAACGGCGACCTGTCCAAGAAGATCACGGTAGACGTTAAGGGCGAAATCTTAGAGCTCAAAAACACAATCAACGTAATGGTGGATCAGCTCTCGTCGTTCGCTGCTGAGGTAACGCGGGTTGCTCGAGAGGTAGGAACTGAAGGTAAGCTGGGCGGTCAGGCCGACGTACAAGGTGTAGCCGGTACATGGAAGGGACTGACGGACTCGGTAAACCTGATGGCGTCCAACCTCACGTCCCAGGTGCGGAACATCGCAGACGTTACGACTGCTGTAGCAAAAGGTGATCTATCTAAGAAGATTACGGTAGACGTTAAAGGCGAAATCTTGGAGTTGAAGAACACAATCAACACCATGGTGGACCAGCTCTCATCTTTCGCGGCTGAAGTAACACGGGTGGCACGGGAGGTAGGTACCGACGGTAAGTTGGGTGGTCAAGCCGACGTGCGTGGTGTATCCGGTACGTGGAAGGACTTGACGGACTCCGTAAACTACATGGCGTCCAACCTCACATCCCAGGTGCGAAACATCGCTGAAGTTACGACCGCTGTTGCAAACGGCGACCTGACTAAGACGATTACGGTAGACGTTAAAGGCGAAATCCTGGAGTTGAAAAACACAATCAACACCATGGTGGACCAACTGTCATCGTTCGCATCCGAAGTAACACGGGTGGCTAGGGAAGTAGGTACGGAAGGAAGACTAGGCGGTCAGGCAGACGTTAAGGGCGTCTCCGGTACCTGGAAAGATTTGACGGACTCCGTAAATTACATGGCGTCCAACCTCACATCCCAGGTGCGAAACATCGCAGAAGTTACGACCGCCGTAGCTAACGGCGACCTGTCTAAGAAGATTACGGTAGACGTTCGCGGCGAAATCTTGGAGCTGAAAAACACGATTAACACAATGGTGGATCAGCTGTCATCGTTCGCAGCTGAAGTAACCCGGGTAGCTCGTGAAGTAGGAACTGAAGGAAAGCTAGGCGGTCAGGCTGTTGTGAAGGGTGTTTCCGGAACATGGAAAGACTTGACCGACAACGTAAACTCGATGGCATCCAACCTCACGGCTCAGGTGCGTAACATCGCAGACGTTACGACCGCTGTTGCAAACGGCAACCTGACTAAGAAAATCACGGTAGACGTTAAAGGCGAAATCCTTGAACTGAAAAACACAATCAACACAATGGTGGACCAGCTCTCGTCCTTCGCGTCTGAGGTAACGCGGGTTGCCCGTGAAGTAGGTACGGAAGGGAAGCTTGGTGGACAAGCTGTTGTGCAGGGCGTTGGCGGTACATGGAAGGACTTGACCGACAACGTAAACTTCATGGCAGGCAACCTCACGGAGCAGGTGCGGGGAATCGCCGGAGTTGTTACCGCGGTAGCTCAAGGTAACTTGAATACGAAACTCGTACTGCAAGCCAAAGGTGAAATCGCCGCACTTGCCGACATCATCAACGAGATGATCGACACACTGGCGACATTCGCGGACCAGGTAACTACTGTGGCTCGTGAGGTAGGAGTTGAAGGGGTTCTTGGAGGACAGGCACTTGTGCCTGGTGCATCGGGAACCTGGAAAGATTTGACGGACAACGTAAACGGACTGGCTGCAAATCTAACGACTCAGGTACGAGCCATCGCCGAGGTAGCAACAGCGGTTACGAAGGGTGACCTCACCCGTAGTATCGACGTTGAAGCCAGAGGCGAGGTCGCGGCGCTCAAAGACAACATCAACGAGATGATTCGCAACCTCAAAGATACGACTCAGAAAAACACCGAGCAGGACTGGTTGAAAACCAACCTCGCGAAATTCACAAGTATGCTGCAGGGACAACGAGACTTGCTCACTGTTGCAAACTTGATCTTGTCGGAAGTGGCGCCACTGGTTCGCGCTCAACTCGGCGTGTTCTACATCAACGAGATGGAGGACGGCGAGCCGATATTGAAACTGCTGGGAAGCTATGCGTATCAAAGACGCAAGCAACTCTCCGAGAAGTTTAGATTGCGAGAAGGTTTGATCGGTCAGTGCGCTCTCGAGAAACAGAAGATAGTTATTGAGGATGTGCCGAATGATTACCTCAAGATCGGCTCAGGATTGGGTGAATCGACGCCGCGAAACATAGTGGCGCTGCCGGTTCTGTTCGAAGGCGAAGTGAAGGCGATTATCGAATTAGCTTCTTTCAATATGTTCAGTGAAACTCACTTGAACTTCCTCGACCAGCTCACTGAATCGATTGGTATCGTTCTCAATACCATTGAAGCGAATATGAGAACGGAGAACTTGCTCAAACAATCGCAGTCACTGGCACAGGAACTGCAGGTTCAGCAGGAAGAACTGACCGAGACCAACAGACGACTGGAGCAGCAAGCGAAGACCCTTCAAGCTTCGGAAGAAATGTTGACTCGCCAGCAAGAAGAGTTGCGCAATACCAACGAAGAGCTGGAAGAGAAAGCCAAGCTACTCGCTTCTCAGAATGCTGAGGTGGAGCGCAAGAATCAGGAGATCGAACAAGCAAGACGCAGTTTGGAAGAGAAAGCCGAGCAGCTTGCACTTACATCTAAGTACAAGTCCGAGTTTCTCGCCAATATGTCGCATGAACTTCGAACTCCACTCAATAGTCTGTTGATCTTGTCGAAGCTGTTGTCGGAAAATTCGGATGGAAATCTGACGACGAAGCAAGTCGATTTTGCCAACACAATTCACGAATCCGGTTCTGACTTGCTTGAATTGATCAACGATATTCTCGACCTATCGAAGATTGAGTCGGGGACCATCAATATCGACGTTACCGACGTTGCTCTCGACGAAGTGCGAATGTCGCTGGAGCGAAACTTCAGGCAAGTCGCCGAATCGAAAGGTTTGGAATTCGAGATCAAGATTGCGGACTCTGTGCCGAGGAGCTTGCGAACAGACTCGAAGCGTTTACAGCAGGTGCTCAAGAATTTGTTGTCCAACGCATTCAAGTTTACTGAAACCGGAAAAGTTACACTGTCTCTTGATACCGTCCGTGAGGGCTGGAGTGATGAGCGGGATACTTTAAAGGCATCAGATACGGTGCTCGCGTTTTCAGTGATTGATAGTGGAATCGGTATTCCACTGGATAAACAGCGGATTATCTTCGAAGCCTTCCAACAGGCTGATGGCAGTACAAGTCGTAAGTACGGTGGAACGGGATTGGGTCTGCCAATCAGCCGTGAGATTGCCAATCTGTTGGGTGGCGAATTGAGAGTGGTGAGCGCGCCTGGTGAAGGAAGTACATTCACACTGTACATGCCGGTATCGTATGTGCAACCACAAAATCAGCCGGAGAAATCGCGTCTCCGTCCGCAAGTCAGTGAAACGGCTTATGCTGCCGGTCAAACCGCGCCAATCGCGCCGGCTCCCGACCTTCTTAGCGAGAAAGCTCTGCTTCTCGAGAATGTCGTCGCTGACGACCGGGGAAGCTTGGAAGAAGGCGACCGAGTTTTGCTAATAATCGAAGACGATCAACGCTTTGCGCGTTTGTTGCTCGACATGGTTCGTGAAGCAGGGTTCAAGGGCCTGGTCGCGGTCACCGGTGAATCAGCGCTTGCACTTGCAAGAAGATTCGTCCCGGACGCAATAACTCTGGACTTGCGTCTACCGGACATGGACGGTTGGACGATCCTAGATCGGTTGAAACACGATCCGACCACTCGCCACATCCCGGTTAACGTGATCTCTTGCGAACAAGAGCAGGAGCGCGGTTTCCGCCAGGGCGTAATCGGCTATCTCGAGAAGCCGGTGAGCAAAGATTCGATTAACGAGGCACTCGAACAAGTGAAGAGCTTCGTTGCCACATCTTCGAAAAAATTGCTTATCATCGAACCGGATCGAGAACAAGGAAAAGCTGTCGTCGAACTGATGGGCGATGGAGACGTGAAGTGCAAAATGGCCATGACCGGTCAGGAAGCGCTTGATTTGCTCGAATCCGAGCACTTCGATTGTCTGGTCGTAGCTACTGCACTCCCCGATATGCCTGGTCATGAATTCGTCCGGCGAATCAGAGATGACCTGGGTATCATGCGTTTGCCGGTTATCGTGTACGCCGGTCGGGACTTCACCGAAGAGGAGCAACAAGAGGTGAGGGAAATGGGTCGGGTCACTCTGGTCAAGGAGGCGGAGTCTCCGCACCGCTTGCTGGATGAAACAGCGCTATTTCTGCACCGTCTCCAGGGGGAAATGCCAGAGACCCAGCGTCGCATGATTGAGGCTTCTCAGAAGTCCGATCGCGTTCTCACTGACCGAAAAGTGCTTATCGTGGACGATGATGTGCGCAATATCTTCGCCCTGACGAGCATCCTGGAGGCGAACAAGATGAAGGTCTCGTACGCAGAACGCGGTCTGGAAGCGATCAAGATGCTTGAAGAAGACCCGAGTGTCGAACTCGTCTTGATGGACGTAATGATGCCGGATATGGATGGGTACGAGACTATCCGCCGCATTCGGGAGATGGAACAGTTCGCTAACCTGCCGATTATTGCTCTCACCGCCAAAGCCATGAAAGGTGACCGCGAGAAGTGCATGCAATCCGGTGCTTCTGATTACATCGCCAAACCGGTTGACGTTGAGCAGCTTAAATCGCTGCTTCGTGTCTGGCTGTATCAATAAGAGCTTGTGCCCTGTCAGACAATAGTCTGGCGGGGCTGTAGTGAAACCGTGATGAAAGTTAAACGATCAACAATAGTAAGGACTCCCTTCGCGCCTCGAATTTAAATTCGGCGGACATTTGCAGCTTTTTTGCCGGCATCACCTGGCAGGAAATTTGCTAGGTCTATTTAAAAAGCTACTATGTCTAAGAAATTAGAGACTAGAGCTTTCCCACCAACTCGGTAAAAGTTTTAGTAATGACGACCGCTGATAGCAAAGCGAAAATTCTGATAGTTGACGATCAACCAGAGAACTTGATTGCTCTGGACGCTTTGCTTGCGAGTATGGATCAGGAGGTCATCAGAGCCGGCTCAGGTCGGGAGGCTCTGAAACTACTTTTGAATCACGAAGTGGCTCTAATCCTGCTCGACATTCAGATGCCTGACATGGATGGATATGAGACGGCAGCTCTTATTCGGCAGCGTGAGATTCTCAAGCATACGCCGATTATTTTTCTTACCGCAATGTATACCGAGGACCTGCATGAGTCGGAAGCATACGCTCTTGGCGCAGTAGACTTCATAACTAAACCTTTTCGACCCCAAGTACTTCTCTCCAAGGTGAACTTCTTCGTCGATAGTTACAACAAGAACCGCCGTATTCAAATGCAGTCTCGCATGATTCGTGAGATGGAGGAGCGCAGGGCCCTGGAGCTTCAAGAGCGTCTTCAAGCAGAGAAGCAGCTGGTGGAGGCTGAACTTGCTCGGAAGGCTAAAGAGGCTGAGTTACTCGAAGAGCGCAGCAACCAACTTCAGAAAGCCGACAAGCTCAAGGATGAGTTTCTCGCGAACATGAGTCACGAGATCCGAACTCCGATGAATGCTGTGATTGGTTTTTCCGAGCTATTGCTCGACACGCAATTAGAGCCGGAACAGTACGAATTTACCGAGCGAATTAAAGAGTCCGCACAAGGATTGCTGACGTTGATAAACGATATCCTAGACCTGTCGAAGATTGCTGCAGGGAAGATGGACCTCGAGCCTGTAAATTTTTCGCTTGCACCGCTGGTCGAGGGGACTGCGGCAATTCTTTCTGAATCCGCTCGTGACAAAAAATTGAGCTTGCTGACCTTTATCGATCCGGAACTTCCCCGTGTCTTGGTCGGAGACCCGGGCCGATTAAGACAAGTGCTGGTAAACCTGATTGGTAACGCAATCAAATTCACGGAAACCGGTGAAATCATCGTTCGCGCTACTAGAGTTCGACCCGCCGAAGATTCGGCCGGCACTGCCAGCTTGAAGGCCGCCAAGGTTGCTTCTGCAAGCCAGCTTCCTGGCGAAGCGGGCGCCACTACCGGCGGTGATGGCGGCACTTCAGTACGCTCATCAGAATCAAGTGGAAACGGTTCCGCACATGCCACAACACATGATGCCGGCACTGGCGCTTCTACGCCCGGCGGTGCCACGACCAGCGATACCGTCCCTGAAAGTGAAGATGAGCCGATACTTGTCTCATTCAGCATCTCCGACACCGGTATCGGAATGAACGAACAAGAGGTTGGGCGCCTCTTCCGACCGTTTACTCAGGCGGACGGTTCGACGACGCGCAAATTCGGCGGCACAGGCTTGGGATTATCGATCTCTAAGCGCCTGGTCGAACTCATGGGTGGCGAAATTGGAGTGAGCAGTCATCCTGGTAAAGGCTCTACGTTCTACTTCGTCGTCTCTCTACACGAAGCAAAAACTGCCGATCAGCTAAAACTTCGCGTTCCTGAGGAGTTAGCCGACACTCGAGTTCTGGTTGTGGACGAACAATCCAGTGCGAGAAACATCTTGCGCGCTTACATCTCTTCCTGGAGACTACGATGCGACTCTGCCACCACCAGCGAAGAAGCGCTTCGCATGCTCAAAGAGCAAGGTGAAGCAGGAGACCCATACGATCTGGTCGTGACGGAATTGGAACTCCCAGACAGCAGCGGCTTCGATTTTCTGGCGAAAATACAAAGCATTCCAGAACTTGACGAAACCAAAGTTGTCCTTTGCACTAACCACGATAAGCAGGGACTGGGTGAAGAGGCGCTGGAGATGGGCTTTTCAGCGTACCTGACAAAACCTCTTGAGCAATCTTGTTTGTATAACTGCATCGCGAAATTGATGTGCGGTGCCGTCACGTTACAGCCATCGGAGTTGAAAACGACGTCGGGTACTTTCGTTAAATTCGCACCGGAGGGCACCACAATTCTGCTAGCAGAAGACAATCCTGTTAACCAGATGGTCACGCAACTTCAGCTTAAGAAGCTTGGATACAATTGCTCCGTAGTGGCAACCGGTCGGGAAGCTGTTGCTGCTGTTCAGAAGGAAAATTATGCGATGGTACTGATGGATTGTCAGATGCCGGATATGGATGGACTAGAGGCGACGAAGGAAATTCGCAAAGCGGAAGCGCTAACAGGCAGACACGTCTCTGTCGTTGGATTGACTGCCCATGCTATGGGCGGAGATCGCGAAAAGTGTATCGCTGCTGGCATGGATGACTATTTGTCCAAGCCGGCTTCTCTTGAACAGCTAAGTCAGTGCTTGAGGAAGTGGGCGTCGAAGAACGAAACTTCGCAGAAGCAGACGACTCTGATAGAGCCGGTGCAGAGCACCCCGGAGGCTGACGAAGTGGGTGAACTTACCAGTGACACCAGTCGGACGAAGTAGCGCTCTGACGCACCATCGGCTGAATGATACCAATAGTGGTGCCAGACGAACTACCTTGCAATGTGCCGCTATTTAAGATGAAGATCATCGCACCGAGTCGCGATACCAGACGAAGAGCACGGCACTGAGCAGCGGTACCTGTCGGACGACCAGCTTTGCTCAACCTTCTAATGACAAACGAAGTTCAGTAAGCAGTTGCCGCGAGGGGTGTTGCTGGTCGGACACACGAGGGTAAGCGTCCGACGGGTCAGGCACGAGGGTGAGCATCCGACTGGACGGGCACGAGAGGGAGCGTCTGACGGTACGGGCACGAGAGACCGCGTCCAGGTGAACGGACAAGATGGGGCGACCGGCGGGTGACACTTAACCGGACGACATAGAAGGGGCTGCTGAGGACCCAAAATTATCGCAGCCTCAATTTGAAAAATCATGCTAGATAATCTATGTCTAGCTGGTAGATACGTAATGCTTGCGGGAAGGCACCATTCAGGAGAAGATATGCTTAAATCAAACTACACAAAATTAGTAGCTCTCGTCGCGCTAATCAGCTTTGCTGCACCAGCTGCGATGGCACATGATAATCATGGGCGTCATTACTCGAAGCATCAGCGCAAATCCGTCAAGCGTTATTATAAAAACCGCAGAAAAGCCGTCAGGCAAGCGGCGAAGTGGGATTGGAATCGCCACAATTGGAACGATCAACGCGCTTACTTGCACTCAAATTGGGCCGCTCGGAGTGCTCGCTTAAACGCAGCTCAACGCGCACAACTCGACGCGCAATTGCGCACCCAGTGGAACGCGTACCACAACAATAGTTGGAACGGAAACTATGATTGGAATCAATACAACGATCCACGCTTCTGGGATTATGTTCACAACAACAATCCCGGCGTGTTGAATACCATTCGCAGCATCTTTAATTTCTAAGTTTAGGACTTAAATCATGCGTTCCCGAAGGCACCGCTAGCGGTGCCTTCGGGCTGTGGAATGAAATAGGACTCTGAAGGTGTGCAAATTGGTATTATAATTGGCGCTCCGAGAGCCACTGGTCGAAAACCTTCCTCAGTTCTGTTTGACTCTCTGGCGTCTCATCCCTCAATTTTTCAATGTGCTTTGCTGCTGCCGGGAACTGAGCGTAAGCATTAAAGATTGCGCGGTTCGGTGACCAGCTGAGCGGGTCCGGCGTTGTCAGTCTCGCGTTCAAATGTTCCTCAAGAAGCGTAATTGCATTTTGAGACTTACCGTCCAGCAAATCAGCCACACCCAATATCGCCTCGCCCATGAATTTAGAATAGTTGTACACCTTGCTTCTGTCTGAAACGAAATTAGCCCCATACTTCAAACGTTCAATCTCTTCGTGTCGCAGGCAAGTATTGGCAAGAGTCCGGAGATCTTCGGACTTGTTGTTTAAAACTTCAGTGCAAACTGCATCGCTGATTGTGCTGTGGAACAGTTCGTCCAAAAGTGCCAAGCGGTTCTTCGAGGCGGACCAATGAGTTATCGCTTTGAGTAAGTAACCGATCGCCATGTCATGCATACCATTAGAGTCGCAGTGGAGCATTAACAATCCGGCGATTTCAGGGTCTGTTGGCGTAAGCTCTTCTGCGCGTCTAAGAAAGTCGAAATCCTTTTCAGGATCTCTGCCGCTCATGAACGAGGCTGCGTGGAGCAAAATGGTGACGTCTAGCGGATTGACGTTGACTTGTTTGACCCAGGCTTCCGCTACATCGTCAAACCACTCTGATGTGAAATCATAGTAGCTCATGCACGTGGCAGACTGTAGAGCGTCGTGTCTCGGACTATTCTCAACAAACCAAAGCATGTGGCGAGAGAATATCCGTTTGTTTAGCGCCCGATGTTCACCTAAGCCGCAGTAGTACCCCAGAATTTTTGCTCGTGTTTCAAGGTCGTTTGGATTTCGTTTTAATGCGGCTTTGAAACGTTTAAGGTCTTCCGGACTTGCTCTTCGGCCCGCCACGAAAGCTTCGGAATTACCTTCTGGTGAATAGAGCCGTTCCATATCTCTAGCTGTCAGCTTTGTCACCATCAGCTTTGGGCTCTTCAGACGTCATGTCCCGATTCGACTTTTCAGGTTGCTTGGTGGTAGCGGAGCTTGTGCTAATTGAACCAGAGGTTGTCGGCGTGTCGCCAATAGCACCTTGGGAAACTGATTCCTCAGCGGCTTTAGACATTGTCGGTTGATCAACCGAAAGTGAACTCGTTGCGGCGGTTTCGGCAGATGCCCAGGCTTGAGCGAGGAGAGTGGAGGCGATAAGTTGGCCTGCGAATATCGTTGAGGGAAGAAAGAAGATACCAATTATGGTGCATGCCGGTATGATGATGCTGAGCGCTTGAATTCCGATACCGAGCATCCATGCGGCAAAGAAATCGCCGGGACGTTTCAAGATGCGTTTCAAAACTTTGAAAAATGCGAAAGCGGCCATAGTGTTTTCTTCCTGGGCAAAATTTGCCATGGTGGCAACAAGCACCAGGTTTGTCAGCAATGAAAACGCAAGTAAGAAAATGATGGAGGCACTCATCCAGAGCGCAAATAGTTGAGTGTATTGTTTGATAGCCGAGAGTATGGACGCAATTAAAAGATTCGTTGCACCGAGGAAAAGGAAAACGATGATGACACCAGTGACGATGGCAAGCCAGCTCATACCGGAGACGAACAGATCTTGCCAATCATTCCAGGCAGGCAAGACACCCTCAGGATCGCGCAATCGGGTTCGCATCACGCGCAGAATGTAGCCGGTGTTTATAGCCCATAGTGTGAATA
>Ga0075012_10003541_pt1 | contig 14845 bp, 8 predicted proteins | sample All_14_2_FD_71474 | JGI IMG/M metagenome (GOLD analysis project Ga0075012, IMG submission 71474) | Freshwater microbial communities in response to fracking from Pennsylvania, USA - Allegheny Zone_MetaG_DW_15 | ecosystem: Environmental > Aquatic > Deep subsurface > Groundwater > Drilled... | reverse complement strand
TTCAGCGGTATTAATGCTTGCTTCGCAGGTGTTTTTTAAAGGTCAGATGGAATACGCCATGAGGATAATCATTCCGGTTGGTGAGCAAATTTTCTGCTCATGGCTATTTCATGATCGCTATGGTTTGGTTACAAATGAATTCACTTAAATATGACGATGTCAAATTTTTAAAAATGTTTTATTACGGTATAAATACCACAATATCAGATACAAAATTCCAAAGCCGCCTATGGTAAGCACTAAGTAATAAAAATCGAGAACATATTGCTTAAGCCCAAATAGCACCATTTCGGCAATGCGATGAAAATTAAACACATGCGACAGCATATAAGCCACAATTGCATTCATACCGATAACTTTTAAGGGGAATGCCCACCTGGTTTTCCCCTTTACATCAATTATCCAATAAAAAAGCGCTAATAAAAGGAAACAAACACCTGATGATGCAAGCACAAAAGAGCTCGTCCACAGCTTTTTGATAATCGGATGCCATATTCCCAGCACTATTCCAGCAACAAGTCCTGCTATTCCGATACCTAATAAATACAACGCCACTTTCGGGCGGGGCAAATCCGATTTTATAAGTTCACCAGCAAAAACACCTGATAATGTGGTTGCTACAAATCCCAACCCACTCAGCAGCCAGGTGTACTGTGTTCCATCCTGAAATTCGCCTAAAACAAGCTGATCAATATACCAGGCGAAACTGCTTTCGGGCAACAAAACACCACGTCCAACGCCCGGAACCTCAGGGATGACAAGCAGAAGTGTATAAATAATCAGGCTGGCAGCGAAAATAACCAGGCGGATTTTTCGGTTAAAGTGTATATAAGCGATGCTCGAAAAGAGGTAACCTACTGCAATGGCTTGCAATGTATTGCTGAAAATAGTGAAGGTTCCGATCTTCAATTCCAGTAAATTTCCCTGCACTATCCAACCGAAAATAAATAGGATAACAAAGCGCTTTATCAGCTTTGCATAAATAGCTAACATTGAAGCACCCTGTAGTTTGCGCTTAGATAAAGCAAAAGGTATGGCCGCTCCTACAATAAACAAAAACAAAGGCATTACAATATCATAAACTGTTGAACCATACCACTCAGGATGATCGAATTGCGAAGCCAAAGCTTTGGTAAAAGGCGAACCTACCCCAACATTGAGAGCATTAAAAAAATGGTCGAGAAAAATAATGAATAACATATCAAAGCCCCTCAAAGCATCGATGGATGCAATACGTGCAGGCATTTTTCCGTCTTCAGTCATAGCTTTGCGACTTTTATGTCAGGTTAAACAAAATCCTTTCCCAAACATACTTTATTTCTGATAAACCTTAACCCAGTCAACCGTCATGGTAACCGGGAAAATTGTATCATCCACATCCGGGCCGCCCCAGTTACCGCCAATAGCAATATTAAAAATAAAGAAGAAAGGTTTATCGAACGGCCAGTTGTCAGCATTTTTTGCTTCAGGCTGGTAATGATATACCAGCTTACCATCCACAAAAAAATCAATAAACTCTTTAGTCCATTCCATTCCGTATATATGGTATTCGTTAAAAGGATCATCAACTTTAATGATGCCGGTATAAGGTGTTGAACCATATCCTGAAGGATTATGGATGGTTGAATGAATAAAACGCGGATTTTTACCTACATGTTCCATGATATCCAGTTCGCCGCAGGCTGGCCAGCTTACCTCGTCAATATTTTGCCCCAGCATCCAGAGTGCAGGCCAGGTGCCGGTTCCTTGCGGGATTTTTGCCTTTATTTCAAAAATCCCATAAGTGAACGTCTTTTCCCCTTTGGTAATTAAGCGTGCAGAAGTATATTCGTTGTTTTCTCTTTTTGCCACAATAACGAGATTCCCGTCGGCAAAGTCGATATTGCCTTTGGTATAACGTTGCAACTCGTTGTTAACCCAGCCAGGTTCAGCCGTTTCGTGGCTCCAGGCGGAAGTATCCAGCGAATTGCTATTAAAATTATCTTCCCATACCAGTTTATAGCCTTGTTTTGATTGCGCAAAGGAAAGCAAAGTACTGAGAAACAACACAATTGCAAGTGAAAGATTAAAATTCCTCATGGTTCAGATTTTTTAATTGTGAATGTTAGCCGGCTTGTTTAGGGTATTTGTTTCAGTTTAAAGATTTTCAAATCAGTTTTTAACCGGTACAAATTATTATATACTTACTTATGCTTAAGAGCTTTAGCAATTTCTCTTTCGGCAAGTTGTTCCATCACAGCATATCCTGCTACGTTAGGATGAACGCCATCTTCCGAAAATACAGCTTTCAGTCCTTTTCGTTCATCTACCATAGATGTATAATAATCGATGTAAGCAAAACCATGGTTGTCAGCATATTCCTTAATCCATTTGTTCAGTAGCACAATTTTTTCAGCCGGAAACACTCCCGGATTCCATGGAAAATCGTAAGCCGGAAGCACGGAACATAAAATCACCTGAATGCCGTTAAATTTTGCCAGTTCAGCCATGGAGGTAATGTTATCCTCAATCATTTCGAGTGTTGCCGGGCCGGTGTTACCTGCAATATCGTTAATACCAGCTAAAATTACCACAACGGCAGGTTTCAGGGCAATAACATCGGGGCGAAACCTTACAAGCATCTGGGGTGTGGTTTGTCCGCTTATTCCGCGGCAGATATATGGTTTACCGGCGAAATATTCAGGACGCAGATATTTCCATCCTTCGGTAATTGAATTGCCCATAAACACTACTCTCTTCTCGCCGGAGGCAGGCAAACCAAGCTTTTGGTTATCTTCCCGGTAACATTTAAGGTAAGGCCAATCCACTTTATTCCTTTCGTTCATCATTTTTTCATACTCGCTCACAGGTTCCTGCGCATTTACAACTGGTGTTATCAAAAGAAGAATTGAAATAACGAAAAGGGTAACCGCGTTGTTTTTCATATTTATTTTTGATTTGAAGTTTTATTTAACATGAATCATTTTTTTCGACACCAGAAGGTTGTTTGCATTCATTTCGTAAATATATACATCACCGGCCAGGTTTTCGGCATTAAAATCAAAAGTGTAAGTTCCTTTATCTTTAACCCCTTCGTTGATTTCACTTATAAGCCTTCGGTTTTTATCATAAATACGAAAAACAACCTCACATTTTTCAGGCACTAAGTAAGTGAATTTTGTCTGATTCCGGAATGGGTTCGGAATGTTTTGCTCCAGATAATAGCCTTGCTGCATGCCCGGGTTTTCATCTGTTCCAACCGTTGAGAAACTTGTTAAAACTGACCATTCGCTCCATTTCAGATTATGATCGCGGTACCTGACACGAAAATAGTATTCCTTGCCTGCTGAAAGCTGCGATACCGCTATTGTGCTTTGCAATAAACTGATACCCTTGTTAAGATCAACCGGTTTGTAATCTTGATCAATGTTATAAATATTTGTCCAGTGCATGGTTGAATCAATACTAATTTTATCCGTCAGCAAACTATCAATTACCTGAAACTGAACTGACATTAATGAGTCCGGGCCTGAAAACTCTGATGTGTTGAAAAGAATCTGATTTTCATTTATTTCAAAATTTACAACCTCAGGCTTGTGCGGGGCAGACTGATTTTTCGATTTGTACCACGAATCCAGGAGTGCTGAATTTTGCGGATCCTGGCTGTTGCCGAGGCTGTACATCGAATTCAGGTACGAATGGTTTGCGATATCGATCTCCAGAATCTGAAAGAAATAATGATTAAAAGTTTTATGAATATCATTAAAATCGTGGTTCTCACCTTCGCGCCACGGATCGTTGGGTCCGCCGCCACCTCCGCCACAGATTATTCTGAAATCGCCTCCAGCCTTTTCGGAAGTTATGGTACCTCTTTCGAAACCATGCGTATGTCCGTAATGCATCTGCTGCACTTTAGTATATTTCTTTATAATCGGCACGAGCACATTGGCAACATAATCAGTACCTCCTACAACCCACAACTCGGAAAATGGCGGATGATGAAAAAAAAGAAATACAAAGTCGATGGAGGGATCGTTTTCAGCTTCATTCAGTTTGGCATTAAGCCAGTTTGCCTGAGCGGCGCCATACGAATCGATGATATTGGTATTCAACCCGATAAAGAGAGAATTTCCGGCATTCAGAAACCAAACTTTTTCCTTCAAATTAGCTATTTGTGGGAAAGCAGACTGATCGTCGAGCTTGAGGTATTTATAGAAATATGGATTTTCGCCTTCGTGGTTACCGGCAACTACCATGGTTGGAATATACGATGAGAGAGCTGATAAAGGTTTGAAAAACTGCTTTGTATATTGACCGGCAATATCGCCACTCACAACCACATCGCCCGAATGGAAAATACCGTTCACATGATTTTCGGTATCAGGCCCGTATAACTCAGTGATTTTATCCTTTGCTGCACGCAGCACTTTGCCGGCCATAGTAGTATCCGTTGCATGAGTATCACTGAGAAGTACAAAACGTAGTTTACCAGTATAAGTTTGATCGGGTAATGTTTTAAACGAGTATATTCCGGATTCGGAACCTCCGCTTTGCACCTTGTAAAAATAGCGGGTATTGGCTTGTAAACCGGTTAATTTAACTGTATGCCAGCGATACGGATCACTTATTAGTTCGCTCGATCCGGTGGTTATCGAACTTAAAGTTGAATCAGTCCCATACTGAACTTTGGTACCTGTGGGAGAAACATCGTGCCAGCAAACAGTCATTGTATTGGTTCCCTGTGCCTGAAGATAAGGAATACGTGTCATAACAAAAGGGCCGGCATTATGGCCAAATCCACCCAGTTCTGCAGCCTGATCCGTAGTTAAAGCCTGATCCCAAATGGCCAGCTCGGAGCAATAAATTTCGGAATCTTCGCCATCATCATCAGCAAAAACCAATAGCAGGTTCTCCAGCGAAAACCGGTCATCAACGGCCTGTACATTCCCGTTCAACACCATTTCGCCATCGAGATAATACGTAAAATGGCTTCCGTTCTTAACAGAAACAATCAAACGGTACCACTCGTTCGGATTGATCTGGTAAGCACTGTAACCCACGGCAGCAACACCCATATTTCCTGAGGTATTTATAAAAAAATCGCCGTCATTCGAGTTGTTCACATCCGTTTGAAAAAATGAATGCCATACGCCGTTGGCAGCGATTTTAAAGTCGTATTGCAGGGTATATTCATTCACCTTGCTACCTCCGCCATTCGCCGAAATCTGATGCTGCATTTTATAATAACTGCCCGGCCCGATAAGAACCGCACCGTTTCCGGCTTCAGGCCCGGGAGCGGCAACCTGCGAACCGATAAGCGTAAGATCGAGTCCAAAACCGGTTTCAGCTTTTTGCAGTTCAGCCGCATTATCAAATTTCCACCATCCGATTTTGGGCGGAACGGTAGCTTTTATCTGGTAAGAGATGAACAGGAATGCAGTCAGAATTAAAAAAAATGTTCGTAAATTCATAGTGAAGGAAGTGAGTTTTAGCAAAAAAAATCTTGAAAATCAACGAGTTTAGCTCAATAAATAGCAAAGATTGACTAATCATGCATCAATGCAGGCAATTGGGACTAATTGACCCGTTAAATCGAAAACGTTAATTTAAAAAAGGGTGCCTCAATTTCTGAGACACCCAAAACCGACTCAAACCTCAACCTGGCATTATCGGATTATTACCATTTTTTGAACACTTACACCACGGCTTGTTTCCATTTGAACAGAATAAACACCATTCGGCAGATTGTCAGCTGAAACTTCTAGCTTATAATCGCCCGGTACTTGTACGCCTTCATTAATCTGAATTACTTCTGCGCCAGCCTGGTTAAAGATGCGGAAAGTGATATTTCCTTTTTCCACAACTTTGTAAGGGAATGTTGTATAAGCTGTAACGGGATTCGGATAGTTCTGACCCAGATCGGAATTCCGGCTGGCTTGCAGTTTATTTATTCCATTGGTTGTGGTAGCATTACCCAGCGCTACAGCTTCGGCTTCGGTAAGAGCCACATCCCATATTCCAAGCTCGGAACAACGGATATCGCCATCATCGCCATCATCATCCTGGAAAATCTGAAGCACCGAACCTAATCCATACCTGTCGTCCAAAGCCTGCGGAGCAGCATCTAACCATAAAGTTCCATCAATATATATACGGAACGAAACTTCATTCTGTACCGAAACGATCATTCTGTACCAGGTATCTGCTGAAATTGTAGCTTCGGTGTAACGTGTTGATCCGCAACCAATACTATTAGGCACGCGTCCTATATCCGGAGCTTCGGTTTTGGCAACAAACAGGTCGGCATCGCCATCAAGTGTCTGGAAAAATGCATACCAGGTATCAATCATGGGTACCGAAAAATCGATTTGAAGCGACCATTCATTTACCAGCGAACCTCCTCCGTTGGCAGGAATACCGTGAGTCATATCCAGATAACTTCCCAATGGAACAAGAGTAGCTAAGTTTCCGGCAACCGGTCCGTTTATTGAGGTCTGAGTCCCGGTAAGAACAAGTGGCAAACCAATTTCAGCCTTCACCATATCGTTGGCATCATCAAATTTCCACCAGCCTTTACGTTCACGAATGGTAGTCTGGTTCGAAATTGTAATTAACATTGTACCTGTTATGTTGGCACCATCCTTCGAAGTAGCCTTTGCAGTTACAGTTCCATCGGCTATTGCAGCCAGAAGGCCTTCAGCACTTATTGATGCATTGCCTGTGCCGGCTACCACCGACCATGTAACACCTTTTTCAGTAGCATTTTCAGGTAGCACGGTTGCTATCATCTGAAGTGTGCCTCCTTTATTGGTAATGGTGTTTGCACCGCTTTCGGAAGTAACAGTTATAGAAGTAACAAGGATTACTGCCTGATTTGAAATGGTAATTTCAGTACTGCCTGTAATATTACTTCCATCGGTGGAGGTTGCATTTACGGTAACAGTGCCGTTTTTTACTGCCGTTAATAACCCATCCTCACTAATTGTTGCTCCACCAGTACCTTCAGCAACCGACCAGGTAACAACTTTGTTGGTTGCATTTTCGGGCAACACTTCGGCAATCATTTGCAAAGTTCCGCTTTGAGTGTCAATAACGCTAACGCCACCGGTACCGGTAACATTGATTTCTGAAACTAAAACATTGCTGGCAAAACCGCCTAACTGAATAACTTCAGCAGCCGATAAAGCAACATCCCATATGGCTAATTCAGCACAGTTTATGGCTGCATCATCGCCGTCGTCATCAGCAAATACAAGCAGTTGATTAACAAGCGCCCAACGGCCATCCACATCCTGTGGGGTGCCTGCCAGCCATAGTTCCCCATTGAGATATACATTGAAAAATTCACCGTTTTTAACCGAAATAACCATCCGGTACCAGGCATCTTTAGCAACAAAGTTGGTTGAATATCCGGTAGCAGATGTACCGATGGTGTTGTCACCGGCTTTGGTAAACAAGTCGGCATCGCCGCCGTTAGCCGCATCTGTCTGGATAAAGGCATGCCATTTACCGATTTCAGGAACCGAAAAATCAATTTGTACAGAGTATTCATTTACCATAGTACCACCACCGTTTGCAGAAATACCGTGGGTCATTGCCAGGTAACTCCCCAGTGGAACCTGTGTTGCAAGGTTTCCTTCGGCAGGCCCCGGAACTGACGACTGAGTTCCTGTTAATGTTAACGGGGAACCAATTTCGGCTTTAAGCATATCAGCAGCATCGTCAAATTTCCACCAGCCTTTGCGGGCAACCAGAGGTGTGGTTGAAGCATTTCCTAATTCGGAAGCCTGAGCCGCAGTAAGTGCCACATTCCAAATTCCTAATTCGGAGCAGTTTATGGTTGCATCGTCGCCATCATCGTCAGCGAAAATCAATAGTTCATTTACGAGTGCCCACCTTTCATCTACTGGCTGAGGTGTGCCGGTAAGCCAGAGTTCGCCATTGAGATATACATTAAATAACTCTCCGTTTTTTACCGAAATTATCATTCTGTACCATGTATCAGCTGTTACAGCATTGGTTGAATAACCTGTGGCAGCAGTGCCTATGGTATTGTCGCTTGCTTTGGTAAACAAGTCGGCATCGCCGCTGTTAGCCGGGTTAGTCTGGAAAAATGCATGCCATTTCCCGATTTCAGGAAGCGAGAAGTCGATCTGAACCGAATATTCATTTACCGAATCGCCTCCTCCGTTAGGAGCGATACCATGATTCATTGAAAGATAGCTGCCCAGCGAAATTTGTGTTGCCAGGTTTCCTTCAACAGGTCCGGGAACGGAAGTTTGTGTTCCGGTTAATGTTAATGCAGCGCCGGTTTCGGCCTTCAACATATCAGCGGCATCGTCAAATTTCCACCAGCCGCTTCTGTCAGGGACTTGGGCGCTCACAAAACTGGCAAATGCCAGCATTATGACTAAACTCAGTAAAGTTTTTTTCATAATTGGGTTAATTTTTAAGATTAATAATGAGTGGTTTTTGTATTTAGTCCAGGTTGATTTTTAAAAAAAAAAGAAGTTCAGATGCACTGCTGAATTATTTCAGCAACCACATTAATTTATTTATTTCGTCGTAGCCTTCATACTGACGGTCCAATGCTTCAGTAAGATTATTTCGGTTGTAGTTGGTTTCGGAACCAGGGTATGTAGAACGCATCGGGATCGCACTTGTGTTGTTTTCGTTCAGGCTCGAAGCCGGGTTAATAGGGAATTCGGGGTATTTATTGCGTCGGTATTCAAAATAGCTGAAATCAGCATCCTGCATAAAGCGAAGAATATAAGTCTGCATCCAGATTTGTTTCAGTTGTTCGTCCGTTGTAGCTTTAAATGCAGCCTCCCCTGTAAAATAGCTATCAATATAAGCCTGGGTAATGGGCATGGTATGCGCATAACTCTCTTTGGTTGACATAATTGCAGCAAGTGCTGCTTTTACGCCCTGCTCATAAAAGTCCTGAGCTGTTCCGGCAGTAATCCAGCCTCTTACCCTGGCTTCGGCAAGAATTAACTGCTGCTCGGCATAAGTCATTACCATACGTGGCTCGCAGGCATCTTCCTTTAAATAGCGCAGGTTGATAACCGAAAATTTGTTGGCTTTGTAATCCAGGTTCATCGCATCGTAATCCATTGAAACATCCACGCCAAAGTAAGCAGCGGTATCGGTTTGATCTTTCCCGGCAGCAATAAGTGAAGCAGCAGGTTCGCAGTAATAAAACAACCGGCGGTCATTTAACCGTTTCAGATTATCCATAAGCAACGAGCTAACGATTGTTTTGGGAGCAAACATAGTGCTGGCACTAAGTGGATGTTTGTTTTGGGTTGAATACGCCAGTCCCAGATACCCGGTTGTAAGATCCATCAGATTACCGACTGCCACAATTTCGACAAAGCGGTTTTTAACATCCAATGATGCAACTCCTTCCTTGGCGCTTAAGCTCATAAGCACTTTCAGAGCAAATGCATTTACAGCTTTACGCCATTTTGCGGGATCGCCGTTATAAGGCGTTGGGTCGCCCGAAAATTTAGCTCCAACTGCAAAATACTGGTCAGCAGCTTTGAGCTCATCCAAAATCTGGATAAAAACCTGTTCCTGTGTATCATAGCCAGGTTCGAGAAGACCTTCAGCGCCTTTACCTGCCTCGCTGTAAGGAATGTCGCCCATCCACATCGTCATTTTATAGAAAGCATACGCTTTGGCAAAACTTCCGACACCTTTGTATGAGTCTTCCATCACACCTCCTTTGGAAGCTTCAATCATAGCTTCGATATTGGGCAATAAGGTCATTGACCCAAAACTACCGCTTCCGGTATTGTTATACTGATAACTATTTTTTCCAAGAACAGTGAAACCAACATATTTGGGCAATGCATTTGTTGAGATGAAACTCATAGCATCGCCGCCCGGCCTGAGAACGTCCAATACAATATTGGTACATTCCATGGATGCTGGAACTTTGGTTGTGGCATCGGGATTGGTGTTGATTTCATCAAATTTACTACAGCCTGCCACAAAAAATAAGATGAGCGCACTCAGTAAACCGATATATTTATTTTTGTTTTTCATTGCTTTCTGTTTTTGAGAATTTCGTGTTAAAAAACTCCTGAAATTATTTAATTGCTATTCCGATGTGGCATGAAATAATATGCCGGATTGTTTAAAAATTCATTTTTAAGTTAAAACCTACGTAGCGGATGGATGGGTCGCTGAAATTTTCGTATCCGCCATCGGGGTCGGAATACTTAAACTGCTTCGCCCACAAAAACATATTCTGTCCAACAGCCGACACCGAAACGCCCTGCGATTTAAACCTGGAACATATTTCCTTTGGCAAATCATAGGTAAGCGACATTTCTCTTATTTTGAAAAAGGTAGTGCTGTAGGTTTCGAGCGGCGATGGCGAACCACCCCAGGCAGTACCTGCGTGAATTGTATTTACATACGATTCGTAGGTAACAGCTACATCGTTAGGAGCATATACACGATCATCGCTGGTAATATTGCCATACGTATCGTAGGTTGCTGAGCCGGAAACTACTTTCACCCCTTCGCCGGTGTAATTTTTCGATCCGGGAACGGTAGCATCGAGGTAACGCTCTGGAGTAACAGAATTGGGATGTGAACCTGATCGCCACATATACATTTCGGTGGTGGTTTGGGCAAGTCCGCCTACGCGGCCATCCATTGACATATAAAAACTGAAGCTTTTATATCTGAGCGTAGTATTAATACCCCAAATCCAATCCGGATCATAATTTCCAAACTTTGAAGAATAAGCCGAATAGAGCGGAACTCCGTTTTTGTGTATTATATTGCCATCAGGATCATACTGAAAATCATAAAGGGAATATGCATCATATCTTTCGCCGACCTTTATCCAGGGTTTGTCTTCTTCGTAAACTGTATCTAACTTAGTGTAGTAACGTGCATATTTCGACCAGTTTATTGAAATATCCCATTGCCAGTCGCTGGACTTAACGGGTGTTCCGTTTAAAGTTACTTCAACACCCTTACGGGTAATTTCAGTATCCGTATTTAAATAACTGCTGTAATATCCGGTGGCAGGTGTAATATCAGCTTCCTGAAGGAAATCGTACATTCTTTTATTGTAATAGGAAATATCAAAAGATGCCCTGTTATTTAAAACATTCACGGCGGTACCTATTTCCCATGTTGAGGCGGACTCAGGGAATACATCGCTGCTGTAAATGGTAGTCGGTAAAGAAGCCGACGTTAAATTTGTCCAGGCATTGTTAGTAATATCGTAAACCTGGTTAATATCATAAATACCGGCAGGGGTTTTTGATGAAGTCCACGAACCGCGAACTTTCCACAACGAAAGCCAACGTAATTCGGGCAATATTTCGGAAACCACAAAACTTCCTGAAACCGAAGGATACAAATAGGATCGGGTTGCTTCGGATAATGTGGAACTCCAGTCGTTGCGTAATGTGCCTTCCAGATAAGCCATTCGGTTCCACGAAAGTGCCAACCTTCCATACAAACTGTTTACCTGTTGCCTGTAAATATTCGAAACAACATAAGCGGGTAAAACCGAAGCTTTCAGCGAATAGAATCCCGGAATGGAAAGACCACCCTGGGTTCTTGAATCGGTTCCTTCATCCTGACGGGAGAAAATCGTTCCGCCTACAAATCCGTCAACAGTGAATTTTTCGAAAGTATGATCGGCTGAAAGCAGAAAATCGTTGTTGAAACTATATCCGCGACCCAGTCCCAGGTTGTAAGATCCTAATTTGCTTTCACCCCAAACCTGACCTCCGTTTTCAATTACTGTAGAAGAGCCTGCACTCACGAGCGAGCCTTTCGAAATCCTAATCACCTGCCGGTTGCTGTATGTATCGAAACCCGAACGCAGCGTTGCTTTCAGCCACGAAGTAAGGCTATAACTCAACGAAAGTGTACCGTTGAAAATATCTTTGTTTAAGCTGTGTATTCTCTCGTTACGATCGAAATAAGGATTGTTGTTTGTATCGGTATAACTTGTATTCTGAACTTCATCAGGCACAACCCAGTAATTTTTGTAATCGAGTACATTCCAGTCGGGCGATGACCATATTAACATGGAATACATCGGGTCATAGCCGGTATAGCCGCTGAAACCAAAGTTAGGCGATGTTTGCTTATTGTAAGCTATGCTTGAAGATAATGTAAATTTCTTAAGTTTTATATCCCCGCCAATGGTGTAATTATATTTGTCGAACATCGAATTGGGATATTGTCCTTTGTTTTTTACCCAGCTGGCCGAAGCACGAAAACTTCCTAACTCACCCTGCTGAATTATATTTACGTTGTTATTAAGCACATAACCGGGTTCGAGGAAATTCTGGAAATTATCTTTCCCAACAGGTAGCCATGGCATGGGTTTCATGGTACGGCTTATCGGATCCCATTGTATAACTTCCTGTCCTTCCAAAGGAGGCCCCCAGGCACCATCGCCATTGGTAACGGCAGTGTTGGTAGCAGTGTTTACAACACGTCCGTAAGTGGATTGCGATTCGGGAATAGCCAGGTAACCGGCTGCAAACATAGTACTACTGTTAACTGATACCGAAATACCTTTGCTTATACTTCCTTTTTTGGTGGTAATCATAATTGCACCGCTTGCTCCACGATAACCATACAAAGCAGAAGCAGTTGCCCCTTTTAGAATACTCAGGCTTTCAATATCATCCGCTGGGACATCGCGCAACGTCATATTTCCATAAGGAACACCATCGATTACCAAAAGCGGTTTTTCGCCACGGATATAGAGTTCAGGCGCTGCACCAAATTCAGTACTGTTTAATACCGACAAACCGGCTACTTTTCCTGTAAGTGAAGTACCAACATCAACGGATCTGACTGTTTGTAAGCCTTTGCCATCCACTTTCTGAACAGCGTATCCAAGGGCTTTTTCCTCCCGTTTAATACCTAAAGCAGTAACTACAACACTTTCGAGTTCGGTTGCAACCTGATGCATTGCAACGTTTATTACCAGCATATCTTTTACCGGCATTTCTTTTGGCTCATAGCCTACATACGAAAACAGCAGAATGGCATCGGATGCAGGTATTTCAATGGAATAGGTTCCATCAACCGCTGTTGTGGTGCCCTGGGTTGTGCCCTTTATCTGCACGGTAACACCTACCAATTCTTCACCGGTTTTTTCATCAGTTACTTTTCCGGTTACTTTTTTTGGCTGAAAATCCCCGCCTTTAGTCTTGGTTGGGGTAATAATAATCTGGCGGTCGCTGGTCACATACTTGATTTTCTCTCCTTTGAAAAGCTGGTCGAGAACATCTTTTACGGATGTATTGACAAAAACGGCATCTACTTTCCTTGTAACATCAACAACTTCCTCGTTGACGAGGAATGTGTAATCACTTTTTTTCTCGATTTCATTCAGCACATCATTCAACGGAACATTCAGCATGTTCAACGTTATTTTTGTTGACTGTGCATCAAGCCGGGCTGGTGCCAAAATGAAAAGGACGAACAAACCTGTTAGTAAAAATAATCTCATATTCTGGTTAGTTTTAGGGTAAAAAAACGAAAACAATGATCCTGTTAACCGGAATTACCCTTATCGGATAACTACAGTTATTGCATATATTTTAATTGAATTGCGAAAAGCGACCCGATGTATAGCCATGCTTCTGAAACAGCAAACCACAAATCCTGAAACTGAAAGCGCTCCGGATTATGATTCTATTTTATTTACAGCAGGACATAGGCATCAGACTTTTCAACATCAATTAGCTATGGAGTATATTATTATTTTTCGGCGGGAGAATGAACCGTCAGGCAATGCTGCCGGCTTGACTTCGGTATAGTCAATGGGCGACGAAATTTTAAGGAGTCGCAATAACTCGTTCAGCGGCTCATTTTCAAATGTAGCCCTGTAGCGGAATTTTTTAATTGCATCGCCTTTAATTTCGATATCCACGTTATACTGAAGGCTTATCCTTCGGGCAACTTCGCTGATGTTGTCGTTGCGGAAAACGAGTTTGCCATCCTTCCAGGCAAAATGTTTGTAAGGATCTTCGGTTTGTAGATTGAAAATACCGCTTAAGGTATCGTAAGTCATATGCTGATGAGGTAGCATGCGTGTAATAAGTTCGCCATCATTAGCGGAAGTGTTTTTTTGCACTGCCACTTTTCCCTCGATCAGGGTAACCGAAGGGGTAAGAAAATCTTTTTCGGCCCTTACATTAAATTTAGTGCCGGTTGCTTTAACAGTAAAATAAGGAGTGGAAACCAGAAAGGGTACGCTTTCGTCGGAATGAACTTCGAAATAAGCTTCGCCTACCAGGTTTACGATACGGTTTTCACTATCGAATTCATCGGGATACTGTAGTGTACTACCGGCATTTAACCACACTTTTGATCCGTCAGGAAGTTCCAGTTCGGTAAAAGTGCCAAATGCGGCTACTATTTTATGATAAACGGTTTTAGAGTCGGAACGGTTAAAATCACTCCCACGGTAAAGCCACAGCATTGAAACCAGCATTGGAATAAACAAAACGGCTGCAATCCGCTGAGCTATCTGCCACAGGGTCAGGCTGTTTTTTCTTCCGTTTATCTGGCGCAAAACTTTGGTTAAAGCCTTATCGGTATCAACAGGTAATCCGGCACCGGCATCCCACAGTTTTTTAAAATGAGTGAAATAGTTACGGTTTTCATCCGATTCGCGTACCCATGCTTCCAGCTTCAGGATATCATCCTTTGAGGCATTACCTCCCAGATAATTTACTATTAAAGTATCAACCCAACCGGAATCTGTACTATTCATATTTTCAGCTATCATTACAATGACGTTTCAGGATTAATTATCCACATTAGCGGAGTGATTTTTTTTTAAGAAAATGAAAAAATATTC
>Ga0075012_10003540_pt1 | contig 14847 bp, 6 predicted proteins | sample All_14_2_FD_71474 | JGI IMG/M metagenome (GOLD analysis project Ga0075012, IMG submission 71474) | Freshwater microbial communities in response to fracking from Pennsylvania, USA - Allegheny Zone_MetaG_DW_15 | ecosystem: Environmental > Aquatic > Deep subsurface > Groundwater > Drilled... | reverse complement strand
GTCTAGAATACCCTGGTACTTCAAAGAAATGTCGATACCCGGGTATCCACGAGGAAACCTGTTTCGGTTCGACGAGATAGATGGCAGAAAGACAAAAAAATTATAAAACGCTCATGATAACCTTGGGATCATTGTGTCTTGAGAAGGAGCTTTGGGGTAATCCGCAGTAGACCTACTTCCATATCTCTGCATTCTAATACTTTGGCGAAACTACTGCAGAAGAATGAAGCTCGATCCCACTGCGCTGCGATACTTGTCGCGGGACGAGTTCCGCGTGCTCACGGCCGTGGAAATGGGGATGAAGAACCACGACCTCGTTCCGCGCGAGCTCGTTACCAATATCGCCGCGCTGCGGCACGGCGGCGCTGAGAAAATGCTCCAGACGCTGCTCAGACACAAGCTTCTCCACCACGAAGGCAAGGGGTTTGACGGGTACCGCCTGACCACTCTCGGGTACGATTACCTCGCTCTACGTGCGTTCTTAGCCAAGGGCCTCATCTCAGGCGTAGGGACAAAGATTGGAGTAGGTAAAGAATCCGATATTTTCCTCGTTGAAAACGAACAGGAGCGAGTGATGGTACTGAAGCTCCATCGACTGGGCCGGACTTCCTTCAGGAAGATCAAGTCGAAGCGCGATTACCACGGAAAGCGAGGGCATCCATCCTGGATATATCTTTCCAGGCTTGCGTCCCAGAAGGAGTTTGCGTACATGAAAGCTTTGCATGAGGCTGGCTTTCCCGTCCCCGAGCCGATTGAGGCCAATAGACATTGCGTGCTTATGTCGCTACTTACTGGATGGCCGCTCCATACGGTGCTGGAAATGGTCGAGCCAGAGCGTTGTATGCAGGCTATGCTTGACATTATTATACGGTTAGCCAAGTGCGGGCTCATTCACGGCGACTTTAACGAATTCAACGTTGCCGTCTCGAAGGAGGACTCGTCACAAATTGTCATGTACGATTTCCCTCAGATGGTTAGTATGAACCATCCCAACGCAAAGATGTACTTTGATCGCGACGTCGATGGAGTTTTTCGATTCTTTCGACTAAGGTTTGATGTCGACACTACGGCGTTTGACCGTCCGGAGTATGAGACTCTACTTGCCGCTCGTGAGCGCTCATTAGATGTGGAGGTCGGCGCAAGCGGCTTCTCGAAGCAAGAAAACCAAGACTTTGAGACTGAAATGGAGAAGGAGCGCATGAAGCCTCATGAGGAGATAAACGACGAGGATGATGATGAGGATGACGAAGAAGATAACGAGGAAGACAATGAGGATGGCGGCCAGAAGGAAGGTTCTGGCGAAGCGGTGAAGGCTCTTGAATCCGGCATGAGGAAAGTTGCACTCAGGGACGACGCGAAAGAGGGTGTCGACGAGGACGATCCAAAACTAGCGGGTGGTCCGGGTGATGCGGACGAAGAAGGTGATGGATCTAGTACTGATGAGCAGGCAAAGGCAGACGACCAGCGTCGCCGCGAACGTGTACAGAAGGAGGTGGCCAGGAGGATTCGGAAACAGATGCAAAGCGGAAAGACTAGTCGCAACACGGTCAAGTCTCGAGAGCGTCGTAAAGTGAAGGAGTCCATGCTGGAATGGTAATCAATCGCAGCGATTTTTCACGTATCCTAGGAGTATATACATGTACAAAAAATAGCTTGATACAAATTGCTCATCTCCTTCCATCTATCTCATCTGAACCTGACCCTGCATAAAGTGCATTTCAGAACCTGCCTCGGAACACCATCCATCATCAGTACTCGGATTCCGAGTCGGACGCAGGAGGCTGTACAATGACCTTACCCTTGCCACCACCTTGGCTGGTCAGCGATGACCCCGATGGCCGAGTGACAAGGGCCAAAGTGTTGGCTGATGCCTTCCTTGTCGGACCGGAGACGTGGTGCAAAGCGCTGTCAACTTCAGACTTGGTCACCGCCGTGGGAGACGCCTTCTTCAAAAGCCAAGCGCTCAGCAGCCTTCTCGCGACAGCGCTGGACTTTGCGCTGTGATCGGGTCCAACAGCTGCGGAGGCGGTGGCGGCGGACGAGGAGACGAGGGGAGTGCTCTCCGTTGCGGAAAGCTGTCTGTCTGCCTTCTGCTTTGCCGCTTCAATCTGCTCGTGGTGGAGCCTCGTGGTCAACTTTGCGCGCTCGACCCACCTCATAACCTTGTCCTTGGCGAACTGTGACTTGAACTCGATGTGCTGCGGTGTCGGCTCTACCCCGTTCAAGTATCGCTTGTGATGGGGCGTCGAATTCGTATCTGTCGAACGCGGGCGGCTAGGTCCGGCTTCCTCGTCGTTGTCGGAGAAGTCCGAGTCCTCATGGGCGAATGATGGGTGCAGCTTCGGTTGTCTTCTAGAACTATACTCATCGGCAATGTCCCCAGCGACCACGACAGCTACAATGTCATGGAGGGACAAGCACCCAAAGACTTTCCAGCTCACCTCGGAGGATGACGATAGATTGGTCCCCTGGCCGAGAACGCTTCCCTCTGGGTCTCTGGGGATGAATGACCCTGCTTGCCTCTGCATATACTTGCTGAGCTTGGCGGGATCGTCCGTGACCAGGCACATGTGAGACTTGGTCGCGCGCATCATAGCAAGGACCTCGTACAAGGCAGTGTCCGGGGACACGCAGCCACAGGGTCTGGCAAACAGGTTACCCACGGGAATGTTATCGGAAGGATTGACCACTGCAAGCGACTTGGTTAGGAGCATACCCTTGATCTTGTGGCGGTTTGCCTTGTCAAAGACCGGGATGCGAGAGTACCCCTTACCCACGATCTCGGCCATCATGGGGAGATTCAGTTCGGTCTCAGTGGACAGCATGAACATTTTATCGATCGGCGTCATAACCTCCTTCGCAGTGACATGGACAAGGTCCATCGCCCCCTGCATCATCCGAGACTGCTTCACCGTCAAAAGCTTTCCTGCCGACTTACCCGAATGGATCCGCAACAGCGCCAATAGCTCAGAACGATTATACACCTTCTCTTCCTCGTCACCGACCCACCAGTCCAAAAACCGTCCGGTGGGAATCGCTACCGGCGAGAAGATCAACAAGAAGAATCTAACTAGAGGCGCAAATCTCGCGGCGGTTTTCATTCCAGCCGGTCCAGTGAACACGGCACTGGGTAGGATCTCCCCGAACACGAGTAGGAAGAAAACTCCCAGTAAGACGGCGACGGACGACGGAACCAGCTCGTCTAAAAAGATAGGAAGCGCTTCCGCGCAGAGCGAGTTGAGAAGCAACAACGTTACCAGCAGGCGATGGTGGTCTTCCAGCAGCGGAAGCAACACGGACGCGTTCTTCTTCTCCTCCTCTAGCTCCTCTCTCTCCTCGTCATCCACACAATCCTGAGGGTCGCTCTCTACCAACACTAGCAAGTCGAGCGAGTCGAGCGACATGAGACCCATTGTGAGACCCGCTGCGGTGGCCGCCCCCAGAACGGAGAAGAAGACGCCCACCACGGCGGTGACAGCCTCCAGCTCCTCCTCTTCCTCGTTGCCCATCTTGTTCGTCACTGGCTATCTACCGTTATGAAGTATCCAAACCACCATCCACTACGAGGTGGACGTTTCCAACCAACTCCAACCAGTCTTGCGTCCAGTAAAAGGAGACCTCTTAAACCTTTGATTTTTAGATATTATTAGCCTCTACTTGGCAATGACAAGGTTCGTCGTTGTCACTTGCTCCACCTCGTTTCTGAACACAAACGCTCCTTCCGTTCTTCCTTATCAGAAAGCCTTCTTTTCGATAATTGTGTGATGACAAGATTTCCAAGCTTGAACGACCGAACGGTTCAAGGGCGACAGCGGATACCTATGAGTGGGATCAGTTTGAGTGTAGCGGCGACCATTAGTTTAGTCCCACTCCTTGTCGTTTAGTGTTCACTACCACTCACCCAAAGTGGAGCGCGTATATTGTGACTGTATGTGAAGTATGTAGCTAGTAGTTCATGTAGTAGTAATCGAAGCGAAGGGTGAATCCTCTCAGAAACTACTCGTACTCTCTTGTTCGATCGATACCTCGAGGATGGAATAACTGAACACAGCCACTCAAAATGAGGTGCGAATCTCCTGGAAATCAGATCCTTCTGTTTGCAATCGGGTACCTACCACTGGCATGTCGGACGACGATGGTGTGCCGATGAGAACACGAATGCTCTCTCTGCGTGTATTGCACAAGTGGTATGCGTGGAACCATGGATATTGTACCTAATATAATACAGTATCAGATACTTCTTGTAAAACCAATTTGACACATTTAGTTTAGACTTTACACAGCATAGACAGCCCACCGCCTATTGTTGTCCTCCGGAGGCACAGCCTTGTCGCCGAGGTCAACGCAGGCTTGGTCCATACAGCCACACGGCATGTCCTGCTGGTCCAAGCAAGGACGCGCGCAACCAGGGGACTTGACGTCAAACTTAGGGAGCTTGTTGAAGTAAAAGCTGTGACCATCAGCACCGTTCCTAGCAATCGCAAAGTACTTCTGGCCCTTCGCAACCGCCTCATGACGCGCCAGCTTGACGTACGCCCCAGCAGTTCCCCCGCCGTATATCCGATCAGGGCCGAAGGCAGCTTCTGACGAGGTGCAACCAAGGTACTTGGGCATGTCCTCGCTGGCCGACCGCTGGTTGCCTCCCTTGTTGTTGTTCTTCCCGCGGTTGGAGAGGTGGTACCCGACAGGGCGGTTAGCGGGCTTCCGGACCTTGTAAATGCGGACGATCCAGTTTTCGCTGGTAAACGCCTCGTCTAGGTGCTCGAGAACAATGTTCTTGACACCGACCTCGACGTTCCGGACACGGTCAAATCCACCAGGGCGTCCCGGAGCCGTGTAAAGCTCCGAGAACCGGTAATAGCTGAGGCGGTACATCAGCGAGTTGAGCATTGTAGGCGAGCCTCCAGCGTCCATCCTGTACTGTCCGTCGGCGAAGTAGTCGGCCTCCTGAATAACGGGGAACACGCCCCCACCGATGCGGACCATCCACAAAAACTTGTTGATGTCGTCACTACTGTAACCGGCAACACCTCCGAACAAGATCAAGACGTAGTCGACGTCCAGACTCTGCATGATAGGGTAGGCGTCCTTTTCGGTAGAGGCCATCGCACGACCCACGCAAGCGATGTGGGTGTTGTTCGCGGTGTTGTTGTCGACAATGGTCGTGCGATTAGCGAGCTGAGAGGTCTGGTATCCGTAATCCCACCAACTCATGATCTTGGAGTCGGGGTGAGTGTTCTCCTTGAGCCAGTAGTAGGCCTCACGGAAGTCGTCAAGGATGATGCGCTCCCCTCTGTTCCCTCCGGAAACGATGGTGATCGAAGATCCAGAGTACGCCTCATGGGCTACAAACGCGCAGTGGATCGCGAAGAAGAAGAGCAGAGACGTGAGGGTCGCAATGCCAAAAATGGAGACGGGAATGCGCATCTTCAGTTCGAGAGATCCGATTCGATCTTTCTCGTCAGGGTTCGACGGGGAACGCAGGCCCAAACCCAGAAGAAGATCCTTGCCGAATTTGTGAAGGAGCTCCGAGATGGCGATTCCAGCCAGAATCACCGCGATAGGAGCCAGGGTGAGCATCAAACGGACCATCACACCTGCAAAGTACCAAGCGATACTTCCGTACAGAATGGCGAAGATGCCTGCGTCGGAAATCTCGCGATACAGGAAGAATAGCCCCGCGGGAGCGAGAGCCACGCTCATGTGCAAGTCAAAGAAGAAGCTGGACCAGGTGGTAGGTTGATGCTCGGAAACGGAGGCGATGATCGGGAGGTACTTCTTGGCGTACGAGGGGTCGAGCAAAGTAAGAGAGCGGCCTGTCCACTGCACCTTCCCTGCGAGCTGAAGGCCAAGCAAAACAGCGGCTGTGCCACCGACCACTGTGAGACCGGCGGCGACAAACAGGCGTTGGAGCGACTTTCCGGAAACGTGCTCTCGAAGGAATACCAAGACAGCGTACGCTTGCACCACAACAAACACTCCGTGAGTAGCGGCATTCTCAGCGGCAGTCACAATGTTGAAATTGACGAACGGGACCTGGATAGCCATCAAAGAGCCAAGAACATAGAACGTGCTGTAGGCGGTGTACAGGCGAGGGGAGTATCGACCAGCTGCAATCAACATCAGCACATGGATGGGAACCATGTTCGCAATGAAGATGTAGCCACCCCATGCAGCGACCATGTAAGCGTATGACAAAGCCGCAGAAGCCGACCACAATAACGAACCGGTGTTCACAGCCTTAACCCACAGCCAGAAGGTATTAATCAGAGCAAAAATCGCAACAGCCTCGTTATCGTATCCACCCGCTCCCGAGCGGGAAATGTAGCTGGGAACGATGGCGACCATTGCTCCAGCCAGAAGGCCTGCCGAGGGACGACGAGTGACCTCGTTGGTGAAGAAATACGTCGAGACAGCCGTCAGACCTGCGAAAAGAGGACCAACGTACACGCAAGCGTTACGAATGTTGATGGAGATGTTCACAGCGTTCAGAACCCAGTAGATGACACTAGCGGTGTAGAGCAGTCCAAAGTAGACAGTCTGGCCCACGTTACGGCCCAGCGGGTACCAGGCGCGATCATCGAACCAGTTGAGGAAATCGTAGAATCCCTGATCCGCCAGAACCTTCGTGGCCCGCCAGTTGAAGTGCGGGTCGAACTCGTGAATGAGCGACTCGCCTCTCGTGCACGAAAAGACACGAATCATGAAACCGAGCACCACAATCGCGGTCAGGATGAAGGCGCGCATGACAGGCGCCGACGCCTGGACACGGCTCTCATCGTCGCGGTTGGAGAAGTCCACGCGCGGGTACGTCCTCGGCAGCAGGTCCAAAATGCTCGAAGGCGACGCCTCGCTCGTCGACGTTGTGTCCTCCACGGCCGCAGCAGCAGCAGCAGCGCTGCCGCCGCCCTCGCCGGCTTGCTGCTTCTTCGATGCGCGCTTAGACATCGTACCGGTCCTTTGAGCAAACCGAGTGCACGCGCCTCTACTTTTCCCGCTCTGTTTCTCCCCTCTCTCTCAAGCTCAAGCTAAGAAAGCTTTGGATTTTGTGAGAGGAGATCAAAGATCGCTAGGCTTATCGCGTGATACAGTCCCGATTGGTACCCGGGTAGGTGAGGTTTCGAATCGATCGACGATTGACGATGATGCTCTCGTCAGAAGAGAATATCTCTGTTCATGTAATTCAACACTCGACCAGGCTTGTGAAGTCCTGTTTGTGATCGATAACCCCATTAAAGCCCAGCTTGTGATCGATACTCCCTACGTAAACGTTTGTCAATATCAAAGAAAACAAATGGAGTGGACTTTTGCGCGGGCGAGACCGCGGTGGACGCAGAGAGCCAGGGAGGACGTCCGGAGGGAGCGGAGGGATCTGGGCTTCCCCGAGGAGGGGCCCGTCAAGGTAGTGGACGTACCCCTTGCGCTACGGATACTTGGCAGCCAACAGCAGTGGAGACATTTCACTTTCGAACTGTCCCTCACGGTGATTCTGTTGGTATTGCTCCTGTGTTACTCACTAGGCGCTCGATATATTTCGCTTAGTTATTATGTAGGACGGTCGGTAGAGCAGGATCTCGATCGGGTGTTTAACTCCCCTACGACTACGTTTGATTTGAATACGCCGTTAAACACCTCTCGACCTTTTAAAGTTTACTCGGATGGAACGCTAATGCAAAGAATTACCAACTTGGACCCCGATACCTTGCTCCCAATCGACTTTAATCCAGACTTATTCTACGAACGATGCTTACCGGGCGGATTCCCTTCGAATTCAACCTCGCCGGACACAACAGGATGGTGTCTGAAGTTCACCGAACCCAAGAAGTTCAAGGGGATACGCAACATTGAGCAGTTTGCTCTTTGGGTCTCTCACGCGATGTTCTACTCGTCGCTGTTCAATCAGGTGAGAATAGACACTGGCAAGGCCCCGATCTTGTTGGGTGCGATAAGGATACGGCAATTAAGGAGCTTACTCCCGAACGACATCGTCGACAATCAAAATCGAGAGCAAACTTCAGATATCAAATGCAGTCCACCGCCCACCTTCCAGAACTTGAGTGCTGAGGCTAATGTGAGCTTTGAGAATGCTTTGACCTATCAGAGTGCCTCTTCCTTGAACACCTTCCGGAATCCGATCAACCTGGACGCTCTGTTGATGGGCAGATCCTCGCCAAATTTGGCCCAACGATTAGACTTCTACTACCCAGCCAGTGGGTACGCCTTCGACCTCCCTCGATGCAACCCCGTCGCCTCACGAGCAATATGGACGGCTTTGTTAGATAACTGCAACTGGGTGTCGTCGAATTTCAGCTCGGCTTTCTTCGTATCCCTCGCTGCCTATGAGCCTGTCAGCGACGCTCAAATCTTTGCGCAATACTCATTCGAAATTTACCCCCAGGGAACTCGACTGGCGTCCAAGGATGTGAGGGTATTTCGCATTCCCGGAGGCAGCTCTGATCGCGCTGTTGTGTGGCGGATTCTGCTATGCACAGCCTCTCTCGCGGAGTTGGTGTTCTTCATCGCCCGGGCAATCTATCGCGGGTCAAAGACGGGACACACGCAAACTGCGGTGAACCGCTGGCTGATCCTTGATGTGATATCGTTGATCATCCTGCAAGCTGCCGTCTGGATCAGCATCAGCAACAGTCTGGATGCGAAGGTGCAAGCCATCTCATCCCCGGAAGGCCTGGCCACCCTCGCCAACTGCTCCTACTCCGATCACGTCACTCTGTTCGACGCCGTCTCGTACGATGAAAAGGTGGAGGATCTTCTTTTGGGCATCAGCTTGATTCTCCAGGGCCTTAAGTTCTTTCAGCTTTGCCAGTTCTCCCCGCGCTTGTCCGCGGCCTATTCCATCATCAACGCCGTCGGATACGAGATTCTCTGGTGGTTCATCCTCACCGCGTGCATCTTCTTCTTCTTCGCGTTCGGGGCGAGCTTTATGTTTGGCCTGGTTCTCCCCCAGTTCTACACCCTTCCCGCCGCGTTCGCTTCCACGTTTCTCATCTTCAGCAAGGTCCCCAAGTACTCTTCGAGTGGGGCCGAGACCACGACCATGTTCGAGGACGAGTTCTGGAGAAACTTTGAGAGCCCGAACCTCGCGTCGCTGATGTGGGAACTGGCCGAGTACATGCGGCCGTACGAAATCGACCCGCTGTTTGGGTTCGCCTTCTGGCTCGGACTGCTGGTCGTCCTGGTGTATTGGATCATGCGCAATCTTTTACTGGGAGTAGTCCTGTCGGGATATGAATCTGTTAGGAGGGAGATTGAAGCTGACGAGCTGGACGTGGAGGAGCGGTCGTTCTTGAAGCGGATCCGGACAGAGGCGAGGAGAAGGAAGGGGGCGGAAGTGTCCCGACTCAAGGCATTCGCGGACCGCATGCGGCAACTCATGTGGAGGATATGGAACAACTGGAAGATTGACCAGCTGCTCGTGTTCCTCCGCACCGACCCGTCCATCAGCCGACGAGGCTTCGCCACCACTCAGGAGGTGGAAAAGCTTTTCAAGGACATTGGCATCGTCCGCGACGGTAAGTCGCTGTCCATCCTGGACGCATCGCAGGATCCGGGTGAGTGGTTCAAACAGGAGTTCTTTGCCAGTTTTGAGTTCTCTCTGATCGCCGTGGACGAGGCTATTCTCACTCTCTCCCAGCAAGAACACCCCTTTGCCCTTTCCCTTGAGTCCGTCGCGGCGATCCGCCAGGAGAAGACGCTAGACAAGGCCATCGAAGCCCTTCTGGACAAGTGCGAGGATGAGTTTTCATCTTACTCCAACCTCCCTTTCGTCCAGGAGCTCAGGGCCAGCAAGAGCGGAACCCGCCAGCAACGGGAGCGGATGGTGGAGGTGGCCAAACGGGCCGCGGCCAAGTGTCCTGAAGTGTCCGGAGACGAAGACTCCTTTTTCGACGTTCAAGCCCTGGCCATGCGGTTGGCTACCAGGCTCAGCGAGGAGGTCGAAATGGCCGTCGCAAGGTGTCTTGACCGCAGCGGGGCCGGGGAGAGCGATCGCATGGACGTCGCCGTGGGGCTGGTCTACAACAGCTGTGTGGAGGACCTCGGCCTTTACTTGGACGCCGTTCCCGATCGCCAGCGCGTGCGGGACCTCATCGCGAGTGGGCTCAAACGCGCAAAGTACGCAAGCAATCGTGATGACAGCCGAGCCGCGTTCCGCGTTACCGAAAGCGTCGCGTTCGCATTGGCGGAGATCTTCCCGTGTTCGATGATGGGATGGCAGGCGGAGCCTTCGCCCAGGGAGCTCTTGCGATGCCGCGAACTGTTTGAGGTCCGTATGGCCGGTATTGCGACGGAGGGCAGAGTTGGGCCTGAGGAGAGCGAAGAGTCTAGTGGGGAGGACGATAGCGACGGCAACGATGGGTATTCGATGTCGAGCGAGATTGGAGATAATGCCGGGGGCAGCGGCAATGCTTGGTCGCGACAGAGTTCATTTCGCCTGGTGGACACTGGTGGTGTGAGTGCCGTGCCGAGTAATGTGGACATGGAGGACACGTTCGACCCCACAGCGCAACAAAAGTGGGAAAAGGCGCTTTACTCGGGGGAGTTCTTCCTCTCCCTCACCGTGGTTCATGCGCTGAGATCCGCCACCCTGGCTGACCAGCTCACTCGGGAGCTGATCCAGCTTGAGCGCAATCAGGTCAAATTGGAGAAGGAGTTGCTATCCGCAAGGCGTCTTCTGGACGAGAAGATTGCAGAGAGGAAACCACTGGCAGCGAGTGTCGGTGATGTGCAGAACCACGGAATTGAGCCTCACCCTAATGACAAGACTTTCCATGTTCATTACATCAATCCCGTGACCAAGGAGTACAAATTCGTTGGCGTCTTTTACTCCCAGGAGGAGGCGGAGATTGCGCTGACAAAGACCATCGTCCAAGAGGCCGCTCTGACCAGCACTGCAGAGGATGATGACCTGGATACTCGTGATCGTCGCGACGCCGATTCTTGGGAGGATGATGATCGCCACTATGGACTTCTCGCCAAGGAGACTAAACAACAGAAGAAGCTGGAGCGTAAGCGGCGACACCAAGGGGCGGGCGTATTGGCCGATGCCCTCGACTCTCCGGGAGTGCCTAGCCCTCCCACGAAGAAGCACACGAGGAGGCCAGGCGACGGTGATGATGACGACGACGACGACGACAGCGAGGACGACGATGATGACCAGCAGCAGGACGAGGAATCAGAAAGAGACGCGGTGGATGACGCCGAGGCGGTCGTTCAGGGAGAAGGCAAGAAGTCCACAGCGGCCAAGAGACTGGCCGACTGGACCACTGCCGTTTACACACGCGTCGCCGACGCGGTGTACGCTGGATGGTTTGCCTTCCAGACTTGGTTGAACAGCTCGAACGAGAACCGGATCAAGTTTGACACGTTGAACAACGTTTGGTTGGACTCTCATGACAACGTCGTCAAGGTGATCACCAAGCCCAAGACGGTACCCCCGTTGGCCGGCAAGCGATGGGCCAAGCTGCGTGAGGATCAAGAATAGCAATAACTGTAGAGAATGGATTGGTGTTTTTTTGTAAACTACTGTGAGGTGATATAGGCAGGTGAACCAGGCAGGACAGTCAGGAAGGAGGACGTTGCATGAGTTGTACGGTGCTGTGAACGTGTAGAGCCTAGTGCTTACTAGAACAGACCATCGGGATTCTAATGAAAGGGGATAGATTACCTAAAGTATATGGTTTCAGTTGCAAGCTTATGCGAGTCTGGTGCCTTCTCCTTCACTCGTCCACACGCATTCATAGGGGAGCGTTGCACAACTTGCGATTCGAGAGAGAAAAGGGAGGGGTGTTAGCCCTGACCAGCGGTTAATTTATTCTCTGCATGATGTTGGATACATGAGACTATACATTTTTGGAGGTTTAGTGCTCCTTCGTATTAACCTTCGTCTTCCGTCCATTAGTACATCCTTGATTGATCTGATCATCAATCAATCAGGAGAGCATTGCTGAGCGTGTTTAGAAGTGCTTTGCCTATCGAGTAGAGATCAGCACGGGGGGAGTCAAGCATGGGATATGCAGAACTTCTCAGAAAGCTTTCTGCACTTTGTTATCCAAGCTGTTTTAAAAAGGCTTTTTCGGACTCGGGAAAACAATTCGACCTTTTTTGCTGACTGAGTCCTTAAAGCACACTAGGTGGATTTAAGATGGTGTCCATATCCGTATGGAACAGTGGACTGTTGGTCCTCCTACTACTTGTCGGCATCGCTTTCAGCCTAGCCGACCATGACGGGAAAGATACCCAAACCACATGCGAAGGTCAAGATCTTCAAGCTCAAGGTGATGTTGGTGGTTCGTGTTCAATCCCCCCAACTGAACCTGGTGAATCTCCTCCCCCCATACTCGACTCTCAACGTTTGAGGCTCAAACAACTGATGGACATGACGTTTCAAAACTCGGTGGATACTCTAGCCCATGATGACTCCACCCTGTTGCACTCGAGTCGGGACGCACTAGGGCCTCTGTACGCCCGGTGCGTCTCCATGGACGGTGAGGTCCTGTACGAAAAAGAACATGGGATCAAGGCCAAGCAGGCTGTTTCCATACGATCGCTTTCAAAGATTGTTACCGCCTCGGCCGCTCTAGCGCTGCACGACCGAGGTCTCGTCGACTTGAATGAACCCGTCGGCAAGTACATTTGCGAGGGCACTCCGATCGCCAACGAGACGCTTACTCGACTCCTGTCCATGTCCGCGAGGGCGATGGACTGGCGATTGAACGCAGCGAGAATCGCCCAACAAGCTCGTCGAAAGGTCCCCTACGACTTTGTTGGCTTCCCCCCTCTTTGTGATGAACTTGGGTACTCTCCCCTCCAGTGCGCTCGGGACTTCATTTGTCCGTTCTACAGAGGCGATCCCAAGGCGCTTGAAGCTGCCGGGGTAACCCAAAGCGAAATCGAGAATGCTCCAAACGATAGCTGCGGCCCTGCGGACGAACAACAACGCAAGTTTTGCTTGCAGCAGCAAGCCCAGAAACGCCTTAATACTAACAATCCGTCCTTCATGATGGATTACTGTCGCTTTCTGTACCCTGGGTCGGGTTGTCCTCATACCTTGGCGATTGGCGAGCACAAGCCCGATCCCAATCTCCGCTGGCAATATTCTTACGACGCTGCCAAGGGCATGATCGTGAAGAAGGAGACAGAGTTCGTTTACGACAACTATGGGTTCACCGTGGCTGATGCGTACGTGTTCCTCAAGACCGGAAAGACGCTACTCGAAGCTGCTAAGGAGTTTGTCTTTACCCCATTGGGGATGAAAGGATCGTTAAAGTGTCTCGAGCCCGTCGTCGCCGACGATCAAGTTCAGCAAGCATCCAGCGATGGTTACGAATGTTTGAACCCTCCGCAGGACCTCAACGAATGGTTCGCTAGCGAGTTCGCGCCCTGGACTAAAGGGGAAATGTCTCCATCCTGGGTGTCTAACACGTTCTTCGCGTCCGGAGAAGACTTCTCGAGGTTCCTAGTCGCGCTACTTCGCAATGGAACCATCCTAGGTGGTGGCGACAACAGGTTTCTTTCCAAAGAGGCCGTGAATAGAATCTTCACCCCACAAATCACCCCTCAGCGACCTCTAGGGAGCTGCGTCGGCACCCAGGCGTTCGGTATGGGCATCGGCTACTGCGAGGCTCGGGAAGCAGTCGTTTCTTTTTCCAACCAGTACGTGTCGAAACTGTCTAGACACCACCGTTCCCAACCTGGACGGTCCATGTGTACTTCCGAGAGGACTTGGTCGTGGGGAGCGTCCCACGGTTCGAGGATATCGCTCCTAAGGGACAAGGGCGTGGGATGCTTGGTCATGCTCAACACACCCAATATATTGGAGTATAACTCCAGGGCTCACTTCATCGGCCACAACATGTCATCGATTCTCCGGGACGTGTTCGGTCGGTGATTATGAACTTGCTTCTATTTCATACTCATGTCTTGTCATTCTGCTACTATGTGCCTGAACGCAACGTCGACATATACACACGTAATCGAGTACACCTATAATAGAACTGGTATCGACCGTTTGTACACGTTTTGCATCGTCCATCATCAGTCTTCCTTCAGAGGATCCCCGCGGAGAGTCGAGCTAATGGACGAGTCTGACTCGTAATCTAAAGAGGTGACCGAAGAGAGCGAGTCCCCTCGAGCCGATCTCCTCGCGGGCACCGCCTTCGCCCAGAACGCTGCTCTCGAAATGGAAAAAATGGTTGAGAGCCCTCCGATATCGAAAGAAATTTGAGCCAGGATACCCATGTACGTGTAAAGCAGAACCTGATCAGACGCAATCCGCTTACGCAACTCTGCCAGAGGAACAGCGCCAGAGACGTAGCCGCTCTTGACCAGCTCTGAAATGAAAAAGTAGGACTTGAGCGAGACCCATGCACCTGCGAACATCACAAACACAAGCTTGGCGACATTAGGGAGACCAATCAGATCCACAAACTTGGAGAACTCCAACAGAGCATCAGTTGAGTCATGCGTCAGAGTGACGAGCTCGCTGAGCTTGTTGTCGCTGAAGGCGACGAGACCGAATCTGACGACCATCTCGAATCCTACGATGAGGAACTCTGCAAACGGCATCGACCGCACCGAAAGAAGATGAAGCCCTAGTAGGTGTAGATGAATGCATCCACGTAGAAGCTGGACCTGTCTGGCATTCAAATCCACGTTGGTGACGCGGTACCGCAGATCGAGCACAAGTCCCACGGAAAGAGCCAACATCGCTAGCCTCCAGACCGCCTCGGAAAGTCTCGATGCCACCACCAAGGACCGCTCATGGGCCCGCATCGTCCTGAACCACGAGTTGAGGTCCTCAATCGTCTTTCCGGTCGACTTGGAGAGCTC
>Ga0075012_10003536_pt1 | contig 14850 bp, 7 predicted proteins | sample All_14_2_FD_71474 | JGI IMG/M metagenome (GOLD analysis project Ga0075012, IMG submission 71474) | Freshwater microbial communities in response to fracking from Pennsylvania, USA - Allegheny Zone_MetaG_DW_15 | ecosystem: Environmental > Aquatic > Deep subsurface > Groundwater > Drilled... | reverse complement strand
GGCCTTGCTGGCGATGGACACGCTGATCGATCTTGAGGGTCGAAAGGCCGGGGCGCCCAAGGTGGACATCCGGGCATTGCTGCCTCTGACCGAGCACGCGATCAAGCAGCCGTCGTTCAGAATCCGCTTTGAGGGGCTCATCGCCAAGATCAAGGCCAAGTGCCAGAGTCAGGCGGACGTCTGGGCCTTAGTGAGCGAGTATTACACTGCGGTGGGTAAGAAGGATGAGAAGCGTGATGCGCTGATCAGAAGGTGCCGGGCGTTGATGAAGGAACCTGAGTGGTTTAAGGACTTTGTTACCGTATCCCGGGTCGTGTTAACGGTGGCGGTACTTTGCGCAGTATCTCTGGACTCTGAAGACAAGCAGGTCCATCGCGAGACGGTCGCGTTCGTCAACAGCTTCATCGGTAAGGTAGAGGGGTGGAAGCAGCTTCCCAACGAGGATCTCCAGAAGCGGGACTCGGTTGAGGAAAAGATGGACCGGATCAAGATGATGATGAAACAACTTACCGAGTAGAGTCGGTTCTAGACCCATACATTACCACTGTACAGCATACTTGACCATAGAACACATCCCCTACCTATGTTCGAGTGTTGTGTACAAAACATGTGCTCTCGACGAGTTAGGTTCCACCATTACGAGGATTGTTCATTTGTGCAACTGCGACCAACACCATATATTACTTGGGCGCTATTGAGCGAATTGGCTTAAGGAGAATAATAATATACACCGTCTTTCCAGTCTATCTCTCGTTCTGTCCCGATCTATTCCTCATCCTCGTCATCCTCATCGTCGTCATCATCATCGGATAACATCTCGTCGTCATCCTCCTCCTCGTCGTCATCGTCTTCATCCTTTGCATTACTTTTGACGGTTGTTTTTGATGTAGCAGCAGCAGGCTTTGCTGCCACTGCCTTTGGCTTCGGTGCTTCCTCCTCCTCCTCGTCATCCATATCGATATCTTCTTCGTCCATGTCGCCTCCTTCATTCTCCTCGCCCTCCTTTGGCTTGTCGTCCTCGGACAGCTTGACCGCGCACTTGGCGCAGACTCCCCGGCCTCCCGCGCAGGATTCGCAGAGGGTGTGGTAGGCTCGCTTGACGGTCCGTTGCTTGCACCCGTTGCAGTGCGCAGGGGCGGTGAGGGGCTTGTACTTCCGGTACTTTTTCCGCCATTCAATCTTTTCGTGACAGCGCTTGCAGAGTCCGTTGTGGAAGATCTTTTGGATTTGTTTGGTTTTTTTGCTGTTCTTATTGTGCTTGAACGCAAACTTGTTCTGGTGCTTGGGAGGGCCTCGAGCGGGCGCTCCCCGCCTCAGCGTTCCGTCTGGCATCGTCCCGGGATCAAGAGATAGATCTCTCTAAAAGTAATCTGAGAGAAGGTCGTCTTGCTTCTCTTAAAACCGATATCAATGCCTCGATCGATCCAACGCGACGGATCCTTTCTCGTGCAATGGGATCTCTCGCTGTCTCTCTCTCTCGCTCTCTCTCTCTCAAGCCTCACCCTAGTTCCAGCAATCAGGTAAGATTGAAGAAATGTTACCTTTTACCACTCAAACGGAAAGTAAACAAGGTCGCCAACACTTCCAGGTCTAAGCGAGATAATCAAATACAACACCACCACAACCGAGCAACCAAACTAAACAAACAAACAGCGTTTTTAAAAGCTTTGTCCAGTTGTGATCCCATCCGACCGAAAAACCTGTAGACGGTTACCGCGGTATGTACCAGCCCTAGCATGGGTGATGGTCACAATCTATAAATTGTTTGTTAAGCAGACTCTTGCTGAGCTGCTGCACATGCCTGCGGTGTGTCATTGTTGTGGTGTGGTCGTCGAATCATAGAATCTGAAGGTTACAGCAACATCAAGAAGAAGAGAAAAATGCCTTCGCCCAGTGTTGGAGACATTGACGTGGATCAGCTGGAACCGATCGACGGCGAGGACGACCCGGATAAGCCGCTCATTGTGTGGGGGTACACGCTGAGCGAGGTCCTTCTGATCTGCAACGCCCTTGCGGGATTTGCCCTCGCGTACATGGCCTTATTTGGACGGAATCCCCAAAGATACAACGGCATATCCTTTGTGGATTCGTGCTTGAGCGAATTTTTCCCAGACGAAACCTCAATATTCCCAGCAGTTTTGTCTCCCCCAACGTTGGCTTCTCTCATATCGTATGTCTTGACCCGGTTCTTCAACGAGTCAGCTTCGACGATTGGCGGATCCGTAGTGATGGATAGTCTATTTGCCCTATATGCCGCGATCACCTTACATGCACTCTTGGAAGCCAGTCGACGAAATGTGGTTACAGTGTACGGACTGACAGGGAAGATACTTGCTGCGCTGTTCCCGATGCTCTGCCAAATGATTGGGATATGCGTCATTTACCCCGTGTTTATGGCTTGGATGTGGAGCAAGCGGCGAGGATCAGTGAAACAGGAGAAAGTCGACGGGATGCCCATGAACGATGTGGACCCCCGTCGCGTGTTTCTCGCTTGTCTGACAGCGTTGTCGATTATCGGCCTTCACGTACTATTTCTTAACGGGGGTAGCCGTGAAATTCCTCATAAGTTCGAGCCTTTTCAGGTCATAGGCTTCCTTACCATTCCTATGATTCCAGCATTTTTTATCATCTTTCTACCGTCTCTGCCTCCGGCAAAATCGAGGCAAACCAGACTCTTTTCAGGGGTCGCGTCCTTATTCACTTTTCTCATCATCGGAGCAGCAGGATTCGCTGTTCACTCGGCTGGATTCTCTCATTACGAGAAAGATATGAAGGCAAGTGGAGGCCAAAATGTGGTTCAGTTGATTTCAAAGGATGCGCTTAGTTCAGCCCCGTCAAGGTTCTTGTTTGTGGAGTTTGTGCATTTAGAACTAAGCTGTATCCTGACCATCGCGATGGACATGCAGGGAACGGGGGGAATGGGTTTGATAATGTTTGTTACCGCGCTGGTCGGTCCCGCCGGGTCATTTGCGCTGCTGGCTGCGCATCATGAATTCCGGTTGATGCGTGAGGATAAGCTGATTTAACTTTATTTTGGGGTTTCCTTCGTCCAGCGCCAGAGAGAAAGAGGAAATGGACATAGAAGTGTCCAGCAAGTAGTGGACATAGTCATGGTCGTTTACTTTGAATCATGGCCCTTGTGGTTTGCAAGCCGAAGAGCGTGCAGGTTGAATCAGAGGAAGATTATAAGTTGCCGATCACCTGCGAGATCAATCGACTCTACCCTCGCTCGATGTAACCTCTAGGGACTGAACACGGTCCGGAAAATTAGTAGTCAGGTTTCGAGTTTTCCGCTGCTTCCAAGCTCTCGAATAACTCATCGAACTCGTCGCCAAGGGTCATCCCCCATTGCTCAACGTTCGGTTCATGTCCCTTCGCGAATGGTCCTCATTCAACTTTTTCCATGTCAACCTTAGAACTTGTCACAAAAACATGGAATCGTCGGATCTTGGGCCACTTTTTTCAACGTGCTTAGATAGACGCTCCAGGATGTAGCCTGCCGTAACGTGAGATCTCGAAACAGTAGTAGACTGAAATGAAACCAAATACACCCCGCCAGCATCGGGAACAAATACCGATAACGGCAAAATCGCGAACGACCGAATCAATCGTGGGAAAGGTTGGACTCGCCGGCCGAAAATATGCGTTCTCCACGAGATCCTCGAGTCTGACATCGGTAAAATCCTCCTCATTGAAAGGCGTCTTTTAACAATACTCAATTTGGGCAAGACGATTTCTCTGTGCTCCTCCATGTTCGCACGTTTCCTGAATGGCTTTGCGGTCACTGTGACTCCTCTCGAGATTCAATCATGCATATTATGCTCCAAAACGTACCCAGCGAAGGCTCTCAGCTCCGGCTGCTCACGGGCTACTTGCAGGAACACAGCGACAGCTCGTTTCTCGTCCGAGACAAATTTATTGTACAAGCGGCAACCGATCTCGTCCGAGGCGAAGCGTTGTCGCAGTCGTGTCAGATCAGTCCGCAAGGGAACGGGATGAACAAGAAGGCCGCTCATTTACCCTATGGGCAGATTCAGGAGAGTTGCCGAAAATGCTGCACGGAGCGTATCAGCCGTTGCGTTCACAGCATCCTCCGCAGCTGCTTCTGAAAACTGCAACACTAAACGAACTGATCCGCCATAAGTTGCGTACCGCTGCCGGACTTGGTTCTCCGTATATCCGTTGGGATTCCATCGTTCGCGGATCTGAAGCATCTCTTCGATCCCCACTGGGGGGATGCACAGTTGGGTAATTGTCTTTTCGCAACGGTTTCATCTTTTCGGCGTTCGGTGACGAGATCCAGATCTTTTTTGCGCGACCGTCGGAAGTCACGGTCTTCCCTTGCGTACTCCCGAGATCCTGGATGACGATTAGGTGGTCGGCCTTGACCAGATTGCTAAACAAACGTCGTCGTCTTCGATTATGTACACAGCAGCCTTGTCGGTCGAAACACTCTTTGGGTCGAAGGTTATACTTTTCGCAGAACGGCTTTCACCACCTCAATCGCCATTGGATTAGGATTCTCACCCACCAAGTTCCTCCAAGTCTGTCTCTCACACTGTTGGAGGTTGTCAAGAGCCGTCCTTACTTTGCAACTTCCGGAGCAGCTCTTCAGTCAGCTCTAGGTCTCTCTGTTGGAGGTTGTCAAGAACCGTCCTTACTTTGCATCTTCCAGAGCAGCTCTTCAGTCAGCTCTAGGTCAAGGGGAAGGGGTTCCCCCCTCTCTAGCTTCCCCTGCCAAGAGGGACGCCACCAGCTAGTATTCCCCATTCCCGCGTATTGTACTCTGCCGCTTAATTGTGCCTCTCGTCTCGTCCGAATGTAGCAGGTACCACGGTGGTACCTGTTCTGTTCCTTAACGCGCGCTAATCGTAAGATGCGACATGGGCCTTCTTTGAGCCACAAGGGTGTTCGTTCATTCATCGACTACAAACAAACGAAAATGAAAAACGCATCGAGTTTGGCAGCCCGCAGGGCCACTGCGATCGGCCTGGCGCTCCGGCCTGTGCATGCTGCGGGGCGGCGTGTGCTCTCGTCTTCCTCCGAAGCGGCCAAATCCGAGGAAGTTAAGACGGATGCTGCCCCGAAGCAGGCGAAAAAGCAGTTCAAAGACTCGGACAAGCGGTGGAAGGCGAAGAAGGCAGCGCTAGCGTCGAGGGAGAAGACGGCGCTGTGTCCGCAGCATGTCGCGACCGGGAAATGCGAGAATCCGAAATGCTACTACGCTCACAGTCTTGCGGAGCTCAAAACGCCGGCTTATTTCGCCCAGGCAGAGGCCGCGGCAGCGCAGGAGGCGAGACCAATAACCGCGGATGATCTGCTGTTTGCGAGGGCGGAGGCGGTGTTTAGAAAAGGAAGCGGGTTCAAGTCTTTGGTGGAGAATATGGGAATTCAAGCGGCTACGACTAGCGTTGCCGAGTGGTCCCAGGCTAAACTTGACATGGTGCGGTTGGTTGAGAAGGCGTCGCTCACTGTGCCGATCAGCGCGCTCAAGAATAATTGGAATCTTTCCCCCGTTGAGGAAACACTCTTGAAGCAGGTCGTTGGGCCTCGATATGACCCCGAGACGAACACCTTCAAGCTGGTAAAGAGAAATAGGAAACCCTACTCCGAGGAATTGAACGAGGACGTTGTGTATGACCCGCTGATCAAAACTCTTGTTCAGGTGGTTCAGGAGGTCAAGAAACATGCGCCGAAGCCCTACGCGGACGCTGTTAACGTCGCCCCGGTTGCGAGGTATCCGAAGATCTCAATAACAGTAGAGAACGTCGAATAGTGAGGAGAGTCCGTTTTGGCGTTTGGCTAGACGTAATACCATGTACAGATTCAAAAAATATTTACACCTTGATGCTAGTCGTGATCTTCTTGGATGAATGGGACAGCAGACTTTTCAAGATACTGGCATAGGATCAGAGGTAACTAGAGTATTCAGTTTAGATGACTCCGCTTTTTGGCTGTCCTTGCTCCCAGCTCGAGGATGCAGACGGCAAGGCTCAAATCTTTCGAGTAACGTGTAATTCCCTAGAGATGAGGTGGATGCGAAGCGTACATTGAACAGGCAAAAATGCCCCTAAACCATGCGGTTCAACTTTTTGACACCGGAGATAGCCGTCTCCACAACTCTTATCTGGCGCGTCGGGTCATTTTGGCGCTTGGCTAGATGGACGATGCCTCGACGATGACTTCTAGTGATACTCGTTCATGATGAAATAATAACGTTTATTTACACGAAAGGGAAGATCATTAATGTTCAGTTTGAGAGGTTCCGCGCATCGATTAAAGGCAAACAGCGGATAACCAACTATGTCTATGTTCATGCGGCAATAGTCTTGGGGAGGGCAGGTAGCATTTGGCCTTGCTGCCATTCATCAACAGACATCTGCACCGCCTGTTCGACAGTGAACAGAGGCTCGTATCCCAAACGCTGCTGCGCCTTGCGAGAGGAGAAGGCGTAGGAGAGCTCAAGGAACTCGACCGTCGCAGTGGTCAAGGTCCCGAGCTGTCCTGGCACCTTGTAGCCGATCCCGTGGAGACCCTCCACGACCTTCGCCACAAGAGTGAGTAGCCTGTACGGGGTTGGGATCATGACGAGGCCACCGGGGCGGAAATAGTTGACAATATGGCAGAAGTCGATCAGTCTCATCGGCCCGTTGTTAGAGACGCAGAAGGCCTCACCAGCGACTCCATCATCCGGTCTTTCTAGCAGGGCCTTCTCGAGGAGGAGATGTCCCCAAACGACGTTCATGACTCCAATAAAGTCCAAGCACGTTGCGCCTCCGTTGGGGGGCAAGGGAGTACGACCAAGCTTGAGGAATCCATCCAGCATATGACGATCGTCCGCACCAAAGACAGAGGAGCATGGACGAACGGCTCCAGTACGAACGCCAGCGACGCCGTCGGCCTTTAGCACAAGTTGCTCCGCGATCGCCTTGGTCCATCCGTAGTGGTTGGGGCTAGTCTCGCGGGTCACGTAGTCAACCTTCTCGTCCATGTCGAGGGTGCACTGGAGACCATTGACCGAAACGTTGGAAGTGGAGGTTTGCACGAGGGCCTTCACGCCGCACTCCTGGCATGCGCGGATAACGTTCTCAGTGCCGAAGACGTTGATGTTGTATGAGAGAGCCGCCTGGCTGTCGAGGCGATCCATGTAGCGGATGATGGCAAACGTAGAAAATACGACGTCGGCGCCTCGAACGGCGGCCAGAACATCCTCGTACTTGGTCACGTTGCCGCGGATGAACTTGACGCGCGGATCGTTCTTGAATACATCACAAGCGGTGGGGTCCATATCAAGAGCCACAATATGGTTTTCACCTCGAAGCAAGAGCGAGTGGATCAGCTTCTTTCCAACGAATCCCGCACCGATGACGGCGTACTTCTTGCCAGTTCTCATCGGGGCAAGCTTCTGGGTCCACTCGACTTCCTTCCAGTTGGTCTTTTTGAGAGTCGCCATGTTGATCCTCGGGGCGGCGAAGGCGACGGGATGCGGAGCCATGAGATAGTACAGCCCGGCGCCCACGATGAGATAGGACAGGGCGCCCACGGCCGACTGTATTAGCGCGGCATAGCTGACGATGAGTTCAAGGAAAAAATGAGCAACAATCAGAACGGTGGACAAGGCAAGCTTGGTGAGGAAGAGAGCGTGGGCAAGGAATGCGAGCGAGGTGAGGAGCCCGAAGAAGAAGACGGGACGGGCGATGGTGGTCGCGAGGAGGCCGAGAGACGCCATTCTATGTATGAGGGATGGTGGTTGATAGGATTTGTGCGATCTCTCCTTCCTTCCGTACAACCAAAGGTTCTTGAAGGTACGACAAAGTATTTCCGACCTTGTTTTCAGTCATAGTTTACGTACCAGGCAAATTATGGTCTACCAAGGGTAGCTCCTAGAATTCTGCCATACTTCTGGGAAAGGACGGACAGAAGGTTCGAGAACGCAAACAAACGATTTACTACTGAGAAGTAGGAATACTAGCTCGGTATCTGTCACGTTCTTGGCCAATTGAATGGCCATTTGATTCTTCAAGAAAACGACAAATGAGAACTGCGTGCCAACTCATAGTTTCAAGTGTTAGGTGTGTTTTTTCGCCTCCTCCGTGCATCGCTCCAACGCTCTTCATTGCCAATTGGCCCAAAGTAGTAATACAATATGTACACCACATATCGACATCAGCGTGGTGCGCAGAGATTTAGGATTATAGTGCGAGGTGTCCGTTTGCATGTACTGCCGAAAGAGCTGGGTATGGCGCGTGGCGCTCCAAGTCTCGTTTCGCTCGATCTTCCTGTCATAGTAATAAGATATTGTTCTTGCTGAGATACCAGAATTGCACTTTGCAGTTTGCACCTGAACCGTCATGTCATGTCATTCATTTCAAAAGTACGAGTACCACCTCTACCTACCCCGAAGTAACGTAACAGCTCGGTCAGAAGAAGCAAAGCACCCAAAAGGTGCGGTTTCCGTGATTGAAGCTACTACCACAAAGCTACCCCTTACTAATTTACCTAACTCCTACCGACTGGTAGTACTCTGAATTTTCCGCTGTGCTTTAACTCGACCACACATCCGCTCTCGCTGAACTCGATCCTTCCTTTCAAAGTTTTTGAAATCACACAGAATCTAGTTTTTTTTTAACTCTGTCCTGTCTGGTCAAGGGTGGACGACGAGCGGACCGATGCGGACCCACCTTGCGCACGGCGCTGACGCCTGGCGGGGGGAAGAGCTCCATCCATCAGGAAAAAGAAATTTCCAAAAGGTACAGTCCTCGATGCTAGTATGGCCTAGCGGCCGGAATGCACTGTTTTGCAGCTGGGGATGGGCGTTTATACTACTCCTCGCGGTGTCATCGTCGGGGTTGATGGTGGATGCGGCCACCTCAGATAGTTCTCCTCCCCTGACGGCTTCTTGCTTAAAGTTTTTGGCTCTTGGGGACTGGGGGACGTCCAAAGTAGAGTCAACGGCCAAGTCTATGGCCAGGTACGTCGGAACGGAGGGGAGGGAGCTGTTGGGGTGCAACGCGACGGTGTCGTCGGTGTTGCTTTTGGGGGATAATTTCTACGATAACGGCATCACCAGCACCGACGACCCCCTCGTGCACGAGTATTTCGAAAAGAACTTTGCCACACCCGCGTTCGAGAACACGAGCTTTAGTGTGATCGTGGGGAATCATGATCACCGGGGAAGCGTGAGGAGTCAGGTGGAGCTTACCGACACCGATGCGACTCACCGGTGGTACCTCCCCAGACCCTTTTACTCGCAAACGTTTGAGGTGAACAAGCTCAGAGTGCTGTTTGTCTTTATTGATACCTGGGACCTGGTCGGAGGCGAGGCTGAGGTGAACGGAAAGGATCAGCGTATCAAGGACGAGCAGCAGATGCGGTGGATCAAGGATGTGCTGCGGACTGAGGACGTCGATTTCAAGGTTGTCGTCGGTCACTACCCGATTCGGTCCGCGCGGAGAGGCACTCCAGGGTTGATCAAGGACCTCCTCCCTGTTCTCCTTGAGAACAACGTCGATGCTTATGTGTTTGGGTACGTGTAGTCACCAGTTTGAGTGGAAATGCGACCTTTAGAACTAACCGCACTTGATCGCTTTTGGACTTTTAGGCATGGTGAGTGGAACCTTTTGTTTGATCGAATTAAATTGACATGATACTAACTCCGTTATTATGTTGTGGATTCAGATCACATTGCTCAGCATATCCAAACTGTTGAGCGCAACGGCCAGGTGATGAACTACTTAGGATCGGGTTTTGGCGGTCGAACATACGACGGACCACTTGATCCTCCGATTCAGTACGCGCTAACTGGCAGCTTGGGCTACATGAGCTTTGTGTTTGATGAGGCCGGTTTGACGGTTAGAGTCCATCGCGTTGTTGACCAGGGTGGCAATGACGAAATTACCTACACAACACTTATTCCCCGTCGCTTGAAGGCCGAATTCGATCAACCAGAATCAGCGTCGTCAAGCTTATCCAAAAAGATCCGCAGTTCGCTGCTGGGTTAATCCGCTAGCATTGAACTGAACACGCATATACAACGGAGTTCTGATTTCGTGAACATCTCTTGGGATGCCTTGTCTTTCCACAGGCTCCGTTGAAACTCACCGATGTTATTTGAGGGTGACTTAATAATAGAGTCGGGGTATCGCTTTCTCCCTCGGCGCCCCGCTGTCAATATCAAAGACGACCATTAACGTGTATAAAGATGACTTTTACTCAGAATGAATTGTTCCCGTGTTATCCGGGAGAGAGACTCTAAGGATATCAGATCGGCGCCCCAAAAGCGCGATTCAAACCATTATCTCTTGGAGAGAGCACTGTCATCATCACACATGGTTATTATGCACCTACTCGTACATAAGATAGTGTACAGGATAGTGGGCTCGATATCATCCTCCTTCTTTTGTGTAAGTAGCAGATCAAGCTACGATAGTTCATCCTAACCTATTCGATCCATGTTTACAAGGAAACCTTCCTTCCCATCGTCAGCCATATTCTTGAACCACACCAAAGAAAAGACTGAGACGGCGACCTTTAAAGCTTACTGCCGTTGTTTCTCATCAGAGTACTCTTACTTATAAACAGCAGGCAGCGGTTGATCTAGATCATTGTCTTTTCATTTTTCGGAAGCTCATCACTCACTTGCTCGCTTGACGCAAAAACAATTGGTCGCTCTCATCGTCATTGTTGACGTCTCCTTCTTACAGAGAGAGATGGCGGCCTCGACTGACAACAGAGGTACCCGCCTGGCCCTTATCGAGCCTTACTACGGCGGGTCGCACCGCTCGCTCGTTGACATTCTCCAGCAAAACTATCCGGAATCAGATGCCTTCACCATGCGACCGAAAAAGTGGCACTGGTAAGTCTCATCAACGCTCCTGTGCAGCTGCGTCCGCTCCTCCCGTAACGGTTGATGCACATTCATCATTACTAACTAACTAACTCTCGCTGGGACAACAACAACCACAGGCGAATGAGGTCTGCGGCGTTGTCGCTGAGCCAGACTCTACCCGAAGGGACCCGGTACTCGGTCCTCCTGGTCTCGTCCATGCTGAACCTGGCCGAGCTCCTAGCGCTGCGGAGGGACTTTGCGGACATCCCGCGCAAGGTTCTGTACATGCACGAGAATCAGTTTGAGTACCCCAAGCAGTACGAAGACAAGGAGGAGAGAGATTATTACTTTATGCATTGCTCGGTGTGCTCGTGTCTCGTCGCCGACGTCATTGCCTGGAACTCTTCGTTCAATCTCGAGTCGTTTCTCAAAGGTCTCAAAAAGCTGAACGCGACACTCCCGGTAGAAGGCACGTGCAAGCCGGATCTTGACGTCATATCAAAGCAAATCAGAGACAAGTCGGTGATTGTCCCAATGCCCGTGGACCTTCCTGCGCTATCGCCGATCGTTATCGAGGCGTCGTCGTCGAGTCGTCCATTGAGAATAGGCTGGCCTCATCGTTGGGAGCACGATAAGAACCCTGAAGAGTTTCTAAGAGTCTTGCATCGCCTGGTCGTGGAGGCTAAAGTAGACTTTACTGTGATTCTGTTCGGAGGCGAGTCTTTCGAAGGCTGTGACGCCCAGGAGCAGCTCTTAAAAGCGCTCGAGGGCCAGTCGCACAGGATCGAGGGATGCAAACGCATCGAAAGCCGTGTGGAGTATCTAGAGAAGCTGCGTGGTTGCGACGTCGTCGTCAGCACGGCGATCCACGAGTTTTTCGGCGTTGCGATGGTCGAAGCAGCAAAGCTAGGCTGCAAGGTGCTCTGTCCTAATCGACTTGCATACCCGGAGCTATTCCGCGAGGAGGCGCTCTACCCTACCGAAGCTAAGCTTTACAAAGCCTTGCGATACTGCTGCGAGAAACCAGAGATTGTTCAAAGAAACAAACCGCACGCAGATCTCCTTCCGGGAGTCTGGGACAAGCTCGACTTCAGGTCTCAGGCAAAGCAGGGCTTTGATGCGCTCCTGGGTCTAGGTTAAGAGGGTACGACGCGCGACCGCTCAGGTCACTCGACGATCGTTGAAGAGCAAAGTCTGCACTATTTGCCGGTAAGATGTTTCGTGAGAAAGTCTATGGCGCCGTCAGTCGCGATGTTCATAGGCAACGTCTAAGGTGTCTTCGGTGAACGGGGGGAGGTATCGTGAGCTCCTTGATGGGATATCGCAAGGGTACCAAGCTTTAAGGTGTTGCGACGGTGGTTTGACCACGACGATGTGAAGATCTGTAATCTTTATTACCAGTTTCAATGATTGGGGAGCCTCTAATCACGCCCAAGACTATTCTGTGTGATGCTGTTGCTCATCGCCGTCATCGCCGCGTGTACTGCATGGTATAGTGTTAGAAAGTGAGAGTGAAGCGGCGAGGGGCGGCTTGATTGCAATGGTCATAGACAAATCCTCTAGTAATAGTCTACTCGAGTAGAATAAACACGAGGAGAGTTTCTACTAGCAGTCCTCGCTCACAACAGATCAAACAGCTGAATGGACGTCGAAGAGTGCCAGCGGATCGTGCGCGACTTTGAGCGCGCCACGCCGGGGGGTCTGCCCCCCAACCTCATCGTGCAGTGTCTCAAGTGGGACGGCGACCCCAAAACCCGAACCGCCCGCGGGTTTTTCACCGCCGATCCTCTTTTGAGCGCTCAAAAGGACCTCCAGGCGGGAGGAACGTCCAGCAGCAGCGGTAGCGGCGCCGTGTCCGGGACCATCGTGCTCATTCCGGAGAGGGTGTACGGGGGCGAAAAGGAAGTCAAAGAGCTTCTTTCCCACGAACTCGTCCACGCCTACGACCACTGCCACTTGAGACGGGACTTGACAACGTGCGAAGAACTCGCGTGCAGCGAAGTGAGGGCGGCCAGGGAGGCGGAGTGCGCCGGGTACGATACCGCGCTGCTCCGCGGGGTCTTCTGCAGGACGTTTGGAGGCTCTTTCAAGCCGGAATTCTGCTCAAAAGTGAAACAAGACTGTGTCAGGCGAATCGCTGAACGGTCGACTCGGTCCGTGTTTAGCGAGCAGCAGGCCAGGGAGTGCGTGGAGAAGGTGTTCGAGAGGTGCTTTGCAGACCTGCGAGGGCCGGGGAGGGACGAAAAAGGAACGTCGACGTCGGCAGAGCCTCCTAGAAGGGAGATAATGACGACCTCTGCTACTTCCTCGTCGATGTCTTGAAGCATAGCTGCTTGAGGAAGACCTTGTGCAGATCCTCCTAAAAGGATTCGTCGTCTTGAAGCAAAGCTGCGCTCGATGCTGCAAAGCCTCTTGAAAGGGAGAGGATGAAGACCTTTTGCCGACCCTCCTAGAAGGGAGAAAACCTCTGCTACTTGCTCGTCGATGTCTTGAAGCATATCAGCTTCCGCGTCGTCATGACTCAGAGCCTGATGAAGACCTTCTGTAGAGTCTCCTTGAAGGACACGGCGTCGCCTCGACAGGGAACGTGGAGGGATATTACCTGGCTGAATGAACTGATCGTGGTCTCTTCAGTACCCGTAGTTTCTCACTGAGAACGCATCCGGTCCAGTGGACGCAACGGAGGAACATCGATGGCGTCTTCCAGGGAAAAGACTTGATGAAGAATGTGGCCATTATTCTTATCATTTCTTTGCCTAACACGAAGACTAATAGGGAGAGAAGTGAGGCGTTTAGGTCAATCTCAAAAGTCGATGGGAAAAGGGTTGCAACGAAATATCAATCAAGGCGAGCGCCTTTCGATTAGGTTGGACAAGAGCGATCTATAAATGATGTAAGGTTATGACGACGAGATTACTTATTTCTCGAAGTATCCTGTCATCCTGCTATGCTGGATGGATGACGACCGAGTATTGCGGGCTTTGCTGGTGGGATGAGTCTCGATATGCACCTACCATTCAATAGTTCAAAGATTCGACCCCAATCTTCATTTAAATGAAAGGCTATGGACGTCATCTAGACTGAATGGTTTCATTCGAGGGATACCATCTCTACAATGATGAATCCAGATACTCTTTGGTGTATCATTTACAATAATGCTAAGTACATAAGTTACATCTAATTCTCTCTTGTCAAGAAAAGGAAGACGCCACCGCCGATGACGAAGCGTTGAACTCCGACGACTGTCTCGCTGCTGAAGGTCCATCGCTCCCCGTTCCCGCCGCGGACGGAGACGACGGCAACAGAGCATCCGTGACCTCCTCGACGATCTCGGTCCATTCATCGTACGTCAGCGTGGACGCCTTCTGAACGACGGTCTTGGCCAGGCCGCCCATGTCCGCGCAGATGGGGTGCCGCGCGAGGCCGTAGACAAAGTTGTCCGGGAGCGGCGCGCCCTGTCTCGGTCGCGCGTGGAGGTCGTTGTGGTAGTGCGGACAGCACTTGAGAAACAGCCTGGCCGAGTCCAGAAAGCTCAGGGGCTTGAGGAGATGAGTGATGTCGTCGTGGCCGGGAATGCTAAACGCCAGAGTGCGTCTCGTCGCGATCAGGAGCCTCACGCCCTTGGTGCGATCGAGCAGATGCCCCAGAAAGAACCTCAGCTCATCAAAGCTCTCGTCGACGATGGAGTCAATGTGGTCCAGAACGAGGACGCATCGCCGCTTGGCGAGCTCTGTGATCATCGCCTCCAGCTCATCAGAGTCGTCGCCTCCACTTGCTATTCCGAACCCTGTCGCCGTTGAAGTAATCGTCGTTGTCGTCGTCGTCGTTGATGACGATGACGGATTCACCCTCCGAACCAGCCGAATCAGTTTGCTCTGGACGTCCTGCACGTGTCGGCATCCGCTAAGGTCCAGCACCACCGCGCCATCCTCGAAGATCCTCCTCTCGTTGACGAACTTGCAAACAAACCCGCTGGCGATGGCCGACTTCCCCGACCCCTCAGGACCGAAAACAGTCACCAC
>Ga0075012_10003534_pt1 | contig 14859 bp, 16 predicted proteins | sample All_14_2_FD_71474 | JGI IMG/M metagenome (GOLD analysis project Ga0075012, IMG submission 71474) | Freshwater microbial communities in response to fracking from Pennsylvania, USA - Allegheny Zone_MetaG_DW_15 | ecosystem: Environmental > Aquatic > Deep subsurface > Groundwater > Drilled... | reverse complement strand
TTCTCGGCGAACCAGCCGGTGCCGCTGCCGGAGAACTGCGCGCCGTACTGCGCCCGCCAGTCGAAATAGCGCACCGCCGCCTCGTCGTAACTTGCCAGCAGCGCTGGCGTTTCCTTGACGTAGCCCTTGCTGGCGAGGATTTCCGGGATCGTCCGGCCGGCAATGTCGGGCCCGGCGATGCGCACGGTGACCATGGCCATCCGGGCGCGCGAATTGGCTTTGAGTTCGACAAAGATCTTGCCGCTTTCCTCTTCCGACGGCGGCGTGTAGTCGAGCCGCGTCACCACCCAGGCCAGCGGCTTGCCGGTGATCGCCGCCGAGAACACCCAGCCGCGCGTGGCGTCTTCGGCGAGATACCTGGCGATGGCCGGCACCGCCATTTCCAGTTCTTCGGCTTCGAAGCGCTTACCGCCCTCGGCGAACGCGCCGCGCAAGGTGGCAATCTGCGCGGCGCGTGCGCGCAGCTCGGCGTCGCCGGCGGCGTACAGCGCCTGCAGCAAATCGAGTTCAGCGGCTTCGAGCTGCGGGAAAGCCAGTTCGACGCGATTACCGAATCGCAACTGCTCGCGCACGAAGTCGAGGCGCGGAAAAGCCTGCAGCATCGTTTCGATGTGCGGCCGGTCGATCTGCAGCTTCATGAGCCGCCTCCCTGTCGTTTGAACAGGTAAATGACTAGCCAGTTTCGTGCCTTGCGGTCGACCGCGCCAAATCATTAAAAATCAATCGATTGGCGCAAACCGGCATTGTCGTGCTTGCGACAGGCTTTCGTGGGACAATCCCGTCCCCGCAGAAGGAAGGACCGCCATGCACCCGCGCAACAAGAACGCCAACGGCTATAATCTGGCCGCACTGACCGCCACCTCGGCCGCGCTGGCGAAGCACGTCAAGACCACGCCGGCCGGCAAGGCCAGCATCGACTTCGCCAACCCGACGGCGGTCAAGATGCTGAACCGGGCGATCCTGATGCATCACTACGGCGTCAAGGGCTGGGACATTCCCGAAGGCTACCTGTGCCCGCCGATTCCCGGCCGCGCCGATTACCTGCACAGCGTCGCCGACCTGCTGGCTACCTGCAACAAGAAGAACATCCCGGCTGGTGCCGGCGTGCGCGTGCTCGACATCGGCACCGGCGCCAATCTCGTCTACCCGCTGATTGGCCATGCCGAATACGGCTGGTCCTTCCTCGGCGTCGATATCGATGAAGCCGCGCTTGCCAACGCCCAGGGCATTTTGACGAAGAATCCGGAGTTGACCGCAGACATCGAGCTCCGTCACCAGACCGTCTGGGAAAACATCTTCACCGGCCTGCTGCGCACCGGCGAAAGCTTCGACCTGTCGATCTGCAACCCGCCCTTCCACAATTCGCCGGACGAAGTGTTGGCCGTCAGCCAGCGCAAATGGAACAACCTCGGCAAGCCGGGCGCAAAAAAAGGCAGCGCCCAGCCGCGCCTCAATTTCGGCGGTGGCGGCACCGAGCTGTGGTGCAACGGCGGCGAACGCGCCTTCGTCAAACTGATGATCGAGCAGAGCTGCAACATCCCGAAGCGCGTGCTGTGGTTCACCAGCCTGCTGTCACAGGGCGACAACCTGCCGCACATCGAAGCGGCGCTGAAGAAAGCCAAGGTCGTCGAATCGCGCATCATCCCGATGGCGCAGGGCCAGAAGCAAAGCCGGCTGATCGCCTGGACCTTCTGCGCCAACGGCGAACGCGAAAAATGGCGGCGCGAACGCTGGTCGTCGGCGCCGGCTTTCGGTACCGCCGAGCCGGCAGCCGACGCGTTTACACCACCCGCCGAACCGGCAGACGAATCGTAAACGTAGAGCCCTGCCCCGGCACGCTATCGACCTCGATGCGACCGCCGTGTTTTTCGACGATGCCGTAGGTCACCGACAAGCCCAGCCCTGTTCCCTTGCCCACCGGTTTGGTGGTGAAGAACGGATCGAAAATCCGGTCCATGAGTTCGGGCGGAATGCCGCTCCCGGTGTCACACACACTGATCGCGACATGATCACCGTCACGGCGTGTCCGCAGCGTGATGGTGCCGCGTTGCTCAATCGCCTGCGCGGCGTTGACCAGCAGGTTCAGGAATACCTGGTTCAGTTGCGACGGCAGACAGTCGATCTCCGGCAAGTCGCCGTAATCGCGTTCGACCTCGGCCTTGTACTTGATTTCGTTCCACACCACGTTGAGCGTACTTTCCAGACCGGCATGCACATCGACGGTATGCCATTCCGAATCCCCGGCCCTGGAAAAATCCCGCAGATCCTGAACGATGCGCCGGACACGCGACGTGCCGTCGATCGACTCGGCGATCAACGCCGGCATGTCTTCGCGCACGAAGGGCAGATCAATCCTGGCCTTGAGCGCCTTGATCTGCTCGCCGGCGATCGCTGACAGTTCCGGTTCCAGGCGCTCATACGCAGCGTTCAGTTCTAGCAGGTCGGCGACGTATTTCTTCAGTGTGCACAGATTGGAATTCACGAAGCCGATCGGATTATTCACTTCGTGCGCCACGCCTGCCGCCAACTGGCCGATGGAAGCCAGCTTCTCGGATTGCAGCAACTGGTTGTGCGCCTCTTCCAGCTGCCTGATCAGCGCACGCTGCTCCTCGCGCTCCCGCGTCAGGTCGCGATTGATGCGCTCATTCTCGCGCAGGGCGGCTTCCAGCTCGGCGGTACGGCGACGCACCTGGTTTTCCAGCATCACCGCATTCTGGAACAGGCCGAAATTACCCTGCCGGGTACCGGCCTCGCGTTCGGCATGATTCATCAGCGCAGTAACGATCTTGTTCAGGCGGACGATTTCCGCCTGCAGTTCGGCCTCGTTGCCGGACACCGTCAGCTCAGCCAAGATCCGCCCCCGTGCTGCCGATGGCGATGCCGGTGAGGGTCTGATTGATATGCACGCCGCCGAGCTGCTCGCCGTAGGTGCTGAAGCCGAGCGCATGAAAGCGCTGGAACAGCTCACCTACTGCCGCTTTCTTGCCGTTGCGGGAAATTTCCAGGTTGCGCAGGATGCAGTCGCAGACCAGCATGCCCTCGATGCCGCCGAGTTCTCGCTCCGCCTCGACAAACTCCGCTTCCATCCTGGCCAGCAGATCGACGCCATGCGCCACGCGCAAGACAACACCTTCGTCGATCGCACAAAAGAAAGTCAGGCTGCCGTCCGGATTGGCGTGCTGGATCGAGCGGACGAAATCGCTGCCGTCGATCATCACGACCACCGGCCAGCTGGCGAAATGCTCCGGCGTCAGCTGCCCGGGTGCCACACCGACCAGCCGCGCATACTCCTGAACCGCTGACCGGCCATTGATTTCCCGCACGATACGCCGCGCCGCATCGACCTCGGTGACGACCAGGCGCTCGCCGTCGGCAACGAAATGCTGGCTGCGCAGAATGCGGAAGGGCAGCGGCGTGGACAGCAGCAACAGCACCGCACTGTCGGTATGGAAGCGACCTTCGTGAAATATCCAGGTGCGCTGGAATTTCAGATCGTCGCCGGCCGAGCCACCGAACATCGGCACCGCCCCCAACCCGTCCTGCAAGGCGTGGGTCACCGGCTCCTCGCGCAAGGACAAGCCGTCGATCAACAACAGCCCGAAAGCGCTACCGCCCTGCTGGCGGGCTTCAAGACGCTCCAGGACGCCCTCTGCAAAAGCTCGGCCAGTGGCAATTTCAAAACTGTTCAGGGCATCGATACGGCCGGTTTCGGCAGTAAATGCCTGCGCCGAGAAGCTGACCCCGACCAGCGAATGATTCAGATAGCCGGCCGGTCCGATTTCACCGGCAGACGTACAGCCAATCACCGGCACCCCGGCAAAGCGGCGGTTCATTTCATCGGCCAGCGCATCGAGATCGTAATTCGATGAACAGAAAAACAGGACCAGCGCCAACTCCGGCTGTGCCACCTGTTCGTAAAGCTCCGCCACCGCGGCCCTCGCCCCGGCTGCATCCGAATGTCCCCGGTGCATGTATTTTGCCGTTTTCATTGTCGTCTCCCCCTGCATGTGACACCACTGCACGCGGCAGTCAGTATCCTGCATCGCTGGCATTAGTCAATTGCCCGAGATTCACCGCATCGCCGGTTACTGCGGTCGACCCCGTATAATCGCCGGTTTTCGTACTGGAAATTCGCCTGTGTCCGACCGCCTTGCCGTCCTGCCCCAATACCTGTTGCCGAAACAGGCGCTGACCCGCCTCGCCGGCCGGCTGGCTGCCGCCGAAGCCGGCGCGCTGACCACCGCGGTGATCCGCTGGTTTGTCGGCCGCTACGGGGTCAACATGGCTGAAGCGGCAAATCCGGACATCGCCAGCTACAAGAGCTTCAACGAATTCTTCACCCGGCCGCTGAAGGACGACGCCCGCCTGCCCGCCGCCGCCGATTTCCTGTGCCCGGTCGACGGCGCGATCAGCCAGTTCGGCGCCATCGAGCGCGACCAGGTGTTCCAGGCCAAGGGCCACAGTTATTCGACCACCGCGCTGGTCGGCGGCGACCGCGACCTGGGCGCACAGTTCGAGAACGGCAGTTTCGCCACCCTCTACCTCAGCCCGCGCGACTACCATCGCATCCACATGCCCTGCGACGGCCAGCTGACGCGGATGATCCACGTTCCCGGCGAGTTGTTCTCGGTCAATCCGACCACCGCCCGCGGCGTACCCGGACTGTTCGCCCGCAACGAGCGCGTCGTCTGCGTCTTCGACACCGCCAGCGGCCCCTTCGTGCTGGTGCTGGTCGGTGCCACCATCGTCGGCAGCATGGCCACCGTCTGGCACGGCACGGTCAATCCGCCGCGCCCGGGCGTCGTCCGTGAATGGCGCTACGACGGCGAAACTGTCGTCAAGCTGAAAAAAGGCGAGGAAATGGGCCGCTTCCTGCTCGGCTCGACCGTCGTCATGCTGTTCCCGAAGAACACCCTGAGCTTCAATCCCGACTGGGCACCCGCCCGCGCCATCCGCATGGGTGAGGCGATGGGCCGGAAGGCCGGCTGAGGCATGGGCGCTGCCGATTCGACGCGGCGCCGCAAGGGCGTTGCCACGCTGGACGAACTGGGCGACTTCGACACCATCATCGACGTCCGCTCGCCGGCCGAATTCGCCGACGACCACATCCCCGGCGCGATTTCCTGCCCGGTGCTCGACGATGCCCAGCGCGCCGAAGTCGGCACGCTGTACAAGCAGGTGTCGCCCTTCGTCGCCAAGAAACTCGGCGCCGCCTACATCTCGGCCAATATCGCCAGCCATCTGCGCGAGCATTTCCTTGATCGCGACAAGGGCTGGCGACCGCTGATCGTCTGCTGGCGCGGCGGCATGCGCTCCGGCGCAATGACCACGGTATTCCGCTCCATCGGCTGGGATGCCTGCCAGCTTGACGGCGGCTACAAGACCTTCCGCACCCATGTACTGGCAGAACTGGAAACCCTGCCCGGACAATATCGCTATCAGGTGCTCGGCGGCCCCACCGGCTCGGCCAAGACCCGCGTGCTGCAGGCCATTGCCGAACAGGGCGGACAGGTGCTTGACCTGGAAGAAATCGCCTGCCACAAGGGTTCGGTGCTCGGTCGGCTGCCCGGCCAGCCGCAGCCTTCGCAAAAATGGTTCGAAACCGCAATCTGGCAGACCCTGCGTAATTTCGACCCGGCCCGGCCGGTCTTCGTCGAAGCCGAATCGCGCAAGATCGGCAACCTGCGCCTGCCGGCCGAGCTGTTCACCGCCATGCAAAGCAGCCCGATCTGCGAGATCTGCGCCGACATTCCCCAGCGCGTCGATTTCCTGCTGCGCGACTACGACTATTTCACCCAGGACGCGCTCAACCTGAAAAAGCACCTGGATGCGCTGCGGCCGCTACTCGGCCATGAACGGGTCAATGCCTGGCACGAACAGATCGACCTGCACGATTTCGCCGGGCTGACCGGATCGCTGCTGCAACATCATTACGATCCGCTCTACGCCCGCGCCCGGCAACGCGATTACAGCGCGACGCCAACTGCCTTCACCGCCAGCACGCTTGATGAAGCCGAAATCGCCCGTCTGGCCGCCACCATTCTCGACCACGCTACCCCCACAACGGAGACCGCACAAGCATGAACGAAAAACGCGCCATCACGCTGATGCGCGGCATCAGCGCCCTTGCCATCTTTCTGCCAATGCTGTGGATCGCCTGGGCCTACACCCCGGTACCGCTGCTGATCACCCTCGGCATCACCGCTTCGCTGGTCTCTATCCGCATCGGCCAGGCCGGCGAAGCGCGCTACGGTCGACGCGTCCAGGTCACCGAAATGCTGCCGCTCGGCCGTAAAGGCGACAAGCAGATGCTGATCGGCGGCATCGCCGGCTACCTGATGATCGTCTTCTTCGGACTGGCCGCCTGGCTGGCCTTCCACGACTGACATGCAGATCTGGGTCGATGCCGATGCCTGCCCAGGCGTCATCAAGGAAATCATCTTTCGCGCCGCCGAGCGCAAGCAGATCCAGACCACGCTGGTCGCCAACCAGATGCTGCGCACGCCGCCGTCGAAATTCATCCGCGCCATCCAGGTACCCAGCGGCTTCGACGTCGCTGATGCGCACATCGTCGAGCAACTGAGTGCCGGCGATCTCGTCGTCACCGCCGACATCCCGCTGGCCGCGCTGGTCATCGAACGCGGCGCGCATGCGCTGAATCCGCGCGGCGAGCTATACACCACGGCCACCATCCGCGAACGCCTGAACATGCGCGATTTCATGGAAGGCCTGCGCGCCGCCGGCGTCGAAACAGGCGGTCCGGCAGCCTTCGGTCAGGCCGACCGGCAGGCCTTCGCCAATCAGCTCGACCGTTTCCTGGCGAAAATCCCCGGCTAATCCTTGCGCCCGTGCCCGGTGCGCTGCTGCGTCGACGCCAGGATGCCGCGCAGGATGTTGACCTCGTCCCGCTCCAGCTCCGCCCGGCCGAACAGCCGGCGCAACTTGGGCAACAAGCGGCCGGGCTGGGCCGGGTTGAAAAAGCCGGTTTCGGTCATCACCGCTTCCAGGTGGCCATACAGGCCCTCGATCTCGTCATGCGTCGCCGGTGGCGCGGTAAAGGGCGTGGTCAATTGCTCACGCAGCGGCGCCGCACCGGAAAACGCCGCCATGCGGCATTCGTAGCTCAGCACCTGGACAGCGGCGCCAAGATTCAGCGAGCTGAAATCGGGATTGGTCGGGATCGTCACTGCCGCCTGGCATTGCAGCACTTCCTCATTGGACAGACCGACCGTTTCGTTGCCGAAGACCAGCGCCACCGTGCCTTGCGTCGCGGCAGCGAGCAAGCGCGCCATCGTCTCGCGCGGCGTACCGACCGCCGGCCCGAGGTCGCGCTGGCGGGCCGAGACGGCCACGGCGAAGACGCTGCCAGCCAGCGCGTCGGCCAGCGTGGTGGTGATTTTTGCGTTGGCGAGCAGGTCGACCGCACCAGTGGCCCGTGTGTCGGCTTCGGGGTCGGGAAACTGTTTTGGCGTCACCAGGCGCAGATCCGTAAGCCCCATGGTCTTCATCGCCCGGGCCGCGGCACCGATGTTTCCAGGGTGACTCGGACGGCAAAGGACAACGCTGATGCGGGACAGCAGGACTTCCGGTTTCATGGTGTAAAATTCGCTCTTTCCAAAAATGAATCGGACTGGAACGTGGTCGACGACCATGGCCGCCCGATCGCTCTTTCATAAGCCATGCATCCAGCCATCAATATCGCCGTCAAGGCCGCGCGTCGCGCCGGCCAGATCATCAACCGCGCTTCCAACGACCTCGACATGCTCAAGGTCACCACGAAGCAGCCGAACGATTTCGTCACCGAGGTCGACAAGGCCGCCGAAGCCGCGATCATCGAAACCCTGCTGGAGGCATATCCGAATTACGGCATTCTAGCAGAGGAGTCCGGCACGACGCCGGCCCGGGGCAATGCTGACGCGGAATACCAGTGGATCATCGATCCGCTCGACGGCACCACCAACTTCATCCACGGCATGCCGCAATACGCCGTGTCGATCGCCCTGGCCAAGGGCAACACCATCGAACAGGCAGTCGTCTACGATCCGAACCGCAACGAACTGTTCACCGCCTCCAAGGGCGGCGGCGCCTTCCTCAACGAACGCCGCATCCGCGTTTCGAAGCGGATCAAGCTGCAGGATTCACTGCTCGGCACCGGCTTCCCCTATCGCGAATTCGACAAGATCGACCTTTACCTGTCGATCTTCAAGGAACTCGCCGAAAAGACCGCCGGCCAGCGTCGCCCCGGCGCTGCCTCGCTCGATCTCGCCTACGTTGCCTGCGGCCGTTACGACGGCTTCTGGGAATTCGGCCTGGCGCCGTGGGACATGGCGGCCGGCGCGCTGCTGATCTCGGAAGCCGGCGGCCTGGTCAGCGACCTGCGCGGCGAAGCCAACTACCTGGAAACCGGCAACATCATCGCCGGCACGCCGAAGGTTTTCGCCCCGCTGCTCAAGCTGATCGAAGACAAACTGCCGGAATCGGTGCGCGGCTGATCTCGCGCCATGCCAAAAAAAAGCGCCGACCCCGGCGCTTTTTTTACGTCCGCTCACAGGTGGGCAAGAATCGCCGACATGGCCGCCGCAGCCCCCATCGGCAGATGAAAATCGACGTGCTCGCTCAACTGGGTGCGCACCGGGTTGATCTCCACCGTCGGCACCCCGGCCTGCAGCGCCATGACCACCGGCTGGACGATGTACGGAAAGGTCGCCGACGTGCCGATGGTGATCACCAGGTCGAAGCCTGCATCGAGCGCTTCGTCCAGTCGCTCGATGGCTTCTTCAGGCAGGTGTTCGTTGAACAGCACGACATCCGGCCGCAGGATCGCCCCGCAGGCCGGGCACGGCGGCGGCAGGGGCCGCCCGGCCAGGGTCGGTGCATGTTCGGAGAAACCGCAACACGGACAATACAGTTCGTGCAGACCGCCGTGGATCTCGATCAGTTCGACACTGCCGGCCTGCCGGTGCAGACCGTCCACGTTCTGCGTCAAGGTCAGCACGTAAGGCAGGCGCTGCTCCAGTTCGGCGATGGCCAGATGCGCGGCATTGGGCAGCGCGCCACGGCAGGTCTCCTCGATCTGCGCCAGGTATTTCCAGGTGATTTCCGGATGACTGCGAAACACCGGCCCGGACAAGGCCTGCTCGATCGACATGCCATCATCGGTAGGGCGCCCGTTGTACAGACCGCCGGTGCCACGGTAGGTCGGCAGCCCGGAATCGGCGGAAATCCCCGCTCCGGTAATGAACAGCACCCGCTCGGCCGACGTCAGTTCGCGGGCAATCGCATCAATCATGGTTTTTTGCATTCTGGATGACAAGCTGGAATGGTTTGATCAGGCGTAGATGTTGACCGAACTGCCGGCAGCCGGCTTGCCTGCCGCAAGATAGCCGGAGAGCTTTTTCTGCTGGGTGGCATCGCCCTCTTCCGATTCACCACGGATTGCCTGCTGTGACTGCTGCGCCAGTTCCACGCGTGCCGCCTGCTCCATTTGCGTCGCCTTGGCCGCCACGGCGCGGTCCTGACCGGACGGATCGGCAGGCGCGAGCGCTGCGGAACGAATGCGTTGTGCCCGGGCGATGGTCTCCTCCGGCGTCCGCCCGGCCGAAGTATCAATCCCCACTTCGCCCGCAACAGCGTAATTCACGCCGTCCGGCCCCTTCTGGTAGGTGTAGCTCGCCCCGGAAGTGATCATGCCGCCACCGGCCGCCATGTGCGCCATCTCGTGCTGACGAACCTCACGATCGACCTGCTTCAATTCGCTCACTGCGGCCGTTTCTTCCCGGCTCAGCTGACCATTGCGCCCTTCTTCCGCCCGCTCCTTCGCCGTCGCAGCAGACGCATCACCCCCGCTCGACCGGCTGGCAGTCGATACATAGGCGCTGCTGACAGGGCTGAATCCGGATATATTCATTGCCGGGAAAATAATGGGCTGACAAGGTCATCTTAGGCTGCCCCGGCATTAAATCAACTCCGGCTGAACGGATCAAGCCAGCCGCAGTCAGACCAGCCCCAGCTGCCGAGCAAATTTTTCATGACAACTGTTTCAATCGCACTGACGCCGTCCGCCGGCATGATCGACAGCGATGCCTGGGAAAGACTGGCACCGGCAGGGCATCCCTTTCTCTCGGCCGACTTCCTCGAAACCATTGAACGCCACGCCGTGGCTGGCCCCGGCAATGGCTGGCAGGCCAATCACTGGCTGCTCAAGGATGGCAACGACACAGCACTTGGCCTGTTGCCGACTTACCTGAAGACCAACTCGCATGGCGACTTCGTCCGCGACTGGTCGTGGGCCGGCGCTTACGAGCAGCTCGGCAAACCCTATTATCCCAAGCTGCTCAGCGGCCTGCCTCATACGCCGGCCGGCGGCTGTCGCTTCCTGACCGGTGACGGGACGGCAGCCCACGGCATCCGCCAAGACCTCATCGAAACCGTCAAGGCTCACGTCGCGGCAAACCACCTCTCATCGTGGCACGTTGCCCTCCCCGCGCCGGACGAAGTCGAACACCTGCGCTCGCAAGGCCTGCTCGTCAGCCATGACGTGCAGTTTCACTGGCATGACCGGGGCTACGAAGATTTTGCCGCCTACCTGGCACGCTTTCCGTCGGAGAAGCGACGCAAGATCAAGGCCGAACGACGCCGGGTTGCCGAAAGCGGGATCAGCATCGAAATCCGGCATGGCAACGAGATTGCGGCGGCGGAATGGCCCGCCCTGCATGCGCTTTATGCAATGACATTCGCCAAGTACCGGAACTATGCAGCCTTTTCAGCCGCCTGCTTTGCCGAACTGGGCAGCCGGCTCGAACGCCGCATGGTCATCTTCATTGCCTACGCCGATGGCGAGCCGGTGGCCGTCTCCATCTGCTTTCGCAGCGACGACACGCTGTACGGGCGCTACTGGGGCACGAATGGCAAGCACCACAGCCTGCATTTTGAATTGTGCTTCTATCAAGGCATCGATTACTGCCTGAAGCACGGTCTCACCACTTTCGAACCAGGCGCCGGCGGCGAACACAAGGTGGCGCGGGGCTTCGAACCGACCATCGTCCGCTCCTGCCACTGGATCGAAGACCAACGCATGCGCAGCCTGATCGGGCAATACCTGGAACGACATCGCGCAAGCGTGCTGGCCTACGCGGAAGAAGCGACCGCGCACCTGCCCCTGCGCAGATGAATCCTGGCAGGCCGCTGAGACTCCTCCTGACACCCACGGCAATTCAACGCCTTGAAAGCTGACATACAAGCAGCCCGCCTCCCAAATAAAATACCATTGGTTTTTTCACTTTTAAAACCAACAGTAAAAATTTTATTTGTTTTGATTTCGATCAAATAACCCGATCCTCTCGGTTACACTCGACATCATTCGCGCATGAATGACTAGGTCATTCGCCGGCCAGATTTCATGTTATTCATTATTCATCGAGGAAATTCAAGTGAGTTCAGCAAGTGAACAATCGACCGGCGTAATTGAACGGGCTGGTGGCTGGGTAGAAAGCAGCCCGGTACAAAAGTTCATCATGATCCTGATCATCATCAACGCAATCACCCTGGGACTGGATACGTCGCCCTCCATTGTGGCTTCCTATGGTGCCATCCTGAGCTTGATTGACGGCTGTATCCTGAGTATTTTCGTCGCGGAACTGGTTATCCGGATTGCCTATCGGCGTGGCTCATTTTTTCGAGACGGCTGGAGTCTCTTCGATCTAGCGGTGGTTGCCATCGCGCTGGCGCCGACCAGTCCGGGACTGGCTGTGTTGCGCTCCTTGCGCGTGCTACGGGTGCTGCGACTGATTACCGTTATCCCGCGCCTGAAGATGATCGTTTCGGCGCTGCTTTCTTCGTTGCCCGGACTAGGCATGATTGCAGGACTGCAGGCGCTGCTGTTTTATGTTGCCGCGGTTATTTCGACAAAGATGTTCGGGACGGATTTTCCCGAATGGTTCGGTACGATTGGTGCATCGTTTTATACCCTGTTCCAGGTCATGACCCTGGAGAGTTGGTCGATGGGAATCGTTCGGCCAGTGATGGAAAAATTCCCTCTGGCATGGGTGTACTTCGTCCCCTTCATCCTGATTGCCACCTTCACCATGCTGAACCTGTTCATAGCCGTAATCGTGAATGCGATGCAGTCTCTTCATGACGAGGAAAAACAGGAAGTGAATGACGAATTGCGCGCTGTTGCACATGACGAAGCAGCGAGCGTCCTTGCCGAATTGAAGCGCCTGCGCGAAGAGGTCAATGCGCTGCGTGTGACTCTTGGAAATTCCGGAAAAACCGATACTTGATTTTCGCAGGTGTTGTTGCAGGTGCAGTGCGGTGGATTTTTCGCCGGGAGTAGATGTTTCCTGATTTCTTGAAATCATTTTGGATATTTTATGAAAAATTCAATTGCCATATCCGTTTTGACGCTGCTATTTTCAGCCTCGATTGGTGTTTCTCACGCCAAGGGGGATTACAACGATGTTCCCAAGGACAATAAGCAGTATAAAAACTGTATTGCCACCTCCAATAAAAACTACGAAGGCGGAGATGCAAAAAGTCCGATTGCAGGCCAGACCAAAGCCCAAGCATTCTGCGAATGTGTCTGGAATGAAACCCCGGAAGAGTTTTCCGGCGATCTAGCCAAATTTGCCGAGAGCAAGAAGGGCAAGCAGATCAATAAGACGTGCGAGAAATATTCCGATTGGGGAAGCTGACCGCAGCACTAAGCTATCTACCCAGTCCACCGGATTCGACAGTTGCCTCTCCCGGTCTATTGAGTTCGGCAAACGCGTAAGAACAAAACGGGCAATTCGCAGGGATTGCCCGTTTATTATTCTGCCACTTGGTAGTGGTATTTCGTGCTCACTACCCTAGCCCTGTTGGTGACCGTAACGCTGCTTCCGTTCGAATGCCACTGCGCGGTTAAGGTAAGCGCTAAAAGCTTGCATGGCCTCGGTATTGTTGCTGTAACCCTTTTCCTGAACTTCGGCATCTACAATGGCGTCGAGTTCGGCAGAAAAGGAGATTGCCGGATAGCGGGTTCTGCGCTTGGCTTGTTTCATGGTTGGCCTGACTATTCAAAAAAGGTGTGCAATGTACCTTTATCGCGCCTATTTTTCCAATTCGACCATTCGACAAGTGCTTTTATCGAGGCAACTGGCCCGGCTTGCTCAGAGCATCCAGCCCACCCTCCAGCACCCGGGCATCGAAGCCGCGCTGGCTCAACAGGAAGGCAGCGGCACTGCTACGACGACCGCTCTGACAAAACAGAATATAGATGCGGCGGCGATCCAGATGATTGGCTTTCAGGCGTAGCAGGTACAGAGGCACATTGCTGCTGCCTTTCAGGCTACCTTCCTTGAATTCCGCCTCCAGTCTGACATCAATCAACTGCGCACCGTGCTTGATCAATTCGGCACCTTGGGCAAGCGTGACGTGATGAACAAGCGGTTCGCATAGTAGCGAGTCAAAATCTGCCGCGGGTAGACGCATCAACTCACCAGCGCTGGCCATGGTAACGGTTGCATTCCGAGGGTAACCAGAAATCAGAGCCTCCTCGCCAAAGCCCTGGCCGGGATGCAATTCAGCCAGCAAAACTTTTTTGCTCTCGGCTGTAACCCGACTGACCTGGGCTTTGCCCGAGCGGATCAGATAATAGTAATCACCCGGTTCGCCTTGCGTGACGATAACATCTCCAGCCTGAACGGGCATGGACTCGAAACGGCCAAACAGACTGTGCAGATTGCCTGGCGGAACCTTGCTGAACGCCAGGTTACGCAGGACGTCAAACATCCACTGCGGATCGTCACCTTCGAATTCAGTCACCTCATAGGCGGTCGCCTGATCACGCGCAACCAAGTGATCAAGATCGTCGTCTGAAAACAAGACCAGCCGACTGGTACAGGTTGTCACGCAGGTGCAGTTTCGCTGTTTCATTCGCGCCAGCGGGTGACGCGCGGATTCACTGCCAGCCCGGACATGCTGCAACGGCTTTCCATCCTCGGTATCCAGCGCCACTTCGCCTGACAGTAGATAGAAGTTGTAACCATCCCGGCTGCCCTTCTGGAACAGCACCTGACCAGCTTCAAGAAGCGCTTCCCGGGCAAGTCCGGCAGCCTGCGACAAGGCATGACTGGAAAGGTCGGACAACGGAATCAGATGAGCGAGTTCTTTGGTGTTCATGACATTCAATCCAACCCCGGTACGTGCCAAGCATATAGAAGCCCACCGGTTTCACCGGGGTTCCGTGGTTTAGGCACAGATGTTTTCATTCTGTGCGGCGAGTAGCTGATAATACCCACCTTGTACCGACGCACCAATAACCCGAGGACTCTTATCGGCTTGGTGGAATTGACAAACTCTGGATGGCGCTTTGCGCAGATGGCAGGCGTTTTTTTAGGGTCAGGCAAATGGCTGTCCAGTTCTAGCTGGCTGCGCTTCATACCCTGAATTTGTACCCTATGACTCACCATGGCAGCCGATTGTTTCAATACAATCAGCTGCCTGGGAATAAATTGGCGGAGTGGACGGGGCTCGAACCCGCGACCCCCGGCGTGACAGGCCGGTATTCTAACCAACTGAACTACCACTCCGCACTTAAAGCTGTGCTGCTGCCAGATTACTGGCGTCCCCACGGGGATTCGAACCCCGGTACCTACCGTGAAAGGGTAGTGTCCTAGGCCTCTAGACGATGGGGACCCGGACTGCAAAAAACTTCTCGGTTCGGTTGTCTGGTGGAGGTACGCGGGATCGAACCGCGGACCTCTTGCATGCCATGCAAGCGCTCTCCCAGCTGAGCTATACCCCCAATGGAGAACAGCCGAACCTTCTTCCAGAACCGTTCAAAACGATCCTGCTTAAAACTGGCGGAGTGGACGGGGC
>Ga0075012_10003533_pt1 | contig 14860 bp, 15 predicted proteins | sample All_14_2_FD_71474 | JGI IMG/M metagenome (GOLD analysis project Ga0075012, IMG submission 71474) | Freshwater microbial communities in response to fracking from Pennsylvania, USA - Allegheny Zone_MetaG_DW_15 | ecosystem: Environmental > Aquatic > Deep subsurface > Groundwater > Drilled... | reverse complement strand
AGAATATTCTTCTTCTCTTTCAGATTCGCCAACTCACTGCGCAGTTCGGACAGACGATCCAAGGCCCGCTGATCCGTTTCCTTTTTTAGCGCTGTTTCCTCAATTTCCAGTTGCATGATCTTACGGATCATTTCATCGAGTTCACTGGGCATTGAGTCCATATCGACCCGAATGGAAGCACAGGCTTCATCGATCAGATCAATGGCCTTATCCGGTAAGAACCGATCGGTGATGTAGCGGTTTGACAGCGTTGCGGCCGCAATGATCGCCTCATCCAAAATCTGCACACCGTGATGACTTTCAAAACGGTCTTTCAATCCGCGCAAAATCGATATCGTATCTTCCACAGAAGGCTGCTCAACCAGAATCTTCTGAAAACGCCGCTCCAATGCCGCATCTTTTTCAATGTGCTTACGATACTCATCAAAAGTCGTTGCGCCGATACAACGCAGTTCACCGCGTGCCAACATCGGTTTTAACAGGTTTGCCGCATCCATCGACCCTTCCGCCTTACCTGCACCGACCAGATTGTGCAGCTCATCAATAAACAGGATGATACCGCCGTTGGACTCCCTGATTTCATTCAATACGGCTTTTAAGCGTTCCTCAAACTCGCCGCGATATTTTGCTCCGGCGATCAGTGAACCCATATCCAACTCAATGAGTTTCTTTTCCTTCAGACCAAACGGCACATCGCCTTTCATGATCCGCCAGGCAATACCCTCAACGATGGCTGTCTTACCAACCCCCGGCTCACCGATGAGCACCGGATTGTTCTTTGTCTTTCGTGAAAGAATCTGAATGATCCGACGTATTTCTTCATCCCGGCCGATGACCGGATCGATTTTTCCGTTTTTGACATCTTCCACCAAATCCCGACCGTATTTGCTCAGTGCTTCCAACTGATTTTCACTGCCTGCATCATTCATTACCTTACCGCCGCGACGCGCAAGTTCGGCATCGGCCACCGCATTTTTGACCAAGTTAAAACGCCGCTTCAACTCATCTTTCAGACGCGAAGAACTGGTTAAAATGCCAATCAGCAATGCCGATGAACTAACCAGTGTATCCCCGACACTTTTCGCCCAATTGGACGCATCGATGACATTCTGATTGAGCTGGGCGGAAAAGGTCGGTTGTGTACCGCTGACTTTGGCCATACTTTCCAACTGTTCACCGACAAATGCCAGAACATTCTTCTTATCGACACTGACACGCCGAAACAGCCCGTCCAACGCATCATCTTGTAAAAGGGATGCCATAAGGTGCTCAGGAAGAATACTGCCATGCTCGTACTGTACGGCCAGTGAGACACTGTTGGAAATGGCCTGCTGAGCTTTTTCAGTAAACTGATCAAAATTCATAAGTTACCTCCTTGGCACTCGGATAGTAAGAGTGCCAATCCAATCTTCTAAGAAAAGTAACATTGCTGTTACTTAAAAGACTTCTTAAATTTATCGAACACCGACTCTTTATTGCCGGCCTTTTTCAATTTCTCATACAACTCTTTTTGCTCCCGGCTCAGCTTGGTATCCACTTCCAACCGGACCTCAACATACTGATCCCCGGTTTCCTGGGTCCGAAGATCCTTGATTCCCTTGCCTTTTAAGCGGAACTGAGTGCCGTGCTGGGTTCCCGCCGGAATTGACAGTTCAACATCGCCATACACCGTCGGTACATCGATGGTCGTCCCTAAGGTTGCATCAATGACCGAAATCGGGACACTGATATGAATATGACGGCCATCACGCTCAAAGAATTTGTGTTTCAAGACAAAGACTTCGATAAACAAATCCCCGTTGGGTCCTCCGGCGCTGCCACGCTCACCCTTACCGGAAACACGCAATTGCTGTCCGGATTGGATACCCGCCGGAATCTGAACATCGACGGTAACACGTTTGCGGTTATATCCTTTGCCATTACACTTCGAACATTTATTGACGATGCGCTTGCCCGTACCCTGACAGTCCGGACAGACCGATGCTGACTGAAATACGCCAAAAGGTGTACGCTGCTGTGTCATGACCTGCCCCTGACCCTTACACATCGGACAGACCTTGACATCATCTTTGCTGCGGGCACCCGATCCCATACACTCATTGCAAGGCTCATCGACATCCAGTGATATGCTTTCCTGCTTACCGAACACCGCATCCATAAAGTCAATTTTCATCTGCATGAAGCGATCTTGACCTTTACGCGGACCGGTGCTTCGCTGACGGCTGGAACCCCCGCCGAAGAACGAACCGAAAATGTCATTCAGATCTTCAAATCCGCCGAAACCGCCTTGGCCAAATCCGCCAAAGTTTGCGCCTTCCATACCCGCATGGCCAAACTGATCATACGAAGCTTTCTTTTGCGGGTCACTCAAAACTTCGTAAGCCTCTTGGACTTCCTTAAATTTCAAATCGGCTCCCGCCTCTTTATTGACATCCGGGTGAAACTTCTTCGCCAAGGTGCGATAAGCTTTCTTTACATCGGCTTCCGTAGCATCCCGGCTGATCCCCAGCACCTCATAATAATCACGTTTCTCTGCCATAGTACCTCCGCAGGTCAAGCCCGGCGAACCAGGCTTGAATCAATCATTCGTTATCTGTTCTGTTAATTCTTTTCTTTAAAATCCGCATCAACGACATTGTCGTCTTTCGGCTCATGTGCTTGAGCGGACTCATTTTGATCTTGCTGTTTATACATCGCTTCCGACATCTGATGTGCAGCCTGCTCCAAAGCGTCGATCTTCGCCTTCAGTGTATCGATATCGTTGTTATTGATAGCCTGTTGCAGTTCATCGCGCAAGCGTTCAACTTCCGCTTTCTGTTGAGCACTGACATTGGCATTCTCGGTTTCCAACGACTTATTGATTTGGTGAATGAACTGCTCTGCCTTATTCTTCAATTCAACTTCTTCTTTACGCTTTTCATCTTCGGCCTTATGGATTTCGGCATCCTTGACCATGCGTTCGATTTCCTCATCGCTTAATCCCGAAGAACCGGAAATGGTGATGGACTGTTTCTTGTTGGTGCCTTTATCCAAGGCAGATACATGCACGATACCGTTGACATCGATATCGAAAGTAACTTCGATTTGCGGAATGCCGCGCGGTGCCGGTGCGATTCCATCCAATTTAAACAAGCCCAAGCCTTTGTTATCCTTCGCCATCGGACGTTCCCCTTGAAGAACATTGATGTCTACTGCCGGCTGATTGTCAGCGGCGGTCGAGAACACTTGGCTCTTCGATGTCGGAATGGTCGTATTGCGAGGAATTAAAACGGTCATCACACCACCAAGGGTCTCAATACCCAAGGATAATGGTGTGACATCAAGCAACAGAACATCCTTGACATCCCCGGCAATGACACCGGCCTGAATGGCAGCACCGATAGCAACGACTTCATCTGGGTTTACTGATTTATTCGGTTCTTTGCCTAATTCACGGCGAATCAGTTCCAATACGGCGGGCATGCGGGTTGAACCGCCAACCAATAAGATCTGATGAATATCATTCTTTGTCAAACCCGAATCTTTCAATGCCTGACGCACCGGATTCACCGTACGATCCAGCAAATGACGGGTCATATCTTCAAATTTAGCACGAGTCAGCGTCTGTTCCAAGTGCAACGGACCGTTAGGACCTGCCGAGATAAACGGCAAGGAGATTTGGGTCTGAACCATCGAAGAAAGATCCTTCTTCGCTTTTTCCGCCATTTCTTTCAAACGTTGCAACGCCATGCGGTCCGATTTCAGATCGATACCGTTCTCTTTCTTAAAGTTATCAACCAGCCAGTCAACAATGACATCATCCCAGTCATCACCGCCCAAATGGTTGTCCCCATTGGTAGCCAATACTTCAAAAGTTCCATCGGCTAATTCAAGGATGGATACATCGAAAGTTCCGCCGCCCAAGTCATAAACCAATACTTTCTGCTCTTTGTCGGTCTTATCGATACCAAAAGCCAGTGCTGCTGCCGTCGGTTCATTGATGATGCGTTCAACTTCCAAACCGGCAATTTTACCGGCATCCTTGGTTGCCTGACGTTGGGAATCGTTAAAGTAGGCCGGAACCGTAATGACGGCACGGGTTACTTTTTCACCCAAATAAGCTTCCGCATAACTCTTCAAATGCTGAAGGATCATCGCCGAGATTTCCTGAGGCGAATACTGTTTTCCTTCAAGCGTTACTTTTTTATCTGTTCCCATCAGACGTTTGATGGATAATACGGATTCTTTGTTTGTAACGACTTGACGTTTGGCTGCTTCACCGACGATGCGTTCGCCGTTTTTGTAGGCAACTACCGATGGGGTCGTCCGGTTGCCTTCCGGATTTGTAATGACAACGGTATCCTTACCTTCCATAATGGCTACGCAAGAGTTGGTTGTACCTAAGTCGATTCCGATAATTTTGCTCATGTTGTGTTCCTCCTTATTCGCTAACTTTCACTAAGCTAGCCCGCAGAATGCGGTCTTTCAGTTTGTAACCTTTTTGTAAAACTTCTATGACAATATTCTTTTCAACGCCTTCTCGTTCTTCCATCATCAACGCGTGATGAAGATTGTGATCAAAGGGCTGATTCAAGGCATCGATGACTTCGACACCTTCCTTGCGCAACGCTTCCATCAGCTGCGCGAAAGTCATCTCGATTCCTTTGCGTAACGAATCACCTTCAGCAGCTTCACTGCTCAGTGCCCGTTCCAGATTGTCGATGACCGGCAATATATCCAAGGCAAAGCTTTGGATCCGGTATTTCATGCGGTTATCAAAATCGCTTTGAAGCCGTTTTTTCATATTCTCCGCATCCGCGTACGCCTTATAGAAATCATTTTTCAGTTTTGCGACTTCACCTTCGAGTTCGGCGATCCGCAAGTTCTTTTCAGTCAATTCGTCCACCGGCGCAATTTCCTCACCGGCAACGCTCTGGTTGTTTTCTTCCACGCTGCTCTCCTGTTTCATTTCATTTTTTACTTCATTTTTCTTCTTACTTTTCATGACTGCCTCCTTTACCATAGATCTTCTCAATCGCCGAAGCAATCGTTTCGATCATTGACAAGATCCGGTCATATTCCATCCGGCTGGGACCCACGACCATCAGCTGCCCTTCCTCATTGTCCGGTAAACGGAATTTCGAGGAAATAACCGCCATATCATCCATCCAAACCAACTGGGAGTGTTCACCCTTCTTTAATAGGAAATCACCCTTGCCTCGCCCGATGCTGCGCCATAACTGACTGTTCTCCAACATCGCCATCATCTGCTTCAGTTTCCCGATATCCGCAAATTCCGGCTGATAGAGCAAATTGCTTTGCCCGGAGAAATAAACATCATCCGCCGCAAACCGCAAGAACGCATTGATAAACGCCTCAAACAGCATCTCATAGCGCTTGACCGTATTAGCCATAATCGGCTTGATCATCAGCATCTTATCAACCACTTCACTCAACGGTGTTCCCTTGAGACGGTCATTGAGCACGGTGGTACACGATTGGATATCTTCCAGTGATAAGTCATTATCAAAGTTGAATATCCGGCTTTCCGTGTGACCTTGATTGGTAACGAATATCGCAACAGCACTGCGCTGATTCAAAGGTAATAACTGCACGGACTCCAGACACTGAGTCATGGCATCCGGACCTAAAACGATGGTGGTCAGCTTGGTCATCTGTGATAAAATATCGCAGCTGCGCCGAATGACTTCTTCCATGTTCAGACGCCGATCCGCAAACACTTGGGCCAGCGCATACTCGATGCCATCATCACTCCGGTTCTCCATCAGGTGTTCGACATAAAAGCGATATCCTTGGGTCGATGGGATCCGTCCGCTCGACGTATGGGTTTTTTCTAATAATCCTGCCGACTCCAACTCCAACATTTCGTTGCGTATGGTCGCCGAAGAATAATCCAGATTGTACTTTTCCAATAAAGCTTTAGAGCCGACAGGTTCGGCGGTCGCGATAAACTCTTCGACAATGGCTTTGAATATCTCAATCTTGCGTTTCGTTAACACGACAACACCTCCTTAGCACTCACACTCTTTGTCTGCTAATATTATAAATCAAAGGGTTAGCACTGTCAACATTCAAGTGCTAAACCGATTCACAATCAAAATATGATATAATGATTTCGGTGATAACATGATCGTCGTCAAGTGGAACATACAGCCAAACATCATCGCCGGAAGTACAGGTCGAAAAGGCGGTTTCAGTCAGCCTCCTTTTGACTCGCTCAATATGGCTCTTTACCTCAATGATGATGCGAACAGTGTAATTAAAAACCGCGAGAAACTCGCAAAAGAACTAGGCATTCCATTGAATCAATGGATATTCCCAAAGCTGACGCACAGCGACCGTTGGATTAAGGTCAGTCATGATGATGCAAGTAAAGGTGCATGGGATGAACAAACGAGTCCCTGGGGATTCGATGCCGTATATACCAATGAATCCCATCTGGTACTTGCCATCGGCCATGCGGATTGTATACCTATTCTGTTCAGCTGCCCTTCGCGTCATTTGATCGGTGCACTACATACCGGATGGCAAGGCACGGTCAAACAAATCACAGAGAAATTTCTTCAGCACTGGATCATAGAAGAACATTGCGATCCAAAGGATGTTTTTATATACATTGGCCCAGCCATTCGTAAGCACAACTTTATCGTTAAGCAAGATGTAATCGAACAGGTATCCCTGATGAACTTCGATCCTTCGCCTTATCTTGAAAACGTGGACGACACACATACTCAGATGGATCTGATCGGATTGAACATTGAAATGATGTTACGGTCGGGTATTCCTCCGGTGAATATCACCGATACCCAATTGTGTACCTATGATCATTCCGACGACTTCTTCAGTTACCGAAGAACTAAAGTTACCGGTAGACAAATCAGTTTCATTGTTCTCAAGCAATAAATTCTCAAAATCTGCATCATTGAATCCTGACCTTACGTCAGGATTTTTAATGTTTTCAGGGATTACAGTAATGACAATATTGTGCTGAGGCAGTCTTCCCCTTGGGATGCAACTGCTCTTCCGTATGTTTACACTTGTGACAGCGATAAATATACTTAAGTGTCAGATCGCTTGGAATCCCGCACATCTCACATGGCAGACCTTTAATAACATCCGTAATCATAAAACCATAGCTACCGCAGATGGGACAGAAATTATGCAGTTTCTCAATCAGGTTTTGCGTGGCAATACCAATGTTCTTCATTCGTGTCGGGTTGGCATGAGCTCTCATATCAGTTTCAATAAAAACGGATCCTGACGAGGATTTCTTTGCACACTTCAAAAAAGCCTCTTCGAAGCGAGGGATGTTGAAAATATCTTTGTACACAGGTTTACCCTTTTCATTTTCCGGACGCAAAATCAGCCAATGATCGGGAAAACCTACTTTTCGGGCAAAATCCAGGGCGTTTTGCCAGTCGTTAGTAATCTGATGATCAAAATTGGTGTCCGCACCTTCATAAATACCGAAAATCTCGAAATCTTCTTTTTTATCGTACAACAAAACGATTTCCAGATTCCAGGGAATCGGTGCAAAGGGATGAGATCCGAAACTGCCCTCACTGGCAATAGCCAATTGTGCATTTGACAGTTTTATTCCCATTTTGATTTTTTGTCTCGCTGTTTCCAATTGTGATTTCTTTCTTTGGATTTCTCTTGTAAAAGTACCTAACTTATCTGTGTCAAATCGTTTTTCCACGACAAAATGACATCCGGTCAATGATTCCAAAAGAGGTTGCATTACCGCTTCTTTATTGTGCTTTGATAACAATACCATCGAGCGGCCTTCAAAAATCTTCATACTGTAGTTCTCCTGTGATGTTTAAAAGCATAGTCAACGATTCAAAATCCCTGTCAGACCAAAAAGGAAAATGAAGCAGAAAATAACTGGGTAATCTTTAAAGATGTCAATAAATGCCCTAGAATTCAAGGCTCCTTAGATGCCTCTGCTCCAAATAACCGAAGCCTGTTATCAGCAGAGCCAATCATAAACGTTTTTTCTAAAGATTTTCGAAAAACACTATACGAATATACTGTTTCTAAAACATCATAATGATGGTTCCATTGAGCATACATCCATCGTGCATGTTTTGTCATACATTTTTCCTTAACAAGTTGATTTAACTTAATATACATGAAATTGCAGTTTTCATCAATGAACATTATCTGAATTTCTTGAATGTAACTAAGAATCAGAAATATGATCCATCCGATCTCTCGAATCACTGCCATCAATATTGACAATCCTCAATTTAACAGACTAATCCCAATAAAAAAGCATGGTTTACAGTCACCATGCTTTAAGTATACAAGATTTTCAATTAAATTACGGAATCAGATTAGCAATCAAACCTTGGATAATAGCCCACAAGGAGAAGTCATTGCCTCCGAAGATAACGATCCAATCAGCAACAGTCGTTCTTAAGAATGGAATTGAGAAGCCAAGCAACAGAACCATCACGACGCCGGCAACAGCCGATCCAATGATAGCACCACGACGTCCTCCGGTAGCATTACCGATGATTGCTGCCGTACCTACTTCAAAGAAACAGGTAATGGTTAGCGGTGCTAATACATAAGGGAAGAATCCGGTAACCGCAAACAACACGATTGCTACTGTTGAGGTAATCATAGATACTACGAAACCAATAATCAACGCATTTGGTGCATATGGGAACAATAATGGGCAATCCAATGCAGGGATGGCATCTGGAATTAACCGTTCTTGAATACCTGTGAACGCCGGAACGATCTCTGCAATCATCATACGGACGCCGACCAACATTACTGTCAAACCTGCGCCGAAGGTTATCCCTTGAATCAACAGATAATTGAATACCTTCGTAGGACCGGCAATTTTGAATATTTCGAATGCGTTCTGACCTGAAACCGTAACTACGATCATCATAACTGCATAAACCAAAACTATAACAATCGAAGAGGTGATAGAGATTTCTTTTAGGAATGACAGCGATTTCGGGAAAGGGATATCTTCTGTCGATTTTGATTTATCCCCAAACCATTTGCCTAAATATCCGGAAATCAAGGACAATCCGATGGTTGGATGTCCAAGTGTAAACGAATCATCACCGGTGACTTGTTTTACGAATGGTCGGATCAGGTTTGGTGAAACGATCATATACAAGGCCGTAAATATGGTAGCTACTACTACAAGCGTAACTCCGGATAAACCAGCATCTACCCCGGCTGCGACGAAAATAAACGGGAACCAGTACAGCATATGTCCGGTCAAGAAGACAGATTTCCATTTGGTAAAACGTGCTACTAATAAGTTAATGGCAAATGCAGATACCATAGCAATACCAATTGCTGATCCATATTCGACCATAAAAGCGCTGGCACCCATCGATTGAATAGGCTCACCGCTAGGTGCATTGAAGATACCGAATGCAGCCATCAGTGGCAAAATCGAACCAATGATGATATCGACACCTTTTTGAAGAATAACGACACCGACCGTTGTTTTCAACGTACCGGAGAGTACTTCACTGAATCGTTTCTTTTGTAAAACCAAGCCAAAGAAAGCAATCAATGATAAGAAGATGGGTGCACTACCGAAGATTTCATTAATAATAAAATCCAGAACTGCCATATTTTTTCCTCCTTTTGAATATCAACAGGATTACCCTGATGTTTCCTTTATAAACTGCTTATTCTGTTTTTGTACAACTCGAAATAATCCGCATTCAGCTGATCCCCTTCAGGCTTATTCGAACTTGTCCAAATCGGCGGTTCAATTCCGCGTTGCCATAAGATTTCGACGACTCTAGCAACAATTGATTGCAAGATGGTCAAACCCAATATTGTTGAGGTTGCCGCAAACTTCTGCTCTAGCCCTTCAATAGACATGCAGGCATCACCATAGTGAACTTTCAAATCGATTACGATATCTGCAACTTCTTTTAAGAACATACCACTGCTATGACGTGATGGAGCATGTTGATCAAAGTCAATGTCAGTCAGTGCAATTACTGACATACCCAATGCTTTCGCAGCCAAGGCCATATCAACTACTGAACCATTCCTGCCGGAAACTGATACTATGATCATGGCATCCTTACTTGAAACATTCTCCATTTCCAAATAAGTTTTCGCAAAACCCTCCATCCGTTCAAATACAGTGGAAAGTTTGGCGATGGGTGTAATGGATAAATGTGGAAGCAATAATGGATTAACCGGCACCAACCCCCCGGAACGATAGAACATTTCCATCGCAAACATCTGACAGTGACCGCTGCCAAAAACATGTATAAGACCCTGATTCTCAATCACCTTGGCCATAACCTGCGCTGACTGATTCATCGATATTTCTTCTTGCTCCAATGTCAAATCGAGCTGGTGTTGCACTTCAGTAAAATACTTTCGAATCATTACTTCAGACCTTGATGATCCGCCATGTACTTTAGCACCTTGGCTTCAATTTCAACCTTATCTACAAAACTGTTAATAACGATCACAGGACATTTAGCTCTTGAACCAATCGTTTCCGCTAACTCACGGGATGTAAAGATTACATCACACGCAGTCGAAGTCGATGTCGCTACATCTCCGGCAAATACCGTTGCTTCAATGTTATTTTTCCGAAAGGCTTGATCCAACTTCATTTTTAATAATGTGGAAGACCCAACACCGAATCCGCATACTGCCTGAACCCTTAATTCTTTCATAACATCATCCTCTCTATGTTGTTTCACTTAGACTGTTCAACAACGCAAACAATTCTTGTTCATCATTGACTGACATGATCCGCATCTGAGCTTCCGTGTCTGAGAGTAAGTTAGCTACTTTCATCAATACTTCCATGTGCTGATGTGAACCTGTTGCACAAAGCCCGAAGAGCATAGTCACCGGATCGTTATGACTGTTAAAAATGACCGGTGAATGACAAATCATTAACGCAATATCATCGCAAATGACGGATTCATCTGGTTTGGCATGAGCAATGGCAACTCCCGGCGCAATAACAAAGTACGGGCCAAACTCCTGATAACTTGTAATCATATTTTCGACATACTGAAACTTTACACTTTGCGAGTTAACCAGCAAGTTACCGACTTCACGAAGAGCTGTATAAGCATCCATCGTTTCATTTCTTATCTTAAGATTTTCGAATTTAATAAATGCCATATTACCCCTCCAATGCCAAAATGGTCTTAATATCATCAGTCTTTAACAACAAATCATAATTATCATGATTCTCAATGATTCTTACCAATTTTAACAGTCCCATATCTTCCTTCACTCTGGATGCAATAACGAAAATCACTTGAACATCGGTTGCCTTTTGGTTACCAAAGGAAATAGGACTTGACATCCTCAGACAGCTGATCCCATTTCTGATGACCCCATCCTGAGTACCGGCATGAACGAATGCTATTTTTGGCAGGATGACCATATACGGTCCTAAAGACTCTACCGCCCAAATCATTTTCGTAACATATCGTGGTAAGATTACACCATCTTCCAACAACGGCTTAGCTGCACACTCAATGGCTTTCTGCCAATGATCAAATGGCTTTTTTATTTGGATATGGCGTTCTTTTACAAGCTGATGCATATATATCTTGTTTTGATGAGATACTTTAAAATTTTTAATCAGCAGATCGCATTGCTTTTGGTAAAGCAAATTCCAAAGCTTTCGTTCAATCAACTCTATATCTTTTGTACTGAGTAAAGGACTGACGACAAGTACGTCCCTTCCGTCAAGATGAATCGTGGATATGACTAAATCGAAATTAAGACTGTTTTTAATAGCATCATACTCACTTACAGAGTATGGGCCCAACAGATTCTGATTAGGCATTAACAGTTTCAACCGAGAGTGAAGAAGATTTGAAGTAGCTGCTCCATGCTGACAAACAACAGCAACAGCAATGTTGGATTGCAAGTGGGATTGAGATTGAAAAATAGCACCAATATGCATGACGATAAATGCAACTTCATTTTCACTAAAGGACAAGTAATGCTTATCTTCAAATTCTTTTAAGACAGCCGAAATTGCTTCAAATAAAATACTGTAAGATAATCTGACATCATCCTTCAGCGGATTGTCGATTTGCTGATTAAACTTGGAACGATTGGTGGCTGCCAACAAGTGAAGTCTCAAACTTTGATATGCAGGATCACTAGGTTCAATTGGTAAATGCAAAGTTCTGATCAAAATGTCAATCAACTCTTCCACAAAATCAGGGGACGACTGTACCGGAAGTGAACCTCTTGTCAAACGTGAAGTTAACATAGCCCTTTCAACTCGAAGGCATCCATCACTATCCCACTGTAAGTCAAACAACTCCGAATGGAGAAAACTGCTAACCTTTGTCTGCTTGTCCGCTTGCTGGAGCATTCGTAATGAGACAAAACAAGTCATCGCCTGCAGATATTTCTTTGAATCTGATTCAAACTCAGCACCATAATTCGTCTCAACTAACGCTATCCAAGATTTGACCTTTTCGTCAATCGAAGAAAAACATTTTCCTACCTCGTCTGATGCAATTTTCAAAAATTCAATATTCTGGATTAACTTGCTAAATAAATCTCTGCGATGCAACTCCGAAATATTCAGCAATGCTCCATGGGTCGTCCGCACTAAATCCTCTGCTTTAATTAGTCCCAATTGCGATAAATCTCTTAAGTCTCTGCTAATCGTTTGCCGGCTTACCTGAAATCTTTCAGCCATTTTGAAGACCTGAATTTTCGGATACAAAAGCAGATGAACAACTAACGTGATTGCACGCGTCTGATTATCATACAGCGAATCTAAATCAAACACTTCCAACCACCTTTTATCAGTTGTATCTTCTAGAGAAACCCCAACAGAAGGAACAATTGATATTCGCAGATTTTGAGACTTTAAGGTATACGAAAGATCATTCAAATCATATCGGATTGTACGCACACTAACTTTTAGAGCTAATGCAAGTTCACGTATTGCAATCGTTTGACCAGACTGATATAAAATTCTTAAGATTTCCTTTTGTCTGAATGTGAGCATCTCAATTCCTCTACAATACCATTATAGCTAAATTTGCAAAGTTTAGTTAAACCAAGTATGAAATATGATACGGCAAATTATGGTACAAAAAAAGAACTGTTTCCAGTTCTTCAAACCTAAATTCTTTAATTTATCAGTATCGTATTTATGCTTTTTTGTTTTTGTTAACGAGTGACACGATCAGCCAACCCAGCAGATAGGTGCCCAAGATGATCGAAGTCAACACGAGCATGATCACATAGCCCAAGCCAGCCCAACCGGTCGTATCCTGCGGAGCCACAAACAACAACATGGCTAAGAAGAACAATACCAACCCCACCGGTAGAATCAGTCCGAGTTTGTAACTGAAACGAGTGAATTTTTTAAATAATGTGATAAGTGCGAAATAGGCGGCGCCGATTACTACCGGCCAGATGTATACATATAAACCTTCCATAAGTACCTCCTTTAAGGTATTTTTAATTAAACAGAACAATCCATCAGATCTTAGTTAACTCAGAAGTCTTCTCTATGCCTTTTTACTTAACAGCGATACGACCAGCCATCCCAACAAGTAAGTAGCTAAACTCACAGACACAACAATCGTCATAATGATCATTGCCAGACCGATCCAACCGGAAGTATCTTGCGATGCTACGACCCAGAAGAAAGCCAAGAAAATCCCGATAAGCGCCAGTGCAAGAAAGAATCCGAATTTATAACCGAAGCGTGTGTATTTTTTTAGTAATGAGATGATTCCGAAATAGACTGCGCCGATAAGTACCGGCCAGATGTAAACAACTAACCCTTCCATACTAACCTCCATTGAGAAGAAATTTTCTTCTGAGACAACTGTATCATATATATTAGTACAGTTCAATCAATTTTATCTCGAAAATCGCTATTTTTCACGAATTCTTCACATTATTCGCCATTTTTACCATGAGGTTGTGAAATTCGGTCATGAATGATCCAGAATATCATATAAACGATAACAGTTAATCCGCTTAACCGCCATGTGATCAGGGGATCGACCGGATTAAAAGAGAAAATCGGATACTCATTGCGCAAATTGGAAAAAGCAATCAAAAAGTACCACAACAAAACGGTTGAGCCATGCCATATTCGCAGTTTCGACTCCTTGCCCAATTCATGAACGATCAGAAAATGCCCGCCACCGACCACCAAGGGAATAATCAGATACCAAAACCATGACATAACTCATCACCCCGGACTTTCTTTCGATTCCATCACGAAATCCCTAAACTGATCCATGCCTTTTTGAGTTGCCTGCTTGAACAGCTCGCCATGAACCGTCATATCCTCTTTGAAACGAAACTCAACATCCATCAGCCAATGGGTTTTCCCATCAACTTGCTCAAATGAGTCGATGCAGCGATTCCACACATCCGCCACCTGATAGATACAGCTTAAACGCTCCGGCAAATGGTTTTCCTCAACATACATCTCCATACGCACCTTATTGTCTCCATGGAAATTCAAAATCCCGTGAAATCCCGGCTGAAAATCCTCTCCCGCAAAACGCTCGACGGAAGCGAAATTGGGTTGCCACTTCGAATACAAGGAGAAATCCGTATACAAACGTACGACGGTATCCCGATCACAATCAATCCAACTTTCACAAATATATTTCATTGTCCAGACCTCCTTTGATCAAAACAACTTTAAATACTCACCATAGCCTTCTTTCAGTAAATCTTCCTTTCGGATAAACCGCAGTGCTGCCCCATTGATGCAATAGCGCAAGCCTCCTTTGTCTTTCGGACCATCGGTAAACACATGGCCCAAATGCGAGTCTGCCACCGGACTGCGCACTTCCACCCGGATCATCCCATGACTGAAATCCTT
>Ga0075012_10003531_pt1 | contig 14866 bp, 11 predicted proteins | sample All_14_2_FD_71474 | JGI IMG/M metagenome (GOLD analysis project Ga0075012, IMG submission 71474) | Freshwater microbial communities in response to fracking from Pennsylvania, USA - Allegheny Zone_MetaG_DW_15 | ecosystem: Environmental > Aquatic > Deep subsurface > Groundwater > Drilled... | reverse complement strand
CGAAAAGATCGCTTCGACAGAGGCTTCAGCAGCACCTTCGCGGATGGCCGATTTGTCGGCGCGTTCGCCGAGTACGAGGTTGAGTGCGCCCATGAGCACAGATTTACCAGCACCTGTTTCACCGGTGATAATCGTCAGGCCTGCGTCGAAGTTGACGACAGCCTCTTCGACAATGGCGAGATTTTTAACTGAAAGATGGGTTAGCATGTCTAAACCCGTTTTTGCGCTTAGGATTCGGTTTTGTTTTCCGCGTCCTCTGTGATGCCATGGGATTTCAAATAGGTGTCGGCATCGTTGCCCATGTAACGGCGCAAGGTCTTCAGCGGTGTGCGGGCCAGATCGACCACGATCAGGCCATCGACGACCGAGCTGAAATCAGGGTCAACGTTAAAGGAGAGCAGGCGTCCGCCGAGTTTCAGGTATTGGCGCAGCAACACAGGGATATCCTTGCCATCGGGCTCGATTTCCGCGACGTAATCTGCGACGTTCTCAATGTCATTCAGCAGGTCGCGATACTCCTTCTGGCACCACTCCGCGCGGCGTGGCGGATGCGGCGGGAATTTCGGTTTCACAAGCGGTGCGAGTTCTGCGTCCATGCAGGTCTGGCGCATGGAGGCGAGGATCATGCAGCGCGACGCTTCGCGATATTCATTCGTGATGCTGACAGGTCCGAAAAGGACGCGGTAGCGCGGATTGCGCACAATGAACATGGCGATGCCGCGCCAGAGCAGAAAGAGCGATGTATAGGCTTTCTGGTATTCAATGCGGATAAAGGAACGGCCCATTTCAATCATGGGCGGCAGTTTCTCAATCAGCTTGCTGTTAAACTTGAAGAGCGTCCGCGTGTAGAGGCCTTTCACGCCGTGGGCTTCAATGATTTGATCCGTCAAGCCAAGGCGGTAGGAACCTGCGATTTCCTGACGCTCCGTATTCCACATCACGAGGTGCAGATAATAATTGTCAAAGGAGTCGAGGTCGATTTCGTTTCCAGTGCCTTCACCGACTGCGCGGAAGGTGATTTCACGCAGGCGTCCGATCTCCTTGAGGCAGCCGGGGATCTGCTCCGGTGTCGCGATAAAGACAATAAAGTCACCCGCGCGCACCAAGATGTTCTCTTCGGGAAGCGCAGCGATTTCCTTCGCCATTTGATCCGGTGCAATCGGCGCGATGATCGGATCTGGCGGCATCATGGGCGGATGGAACGAGATGAAGCGGCGTGTGCGGTGGGTTTCGCGCTCCGCTTGCAGATAGGTACGGAACCGCAAATACGTGATCAGATGCACATCGTCGGTCGAGAAGGGTTCCCACTGTTTGGGAGGAATCGGCAGTCCGATGCGGACAGCAAGCGTGCGTCCTTTCTTGTTCACCAGCTGGCGCGGAAGCATGATGGTGCGCAAGATCGGGTGGATCAGGCCGATAAAGCAGAAGAACAGCGAGTTGCGGCCCGGAAAATACATCGGCACAACCGTCGCATTCGATTTGCGGACAAAGGCTGCGATGGTGGCGCTCCAAGCCGGGTCGCAGATGCGCATGCCTTTGCGGCGGAAGCTGGAGACTTCGCCTGCGGGAAAGACGATCAGCAGATGATTGTCCTTGAGCCAGGAAATGGCCTCTTTAATCGGGCGCATGTTGACGCGCGTTGCATTCTTGGAGCCAAACGGGTCAACAAAGATGAAGAGCTCCCGCATTTCGGGAATTGTGCCAAGCAGATAATTCGCCATGGCCTTGACGTCGGGGCGGACGCGCTTGACCAGCGCCAGCAGGATAATGCCTTCAAGGCCGCCGAAGGGATGGTTTGCGACAACGACAACAGGCCCCTCCTTGGGAATGCGCGCGAGCAGCTCCTCTTCGTTGTACGAGACCTTGACACCTATGCCGAGCAGCGAACGGTCGCAAAAGGGAATCGTTTCTGGCATACGGTAAACATTTGCATAGATCTCATTCATCCGGCGGAAGCCAATGATGCTTTCCAGCGGACGTTTCACGATATATGCAAGCATGCGCAAGAAACGCGTAGGGATCTTCTTGATCGGCAGTTCAAAAAGTCGCGGGATCGCAGTCTTTTTCTGATCTTCGTTCATGCGTTAATGGTGCGCCTGGCGGGGATCGAACCCACAACCTTCGGCTTCGGAGGCCAACACTCTATCCAATTGAGCTACAGGCGCATAAGTGGGTTACATAATAGTATACAACGGTTCAAAAAGCAAGCCTGCGTCGCGGTCAATGCAGGGCATATTACGCCGTTGCAGTGGGCTTCCTGCGCACAGGCGGCGTTGACGGGATGTCGGATTGCGGTTGAAACGGGGCCTGGAAGGCTTCATCAAAATCAAAAACCGCGTTGAAATCGGCTTTTGAGTCGGAATCGGTTTTCCCGAGTCGGCCAATATCGATCAGGTTATAGACGATTTCACCGAAATCGTTGGTCGAGTGGATGCCCCATTCAGCAAAAACAGTATATGCCATGGGACCGAATTCCTCCATCGCGACATCGCGGATGCCCTCTGAAAGTTCTTGTCCGGTGACATGCTTGTCGTGGTTGGGGTTTTGCTTGAGGTGTTTTTTTGTCGTTGTGTTCAGCGCTTCAACCACAAAAAAATAGGCATCTGCGGCATAGCGGGTGTCGCGTACGCACAGTTTTTCGATATCAGCGGGAAAAGTATCGGACGGTGTCATATTCGGTTATTCGGAATAGGTCAGAAGACGTTGATAGGCGGCCATCTCGTCCATGTTCGGATAGCTGCTCGGAATCCAGCAGATGGGGGTGCTGTTGTGGCGGGGGACAAGATGGAAATGAACGTGGGGTACCGTTTGCGTGGCGCAGGCTCCGTTGTTCTGCAAAACGTTGAAGCCATCGCAGGGAAGCGTCTTGATCAGATGGCGTCCGAGTTTTTGCACAACCTCAATCGTGCGGTGCAGGTCTTCGGGCGGAAGATCTGGCAGAGTTGGTGCGTGGTATTTGGGAAGCACCAGCAAGTGTCCTTTCTCAAACGGGGCGATGTCTAAAAAAGCGATGGTGTGGGCATCCTCATAGACCTTGGATGCAGGGATGACCCCAGCGATGATTTTACAGAAGATGCAGGATTCGTCTCGCATGAAAAGAACTCCTTTGCGGTTACTCGTGCCAGCGGTAAGGCGCAATCGAAATGGCCTGCCCCGTGGTTCGATCGATGTTGATGATTGCGCCTTCGAGGACATTGGGCCCCGTGGCGACATCAAATTTGGCCGGGACACCTGTGAGAAATTTTTTGAGAACCGGCTCAATGGTTCGGCCAATAACGGAATGGGACGGCCCCGTCATGCCGAGGTCGGTCATATACGCTGTTCCTTTGGGGAGAATCGTGGCGTCACTGGTTTGAACGTGCGTGTGCGTACCGACAACCGCGGTGACGCGACCATCCAGGTAGTGTCCCATGGCGATTTTTTCCGACGTGGCCTCTGCGTGAAAATCCACGAGGATCGGCGCATTGGCGGGCAACGTTTTTAAGACAGCATCCATGGTTCGGAACGGGCAATCCATGGGGTTCATGAAGACGCGTCCGAGAATGTTGACGACCGAAAGGGGACCTAGCGCGGTCTGGATGGTGGTGGCACCAAAACCAGGGACACCCGGCGGAAAATTCGCCGGGCGGACGATCCGCTTATCCGATCCGATGTTGCCTTCAAACTCCTTTTGCCCCCAGACATGATCGCCCAGCGTGATGGCATCTGCTCCTGCCTTAAAGAGTTCATCCGCCAATGCGAGGGTCAGGCCATTCCCGGCGGCGGCGTTCTCGGCGTTTGCGACAATCACGTGCACGGCCTTTTCGTCGCGCAGCCGTTTCGCCACGCTCGCAAAAATGCGGCGTCCGCCATTGCCCACAATATCACCGACCACTAAAACCTTCATGCCTGCTCCATCTGTTATTTCGCGTATTCAACGCACCGTGTTTCGCGAACAACAACGACGCGGATCTGTCCGGGGAATTGCATGTTTGCCGAGATCTGCTGGCAGATTTCGCGCGCCATGACCATCGCATCATTGTCTGAAACCACGCTGGGTTCCACAATCACGCGCATTTCGCGTCCTGCCTGAACGGCAAAGGTCTTCTTGACACCCGGGAAACTGTTGGCAATCGATTCGAGTTTTTCGAGACGCTGCACGTAGAGACCGAGGGTTTCGTTGCGTGCGCCTGGACGTGAACTCGAAATGGCGTCCGCTGCCGAACAGAGGGTGCCATAGACGCTCTCTGCCGCAACATCGCCATGATGGGCGGCAACGCTGTTAACGACAATGGCGCTCTCGCCGTGCTGCTTCAGGAACTCCGCGCCGATTTGGGCATGTGCGCCTTCAACTGCGTGATCCAGCGCTTTGCCGATATCGTGGAAGAAACCGATGCGTCGACCGATTGCCGGATCAAGGTCGAGTTCCGCGGACATGATGCCCATCAAATGCGCCACTTCGATGGAGTGCTGCAAGACGTTCTGCGAATAACTGGTGCGGAATTTGAGTCGTCCGATAACGCGCAGGATCTCTGCTGGGACGCCTTGGACTTTGGCGTCAAAGGCTGCGGTTTCACCTGCCGTGTAGATCACATTCTCCATGTTGTCAGAGACGCTCTTGGCAATCTCCTCAATGCGCGCTGGGTGGATGCGTCCATCCTGCACAAGCTGTTCCAGCGTCTGGCGCGCGATTTCGCGGCGGATCGGATCAAAGCCAGAAATCACAACGGCTTCGGGCGTATCATCCACCAACATGGTCATGCCGGTCACGGCTTCGAGCGTCCGGATGTTGCGACCTTCGCGACCGATAATACGTCCCTTGACATCGTCGCTGGGCAAATTCACGGTGCAGGTCATGCTTTCACTTGCATGGGAAATGGAGAAGCGCTGGATCGCGGTTGCTACAATGCGTGCCGCTTCTTTTTCAGCGGTCTCCCTGGCCTCTTCCTGGCAGCGCCGGATCAGATTTCCGGCTTCGCTTTGGAACTCCTGCTCCGCGCGCTGGTACACGTCGCGTTTCGCCTCTTCGTGCGTCATGCCGGCCAGTTTGCGCAAGCGCTGTTCAGCCTCTTGCTGTCGGGCATCGGTTTCGATGCGTTGGGCTTGAAGGTGTTCCGCCTTGCGAAGGATATCCTCCTGTTTTTGGGCCACTGTTTGCTCTTTTTTGTCAAGGATCTCCGCTTTTTTGTCCATGTTCTCTTCGCGGATGGTTAAGCGCTCCTCAATGTCCTGCAACTCTTTGCGACGCGCCTTGGTGCTTTTTTCAAACTCTTCCTTGGCTTTGACCACTTCGGCACGAGCGAGAATGTCCGCCTCTTTGAGTTTGTTGCGGACCTCAATATCGGCTTCCTCCAATTTCATGGAGGCCCTCTTTTCCAAGGCTTCAGCCTGCCAACGGCCCACAAGGCCGCGGAAGGCATAACCACCCAACACGCCCGCAAGACCAAAAAGAAGCGCGACGGTGGCATCACTGACATCATACCACGTAAAGTTTGTCATGGTGCTCCTTCGTTCTTTGGGTTAGCGCTGCGGCGTATCTTCGGTGGTGAAGGGCGAAGCCGGAAGGCCTGCCTTGTTGTATAAATTGACCTTGGGGTTGCTCTGGTATCCGTAGCGGACAGCGACAGGATACTTGCCTTCGGGATGGGAGACCAGAACCTTATCGCCGGAGATCACGGCATTGGCCCATGTCCATTTCCCCTCTGTATCTTGAACGGCAAATCCGCTCACCTGTTGCGTGAGCACTTCCTCAACGCGGTTGGTCCCTTCTTTCTTCCCGACCATCAGATCGTATCCGCGATTCCGCGCACTGAAGAGTGATTGGAAGGTCAAGCCGCTGCGCGGACCCTTCTGGAAGGAGATCACGGCGGTATTGTTCTCGGTCTTCATGCTCTTGAAGAGCGGTCCGGAGACGATCAGATCATGCTGGCCATAGATGTCACGCAACGCCCAGCGCGCCAGACGGTCGCCGACATCGATCTTGTTTTTCGGATGGATGTCCTTGGCTTCTCCGATGTCGATGGTCACGGCCATACCGGCTTTCGGAATCGTATACAGCGCATTGAGTTGAAGCTGACGGACGCGGCCCCAGCCCGTGTTGTTCGGATCGTCTGAGGCATCTTGGAAATTGGCCAGCTGGACAAAATAGAAAGGGAACGTATAGCCCCATTTCTTCCGCCACCCGGCAACCATCGCCTCCATGTGCTTGTCGTAAATCGGGTCGCCGCTATTCGATTCGCCCTGATACCAGATCGCGCCTTTGATCGGCATGGGGGTCATGCCGTCAACCATGGCGTTGTAGAGCGCCGTGGGACTTTGACGGTCCCAGGGGAGCGTGGGCTTGCGTACCTTTTTGCGTTCATCGGCGGACATGGCTTTGAATTTTTCCAGCCACTTCTGCTCGGCCGCACCGTTCTGCTTGAAGAGATCATACCGCTTGGCAATCGTTGCGCAATCGTTCGAATAGACCGGCGCGGCATTAAACGCTTCGGCGGGCGTCCACGGTTCAATGCGCGTGCCGCCCCAGTTGCAGTCGATGATCCCCATGGGAATCTTGGTTTCGAAAAAAAGTGCGCGCGTGAAGTAAAAGCCTACGGCGGTCCAGCGCACCACGCATTCCGGCGTTGCAGGTTGCCACGCCTCGGCTTTCATTTGATCAAACGGAATGGGATCGACTGCGGTAACGTGCGCGAATTTAATGCGGCGGATGAGCGGATAGTATGCTGCGCGAATGTCGTTCGACGAGACGATGCTCGAGCCGCCCATATTCCATTCCATGTTCGACTGTCCTGAACAGAGCCAGACGTCGCCTACGACCACGTTGGTGATGCTGAGCGTTTCCGCACCGCAGGTAAAGGTCGCGGTTGTGCCGAGCGTGCTGAACGTCTGTGCCGGGAGAATGAGTTTGAATTTGCCCCCTGCATCGGATTGGACATCGGCGCTCTTGCCCATGAAGGTGCCGCCCACCGTGCTGTTCGGTGCGGCAATGCCGAGAAACACAATCGGCTTATCGCGTTGAAGAACCATGTTGTCCGTATAGAACGGCGCAAGTTTAAGTGTGGTCGCGTGGAGCCATGCCGCAAAAAAGGCGAAACACATGGCGGAGATCGTTGTTTTAGTCATGTCAAAATCCCTTTCAAGTAATTGTTTAGTGTAGCGGGATTGAAGGGATAAATCAATCTTCGTTTATGAATTGCTTATTCGTGTTGTAAAACAGGCTTTCGCGCGCGCGATACCGTATGCCGAGTGTATACGTCACAGGAAAATCAGCGTCGCGGCGCCTGCTGCAAGGCAATAGGGGCCGAACACCCAGAAATGGCCGCTGCGGAGCAGACGAACGAGGACGACGAGGGCAAAATATCCGGTAACACTGGCAATCGCGGCGCCCATCAGGAGGACAGGAAGCGAAATTGCGCCATTCAGCTGCGCTTCAGGCGCTCCAGAAAAATGCTTTAAGACTTCAAGCAGCGTTGCGCCGGCGATCAGCGGAATACTCGCAATAAAGGAGAACTCCGCAGCCTGCATGCCGGAAACGCCGGTAACCCGCGCGGCCATGATCGTCATGCCGGAACGACTGACCCCCGGAAGGATCGCGATGGCTTGGGCAAGGCCAATGACCATCGCCCGCCACGGGGTGACCAGTGCCTTTCCGATCGGCACAAAGCGCAACATCGTCAACAGGGTCCCTGTGAACAGGAGGGAACATCCAACACCATGAATGTTTTCAAATGTATCTTCAACAAAGTGCCTACAGGTCAGATAGAAAAGAACAGCGGGGACAGAGGATAAAATCGTGTTGAGTGCCAGCATCCAGCTCTCTTTCGTGCCTTTTGTCAACCCCAGGATCGTCTTGATGATGATCTCCCGATAGAAAACCAGAACGGAAATCAATGTCCCGGTATGCAGGGCGACCTCGATCAGGATGCCTTTTTCTTGAAGACCAATTAAGTTTTGCGCAATGACAAGGTGTCCTGAACTGCTGATCGGAAGAAACTCGGCAATGCCCTGGAGCACAGCAAGGAGAATGACGTCAAATGTGGTGTTCATGCGTAAATTCCATAAACAAAAAAAACCGTCCTGTTCGGACGGTTTTGCAAATTAAAGTGGCGGGGACGACGGGATTCGAACCCGCGACCACCGGATCGACAGTCCGGTGCGCTAACCAATTGCGCTACGTCCCCAATATTGCTTCGCATCTTATTGCGTTGCAATGTGTTGCTTGAATGGCCGATACTATAGCAAAGCAGGTTGCCGACGCGCAAGTGGAAAATGCGGGAAAGCGAAAAATATTTTTGACCCGCTGATTCAAATGGCGTTATACTATACCTTTTAACGATGCTCTAACTTGAGGTTTTTATGACGCAGCACGCGATTCTTTTCTACGGTATTCTTTTTGGTTTTTTCTCCGCATGGTTCGGGGCCTGCGTCGGTAGTTTTCTCAATGTCTGTATCTATCGTATGCCCCTGGAGGTGTCGGTCGTAAAACCGCGTTCCCATTGTCCGAACTGCAAGAACCTGATTGTCTGGTATATGAACATCCCGATTTTCAGCTGGCTCTTTTTGCGCGGACGTTGCGCCTATTGCAAGCAGCCGATTTCCTATCGGTATGCGTTGGTTGAACTGTTGACCGGGACGCTCTTTTTGCTCGTCTACCTCAAACTCGTCGCGCCTGCTCTGCTGGGGACTGCTGCGCTGGCGCATCCGTTGCTCGTGCCGATTTTCTGGCTTGTGCTGGCAGGCTTGATTGTCGGGACGTTCATCGACTTTGATCATTACATCCTGCCCGACTCCGTGACGATTGGCGGTATGGTGCTCGGACCTATTCTGAGTGCGTTGGTGCCCGCGCTGCACGATACTACGTCCTGGTGGGACGCGCTGCTGCGCTCAGGGATTGGACTGGCTGTGGGCTTCGGGTCGCTCTATGCGGTGGGGGAACTCGGCGAGCGGATGTTCAAAAAGGAAGCCATGGGGTTTGGCGATGTGAAGTTGATGGGCGCCGTTGGCGCCTTCTTTGGCTGGCCAGCGGTTTTATTCTGCATTTTTCTTTCATCGTTGCTGGGAAGCGTCGTCGGACTGTCGCTGATTGCCTTTGGCGGTGCGCAGTTGCAGAGTCGCATTCCCTTTGGCCCGTATATTGCGGCCAGCGCAGTGGTCTGGATGTTTTATGGAGCTCAGGTGTTTCATTGGTATTTCAACCTGATGCGGTAATAAAAAAGGGGAGGGGGCATGAATCTGCAAAAAGGGTTAGGCATCCTGATGTGCGTGTGGACCGCGATTCCCGGCCAGGGCGTGCAGGAGATTGGGCGCGAATTCATTAACGATCCCATGCCGACGCCGCAGTGTCATGCGTCGACGCTGGTAGAGACACCGGAGGGACTGGTCGCGGCGTGGTTTGGCGGTTCGCGCGAGGGACATGCGGATGTGGGGATCTGGCTTTCGCGGCAGGAACAAACGCGTTGGCTGCCTGCGGTTGAAGTGGCCAATGGCGTGCGGAGTCCCACGCTGCGCTATCCCTGTTGGAATCCCGTGCTTGCCCGTCTAAAAAACGGTGAGATGTTGCTCTTTTACAAAGTCGGTCCCGACTGCTCCTGGTGGTGGGGCGAAGTGATGCGTTCCGTTGACCATGGCAAGCAGTGGTCCAAGCCGGAGCGGTTGCCGAATGGGTTCTGGGGGCCGATAAAAAACAAGCCGATCGAATTGGCCGATGGTCGTCTGCTCTGTGGCTCCAGCGACGAGGTCGGTACTTGGCGTATGCATGTGGAGTGGACCTGCGATGGTGCGCGTAGCTGGGCCCGGACAGGGCCGCTGAGCGGGCGCACCATTCATGCGATCCAGCCGAGTTTTCTGCTCCATCCCGGGGGTGTGCTTCAGGCTCTCGGGCGAACGCAGGAAAAGCGTCTCTTTTCGATCTTCTCGCGCGATCAAGGCCATACCTGGGGCGAGATGCAGCTGTTGGATGTCCCGAACCCCAATTCAGGCATCGATGCGGTTACGCTGCGCGATGGTCGCCACCTGCTGGTCTATAATCCGGTGGAGAAGGGACGCTCACCGCTCTCGGTAGCGCTTTCTAATGACGGTCTCGCGTGGACAAAAGCCACGGACTTGGAGACGGAGGAGCGGGGCGAGTTTTCTTATCCCGCAGTGATTCAAACTGCGGATGGACGCGTACACATCACCTATACGTGGAAACGGCAAAAGGTGTGTCACGTGGTATTGACCGTCGAATAATCGTGTCAGAAATGCGTAACCATAAACGGACAGAACGAGGGGAATAGAAATGAAAATGAAGCATGTGGGGGCTATTGCGTGCGGACTCTGCTTGGCAGGTGTTGCCTGCGGAACAGAGACAACGGTGATGCCATGGAATCTTGAGGCGCTGCGTCAGACACCGACGATGTATGATGCCCCAAGCTATTATACCAATCAGGTCAAAGCCTGCTTTTACGAGAGTGTCCCTTACACCGGCGTGACCACGCGCGTTTTTGCCTACTATGGTTTTCCCTCCAATGCGACGGGCCGCGTACCCGCCATGGTCCTGATTCATGGCGGTGGCGGTTCCGCTTTTTATAAATGGGTTGAACTCTGGAATCAGCGCGGATATGCGGCGATTGCCATGGATACCTGCGGCGCGATCAGCAATCAGGGTTATCACAACCACCCGCGCAGTCCCTGGGGCGGGCCGGAAGGGTGGGGGGGCTATGCGCAGCTCGATCGCCCGTTGACCGATCAGTGGACCTATCATGCTGTTGCCGCTGTGATTAAGGGACATTCGTTGCTGCGCAGTTTTCCACAGGTCGATCCGGAAAAGATCGGCGTTACGGGAATTTCCTGGGGCGGTTATCTAACCTGTATCGTGGCGCCGTTGGATGACCGCTTTAAATTTGCTGTTCCTGTCTATGGGTGCGGATATATCTACGAATGTCCGCTCTATGGCGTGCGCAAACCGGAGGAACAGAAGATCTGGAACACCCACTGGGATCCGTCGCTCTATCTGCCGTTAGCAAAGATGCCGTTTCTGTGGGTGACCGGAAGCAATGACTTCGCCTTCCCCTTCAGCGCACTGCAAAAAAGTTACCATCTCTTGAACGTCCCATCAACGCTTTGCATCCGGCTGCGTATGCCGCATGGGCACAACGGTCCTGGAGAAAATCCCGCCGAGATTCTCGCCTTTGCAGAACAGGTGCTGCATCATGGCCCCGCATTGCCTGTTGTTTCGGTTCCGACGCTGAAAGACCAGGTGGCCAGTGCGCGGGTGACCACGGCTTATCCCTTTATCGCCCAGTTGAACTATACGACCAACAGTGGCGCATGGAAGGCGCGCGCGTGGGCGTCAATGCCCGCAGATGTGCAGGGCGCGGAGATCCATGCGACGCTGCCAGCACATACGACAACGTTCTATTTCAACGTCGAGATGACGAATCGGATGGTCGTGAGCAGTGAGCATGTTGAGTTGCCCTGAGCGATCGAGATGAGGAATTGAACGGGACCTGCGGCAAAGTGACGTTTCGCTCACAGACGTCTCTCATGCCGGAAAGGGCACGTGCTTTTGCCGCGGATCGCGCAATCTGATGGATCGCCCGTTACATTCTGGAACCAAAAATAATTTCACAAAAAAAATTGTAATCAATAGGTCTTCTGCGTATGATACAGCACGAATTTAAAAAGCAGATTCTAACCTATGGATGTAAAAGGGCATACAAATACGGGTCGATTTTCAGTAATGAGAGGCTTTCAGCGTGCATTTTTTGTAACGCTGAATACGCATCGTAATCATGCATTGTTTGGTGCGGTTGTGGATGGTCGGATGACGCTGAACGCGCATGGAAGAATTGCACACCAACAGTGGATTGAAAGCGCGGGGGCGCATGAATCGGTTCAGCTGGGCGATTTTATCGTTATGCCGAATCATGTGCATGGCATTATCCGGCTGAAAGAGAATGCACCGCTGCCGAAGGAAGATATCTATCCCGTGACGCGCGTGCGCTCTGAGGATCAGGAAGCTGCACGGTTTGTTGGAAAGGTCATCGCGGATTACAAGAAAAAGGTGAACCGGAATATCAATGTGCTGAACGGCACGCGCGGCAAGCCCGTGTGGCATCGTGATTATTGGGATGTCGCCATACGTGATCAGCGGACCTTAACTTGTATTTGCCATTATATCCGCTTCAATCCGCAGAATTACGATGTGGTGATGCAGGCCAAGGATCTGCGCTGCCTCGGCAATACCGATCTGTTGGCGCAACCCAAGGTTGGCTTTTTTGCATCAAAAGGTGAGGATCGGCCGCATGGATTGCTTTATTTGCGCCCCGAAGAGGTGCTCCTCTCGGCCTTTGCCTCTCCAATGGAGCGTCAGGTCTTTGCTGCGGCTCTGAAAAACAAGCGCCCCATGGTCTGGGTTAAACCGCTTTCCGCTGAACGGGGAACAAACTCGAGCGCGATTCAGCATGCGATTGCAGAAGGTCGTTTGCTGGTAATTTCGCCTTTTCATGCCGTGGCGGAGCGGTCCTACATGCGGCGTGCTGCGTGGTGTAACCAATATGTTTTGTCACAATGCAATCGCTTGGTTGTGGGCAATCTCAAGCCGGATGGATTGCTGGCGTGTGTCTTGTCAGAGGCGCATCCGGATTTGCAGATCAATTGCATGGACGAAGGTGAATAGTGTGGCATAGGGGTATGCGGCGCACGCAACAGGGGCGTGGTGTATCAAAAGAGGAGGGGGTATGCGGAGTTGGGTGTGGGGATTGGCTGTGCTGTGTGCAGGTGCGGTACAGGCCGCTGATTTCGTGTTGACGGAAGAGTCGATCACGATCCGTGAAAAAGGCCTTGATCCGCTTGCGGCTTTTTATCCGCAGCTGAACGTTGCTGGACGCATGGTCAAGCCGACGCAGGTACGTGTGAATGGACAGACCGCGCAGTTGACCTATGCGCAGGAAGGTCGTGCACAGCTGACGGTGCACGCGCAGTGCATCACCTTGACGTTTGAACAAATTCCCGCTGGATTAAAAGAAACGGTCTTTGAACTCTTGATCCCCCTGTCATATGCAGAGGGGTGTCGCTGGACAATTAAGGATAAATCCGGAACGTTCCCCGCTGTGAAAAAGAGCGTCAAACTCTATCAGGGCAATGCAGGCGATTTCAGCGTGCGATCCACCGGAGGGGCGCAATTCGCGGTCCTGATGCCTGAGACCTACTCGTGGCAGGAACTGCAAGATAATCGCGAGTGGAACTGGGATACGTTTGAACTTAAGGTGACGACGCCATATAACCCCGACAAGCGGATGATTACACTCCCCTTTGGTTCTGCGGTAGAGGGGTTGGAGCAGAAGCGTCAGCGCGCGGAGTCCGCTTTGACGGCTCCAGCGGAAAAGAAGCCCGCACAAAAAGTCGCGGTCTGCTCAGCTTCGCTGACCGACAAAGGCGTAACGCTTGCCTGTGGCTCCATGGGCACCTTTGATCTGGCCTACCCTGTCTTTTTTGCCGGATCTGAAAAACTGGCTCCTGTGGAGACCGCGATCCAGGGTTCAAAGGCCGTTCTGATCTATAAGAACGAGGGGCGTGTCGAACTCGATTTGACGGCGCAGCGCTGCGCGTGGCAGCTCGTGCGCCTGCCACAGGGCGCGCAGCATGTTGGCACCGAGATGTTTATTCCGTTCACCTTCTGCGGCACGGGTGCATGGCGCGTGGACAGCAAAGATGGCGTCTTTCCAAAAGAGAAGAAGCCGGGCGGAAAACTCTTTCAGGGACATGGCCAGGAGGTGACGCTGATCGATGTCAATCAGGAGAAGCTGAAACTAAAATTTCCGCAGTACACTTTTCTTGAGATCCAGGACAATCGCGAATGGAATTGGAGTATCTTCCTGCTTTCAATCAAGATTCCCTGCACGCCCGATCTAACCTGCGTGGAGATTCCCTTTGGAGTGGATGTGTCGGGGTTCCAGCAGGTGGTTCTGGTCGACCGATTCGGACAGGTCAGCCGCACCTTTCCGGACAAGATTGCGTCCGAAGAGGAGCTGAAGCAGGATGCGCTGTCGGAGGCGGACTATTACCAGAAACTCCCGGCGATGCCCTATGCGCGCAACAGCTACGGTGGCGTATCGGACAGCGGCAAGAAGTTCGGGTTGCGTGCAACTGGATTCTTTCATGTGCAGAAGCTGAAATCCGGTCGCTGGGTGTTGGTGGATCCGCTGGGCGATGCCTTTTTTCATCTGGGCATCTGTAGTTTCGGTCCTGCCGAGGATTACACCAGCATTGAAGGGCGCAAGGATTCCTTTGCCTGGTTGCCGCCGCATGAGGATGCGATGGCCGCCGCTTGGCACGAGGATAAATGGTGGAACAGCCGCGCGGTCTCGTTCTACAAAGCGAATCTGGTGCGGAAATATGGATCGTATGATGCGCGCACCCACCTGGCCCGCCTGGTGGAGCGCGTCAAACGCGTCGGGTTCAACTCCGTGGGCGCCTTTACTGGCAATCCGGAAACCTTTGCCGAATTGAAGTTCCCCATGGTCTCAACGCTTCCGCTCAGCGAGTGGCAACTCGCTAAATCCATACCCGGCGTGCGCGGTGTCTTTGATCCGTTTGAAAAGAAAAATGCGGAGAAGATGGCTCAGCTCTTTCGGGAAAAGGTCGCCCCCTTGGCCCATGAACCACTGCTGATCGGTTACTTTCTGGCCAACGAGCAGGGCTTTGAGGATATTCCGCGCGCGATTCCACAGTTGATTGGCGGGGAGGCCTGCAAAAAAGTCCTCGTCGATCTGCTGCGCGCGAAGTACCCGACGCTGACAGCCTTCAAAGCGGCTTGGGGGGTGGATGCAGCGTCGTTTGATGACCTTGAAAAACGCGGCCTTCCTGTGACCACGCAGGCGGCGTTTGCCGATATGCAGATCTACAC
>Ga0075012_10003528_pt1 | contig 14879 bp, 18 predicted proteins | sample All_14_2_FD_71474 | JGI IMG/M metagenome (GOLD analysis project Ga0075012, IMG submission 71474) | Freshwater microbial communities in response to fracking from Pennsylvania, USA - Allegheny Zone_MetaG_DW_15 | ecosystem: Environmental > Aquatic > Deep subsurface > Groundwater > Drilled... | reverse complement strand
ACGTCAGCCGCCGACTGCTCGAGATCGCGGGCCGCGTCGCGAAGGTCGGCGGATGGGCGACCGACATGATCACGGGGGAACGCCAATGGTCGCGGGAGATGTTCGACGTCCTCGGGCTCGACCCGCAACGGATCACGACGCCGGAGGACCTGCTCGCGCACGTCGCCCCGAGCCATCGTGCGCGTGTCGACCGAGCCTTCCAGCGCTGCGCGACGAAGGGCACGGCGTTCGATCTCGTGGCGCCGTTCCGCTCGGACAGCGGCCACGAGCGTCATATCCGCCTCATCGGCGAGGCGGTGCGCGAGCGGGGTCGGATCATCCGCGTGCAGGGCGCGGTGAGCGACGTCACCGAGGCGTTCGCCCAGCATCGCGACCGCGTGCGGATGGACGTGCTCTTGACGGCCGCGCTCGACGGCATCCACGACGACCTCGTGTTCGTCGACAGCGACTGGCGGATCCGCTACGTCAACCGAGCCGCCGCGGAGAAGTTCGGCATCCCGGCGCCCGACCTCGTCGGGAGCGACCTGTGGACGGTCACGCGCTTCGGTGACGACATCGCGGCGGTCCTGCGGGCGGCGATGGTCGAACAGACCGCGCACTCGGTGCGAGCGCTCGATGGCCGGACCCGCCGCTGGATCGAGACCGTCGCCTTCCCCGCGGACGACTTGCTCGGGATCTCGATGAGCGACGTCTCGGATCGGGAGTCGGCTCGGCGGGCCGCCCTCGGCGACTCGCGGCGACAGTACACGCAGGCGAAGGTCTTCGACTCCACGAGCGACGCGATCATCGTGCGCGGCCTCGGCGACCGGATCGAGTACTGGAACGCCAGCGCTGGCCGGCTGCTCGGCCTCGGCCCGGAGGACGACGTGAGCGGACACGAGCTGCGGACGCTACTCGGCGCCGACCCGCGGGCCTACGCCACCGCGGAGGCCGCGGTCGCGACCGACGACAACTGGACCGGGGAACTCGTCGTGCGCCGCGACGGCGTGGAACGTCTCATCATGTGCCGCTGGATCCTCATCCGCGACCCCGAGGGGGACCCCGAGGTCGTGTTCTGCGTGCTCACCGACGTCACGGAGGCGCGGCGCGAAGACGAACTCCTGCTCCGCACCCAGCGGATGGAGAGCATCGGCACGCTCGCCGGCGGGATCGCCCACGACCTCAACAACGTGCTGACGCCGCTCATGCTCTCGACACAGCTGCTCGCCGGCGGCGAGGACGACCCCGGCCGGCTGCGCATCCTCGCGGGGATGCAGCAGGCGATCGAACGCGGGTCGAGCATGATCCGTCAGGTGCTGACCTTCGCGCGCGGCGTCGAGGGGGAACGCACCCTCGTCGACGTGGCCGAACTCGTCGAGCGGTTCCGCGAGTTCTGTCGCGACACCCTGCCGAAGAATCTCACCGTCGACGTCGACGTGCAGCCGGGATTGCGCGTCGTCGGCGACCCGACCCAGCTGCTTCAGGTGCTCATGAACCTCGCGACGAATGCCCGCGACGTCATGCCCGCGGGCGGGACGCTCTCCCTTCGCGCGTCGGCGCGAGACGACCGGGTCGTCATCGACGTCGCCGACACCGGGCCCGGCATGGAGACCGGGGTCGTCGACAAGGCGTTCGAACCGTTCTTCACCACCAAGGGGCTCGGCCGCGGAACGGGGCTCGGGCTCTCCGTCTCCCAGGCGATCGCGCGCGCGCACGACGGGACTCTCGACATCACGACTACCGGTCCGCGCGGCACGACCTTCACCCTCGAGCTGCCGCAGGCGGCGGCGGACGAGGTGGCCCCGGCAGCCGTCCCGGCCGCGATCGGCGCGATCGATCTCCACGGCGCCCGCGTGCTCATCGTCGACGATGAGGACGCGATCGTCGACGCCTCGTCGGAGGTCATCCGCACCGCCGGAGGCGAAGCGGTCGGGGCTCGCGATGTCGAGGAGGCGAAGCGCATCATCGTGCGGGACGAGGTCGATCTCGTACTCACCGACCTCGTCATGCCCGGCACGACCGGCCGGGCGTTCCTCGACTGGTTGGCGACGAGCAACCCGACTCTCGGCGTCGTGACGATGTCGGGGGTGCCCGAACAGGGGGACGCGGCCGAACGGCGGTCGAACGTGCGCGCGGTGCTCGACAAGCCTTTCAGCGCGGGCGAACTGCTGCACGCCGTCGCGTCAGCCTTGCCGGAGGGACGTGGATGAGTCCGAGTCCCACCCGCATCGTCCTCGCCGAAGACGACGACTTCACCCGCTCCCTCGTCGCCGACGGGCTCCGCGCGGAAGGCTTCGACGTGCGCGAAGCGCGACTGCCCGACGACGCCTGGGAGCTCGTCGGCGACGATACCCACGCCCTCGTCACCGACCTCGACTTCGGCCACGGCATCTCGTCGGGCCCGCTCCTGCGCCGGATGGAGGAGGAACGTCCGTGGGTCGCGCTCGTCGTGCTGACGTCGCACCTCTCCCCCGAACTCGCCGTGAGCGAGGCCGATCGACTGCCCGCCGACCTCGTCTACATCGTCAAGTCGCGCCTGCGCCGGGCGGGTGACGTCGCCGACGCCGTGCGGGATGCCCTGAGCGGTCGGCGGACGGGGCCGCGCATCGAGGCCGGCGACCGAACGGTCGTCGTGACCGCAGCCCAAGCCGAGATGCTGCGGATGCTCGCGAGCGGCCTCACGACGAAGGCGATCGCCGACCGGCGCGGCACGACCGTGCGGGCCGCCGAGACGATGGTCGCCCGACTGTACGCGGCGCTCGGGGTCGACGGCGACGAGAACACCTCACCGCGCGTGGAGGCGACTCGGCTGTGGCTGCAGGGCCGCATCCGCGTGCGATGAGCCGCGACTACGAGGCGAGCACGTACTGCGCGTAGGACTTGCGGATCTTGTTGACCTTCGGCAGCGCGACCGCGAGGCAGTAGCCCTGGTTGGGATTCTTCGCGAAGAAGTCCTGGTGGTACTCCTCGGCGTCGTACCAGTCGCCGAGCGGCTCGATCGTCGTGACGATCCCGCCCTCGCCGACCGGGGCATCCCAGTACTCGGCGGCGCGGTCGCGCGCGGCCTCGAACTCGGCCTTCTCGGCCTCGTCGGCGAAGAACATCGCGGAACGGTACTGCGTGCCGATGTCGTTGCCCTGCCGGTTGAGCTGGCGCGGGTCGTGGAGCGTGAAGAAGACGTCGAGGATGACGGATGCCGGGATGACGGTCTCGTCGAAGACGACCTTGACGGCCTCGGCGTGACCGGTGCGTCCGGTGCACACCGCCTCGTACGACGGATTCGCGGTCTCGCCGCCGGTGTAGCCCGAGACGACGTCGGAGACGCCCTTGAGGGTGCGGTAGACGGCGTCGAGACACCAGAAGCAGCCGCCGGCGATGACGAAGGTGCGCATGAGTGGAACCCTACTTTCAAGCAGTGGGAGTGACGTTCGATACAACGCACGGCGACTGCGGAAAGTTCCTAGGCTGGGCGGGTGCCCACGCCCTACGCCGCCGCCCCCGACCGCTACGACCGCATGACCTACGCCCGCACCGGGAAGAGCGGGCTCCTGCTGCCGCGCATCTCGCTCGGGTTGTGGAACAACTTCGGCGACGACCGTCCGCTGCAGACGCAGCGCGACATCCTGCGCCGGGCCTTCGACCTCGGGGTGACGCACTTCGACCTCGCCGACAACTACGGCCCCCCGAGCGGGGCCGCCGAACGCAACTTCGGCCGGATCTTCGGGGCCGACTTGCGCCCCTACCGCGACGAGCTCGTGCTCTCGAGCAAGGCCGGCTACCCGATGTTCGACGGCCCGTACGGCAACTGGGGATCGCGCAAGCACCTCATCAACTCGATCGACGCCGCGCTCGAGCGCACCGGTGTCGGCTACTTCGACATCTTCTACTCCCACCGCCCCGACCCGGAGACGCCGATCGAGGAGACGATGGGGGCGCTCGCCGACATCGTGCGCAGCGGCAAGGCGCTCTACGCGGGGATCTCGAGCTACGACCCCGATCAGACGCGGGTCGCCGCGGCCGCGCTCGCCGCGGAGGGGGTTCCGCTGCTCATCCACCAGCCGCGCTACAACATGTTCGACCGGCGTCCCGAGCGCGGACTGTTCGAAGCGCTCGACGAGGTCGGGGCCGGCAGCATCGTCTTTTCGCCCCTCGCCCAGGGCATGCTCACCGACCGGTACCTCGACGGCATCCCCGAGGGGTCGCGCGCCGCGGAGGGCAAGTGGATCAGCGCGAAGAACATCTCCGACGAGTACCTCGCGCACGTGCGCGCCCTCGCCGAGATCGCGCAGGGGCGGGGGCAGACCCTCGCGCAGCTGGCGCTCACCTGGGTGCTGCGCCAGCCGCAGGTGACGAGCGCGCTCATCGGCGCGTCGAGTGTCGCGCAGCTCGAGCAGAGCCTCGGGGCCCTCGAGGCGCCCGAGCTCACCTCCGACGAGCTCGCGGCGATCGAGCCGCACGCCGTGCACGGCCTCACCGACCGCTGACCCGGTGGGCTACCTCTACGCGCTGCTCGGAGCCCTCCTGTTCGGCGCGAACGGCAGCCTGACGAAGTTGCTCGTCGACGGCGGGTTGACGCCCACGCAATTGACGCAGTTCCGCACCCTCGGCACGGCGCTGCTCGCCGGCGCGGTTCTGCTCGTCACCGATCGCGCGGCATTCCGACTCAGTCGGCGACTGCTGTTCGTCATGGCGGTGCTCGGGGTCGCGGGGGTGGCCGTGCTGCAGGCGAGCTACGCCGCAGCGCTCGGACTGCTGCCGGTCGGCACGACACTGCTGCTCGAGTACACGGCCGTGCTCATGGTCGCGCTCGTCGCGTTCCTCGTCTTCAAGGAACGGGTCAAGACGCGACTCTGGGTCGCGATCGGCCTCGTGCTGCTCGGGCTGCTCGCCGTGGCCCGCCCGTGGGATGCGCGACTCGACCCGCTCGGCGTCGTGCTCGCCTTCGTCGCCGCCGCGAGCCTGACCTTGTACTTCGTGGTGGGCGAGCGCCAGGTCGGGCGCACGTCGCCGCTCGCCGTGGCGTTCTGGACGATGGTGTTCGCGACCGCCTTCTGGGCGTTCTTCAGCGGATGGTGGGAGCTGGATGCCGCGACCTTCGCGACGCCGCTCGATCTCGGCGGACAGTGGGGTTCCTGGGTGCTGCCGCTCGGCATCCCGCTGCTCGTGACGGTCGTCGCCGGCTCGTTCCTGCCGTTCCTGCTGTCGTTCTCGGCGCTCAAGCACTTGCGGGCGACGGCGGCCGGGATCGTCGCGTCGTCGGAGGTCGTCTTCGCGTTCGCCGTCGCCTGGGTGTGGCTCGGCGAGACACTCGACCCGCTCGGTGTCGCCGGGGCGCTCGTCGTGCTCGCGGGCATCGTGCTCGCGCAGACCGCACGGTCGACGAAGACGATCGTCGACGCCGAGCTCGTGCTGCCGGCTCAGCCGGGTGTCGTCGGTCGGTCGTAGCGTTCGGATGTGACCCTCCCCGCCATCGCGACGCCCGGCGTGCAGGTGACGCCGCTCGCGGGCGGCAAGTGGCGGGTCACGACCCGTACCGGAGCCCTGCTCGGGCATCTCGAGTTCCTCGACGACGGCCGGGTGCGCGCGATGCGATTCAGCGTGCGCGACCGCGGATTCCGGCGGCTCGGCGAATTCCGTTCGGCGACGGATGCCGCCGACGCCCTGCGGTTCGGCTGACTTTCCGCGGTCCGCGGGTTAGGGTCCCCCCATGCAGTGGTGGAACGACCTCGTCGACTGGCTCGGCTCCGACGACGGCTGGCGCATCGTCTCCGGGGCGATCGTCCCGTTCGTCGCGATCGTGCTCGCCGGCATCATCGGCGCCGGGGTGGGCCGAGCCGCGGTGCGACGGCTCGTCGACCAGCGCGACCGCGAGACCCGGGTCGCCGCGGTCGCGGCCCTCGTCACCGCCGGGCAGAACGCCGTGCGGTGGCACAGCCAGGGTCCGGACGCCCGGGAGCACGCGCAGCAGGTCGCGACCGAGGCCCACGTCGCCGTGCGCCTCCTCCCCGTCGCCGGCGCCGATCTCGCAGCCGACTGGGCCGCCCACCAGCTCGAGGCGATGCGGGTCAACTCGGTCAACTTCAGCCTCTCGAGTGACGACACCCTCGCGGAGTATCAGAACCGGCTCGTCGACTGGCTGCGGCATCCCGGCAAGGCGAAGCGTCTGTTCTCGTCGGACCTCGATCGCTGGGACTACGACAACATCCCGGTCGACGAACTGCAGAAGCCCGCGCCCTCGGCCTGACTCAGGTCGCGCGAACGGCGTCCTCAGCCGCCGACCCACCCCTCGATCCCGAACCCGCCGAGAACGTCGGTGACCCCCATCGCCTCGTTGCACGCATCCTGCACGCGTGCCCAGGACTCGACCCAGTCCGTCGCCGCCGGGTCGACACCTACGGAGCTGGCCGCCCCGAGCACGGCTGCGGGCGCAGCGCCCTGGAGCGCCGACACGACCTCGGCGAGCGCGGTGTCTGGCTCGACCGGCACGCGCGCGAGCATGCGCGCGGCGAGCCGCATCGCTCCGCTGTACTCGTTGCCCGCCAATCGGCCTTCGGATTCGGCGAAACGCAGGTTCGCGACGAGCGTGCCCACATCCGAGAGTTCCGCGCAGGTCTGCTCGGCGGCGATCGGCGCCGCGGTCGACGTCTCCGGAGCCGTGCACCCCGTGGCGATGAGCGTGAGGGCGAACGCGATGGGAGCGATCCGCATCGTCCCGCGCGACGCCTTCTGATGAGGACTGCTCATGCGTGCATGCTAGTCGAGCGTCAGTCGATCGAGACGATCTCGGCGCTCCACGGGCAGTAGTCGGGACTCGTCACGATCTCGTCCTCGACGTACGACGGCAGGCCGTCGCACACCTCGATCGTGACATCGGCGAACTCGAGGGTCGCGGGATCGATGTGCCACGACCAGCCGCTGTTGACGCTCGTCTCGCCCCGCACGACCCGACCGAGCGGGATGCGCGCGACCGCCTCGCCGGCGAGCAGGGCTTCGGCGTGCTCGACGAGTTCGGGGGTCGCGAGCTCGATGCGATAGGTCTCATCGACGACCCGGAAGGTCGCGACCGGGTTGCCGGCCGGGGCGCAGCCGGTGAGCGCTCCGACGGTGACGAGCACCGGGACGACCCTGCACACGAGAAGACGCGAGCGACGGCGACTCATGCGGCCACCCTACCGACCGCGCGTAGGATGGGCGCCGCGCCTCCGTAGCTCAGGGGATAGAGCAGCGGCCTTCTAATCCGTTAGTCGGTGGTTCGAATCCACCCGGGGGCACGCGACCCGATGAACTCTCGGTGACACCTCGGAGAACCCTCGCGCGGCTCGCCGTCGGCGTGCCCGCACACTCGTCACACTGATGCCGTGACCGACACTCCCCGGCAGTGGACACGCTTCGCGGCTCTCGGTGACTCCATCACCGAAGGCTGGTGCGACCCCGTGATGGGCCCCGGCGAACCCTGGTTCGGGTGGGCCGACCGCCTCGCCCTCGAACTCGATCGCCACCAGCGCGCGCTCGGCGCCCCGCGGCTCGAGTTCGCCAACCTCGCCGTACGCGGCCGCCGGGTGCGGCACGTCGTCGAGGATCAGATCCCCGCCGCGATCGAGATGCGCGCCGACCTCGTCTCGGTGCTCATCGGCGGTAACGACCTGAGCGCGCTGCGCCCCGATCCCGACCGGCTCGCGGCCGAACTCGAGACCGGCATCGCCCGGCTCGCCCGCAGCGGCGCGACCGTGCTGCTCGCGACCGCCTACGACCCGGGGTTCTCGCCGTACCTGAAGATGCTGCGTGGTCGCGCCGCGGTCTTCACGGCCCACGTGCACGCGATCGCCGTGAAGCACGGCTGCCGCGTGCTCGACCTCTGGACGATCCCCGGCCTCGCCGACCGTTCGATGTGGTCGGAGGACCGCCTGCACCCATCGACGCGCGGCCACCTCGCGCTGCTGTCGGCAGCGGCATCCGCTCTCGGGCTCCCCGAACCGGTCGAACCGGTCGAGACCGCCGCCGCTTCGACCTGGCTCCCGACGACGGTGTGGTTCCGCCGGCATGCCGTGCCGTGGATCGCGCGCCGTGTACGCCAGGTGTCGAGCGGCGACGGCCGCGGGCCGAAGCTCCCCCAGCCCACGCTCGTTGGGGTCCCGATTCCCGGCCCGACGCCGACGCCGGTGGGAGTGCGCCCCCGCGATTAGACTCGCGAGGTGCCTTCGAACCCGGATCGTCTCGTCTGGATCGACTGCGAGATGACCGGTCTCGACCTCGCGGTCGACGAACTCGTCGAGGTCGCGGTCGTCATCACCGACTTCGAGCTCGTGCCCGTCGACCCGGGCTTCCGCGTCGTCATCCGGGCCGACCAGGCGGTGCTCGACCAGATGAACGACATCGTGCGCACGATGCACACCACCTCGGGACTGCTCGACGAGATCCCCGGCGGCGTCACGCTCGCCGACGCCGAGTACCAGATCAACGAGTACATCCTGCGGTTCGTGCCCGACGCGCAGACGGCTCCGCTCGCCGGCAACACGATCGGCACCGACCGCGCGTTTCTGGCGAAGTACATGCCGCGCGTCGACGCTCACCTGCACTACCGCAGCGTCGACGTGTCGAGCATCAAAGAGCTGGCGCGACGCTGGTTCCCGCGCGTGTACTTCCAGGCTCCCGCGAAGGCGGGCGGCCACCGGGCCCTCGCCGACATCCTCGAGTCGATCCGCGAACTCGACTACTACCGTCGCGCGCTCTTCGTCGCCGCACCCGGGCCGACCTCCGAGCAGGCCAAGGACGTCGCCTCGGCGACCGTGGAGACGTGGCGCTCCTGGGTGTCGTAAGATCGATGGGTTGCGAGAGCAACGCATGGCGGTCGTAGCTCAGTTGGTAGAGCGCTGGCTTGTGGTGCCGGATGTCGCGGGTTCAAGTCCCGTCGGTCGCCCCATCAACTCCACACACCCACTCCCCGCGGCGGATGCCGACCTCGAACGCGACACCGAGGTCGCGCCCGACGTGCCGTGGGTCACGATCGTCTGGAACGATCCGGTCAACCTCATGTCGTATGTGACCTACGTCTTCCGCACGTACTTCGGGTTCACCCGGCCCGAGGCGGAGCGCCTCATGCTGCAGGTGCACCACGACGGTCGCGCCGTCGTGGCGACCGGGCCCCGCGAGGAGATGGAGCGGCACACCGAGGCCATGCACGAGTACGGCCTCTGGGCGACCGTCGCGAAAGCGAGCGACGCGTGAAGGTGTCGCGCGCCGGCGATCGCATCGTGCTCGACTTCGCCGACGGCGAGTCGGGTGTGCTGCGCTCGCTCATCGACCAGTACCTGGAGGTCGTCGGATCCGACGCGGGTGCCGACCCCGCGCACGCCCGCCTCTTCCCGGCCGCCTACCGCGACGACGCCCCGGCCGCCGAGGAGTTCCTGCGATACACGCGCAGCGGCCTCGTCGATCGCAAGGCCGCGAACGCGGCGCGCGTGTCGCTCGCCCTCGACGAGGAGACCGTGCGACTGACCGGTGCGGATGCCGAGCACTGGCTGCCGCTGCTCACCGATCTGCGCCTCGTGATCGCCGACCGTCTCGACATCCGCGCCGACGACGACGCCGTGCCCGACTCGCCGGCCGGCGAGGTCTACTCCTGGCTCGGTCACCTCCAGGAGTCGCTTCTCGTGCTTCTGGAGGAGTTGTGAGCCTCGAGCTGAGCCCCGAGGAGTTCGAGAAGATCGTCATCGACGAACTCGACGAACTGCCCGACGAGATGGTCGACGGCCTCGAGAATCTCGTCTTCGTGACCGAGGACCGCCCGGCCGACGGCACGCTCGACCTGCTCGGCCTCTACGAGGGCGTCGCGCTCACCGAACGCGACCAGTACGGATTCGGGGAGCTGCCCGACCGCATCGTCCTCTACCGCGAACCGCTCCTCGCGATCGCGGCGGATCTCGACGAGCTGCGCGACGAGATCCACATCACGCTCGTGCACGAGATCGCCCACTACTACGGGATCGACGACGACGAGCTGCACCGACTCGGCTGGGCGTGATCGGGCCGGCTGTCAACCCGCATCGGGCACCCGCACGTCGATAAGGTGAGCGCGTCCACCGCACCACGACCTCGAGGAGAACCCATGCGCATCCGCCCCGCTCTCACGACCGGCCTCGCCGCCGTCTCGCTCTTCGTCCTCGCCGCGTGCGCGGCCCCGGGCGGCGGTGCGGACGCCGAGGGAGCAGGAGGCACGGGCGATGGCGGCTCCGGCGGCTCGTCCGGCGGCTCGACCGGCGCGGGCGGCACCGCCGACTGCCTCGTCGGCGCCTGGAGCCTCGACACCGACGACCTCGCGGCGCAGCTGCAGGAGTTCTTCGCCAGCAACGGCAGCCCGGTGACGTCGACCGTGTCCGAGGGCGCCGTCACGCTCGACGTCGACGACGAGACGATGACCTACGACTCCGCCGTGACCATCACCGCGACCGCCGACATGGACGGGCTCGCCATGGTGATCGTGCAGGAGCACACGGGCGTCAGCACCGGCCGGTGGGCGGCCGAGGGCGACGAGGTCGTCTTCAGCGACTGGGAGAACGGCATCACCATCACGAACACCATCACGATGGGCGGCGAGGCGATCGGCGACAGCCTCGACCTGCCGGCCGATACCGGCGCGGGCGTGCCGATGGCGGTGTCGTGCGACGGCGACACGATGACGAGCAAGCCCGACGAGAGCCCGTTCACGAGCACCTGGGTGCGCGTGGGCTGAGTCGCGCTACTCGGTCGCGGGCAGGTCGGCGCGGAAGGCGACCTGCCCGCTGCGCCCGTCGACGATCGCGTCGGCGAGGGTGTCGGGGCGCTCGCGCGCGAAGAACGCCTGCTCTTGCGCCGCCCAGCGGTCCCAGTGCTCCAGGAACTGGGTGCCGTCTCGTCCGATGGCCCGGCGTTTCCGCTCGACCTGATCGAGCCGGATCCACACCCCGAAGGTCGCGAGCTCCCGATTCGCACGGCTCATGCATCCGGAGCCTTCGATGACGATGTCGCGTTTGGCGTTGACCTTGTGCCACTCGGCCGCCTGATTGCGCTTCCAGTCCCACCGCCGGTAGCCGGGGTTCGCGGAATCGAGCACGCCCCGCACCATCGCGCTGCCGACCTCGAGCCCGCCCCATCCCGGGTAGAACGCGTCGAGGGCCACGTGCTGCGCCTTGAGCGCATAGGCGAGCTCGGTCGCGAGCGTCGTCTTGCCGGCGCCCGAGTGCCCGTCGATGAGCACGATCGTCCGCGGGACCCCCAGGGTCGTCGCCGACGCGCGGATGCGATCCGCGAGCACCTCGCTTGCGCGAGGCGAACCCCCTCGTGCCATGCGTTTCAGGCTAGTGGTCGAATCGAGCGCCGCTCGACACCCCGATCGGGTGTCGGTCAGGTCGCCGTCGGGCGTCCTCAGGCGAGGAAGCGGGCGATCCGCGCGTCGGCGGGATGCGCGCGCAGTTCCGCGAGGGTGCCGACTTGCGCGAGACGCCCGCCGTCGAGGATGCCGATGCGGTCGGCGATGACCCCCGCTTCGTCGTGATCGTGGGTGACGAGGATCGCGGTGACGCGCGCGGCGACGAGGATCTCACGCAGCTCGCTCGCGAGCCGCTCGCGCAACTCGCGGTCGAGCGACGAGAGCGGCTCGTCGAGCAGCAGCAGCCGGGGGTGCGCGGCGAGCGACCGAGCGAGCGCGACGCGCTGCTGCTCACCACCGGAGAGATCGGTGACCCGACGACGCTCGAATCCGGCGAGACCCACGAGCGCGAGCAGCTCGCCGACTCGCGCGGCATCGGGTCGTCCGGCGACGCGCAGCGCGTACCCGACGTTTCCCGCGACATCGAGGTGCGGGAACAGTTGCCCGTCCTGGAACATGAGCGCGAAACCTCGCTTGTGCGCCGGCTCCCGCACGATCGACTCGCCACCCCACCGGATGTCGCCCGTGCAGGGTTCGAGGCCGGCGATCGCGCGCAGCAGACTCGACTTGCCGCTCCCCGACGGCCCGAGGAGGGCGAACACCTCGCCGGTCGGGATGTCGAGGGTCACCGCATCGACGGCCGTGACGTCGCCGAAGCGCACCGTCACCGCATCCAGTTCGAGTCCGGCGCCCGTCGGGTGCGTCATGTCAGCCGTCCCGCCGTGTCGACCCGCAGCCGCTCGACGAGCGCGACGACCGCCACGCACGTCACCGCGAGCACCACCGAAGCCGCCGTCGCCATCCCCGCATTGTCTCCCCCGGGCAGCCCGATGAGCCGATAGATGACCACGGGGAGCGTCGCGGCGTCGGGCCGCGACAGGAATGTCGTCGCGCCGAACTCGCCGAGTGCCACGGTGAAGGCGAGGCCGGTCGCCGCGAGCGTCGCCCGACCGGCGACCCCGAGATCGATCGTGAGCATCACCCGCCACGGAGCGGCGCCGAGGGTCGCGGCCGCGTCGCGCATCCGACCGCCGACGCTGCGCAGCACCGGCAGAAGCGTGCGCACGACGAGCGGCACCGCGACGAGGGCCTGCGCGATCGGCACGAGCACCGGCGAGGACCGCAGATCGAGCGGCGGCGCATTGAGCGTGATGAGGAACCCGAAACCGACCGTCACGGCCGACACTCCGAGCGGCAGCATGAGCGCGCCGTCGAGGAGGTCGAGCGCGCGGCGGGCGTGCGGAGAGCGCGGGCGGCGGGAGAGCAGGAGGCACGCGACGAGTCCGACGAGCATCGCGACGCCCGTCGCCGCCGCGGCGAACCCGAGGGAGTTGCCGAGAGCCTGCCACGGCGTGACGCTCAACGCGTTGCGGGAACCGGTCGACGCGAGTGCGACGTAGTTGTCGAAGCCCCACTCCCCCGCGACCCGGAGCGAGCGTTCGACGAGCGCGACGAGCGGCACCACGAGGGCGAGGGCGACGACCACCGCCACGACGATGACCGGCGTGTCGGAGGCGCGAGGACGACGCGCCGCGAAGGAACGCTGCTGGGCCGTCGTTCCGGCGCGGACGCGCGCCGTCACCGCGAGCAGCACGAGCACGACGACGAGTTGCGCGACGCTCAACACGCTCGCCGCCGACAAGTCGAGGAACTGCGTCGTGAGCAACCAGATCTCGGTCTCGATGGTCGCGTAGCGCGCCCCGCCGAGCACGAGCACGGTGCCGAACGCCGTCGAGCAGAACAGGAACACGATGGATGCCGACGCCGCGATGCTCGGTGCGAGCCGCCGCAGCGTGATGGTCGCGAACACCCGCACCGGACCGGCCCCGAGCACGCGCGCAGCCTCTTCCCGACGAGGATCGAGCGACTCCCAGGACACGGCGACGGTGCGCGCGACGACGGCGATGTTGAAGAACACGAGGGCCGCGAGGATGGCGAGCACCGAGCCGTCGATCGGAGTGTCGCGGAACAGGGCGCGGAAGGCGATGCCGACGACCACGGTCGGCAGCACGAAGGGCACGAGAACGGCCGCGCGCAGCACGGCCCGACCGCGGAATCGCAACCGGGACAGCACGTAGGCGATCGGCATCCCGAGCACGAGGGTGATCGCCGTCGCCGCCGCCGCGATCCCCACGGTGAAGCCGAGGATGCGCACCGTGCGCGGGCGGCTCAGCACCTCGACGATGCCCGCGATGTCGAGCGCCCCGTCGGGGAACAGCCCCCGCCCGACGATCGACGCGACGGGCCACGCGAAGAACACCCCCACGAAGGCGAGCGGAAGGGCCGCGGCGAGCACCCACGCGATGGCCGCCGTCGGGCCGGCAATCCGTCGCACGTGTGGCGGATTACCGCCCCGAGGCCCACGGGGTTGGCGGATTAACTTCACGGGGTCGCGATCGCCGCCCATTCGGTGATCCAGCGCTCGCGGTTCTCGTCGATCTCGGCGGGGTCGATCTCGAACGGGTCGGTCGCCACTTCGGCGTACTCGGCCCAGGTCTCGGGGAGCTCGGCCTGCGCGTTCACCGGGAACACGTACATGTTCTCGGGAATGTCGTTCTGCACGACCGGCGAGAACAGGAAGTCGACGAGCTGCCGAGCCTCGGCCGGGTGTTCGGTGCCGGCGATGACGCCCGCGTACTCGGTCTGCCGGAAGCAGGTGTCGAGCAGCACGCCGGTCGATCCGAGCGGCTCGGTCACGGGCGGCGACGAGGCGTACGACACCACGAGCGGCCGGTCGCCGTCCTCCGCCGCGCCGGTGAAGTCGACGTAGTACGCGTCGCTCCACCCCGCGGCGACCTTCACGTCGTTGCCGACGAGCGCCGACCAGTAGTCGGGCCAGCCGTCGCCGTACGCGGCGATCGTCGCGAGCAGGAAGGCGAGGCCCGGCGACGAGGAGTTCGCTGCTTGCACGACGAGCAGCCCCTCGTACGTCGGGTCGATCAGGTCGTCGAGAGTCTCCGGCTCGGGGAGGCCCGCCTCGGCGAACCACTCGTGGTCGACGTTGACACACACGTCGCCCGAGTCGATCGGGGTGAGGAACGCACCACCCGACGCCTCCGGCAGCAGGTAGGCGGCTTCGGCCTCGGTCAGGTCGCCCGACACGTACTCCTCGAGCACGCCGTTGCCCGCGGCGCGCGACGCGAAGGTGTTGTCGATGCCGAACACGACGTCGCCGAGCGGCGAGTCCTTCGTGAGCACCAGCTGGTTCACGAGCTGACCGGCGTCGCCGCCCGACTGCACGTCGACGAGGATTCCCGTCTCGTCGGTGAACTGCTCGAGCGTGCCCGGGCTGAGTGCGAACGAGTCGTGGGTCACGAGCACGAGGGTGGGGGGTGCGTCGTCCGGCGCGGTGCAGCCGGCGAGCAGAACGGCGGATGCGGCGATCGCCGCGAGGAGAATGTTGCGTTGCACTTTTCGTGCCCTTTCGATCGGTGAAGGGGCACGGGCGGACGATGATGTCCTGAGAAGGCCTCCCTGCGCCGGCATGATCCGGATC
>Ga0075012_10003526_pt1 | contig 14879 bp, 12 predicted proteins | sample All_14_2_FD_71474 | JGI IMG/M metagenome (GOLD analysis project Ga0075012, IMG submission 71474) | Freshwater microbial communities in response to fracking from Pennsylvania, USA - Allegheny Zone_MetaG_DW_15 | ecosystem: Environmental > Aquatic > Deep subsurface > Groundwater > Drilled... | reverse complement strand
CGGGCTGCTCGATCCAGTCGAGTGTAAACAGGGTGCGCTCGACGCGGCCGATCTCGCGCAGTGCCAAGGCCAGGCCATTGGCCCGTGGATAGGAGCCGAGCCGTTCCAGCATGATCGATGCACTCACGACGCCGGTGCGGATCGAGGTGCCCAAGCGCAGCACGTCGTCCCAGTGTGCGGCGATCAGGGCCTCGTCGATCCTGCCCGCGACCAGCGGCGCGATATCTGGGCCAGGTTCGATTCCGTTGAACAGGTGAAGCCGGCGCGCGGCGATGTTAGGGATGCGCGGCGCGAACCGGAATCCAAGTAGATGGCATAGCGCAAACACATGGTCGGAAACGCCCCCACCATCGACGTGATGCTCCTCAATGTGCAGATCGGCACCATGATGGAGCAGCCCGTCCAGCACCTGCGCCGCCTCGCTTGCGGATGCGGAGATGACGGTGGAATGAAACGGCGCGTAGCGATCCGAGACATGGCTGTAGAAGGAGACAGCAGGCTCCGCCCCCTTGTGCGGATTGACTGCGCCGGTCGCCTGAGCACGGCGATCAAGCAGGAAGTTCTGACCGTCCGAACTGGACGAGGTCCCGGACCCAAACAGGGCGGCGAGCGGCGCGGTGTGCTGGGCATTGACCAACCGGGCGAGAGCCCTACCGTAGGTTTCCTCGCGTAAATGCCATGAGGCGAGCCAACTGAGTTGGCGTTGGGTCACGAGATCGCAGGCTTCTGCCATGCGCTTATGGCCAAGATTGGTCGCATCGGCGAGCACCGCCGTCAGGATAGCGCGGGGTTCCTCGGCAACCCGACCGCTTTGCAGATGCGTGAAGCACTGGCTGAAACCGGTCCATCGATCGACTTCAGCAAGGAGATCGGTGATGCGGATCGCGGGCAGATGGGCGTAGAGCGGCGCAAGGGCGCTATCCGCTTCATCCGGCGTGACCGCCTTCAACGGCGAAATCCGCAGCTTGCCAAGGCTGAGTTGTACGTCTTCCAGCGCGTCCGTCTCCGCCTTCCGCTCGACCTCTGCCAATCTCCGGGCGAGACGGGTACGCCGTTCGTCCAGCCAGGCACTGGCCGTATCGGGTGCCGGGATCGGCAAAGGGCCGGCTGCGCGCATGGTGGCAAATACCGGACTTGGAATAAGCTGTTGCTCGACGGCACGATAGCGTCTGCTTCCCTCGACCCACATGTCGCCGGCACGAAGCCTGTCACGAAGCTCGACTAGGACGCAAAATTCATAAACTCTGCGATCGGGAATGCCGGGGCCGATCGCGCGACGCCAGGCCTGCCGAATGAAGGCAACTGGTGTATCCGGCGGCAGTTTTTTCAGGCGACCTAGATGAAGGTCGCGCATGATAGCGACTGCTCGCGCGAGCGTATGGCAGGCCGGGACCGCTCCGAACGTGAACGAGGCGATGAACAAGGGACCGACCTGTCGGAGAACGGGGTAGTTGGTTGCGGCGACGGTAACGGGATCGACGGCATCGGGGCGGATCAGCTTGCGGGCTTCATCGACTTCACGGCCAAGATCATCCCATCCAACTACGGCCTCGACCGCGGCGCCGATGTCGCCGCCCGACACCTTGGCAGTGAGCAGGGCATCGCCGAGCCGGGCAAGTAGCCGGATCTTACCGTTGATGTTGCGCCGGTCGCGCTTGAGCGCTGTGTCTGCGCTGTTCTGCTCGCGCCGAAACATCTGACCCAGCAGGCGGTCGAACATCAGCACCGCATCGTCGGTGAGCGTGACGATGGTTTCGAGTATGGTTGCTGCCAGCGTCGCACGGCGCCGCGTTGCTTGCAGCGTCCGGACATGTTGCGCCGTCAACCGAGCCCCTTCCTGACAGAGGCGTCGCAGGCGTTCGGGATGTATGCCTGCGGCGATATTGGGATCGATCCCAATATCGCGCAGCAGAGCTAGCCGCCGGATGATGACGGCGAACGTGTTGCGACCGGGCTTGCCGGGTGGCTGCCGCACCCATCCGAGCCCGCTGAGGTTCGTACCGGCATGAGGCAGAAGAAGGGCATCAAGCAGACGGCGTTGCCCAGTCTCCAGCCCTCGGGTCAGATGCTCGGCGACATGGCGCTCGGCATCGAGCAGCGCCTGCGCAACCATCCGTTCGACCGAACTGATGCCAGGTACGATGATGCGCCGTCGTCGGCACTCGCCCAGTAGCGACCGTGCCAGCCCCGCCCCGCTGGTCGTCGTCAGCGCGATCGGCAGCAGCCATTCCTGCAACGCTACTCGCAATGGCCGGCTGAACGGCGTGAACCCAAAGCCCTCGCGCAGCGCATCGAGCTGTTCGTACCGGGTCGGGCCGCGCGTCGCATAATCGGCCAGCACCTCGGGCGCGACCTGTAATTGCTCGGCGACGAACGCGAGCGGCGTATCGGGGATCAGTTCACCCGGGCGCAGCAAACGGCCGGGATAGCGCAGCGCGCATAGCTGGATTGCGAAACCCAGACGATTATGCGGTCGCCTGCGGCGCACGATGATAGCCAGGTCATCCTCACTCAACGTCCAGTGCTGAACGAGCGTGGTTTCATCATCGGGAAGTGCAAGCAACGCCATGCGTTGCTCGTCGGACATCACGGCGCGACGGGGCATTGGGTCAGGCTTTGGCGGGCGGCGCCCAACCGATCCGGGCAAGAGTGCCAATCAAGGTAGAACGCGGCACCTTGAAAGTGCGACAGACGGATGCCTTGCTTGCTCCGCCATCAAGCGCGGCAGTAATCCGTTCAAGGGTCTCAGTGTCAATCATGGGAGGCCGTCCACCCTGGCGCCCTCGACGCCTTGCAGCCGCCAGTCCCGCCATCACCCGCTCGCGCGTCAACGCGCGCTCATATTGCGCCAGCGCTCCGAACAGCGAAAATAGCAGTTCGCCGTGCGGCGTGTTCGTATCCATCTGCTCAGTCAGCGAACGGAACGCGATGCCGCGCGCCTTCAGGTCAGTAACGATCGCCAGCAGATGCGGCAACGATCGCCCAAGCCGATCGAGTTTCCACACGATCAGCGTATCACCCGCGCTGAGATAATCGAGGCAGGCTTTCAGGCCCGGTCGATCGTCGCGTGCTCCCGATGCCTTATCAGTATGCAAATTACGCGGATCGACACCCGCCGCGACCAGAGCGTCGCGCTGAAGATCGACAGTTTGGCGATCATCGGCCGATGACACTCGCATATATCCGACCAGCATGTACGACAAACCCTCAAAACCACTTTGTCGTACACTACGTCAAAGCGACAGGGTTTGTCGACTATTCAGGCGCAGGATTGCCGACCAAAGCCGAAGGATCACCCAAGGGTGTCCGAAAACATGTGTTTTACGACATGGTAGGGGTCATCGCAGAATCTGGTCGCAAGCGTACGGTAAGCGGGGGCCTTTGGTGAACCTAGAATAAGTGACGGGTTTCGGAGCGGCTATGACGCCGAATTCCACGCTTTCGCGCGGCGCTCCAAACGAGAGCGTATATGTGACACTTTGTCGGAGTCTGCTGACCGCGACTTTGCTGAAACTCGCCCCTCCGGCTTCCGTACCCCTAAGAGGCTGTGTCAGAACGGTAGTGTAACGGTGGACGATCGGGTTTGGATGTGATTCCGGGCGGTTGCGAGACCAGACCCTGGAAGACATCATGTGGAACCCGACCGCCCGTGCGCTGCATAGCCGCGCAGGGCTGCGCTATGGAAGCGATCTGACCGATGCGGAGTGGGCGATCGTCGCACCGCTTCTGCCCAGGCCCTGCGATCGCGGGCGACGTCGCCGCTGGCACTGGCGCGAGGTACTCGACGCGATCTTCTACGTGTTGAGGACAGGCTGCCCATGGCGCTTTCTGCCCGACAGCTTCCCGCCGTGGCGCACCGTCTATCGCTGGTTCGGCGAGCTACGTGACAGTGGCGGGTTCGAGGGCTTGAACCACCACCTCGTTCAGATGGATCGTATCCGTGCCGGGCGCGAGCCGATGCCCTCTGCGGCTGTGATCGACAGCCAGAGCGTAAAGACCACCGAGGCTGGTGGTCTGCGCGGCTACGACGCCGGCAAGAAGATCAATGGGCGAAAGCGCCATGCCATGGTCGATACCGACGGCCGGACGCTCGAACTGCTGGTTCATCCGGCCGACCTGCAGGATCGCGACGGCGCCGTGCCCCTGCTCAAGATGTCCCGCGGTCGGCACCCGTTCGTAAACCTCGTTTATGCCGACAGCGCCTATTCCAGCGCGCGTGTCGCAATGGCGACGTCGATCGGAATCGAGATCGTGCGCAAGTTCGCCGATCAAACCGGCTTCGTCGTCCATCCGCGCCGGTGGGTCGTCGAGCGAACCTTTGCCTGGCTCAATCGCAACAGACGCCTCGCCAAGGACTTCGAGCAGTCCATCCGATCCGCCACCGCGTTCCTGTAAGCGGCCTCCGCCATGATGATAATCCGACGGCTAGCTCGTTACGCATGAGATTCGAGACGGACTCTAAGCTATCGTTGTCAAAACTATTTAGCCTCGCTAATCGCTGTTACGATCGAGGCTCGATGCTGATGAAGAATAACAAGCAGCTCTGCTAGCAATCTAAGAAGATCCTCCGCATCTGTGGTAGAAATCCCTATTAATTGTAGCCTTATGATCAATGCTTTTTGCTTGGATATACGCCTTTCTCCATCAGCAATATGTCGATCAGATTCATGAAGATCAGCTAATGAGTACTGCGTCATATCCTAGATTTATCACGATCTAGGCTGGTACGCTATCATCCCCGATGTCGGGCATATAAGCGGAGGTCAGACGCCAAGCTGCCGTTCACTCACGTAACATTGCCTAGCGTACGCTTACGACCAAATTCTGCGATTCCCCCTGGTAGACCCGGCAGGTGTCGACCAAACCAAGTCGTTCACGATGATCGTAGCGAAGGGCCGGATCGGACAGGAGCCGTCATTCGGCTTAGAGCGATAGTCCGCGCGCGATCCATCACGGAGGTAGAGTGGCCGGACATGGGGACATTCCTGCCCGGCAGCTAACGGGCACGTCAATGCGAGTAGCTGACGTAGGATGTCCGCCATGCGATACTTGGAACGCAAGGTCAGGCTGAACTTCGGGGATAGCCTCCATGAGTCGGTTATCACCGGCATCAGCAGCATGCCGACCGAGTCCATATTGTTGAGGAGTGCTCACCCCTGTCCCAGAGGCATGAGCAGAATGGCCATCAGGCTCAAGCTCCAACGACGTCGCCCTCATCTGCGGCTTCCTCCTCCCGCGGCCGCTCTGCCGTCTTCCTGCTCGCCATAAGCGCAAAGGAAAGCGTCAACGGCAGCGGCCGCGGCTCGCTTTGGATCAAGCTCGGGCTTGGCGCCAAAAAGCAGAGGTTCGATGATACCTGCTTCCAGCATCCCCTTGAAGTGGCCGGCGGCAATGCCTGGGTCGACTGCAAGGATGGCACCTTGTTCACGCAGGCGCGCGAAGTACGACTTCATCCCTTCCCACCCGCGTTTCGGCCCATTCTCATAGAGCCGGGCCCCCGAGGCAACATGCGTGCCTTCCGCGACAGCTGCTCGCATGACGGTGAGTGCGCCCGGGGTCATCATGAATTCGAGATATGCCTCGCCAAAGCGCTGGAGCACCAGCTCGATTCTCGGCTCGGACGGATCCAGCAGATCTATGACTACCTGTCCCTGCTCCTGCACCGCCTCGAGCATGGCCGCGACGAATAGCTGCTCTTTGGATTTGAAGTAGCCATAGAGCGTGGCTTTTGACCCGCCGACGCGAGCCGCGATCGCCGTCATGCTGGCGCGCTCATAGCCATCTTCTCGAAATACCGTTTTGGCCGCTTCGATGATGGCGTTGCGCCGCTCGTCCGTCCTTACTCTCACCTCTGCTCCTATTCCGAACCCGATCGTACAGTTTTGGTTTGACAAAACAAGCCCGGACTTATAACGATACTGAACGGTCTGGTTAAAAGGCTTCTGGAGCATGAATGATTCGAAGCGCGGTTGCCTCACCACGGCAATGGCCACCGCCATTATGGCTACTCTTTTAGGTGGCTGCGCCACACTCCCGCAGGAGAGCCCATTGGGTCGGCCGTCCGAGCCAGAGGATCTGGCGAGCGCAACGAGCCTTGCCGCCCCGGCAGCGCCATGGCCCTCCGACCGATGGTGGGACGACTTCGGCGATCCGCAGCTCAACGGTTTGATCGAGGAGGGCCTGGTCAGCGCGACCGATCTGCGTGTCGCGCAAGCGCGTTTCGCCCGTGCCGAAGCGCTGGTCAGGCAGACGCGAAGCCAGCTGTTGCCCTCGCTTGATGCGAGCGCCCAAGGCGGCGTCAGCAAGCAAAGCTACAATTACCTTATCCCTGGCGATTTTTCGCCTAGGGGATGGCCCGACTACGGCCAAGGCGCCCTCCGCCTCGATTGGGACTTGGACTTCTGGGGAAAAAACCGCGCAGCGCTTGCCGCAGCCCGGTCCGAGGCTGAGGCGGCAGGTGCTGAAGCGGCAGCCGCGAGGCTCGCGGTCTCGGCCGGCATTGCCGCCGCTTATGCCGATCTTGCCGGCTTCCACGCAGAGCATGATGCGGCAGCAAACGCCGTGGAGGTGCGCGCCCGCACGTTGGAGTTGCTGAAGGGCCGCAAAGCACAGGGACTGGAGAACGAGGGTGCGGTGGAACGCGCCCGCTCCGCGCTGGCGACCGCGCAAGGCGACGTAACCGCCCTCGACGAGAACTTGACGCTGACTCGTCACCGTATCGCCGTACTGTTGGGCGCCGGTCCAGACCGTGGCATATCGATCGCCCGCCCCTCAGCGAAGTTCAGCATCGCCCTTGGACTTCCCGCCAACCTGCCCGCCGAACTGATCGGACGGCGGCCTGATATCATCGCCGGCAAGCTTCGCGCCGAGGCGGCGGCAAGCCGGATCAAGCAAGCTCGCGCTGCCTTTTACCCCAATATCAATCTTGCTGGCCTCGTCGGTCTGCAGGCGCTGGGTATCGACAATGTGTTCAAGTCCGGTTCCACCTTTGGAACAGTGGGGCCAGCCATCAGCCTACCGATCTTTGATGGCGGCAACTTGCGTGGTCAGTATCGCGCGGCCGAAGCAGACTATCGGATCGCGGTTGCGCAATATGACGGCGCGCTGACGCAGGCGCTTCGCGAGGTCGCTGACGCAGCGGCAAGCAAACGTGCCCTGGGCGAGCGCCTCGGTCGAGCGCAGGAGGCGGAACGCGCCGCAGACGCCGCATGGGCGGTAGCCAACAATCGCTATCGGGGTGGCCTCGCCACCTATCTCGACGTGCTCGTCGCCGAGGACGCGCTCATTGCCGCGCGTCGCACGGTAGCATTGCTGCAGACCCGTGCCTTCGCCCTCGATGTCGCACTCGTTCGCGCGCTCGGCGGCGGCTTTCGTTTTTAAAGGGGATCAGTCCATGTCCAAGACCACCCATATCATCGAGCATGACGTCCACACCATCATCGAGGAAGAAGACCGCGAAGAGGTGGGCGCGCGCACGGGCAAGCGTCGGCGGTTGTTCACCGCACTTGCCGCAACTGTCGCGGTGCTCGGCGGCGGGTATTACGCCTATGATGTGCTCGTCGCCTCGCAGCACGTCGAAACCGACAATGCCTATGTCGGGGCTAATGTCGCCCAGGTCACGCCGCTGGTGGGCGGGCCTGTGCTTGATGTTCTTGTCGACGACACGCAATCTGTGCGGCGGGGGGACATCCTTGTCCGGCTCGACAACACCGATGCGAAAATCACTCTAGCCCGCGCCGAAGCGGAGTTGGCGACAACCATTCGCAAGGTGCGCGGACTGGTCGCGACCGACAGCGGTCTGGGCGCGCAGATTGCCGCCCGTGTCGCCGAACAGGCCAGCGTTGAGGCTCAACTCGCAGCTGCCCGTGGCGATCTCGACAAGGCACGCATCGATCTTCAACGGCGCGAGGCGTTGGCCGCCTCCGGCTCGGTGTCAGGCGATGAGTTGACGGTGGCGCGCAATGCCCATCACACCGCGCTTGCGAAGGTGAGGGCAGCCGAAGCCGCGCAGGCGCAGGCACGCGCCAACCGCACCGCTGCCATCGGCAGCCGCGACGCCAACAAGGCACTGATCGACAATTCGACGAACGATACAAACCCTGAGGTTCTGGCCGCCAGAGCCGCTCGCGATCAGGCGCGTGTTGATCTCGAACGTACCGTGCTGCGTGCGCCGATCGATGGCGTCATCTCCAGGCGGCAGGTCCAGATTGGGCAGCGCGTACAGCCCGGCCAGGCCTTGATGGTCGTCGTCCCTATTCAGGGCGCTTACGTCGACGCCAACTTCAAGGAAGTGCAGCTTGCCAAGGTTCGCCCCGGGCAGTCGGTCACGCTGACGTCGGACCTTTATGGCGGCGAGATCGAGTATCGTGGTCGCGTAGTCGGCTTCTCGGGCGGCACCGGCGCCGCCTTCGCAGTGGTGCCCGCCCAGAACGCAACCGGGAACTGGATCAAGGTCGTGCAGCGTCTTCCAGTTCGCATCAAACTGGATGCCAAACAGCTTCGTGAGCATCCGTTGCGCGTGGGTCTGTCGATGACAGCCGACATCGACATTTCGCACTGATCGCCAGGAGCCGCACCGATGGCCACCGTCCTCTTTGCTCGCGCGCCAACCCTGGCTGCAGGACCGCTTACCGGAACGCCACTCATCCTCGCCGCGATCATGATCGGGCTCGGGAACTTCCTGGTTGTGCTTGACACGACCATCGCCAATGTTTCGATTCCGACGATCGCGGGTGCGCTTGGCGTGTCCTCGTCGCAGGGAACTTGGGTCATCACCTCCTATGCGGTGGCGGAGGCGATCACCGTCCCTCTCACAGGCTGGCTCGCAAAGCGTTTTGGCGCGCAGCGCGTGTTCATCACCTGCTATCTGGCCTTCGCCGTACTGTCTTTGCTGTGCGGTCTTGCAGGGTCACTTGGCATGCTGATCGCCGGCCGCGTCCTGCTCGGTCTGTGCGGGGGCCCGATCATGCCACTCTCGCAGATGCTGCTGCTGCGCATCTTCCCGCCAGAGAAGGCGACACTGGCCACGGTGATCTGGGCGATGACGACGCTCGTCGGGCCTGTCGCCGGCCCTATCCTGGGCGGGATCATTTGTGACGGAATAGGCTGGGAGTGGATCTTCTTCATCAAGGTGCCGGTGGCCGCGGCGGGCGGCCTTGCCGTGCTCTATTTCCTGCGCGGCCAGCCTGATCCTACCGCGCCCGCCATGATTGACAAGATCGGCCTCGCTCTCCTGATCCTGTGGGTCGGAGCGCTCCAGATCATGCTCGACGAGGGCCGCAACCATGACTGGTTCGCTGCCGCTGAGATCCGATGGCTGGCGGCTATCGCCGCGGTTGGGTTTGTTGCCTTTCTGATTTGGGAGCTGACCGACAAGAATCCGATCGTCGATCTGCGAATTTTCCGCCATCGCGGCTTTGTCGCTGCCTCGGTCACCTATTCCGTCGCCTTCGGAGCCTTCTTCGCCACCCTCGTTCTGCTGCCGCTCTGGCTGCAGCAAAACATGGGCTACACCGCGACATGGGCGGGCTACGCGACGGGTATCATGGGCATATTTGCTGTGGTGTCCGCACCCAGCGTGGGAAAGCTCACGGAGAAGGTCGACCCAAGACTTATTGTCTCGCTAGGCATCATTGGCCTTGGAGCAACCGTGGCCTGGCGGATGAGCTTCAACTCGGACGTCACCTTCCTGCAGATGGCCTGGCCGACCCTTCTCATGGGTCCCTTCATGGTCATGTTCTTCGTGCCCGTGACAGGCCTTGCCATGGCGAGCGTCGATCCAGACGAGCAGGCGAACGCCGCGGGTCTGTCCAACTTCATGCGGACCTTAGGCGGCGCATTCGCAACTTCGATCGTCCAGACCGGCTGGGCGAATGCCGGACGGGAGAACCAGACGGAGTTGGCCGGCGCCATGTCTCAGGGGCAGGCCACGGTCGATGCCATGATGAGCGGCGGCATGTCTCACCAGTCCGCGACTGCGGCCCTCACCGGCATTGTCGAGGGTCAAAGCGTGATGCTGGGGACGCTCAATATGTTTGCCGCGATCACGATCTGCTTTGCCGTTGCCGCTACACTGATCTGGGTGGCGCCCAAGCCGAAGGGGCCGATCGACACCAGTGGAGCCCATTAGGTCATGCACACTCAAAGGGTGCTGCCTTCCCCCGTCCATCGCCAGCGGTTCGGCGGGCTAGCTGGCCAAGTGGGCGTCGTGGCTGTCCCCGTCCGCCTGGAAACCGATGTTCTCCCTCGGCGTATCTGCACGCCTTCATCGGCGTCCGTGGACGGGCATTCTCAGCTCGGTCACGAAGAGCATGCGGTCGACGGGTCAGCTCCCGACACTACCGGGCTGCCCGTCCTCACGTTGATCGAGCAGAAGGCTCTGCTGGTGGGCCTGTCCGATGGGCTGCAAAGGCGATCAATCAGGCATCCTGAGCCCAGAGGCGTGCTGCGGGCGCTCTTACGGTTAGTGTTCGGGCATCGAGGCGTACCACCGCTGGCCGATCCAAAACTCGAAGCCCTGCGCGCGCTAGCGATGGACCACGTGAGAGGGCGCTCTTGCCCCCGAACTACGATCAGGTGCCAAGGACTTCCGCCCGAGCTTGTAGCTGCGGCACGGCACCTTCTGGCTCATTAAGAGAGCACATCACAGTTGCGAGGAACATTCGAGATGTCGCCTCCCGACTCCCCTCCGACATTTATTGACGAGATGCCGTCTCGGGATGAACGGGCATTCTGCGCTTCTGCTTTGCACTTCGCAGCAGTGCTCAATCGCACAATGAGCGCCGATCAAAACTTTCGCGCGACGCTTCGATGAGGCTTTGCCGCGCGCCCAGGAGGCGAGAGTAAGCAGTGGTTCGTGCAGCGACTGGGTCAGCCGGGCTTTTGCCAAGCTAGCCGCGCCTACGATTTCGCCTGCGACCGAAGCATCGGCTGACCGGACCGGCGGCTTGAGCCGTTTCGGTCAATAAGAGCTGTCCCGTCGGAATTCTGCAGCTTTCCGGGTTCAGCGCTGATGTTTAATCAAGCCGGTAACAGCCCCATCGGGCGTGAGCAGCCACTTCCGCCTGTTGATGGGAACGACGGGTATGTCCCATCATAAGGCATTCCGCAGGCGGAATGACGGGAAACCCAATTGTCGGCACCTACTGTACGACAAACGGGTGGTTTTGGACACGTGCCCGGGGGTGACGGCGCTTAGCGTATATCTGGGTCCGTTCTATGTACCGACCCCATCAAGCGTTACCCAAGCTCGAACTGCGCCTTCGAGACTGGTGACTTCAGCAATGTCGCTATTGCCACGCGGGACATTCTCCAACGCCGCGCTCATGCGCCAGTCGATCGGCGGGTTCTTCGCAGCATCGTCCCAAGTGGCTTCGGTCATCATCGCTGTCCTATGTTAAGCTGCTTCACTCTAGCCGCATGTGGGTTTCCTGAGTCTACTGATGCAAGATCGGTGCCGCTAACCCTTTGATTTTACATAAGATATATTATCGAACCGCCGTTTTGTAAGCGCTAGATAGAAATGTCACCCCTCTGCTAGATGGAAATGACACCCCCGGCGTCGTTGGCGGGGCATCGGTGGCATAGTCCTCCTGTTGGCAGGAGGACGCGCTTATGACGGTGGTGGCGATGAGCCATAGCGAGCTTTCGCGTTTCGATACCTTGAAGCGCGTGCAGCGCGGCGAGCTTCGCGTTGAGGATGCGGCGACCTTGTTAGGATTGAAGCGACGCCAGATCTTCCGGCTGTTGAAACGAATGCGGTTAGAAGGTGCTAGCGGCCTGGTGTCGCGCAAGCGCGGCCGACCGGGCAATCGACGCTACAGCGAAGCCTTCCGCGGCGAGGTTATCGCCTTGGTCCGAGAGCATTACAGCGACTTCGGGCCGACTTTGGCGAAGGAGTATCTGGCGGAACGTCATGGCATCACGCTGGCGTGCGAGACGTTGCGCCAGCTCATGATCTCGGCAGGCCTGTGGAAAGATCGCGACGCTCGCCGGCCTCGCCCGTATCAGCCGCGCTATCGGCGGGACTGCCGCGGCGAGCTTATTCAGGTCGATGGGTCTAAGCATTGGTGGTTTGAGGATCGAGGCCCGCAATGCACCTTGCTCGTCTATATTGACGATGCGACCAGCGAGCTGATGCATCTCAAGATGGTCGAGAGCGAAAATACCTTCGCCTACATGGATGCGACGCGGGAATATATTGAGCGGCACGGCAAGCCGGTGGCATTCTATTCTGACAAACACAGCGCCTTCCGCAACAACGTCGCGTCTGCCAGTGGCGATGGGATGACGCACCTTGGCCGTGCGCTTGAAGCGCTCAATATCGAGCTGATTTGTGCCAATTCGCCTCAGGCCAAGGGACGCGTTGAGCGAGCGAACGGGACGCTGCAGGACCGCCTGGTGAAGGCGATGCGGCTTGACGGTATCTCCTCAATTGCTGAGGCGAACGCATTCCTGCCAGCTTATATGACGCGGCATAATCAGCGCTTTGCGAGGGCGCCATTTGACCCGAGAGATGTGCATCGCCCCCTCGCCGCGCATGACGATCTACGGGGCGAGATGGTGTGGCGCGAGCAGCGTAAGGTCACGGCGGCGCTGACGCTCCACTACAACAAGGTGATGTTCATTTTGGAACCGACGGAGATTAGCCGGCCGCTCGCGGGTAAGCGGGTCGACGTCTGCGAATATCCGGACGGCCGCCTCGAGATCCGCCACGGCGGACACTCCCTGCCCTATGAGATGTTCGACAAGATCCGGCAAGTGAACCAGGCCGCCATTGTCGAGAGCAAGCATCTCGGCGCGGCGCTGGAGATGGCGAGGTTGATCCAGGAGCAGCTGCCTGCGCGCAAACGCAACAACAACGAGCCATCGCGGCGTTCGCAGCCTCACACCCTTTTCCCGGCCCCGGCCGTGGCAGATGCTCCGGTGAAGCGGAAGCGTGGGCGCCCTCCCCTTGAGCGCTCCAGAGCGATGGCGGTTGTGCTGGAAATGGCGTGACCGGGCCCACTGCTAGCGCAGCGGGGCCATGGTCGCATGAACCGTGACATCACCGCATCAGCAGGGACTGCGTTGCGCTGTGTGGATGGCTCCACGCAGCCCCTGCTGTCCACGAACCTGTGACGTTTCTAACTGGCGGAGAAAGTGACTTCTCTAAATGGCAGAAACACGTTTTCGGCAACTTAAGTCCAAAGCTGCCGCTCTTACGCGCTATCCGTACGCCCGCGCCAGACCGTCTCAGTTAGCATCGGCTCACCTCGTTTATGGGCGCATACGTCGAATTGGGGGTGGACCTGACAGGAAGGCACCGAGAGGCTGCGTCGATGGCGAGTAAATGTGACAAAGGCCGTCTGGCTGATATTAGCGTTTTCGAGCATCAAGCGAAGTCAACCACGACGTTCGATCAGCTGTCATCGATAGTGGATTCGTTTGTTAGGCAGGTCGGCTTTCGCTGGTTTGCACTTCTGCACAATGTCGATCTTGTTCAGCGGAGCAAGAAGGCGATCATGCTCACCACCTATCCGGTTCGATGGCTCGACGAGATCATTGAGACCAGGCTCTATCTTGATGATCCCATTCACGCTGCATGTGCCAAAACGTCTTCGGGGTTGACCTGGGACCGCATCGACGAATTCATAGTGCCTAGCCCTCATCAGGTGTCGATCCTGAAGAAAGGCAGCGCCCACGGCCTGCGCACCGGCTTTACGATGCCGATCAGGATGCAGGAAGAGCCCGACGCAGTCTTCACGATCGCACGGTCGACCGACGCAGTGGCAACCACCGAGGACGTGCTCACCGCGCGCCTCGTGGGTACGGTCGCGTTCGATCACGCTCGCAATATCCTCGGCGATGATGGCATCGTCTACCAGCCTGTGTCGCTAAGCCCACGTCAGATCGACTGCATCGCGCTGGTAGCCCAGGGCAAGAGCGATTGGGAGATCGCTCAGATCCTGTCGCTCGGCCGCGACACCGTGCATGAGTATGTGGAGGGTGCGCGCCGTCGATACGGCGTCAGACGGCGAACCCAGCTGGTTCTTCGGGCGGTGCGCGACGGGCATTTGAACATCGACGCGTTGCTGTAGGCGCCGGCCGCTTGGCGATAAGGCTCGCCGAGGTTCGGTCATTCTGCGATTCGGCCAGCGCCGCGAAAAGCCCCGATGCTCTGTACGATCTCATGCAAGACATCACCGACAGAATGGGGTTTGCCCATTTTGCTCTCGTCCATCATGTCGATACGGTGGCGCCGGATACAGGGACGATCAGGCTCGTGGACTATCCGCGAAGCTGGATGGAGATTTTCGAAGAACGCCGGCTTTACGCTGCTGATCCTATCCACCGCGCGAGTCAGCAGACGTCGGTGGGTTTCGCTTGGAATAATGTCGAAGCCCTGATCGCGTTGTCACCGCGTGATCGCGCGGTCCTGACCGCCGCGCGCGATGTCGGTATCGGCAATGGCTTTACGATCCCCGCGCATATTCCCGGGGAGGTTAACGGTTCCTGCTCGTTTGCGACGGCGAGCGGCGTCGGGCTCGATGAGGAACAGCTTCCCTTTGTCCAACTCGTCGGCAATTTTGCGTTCGAGGCAGCTCGGCGGGTCAATCGCTCCGTAGGATCCCATCCCCGCGAATTACCGCGGCTGACCGACCGACAGGTCGAGTGCGTGGCTCTCGTTGCGCGCGGGAAGACCGATTGGGAGATCGCCAGAATCCTCGGCGTCGGCTCAGAGACAGTGAGTCAACACCTCAAGGATGCGCGTGACCGATATGGCGTCACGAAGCGCACAATGCTGGCGATGCGCGCGCTGTTCGATGGATCGATCAGCTTCGCTGACGTCTTCGGAAGATGACTGCCATGTGCTGATCTCCCCTTTTCTGGGGATAACG
>Ga0075012_10003525_pt1 | contig 14880 bp, 13 predicted proteins | sample All_14_2_FD_71474 | JGI IMG/M metagenome (GOLD analysis project Ga0075012, IMG submission 71474) | Freshwater microbial communities in response to fracking from Pennsylvania, USA - Allegheny Zone_MetaG_DW_15 | ecosystem: Environmental > Aquatic > Deep subsurface > Groundwater > Drilled... | reverse complement strand
ACGCTGGACTTCACTGCGGGCGGCATTCTGAACGGCAGGCTCGGCGAAGGGGCGCTGACCGTCCTTCTCCTGCTCTATGCCTATGGGGTCGGCAAGGCGGCGCTGATGCCGCTGCACGGCTGGCTGCCCTCGGCCATGGTGGCGCCGACGCCGGTTTCCGCCCTGCTGCATGCGGTTGCCGTCGTGAAGGCCGGCGTCTTCACCTTGCTGAAGATCGCCGTCTATATCTTCGGGCTGGAGACCATCGCCGCCGGACCCGGCGATGTCCTGGTGGTGATTGCCGCGGCCAGCGTGATCGCCGCCAGCCTGATCGCCATGACCAAGGACGATCTGAAGGCCCGCCTCGCCTATTCGACCGTGGCGCAGCTTGCCATGGTCACCCTGGCGGTGGCGCTCGCTCATCCCCTGGCGATTGCGGCCGGCATCCTGCAACTGGTCATGCATGCCTGGGGCAAGATCACCCTGTTCTTCGGCGCAGGCGCCATCCAGCTGGCGACCCACAAGAAGAAACTGTCGGAAATCACGGGGATCGGCGCCCAGTTGCCCCTGCTGATGCTGGCCTTCCTGTTCGGCGCCCTGTCGGTCGCGGGCCTGCCGCCCTTTGGCGGCATGTGGCCGAAATATCTGCTGGTCGAGGCCGCCCTCGACCGCCACATGATCCTTCTCGTGATCTGCCTTGGGCTGTCCACCCTGCTCACCCTCAGCTATCTGATCCCCATCGTGATCGAGGCCTGTTTCCGCAAGGGCGGCGATCATCATCATAAGGGCGACGACCATGGTCACGGCCATCTGCCCCTGCTGGCCCTGCTGCCGCCGGTGGTGACCGGGGCGGGCTGTCTCGTGCTCTTCCTCGCGGCGCCGGCGATCCTGCGCTTCATCGCCCCTGCCATCGGCCTGGAGGGCATGCCATGAGCGCCATTCTCGCCTTCGATCCCGGCGCCCTGCCGCCGGGCTGGCCCCTGCTGCTGGCGGGCCTTCTGGCCCTCGGCCTCCGCCACCCGCTTGGCCATCGCAATATCGGCTGGGCCGGGCTTCTGGCCAGCCTGACACTTTTTGCCTTCCATGGCCCGGCCCTGGCCCCGCTCGATGGCGGCCTGATCCTGGCCTTCCATCTGGTCGCGGCCGCCGGCCTGCTCTTTGCCGCCGGCCAGCCCGACCGGATCGCGGTCGGCGCCGGCCTTGTCGCTACCGGGGCTGCCACGGCCGCCATCGCCAGCATCAGCCTGGCCGGGCTGATGATCTGGACCGAGGTCATCGCCATTGCCTCCGCCGTCATCGTCATGGCCGGAGGAACGGAAACAGCCGTCCGCGCCGGTCTGTCCTATCTCCTGCTTCAGGTGCTGGCCGGGGTCCTCCTCTTGATCGGGATCGCGCTTGGGCCTGAGGGGGGAACGCTGGGCGCGGCGGGCATCGCCATCCTGATCGCGCTCGGGATCAAGGCCGCACTGCCGCCGGCCCATGGCTGGCTGATCAATGCCTATCCGGCGGCCAGCCCGACCGGCACGATTTTCCTTTCGGCCTTCGCGACCAAAGTGGCCGTGATCGCCCTGGCCCGGCTCTATGCCGGGACCGAACTGCTGATCTGGCTCGGCCTCGCCATGGCCGTCATCGGCGTGCTGCCCACCCTGGCCGAACGGAACTGGCGCCGGCTGCTGGCCTGGGCCCTGGTCAGCCAATTGGGCGTCATGGTGATCGGCATCGGCCTTGGCACGGCCGAGGCGCTGGCGGGCACAAGGCTGCTGGCCATCGGCCATGTGATCTATGCGACCCTGCTGTTTCTCGTCGCCGGCTGCCTCGAGGCCCGGGGGGGCTTTGCCGTGCGGGGCCTGCGCCTGGCCGCGCTGGCGGCAACGCTTTCCATCGGCCTGCCCGGGCTTGCCGGCTATGGCGGCAAGGCGGTGATCGGCGAAGCGCTGATCCATGCCGGCATGGGCTGGGCCGACCTGGTCATTGTCGGGGTCGGGGCTGTCGTCTTCGTCACCGCCGGCCTGCGCCCCTTGCTGGAGCGCTGCGCCGCCCCGGTCGGCAGCCCGGCCCTGCCCGTCCGCGAAGCCCTGGCGGTGGCCCTGCTGACCCTGGCCGGGGCGGCCCTCGGCAGTCTGGCGCCGCTGGTCGAACCCCATGCGGCGGCGGCCTTCCACCTGACCCCGCTGCTGGTCCAGGGGGCAGCCCTCGGCCTTGCTTCCGCCCTGATTCTGCTTCTTGGCCGGCGCCTGCCGACCCGCGACGGTGCCCTTGGCCTTTTGGCCGTGCCGGCGCCGGGACTGGTCATCGGCGCCCTCGACCTGTTCCGGCCCCTGGGGGCGCTGCTCGCCGGGCTCGGCGAGCGGATCGCGGCCCTGCTGGCCGGGCTTGGCCGGCTGGGCGGCCGGGGGCTCTATGGCCTGTCCCAGGGTTTCAATATCGGCAGTCTCGGCGACAGCGTACTCTGGGCCTTGACCGTGCTGACAATCGTGCTGATCGTCTCCTTCGGTTGACGGGAGTATGAGATGGCGACCCTTGCCGGCTTGATGACCAGCCTTGCTTTCGGCGGCATGGCTTTTTTCACCCTGGTGATGGCGCCGCTGATCTTCGGCAAGCTGGGGCCCGAACAGGGCGGCCGGCTGATGCGCGATGCCTTCGGGATCTATTACCCCCTGATGGCGGCCCTGACCGGCATTGCCGCGATCAGCGCCCCGCCCTTCTGGATGGGCGCCCTGCTCAGCCTGGTCGCCAGCGGCTTTATCCTGGCGCATCTGATGCTGCGCCCGGAGATCAACCGCCTGTCCGACCGGAAGGCGGCCGGCGATGTCGAGGCGGTGGGCCCGTTCCGCCGCCTGCACGGCCTCAGCCAGGTGCTGAACCTTGCCCAATTCCTGGCGCTGTTCATCACCCTGTTCGGCATGGTCAATCACTGACCTTGCCAGACGCGCCAGGCGGACCATCATCTCTGGCACGCCCTGCCCTGAGGATTGCCGCCATGCTTGCCCGCCTTGCCCTGCTCGCCACCCTGCTTCTGCCCGGCCTCGCCATGGCCGAAACCGCCTTCGACTTTGCCTTCAAGAAGCTGGAGGGCGGGGAACTGCCGCTTTCGGCCTATAAGGGCAAGGCGCTTCTTGTCGTCAACACTGCCTCCTTCTGCGGTTTCACCAGCCAGTATGAAGGCATGGTGAAGCTCTGGGACACTTATCGCGAGCGCGGCCTGGTGGTGATCGGCGTCCCCTCCAACGACTTCAACCAGGAGCCGGGGGCGGCGGGCGAGATCAAGGAATTCTGCGAACTGACCTATGGCGTCTCCTTCCCCATGGCGGACAAGGAACATGTGACCGGTGCGGATGCCCATCCCTTCTACAAATGGGCCGCCGCGAGCTTCGGCGCGGACAAGGTGCCGAGCTGGAATTTCCATAAGTATCTGGTCTCGCCCGAGGGGCAGATCGTCGCGTCTTACTCGGGTTTCACCGGGCCGACATCCGACAGCCTGACCGAAGCGATCGAAATGGTGCTGCCGAAGCCCTGATTTCTCTTGGCAGGCGGGCGGTGGATTTGCTTCTCTCCGCGCAGAGAATCCGCCCGACCCGCCATCCGGAGGTTATGATGATCGGCAAGCTGAACCATGTTGGCGTCGCCACGCCCTCGATTGAAAACTCGGTCGCCATGTATCGCGACCTTTTGGGCGCGACCAAGATCCACGAGAAATTCGCCATGCCGGAACAAGGCGTGTGGGTCTGCTTCGTCGACCTGCCGAATTCGCAGATCGAATTGATCGAGCCCTATGACGACAAGTCGCCGATCAAGAATTTCCTGGCCAAGAACCCCCAGGGCGGCCAGCACCACATCTGCTTCGAGGTGAAGGACATCATCGCCGCCCGCGACGAGATGATCGCCAAGGGCGCCACCGTGCTCGGCACCGGCGAGCCCCGTATCGGCGCCCATGGCGTGCCGATCATCTTCCTGCACCCGAAGAACACCGGCGGCGTCCTGGTCGAACTGATGCAGGAACCGACCCACGCCCATTGAGCCGGGGCTGGGCCATCCCCGCGCCCTAGGCGGGCGCGGGGTTTCCGCCGGTCACATGCCGGCGAGTTTCTTCAGTTCCGCGATCTTCCAGGCGGTGAACAGCGCCTTCACCTGATCGAGCGGCACGCTGCTCGTCTCCGCCGTCAGCAGCAGACGGCCGCCGATCGCCAGCATGATCGAAATATTGCCCGCCTTGTCGTCCTGCAGCATGGCGTCTTCATTGCCGACCCGCAGGCGCTGGTAACCGGCCTGGGCCGCCAGCATCGGATTGGCGAAGATCATGCCCATGGTCTGCAGCAGGGGGCTGTCCACCGCCAGCGACAGTTTCACCGAATTGCCGTTCGGATCCGTATAAGTCCGGCTCAGATTCTGGCCCAGCCCCATGGCGGCGACATTCTGGGCATCGACCGCATCTGCGGTCCAGCCGGCCGGCGCCTCGGGGAAAGTGGTGCTGTAACTGTCATTCATCTTGGCCTGGATGCCCGTGGTGGCGAACCCCAGTTCGCGCAGGGCACCGGCGTAATCCCCGGCGGCATAAAGCTCATTGGCCTTGGCGATGCCGTCGCTTACCTCGTCGGCGCGGGCAGCCTGCAGGCCGGTCAGCAGCAGTCCCGCCCCGAAAACGGCCGCCTTCAGCATGGTCCCGGTCTTGATGGTCCCGGTCTTGGTCATGGTTCAAGCCTTCCTTGCAGTTGCGCCGAATCCCCCCGGCGCCCGCAGACATTGCCCCGTTCGCCGGCCGGGGAAAAGCCCGAATGGCCGGTGTGGTGACCGCCGTCACGTGGCAGGATGGCGCCATGATCGCCCTGCTCGTCCTCGCCGCCCTTGGCGTTGCATTGCTGACCGCCGCCGCCCCGCTGGCGGTCTATACCGTGCTGCTGGCCGGCTTCGGCCTCGCCCATGTCCTGTCGGAATTCGCCTATGTCGACCGGCGCTTCGGCCGGCGCCTGGGGCCTGGGCAGATCGGGGCCTCTGTCCTGCTGTTGCTGGTTGCCGCCGGCTGGCGGGCCGCAGGGGTGTTTCACCTGATGCCGGCAGACCAGGCCCTGGTGGCGGAACTGGCGACCGTTGTCCTGCTGATTCTCGCGGTGGCGGCACCGGCCGGGCCCCGCGCTGCCGGGCTTGCCCTGGCGGCGGCCCTGCCGCTCGGGCTGGCGACCGCGCTTGCCCCCTTCGAGACGGCGGTGGCGCTGTCCATCGGGCATAATTTCACCCCGCTCGGGCTGCTCTACGAAGGCTTGCCGCGTCGGCGGCGGGCCATGGGCATGCTGCTGGCCCTTGGCGGTTTCATCGGCCTGCCGCTGCTGGTCGCCAGCGGCCTGCCGCGTGCCCTGCTCGGCCTCGGGCTCGAAGACCTCGACCCCATGGCGACCGGGGGCCTTACCCGCCACCTCCATGTCTATGTCCCGCGCGGCTGGCAGGGTGGACCAGCGGCCATCGACCTCTTCGCCGCCTCGGTGGTGGCGCAGGCGGCCCATTATGTCGCGGTGATCGGCGTATTGCCGCGCCTGCTGCCCGGGGCCAGCCAGGGCCTGCTGCCCTGGCCCCGCCCTGCCCTGTTCGCGGCGGCCATCGTCGCCGGCAGCGCGGTCGCCGTGGTCGGCTTTCTCGACGATTTCGCCGGGACACGGGGACTTTACGGCATCCTCGCCTCGATCCATGCCTGGGTCGAATTGCCCCTGCTGGTCCTGATCGCCGGCGGCTTTCAGCGCAGCAGCAGGCCGGCCCCGACCGAAACCAGATTGGCGGCAAAGGATAGCGCCAGCGCCTGATGCCAGGAAAGCCGCAGGATCAGCCCCATCACGGCAGCCTCGAACAGGATCACCAGAATCTCGAGCCCGAGGATGGACGGCCAATAGCCGAAGCGCGGATAGGCCCAGAGCGCCGCCGCCCAAAGCTGGGGATGGCTGGCCATGGTCGCCAGCACCGAAGCCCCCGCCGCCGCGAGCGCCTGCTTTGGCCGGAGCCGATAGACCAGCGCAGCCGCCACCGGCGCCTCGAACAGGATCGACAGCAACAGGGCTTGCCATTCAGCCATCGGAGATGCCGATCATGGATGCGGATTGGGGTCTGGAAAAGTCTTGGAGCGGGCGATGGGAATCGAACCCACGACACTCAGCTTGGGAAGCTGATGTTCTACCTCTGAACTACGCCCGCTCAACGACGCAGCCGGCCGAAAGCCGGAGGCGGTTAATAGCAATGAAGCGGCCCGGCGTCAAACGATTGCAGGGCCGAATCCCAAGACCATAGGTGTCCCCGGGGCCGCCATTGGCCCCGGGGACAACATGGCCGTCAGTCGAGGTTGGACTCGACCCACTCCAGGATCTTGCCCTTGGGCAGGGCGCCGACCTTGGTCGCCGCCACCTTGCCGTCGCGGAACAGCATCAGGGTGGGGATGCCGCGCACGCCATAGCGGGACGGCGTGTTGGGGTTCTCGTCGATATTGATCTTGGTGATGGTGACCCGGCCGTCGAGTTCGGTCGAGATTTCCTCGAGGCTGGGGCCGATCTGCTTGCAGGGACCGCACCACTCGGCCCAGAAGTCCACGACGACGGGGCCATCGGCGCTCAGCACGTCTTCCGCGAACGAGGTATCGGTCACCTTCTTGGTGGGCATGGCTCAACGCACCTTTCATGGTCGCGGGCAGGATGGCCGGCGACGGAATTCCATTCGGTCTGTAAATCTAGGAAGCGGTGTCCGGCCCGTCAATCGTGGCCTTAACGCCGGGCAGGCCTGCAAGGCTTGCATCCAGCGCATCGCCCGGAATTGGCATCAAATGGGGCGTTTCGGTCCAAAGCAGGGCGGCTTCTACCGGCAAATGGGGATAAAGCTGCCCGATCACCGCCCGATAAAGCGCCAATTGCCGCAGATAGCCGGGGGCCACGGCCCGCCAATCCCGGGGCGAGGGCCGGTCGGTCTTGAAATCGACGATCAGCACCCGGTCTGCCAGCACCGCCAGCCGGTCGATCTGACCGACCACCGATTCCCGGCCGATGACGGCGGCAATGGGCACTTCCGGCCGGCTGCCCGGCCCGAAGACGGCGGCAAAGCCGGGGTCTTCCAGCACCGCCAGGGTTTCCGCCGCCAGGGCGGCCTGTTCCTCCGCCGTCAGGTCCTCGGCCCGCAACGCCAGGAAGCGCGCCGCCGCCCCGGGCCGGCGGCCGGGATCGAGATCGGGCAGAAGCTCCAGCATCCGATGCACCAGCCGCCCGCGCAGGAAACGCGCGGCCCCGCCGAGCGCGATCGGGCTGGCGACCCCGAGATCCGCATCCGCCTGGCGCGACGGGCTCAAGGGATCGGAGGGGCGCAGTTCCACCGGCGCCGGACGCCCCGCCCACTCGGGCAGCGGCAGGGCCTGCGCCGCCGGGGCAGCATGGCGGCCCCGCTCGGCGGCGACAGCGCCCGGCGGATCGGCCTTGACCCTGATGACGAAGCCGGGGGCGATTTCCTCCTCGACCGCATCGCCTGGGAAGGCGGCGGCGACCAGATCGTACCAGGAGCCATCCTCATAGGGCTGGTCCTTGCGTCGTCCGCCGGTCCAGCCGCAGACGATCAGGCGATCCTCGGCCCGGGTGAGCGCGACATAGAGCAGGCGGCGATATTCCCGCAATGCCCCTTCGCGCATGGTCTCGCGGATCGCCGCCACTTCCGGCACGGCGCCGGCCCCGGCAACCGGCCAGACCGGCAGGCCGTCCGCCGACCACAGCAGGCTTTCCAGCCGGCTCGGCAGGGTCGTCGTATCCGGCAGGATGACCACCGGGGCCTCCAGCCCCTTGGAGGCATGGACGGTCAGGATGCGGATCTCGTCGCGGCCGCGGTCGAGGTCGCGCTTCAATTCGGTTTCCCCGGTCTCGACCGCATGCAGGAAACCTTCGAGCGACGGCGGCGATTCGGCCTCGTGACGAAGAGCCAGGGCAAGGAATTCCTCGACCGGTTCGATCGCCTCCAGCCCGAGCCGGCCGATCAGGCGCCGCCGCCCGCCGCCCTCGTCCAGCAGGCGGGAGAAGAAGGTGAAGGGCGTGACATAATCCGCCCGCGCCAGTACCGCCGACAGCGCCTGATGGGCGGCGGCGAAATCCGGCCGGTCCGGCACCTGCCCCAGATGGTGCCACAGGCCCTGTTTCTCGCCACGGCCATGGGCCAGGTCGAACAGCGCCTCTTCCGAGAGGCCGATGAAAGGCCCCTTGAGGACGGCAGCCAGGGTCAGGTCGTCGTCAGGCAGCAAGGCGAAGCGGCCCATGGCGATCAGGTCGCGGACGCCCAATTGCTCGGCCAGCTTCATCCGGTCGCTGCCGGCGACCGGCACCCCCAGGGCCTTGCAGGCCCGGGTCAGGGCATCGACGAAGGGGGTGCGCCGGCGCATCAGCACCATAATGTCGCCCGGCGCCAGGCGGCGGCCGCGCGCCGGCAGCATCTCGCCCGACGCCAGAAGATCGGCGATGCGCCGGGCGATCCGCTCGGCCAGCACGGCCTGGGCGCTGCGGCCCCGGCTGGCGGTCTCGCCCGGGTCCCAGGCCTCGCCCTCCTCGACCGTTTCCGCGCCTTCGACCGGCCAGAGTTCGATCCGACCGGCAGCACCGGACCGGAAAGCCTTGTGTTCCAGGCGCTCCCCCTCGACCACGCCGTCGCGGGCGCTGCCCCGGGCAAAGACCGCATCGACCAGGCCAAGCACCATGGGGGCGGAGCGAAACGACAGCCCCAGTTCGACCGGGCGGAACAATTTTCCCGCCGTCACCGCCGCCTCGCCGACCCGGCGGCGCTCCCGGCCGAAAACCTCGGGTGCTGCCCCCTGGAAGGAATAGATCGATTGCTTGAGGTCGCCCACGGCAAAGACCGTGCGATGGCGCCCGCCCTGGCCTTCGAGGGCGAAGAATTCATCGGTCAGGGCACGCACCAATTGCCATTGCGCCGGACTGGTATCCTGCGCCTCGTCGATCAGCAGGTGATCGAGACCGCCGTCGAGCTTGTAAAGCACCCAGGCCGCCGCCGTGCCGCCGGTCAGCAGGTCGCGGGCCTTCAGCACCATGTCGTCGTAATCGATGGCACGGCGCAGCGCCTTCGCCCGGTGATAGCGGTCGAGAATGGCCGTGCCCAGCACCAGCAGGGCTTTTGAAACATGATGGGTTTCAGCCCGGAGCGCAGCGATTTCAAGCGCCAGCAGTTCCTCCGCCTCCGCCTCCATCCAGGCGCGGATGTCCGGGTGTTTCTCGCCCAGCTTCCTGGTGATCGGGTTCTGGCGCTTCTGCCCCTTGTCGGTGAGGAAGATCGCGGCATAGGTCGTGTAATCGAAGGCAGCACAGCAGGCGAGCAGGGCATCGGCTGCCGCCTGGTCGGTCTTGGCGCCGCCGGCAAGGATTTGGGCGGCCGCGCGGAGGCGCTCCGCCCCGGCCCTGCGGGCGGCCGCGAAGCCGGCGATCAGCTCGGCGCGCGATCGCATGTCCCCCGGCGCACAACCGAGCAACCGGGCGAGATCGCCGAGGTAACGGGCCATGGACGCGGGCCCCAGGTCGTCCGGCAGGCGCATCCGTCCGGCGACGAAATCCTGCACCAGTTCATCGAACATCTGGTCGGAGGCGACCGCCGACAATTGCCCGACCGCCGCGCGTAGATCGGCAGCGGGCGAGACCAGGACCTCCCCCGTCGCCTCGGCCAGCAGCAAGGCGGCCGCGCGGTCGTCCAGGGCGATGAAGCCGGGCGGCAGGCCGACCTCGACCGGAAAGCGGCCGAGCAGCGATTGGCAGAAGGCGTGAATGGTCTGGATGCGCAGGCCGCCCGGCGCATCCAGCACCAGGGCGAAGAGCCGCCTGGCCCGGATCATCACTTCGACTTCCGGCGGTTCGCCGGTCAATTGCCGAAGTGCCGCGAAGAGGCGTTCGTCCGGCTCCACGGCCCAGCCGGCGAGGCGGTCCTGGATGCGATTGGCCATTTCGGCCGCCGCCGCCTTGGTATAGGTCAGGCACAGGATGCGTTCCGGCTGCGCGCCGCTGAGCAGCAGGCGCAGCACCCGGTTGGTGAGCACATGGGTCTTGCCCGTGCCGGCCGAGGCCGAAACGAAGACCGAAGCGGCAGGATCGGCCGCCGCATCCTGCTGCGCGGTCATTCGCTGTCCCCCTGCCCCCATTCGCCGACCCGGGCGAGATGATCGTAATCGCCGTAAGCCGCCTGTTTCGGGTTGGGCGTCGCCAGATAGGGCTGGCGCGGATCGGCATAGCGCGCAAGCAGCCGGGCCACCCCGTCGATCGCCTGATCGACCAGCCGCGCGGCATCGCTATCGCCGAAGGCCGTGATCTGGCCGGCCGGCTGGCCGCCCTTCAACTGCCAGACCTCGATGGCACCGATGGGCCGCGCCGCGACGTCCTTGAAGCCGCCCTTGGCGATCATCGCCCCTTCGAGCGGCAATTGCGGGCGATAGCCGGCCTCCATCTGGGCTTTTTTCGGCGGCGTGCCGGTCTTGTAATCGATCACGATGGCGTAGCCATCCGGGCGCCCGTCGATCCGGTCGGCGCGCGCGGTGATGACATGGTCGCGCCCCCCGGCGGCGATCACCATCTCGCCCTTGCTCTCGACGGCCAGGGTTTCGATCCCCTGGGCCCGGCGCTGGCTTTCCTGGATCACGAACCAGCGGGCCACGGCGCGGAAGCGCGGCCACCAGAAACTGCGCACCGCCGGCCGGTCGTTATAGGCGGCGAATTCCTCCTCGCCGATTTCCTCCAGCCGGGCCACCGCATCCGCCGGCAGGGGGCCGCGCATGGCTTCGCGAAGAAATCTGTCCAGCACGGCATGGATGATGATGCCGCGATCCGCCGCCCCCGGCGGGGCATCGATCGGATCGAGCGGGCTGAGACGCAGGACCCTTTTGGCATAAAGCGCATAAGGGTCGCGCACCAGAAGTTCGACATCGGAAACCGAGAAGCGCAGCGGCCGGGCCGCCACCGGCGGGCGTGGCGCCGGCTCCGGCCAGGGTGTGCCTTCGCCGGGATCAGGGACAGGGCCCAGCCGGGCGCCGGCCCCGCCTGCCAGAGCGCCGGCGGCACCAGCGCTTCCAGCCGGCGCAGCCAGCGCGACTGCACCGTCGGCGACAGATCGACCTTGGCCGCCCTGGTCAGGACCACCCGGGGCGCCGCCGCCAGGCTGGTGAAATCATGAGCCGCCTGCCCCAGGCGCTTTTCCAGCGGCGGCAGGCCGAGGTCGCGGCGCATGGCGCGCGAGGCCCAGGGGTCAGCCGGCGGCTCCTGCGGCCAGGTACCCTCGTTCAAGCCGCCGAGGATGATCAGATCCGCCGTCTCGAGGCGGGCTTCCTGGGGCCCCAGGATGCGCAGCCGGGGGTGCAGCCCATGGCTGGGCCGAACCACCGCCTGGCCGGCCAGGGTCTCGAACAGGCCGGGATAATCACCGGCATCAATGGCACCGAGGGTGGCCGCCGCCGCCAGCATGTCCTGAATGAGGCCGGCCGCCGCCTCTCCCGCATCGCCGCGCCAGAGCGGTTCCGCGCCGGGGGCGAGATCGGTCTCGGCAATGGCTTCGACCGCCGTAACATGGGCTGTAACAAGGCCGGCCAGATCGCCGCTGCCGGACTCGAGGGCCGCGATCAGGGGCAGGCAGGCGCGCTCCAGCCGGTCGATCAGTTCGGCGACATCCGCCGGCAGTTTGGCGGCCAGCGCGCGCAGGCTGTCGAGGCCGGGCGCCGGGCGGATGCCGCGCAACACTTCACGTTCCAGCAGGCGCAGCCGGCGCAGCATCCGCCCGCGCGGCAGGCCGAGGGCGGCCAGCGGATGCTTCAGGCAGGCCAGCAGGTCGAGGGGGGCGAAGCCATTGGCGACCATGGCCAGCACGAGGCGGAGAAAGGCACCGGGCACGCTGGCGGCCAGCGCCGTGCCCGCGCTGTCATCGACCTCGACCGACCAGCGCGACAATTCCGCCGCGACCCGGCGCGCCAGGTTACGGTCGGGGGTGACCAGCATCGCGGTCCGGCCCGCCGTCTCCAGTTGTTCGCGCATCAGCAGGGCAATGGCGCGGGCTTCCGCCGGGCTGTCGGCGGCATCGATCCGGGCAACCCCGGCCAGGGCGGCATCGAGATCGAGGCTGCGGCTGGTCGCCGACCAGCGCTCCGTGGTTTCGGCCGGGGCCATGGCTTCGGCGAGCAGGGCCTGGCGCGGGGTGGGCGGCGGCACCGGCCCGCCATCGGGCCAGAGGCCGACATCGTCGCGCCCGGCGCGCAGCCGCTCCAGCACTTCGCGCATGGTCCATTGCGGGTGGCTGGGTTCCAGTTTCGCCCAGTCATTGTCGCCCATGGCGGCATCGAAGCCGGGCAGGATCACCGCCCCCTGCGGCAGACGGGCGACCACGCTCATCAGATGGGCGGTGGCGGGAATGGAGCCGGTGGAACCGGCGACGATCACCGGATGGGCCGGCGGCTGGCGACGCCATTGCTCCGCCTGCATCAACAGCAATTGGTTGCGCCGGCTGGCCGGGTCCATGGCGCCATGGGCACCCCGGATCTCCGGCCAGTAATCGCGGGCGGCGATCTTCAGGAAATCGAGGGTGGCCTGCCAATGGCCCGCCAGGGCATCGGGCACCACCGTATCGAGGGCGGCCCAATCGGCCCCTTCGGTTTCCATCTCGTCGATCAGCCGGGCCAATTCGCCGGCATGGGCGACGGCAGCGCCGAGATCCGCCGCCTCCCCCCTCGCCTGCCACCATTGCAGGACCAGCCGGGAGAGCAGGAATTTCCGGGTCAGAGGTTCGATGGCCGGGGGCAGGTCGATGGTCTCTTCCCGCCCGGCCAGGGTCAATTCCTCCTCGTCCGCGTCGCCCAGCGGGCGCAGGCGCGGCAGCAGCACCGCCCGCCCCCGGCTGCGGCGCAGAAAGGCTTCGCGCAGCGAGCGGGCGGCACGGCGCGTCGGCACCAGGATCAGGGTCGCCGCCAGTTCCAGAGGATCGGCCCCCGCCTTCGCCAGCAATGTATCCGCCAGCGTATCGACGAAGGATTGCCCGGCCGGGATGGTGAACAGCCGGGGCCGGCCGGTGACCGGCGGCAGGTCTTTGAGGTTCAGGCGCTCATTGCTCGGCGGCAAGGGCGGCCTCCGCCTCGGCGATGGCGGGGATCGTGCCGACATGGATGAACTGGCCGTCCAGCCGGTGGCCGAACAGGCGCCCGGCGGCAATCGCCCGGTTCCATAGCAGGTTCAGGGAGAAGGCCCCGGCCGGCAGGTCGGTGAAGACCTCCGGCCGCATGATGGCGCAGCCGGCATAGACGAAGGGCGCCACGCCCTGTTCCGGGCGGCGGATCAGCCGGCCGTCCTCATCCATCAGAAAATCCCCGGCGCCTTCAAGGCCGACCGCCGTCGCGGTCGAGGCCAGCAGCAGGAGGCCATCCATCCGGGCCGGATCGAAGGCGGCGCGCATGGCGGCGATGGGCGATTCGACACCCTGCAGCCAGAATGTATCGGCATTGCAGATGAAGAAGGGCGCCGGCCCCAGCAGGGGCAGGGCGCGGGCGACCCCGCCCCCGGTTTCGAGCAGCGCGTCCCGCTCGTCCGAGACTTCGGTCTGCGGCCCCAGCCCCTCGGCCCGGCGGCGGTCGAGCCGGGCTTCGATCTGATCGGCGAGGTGATGGACATTGACCACCGCGCGCCCGATGCCGCCCTGGGCCAGGCGGTCGAGCAGCCGGTCGAGCAGGCTTCGGCCCGCAACCTCGACCAGGGGTTTCGGCAGCCGGTCGGTCAGCGGGCGCATGCGCATGCCCTTGCCGGCGGCCAGCACCATGGCGGTCCCGATCATGCTCATGCGGCCAGCTTCCGGACACCGGCGCGCAGATCCTCGCCCGGCAGATAATGGTCGTACCAGGCCGAGAGATTGGCCAGCAGGGGATGCCGCAAGTCACGCTCCAGATGGCGCCAGACCCGGGGCAGGAATTCGAGATAGCGCTTCTTGCCGTCCCGCTTCCACAGGCGGACGAAGACCCCGGCGATCCGGCTGTTCCGCTGCGCCCCCATGATCGCATAGGACGCCTCGAAGGCGGCGGCATCGAAGCCTGGATCGATGCGGGCGGCCCCCGCCGCATAGCGTGCCTTCAATTCCTGCCCGAAGGCGGGATCGACATCGCGCCGCGCATCCTCGATCAGGGAGACGAGATCATAGGCGGCGGGCCCCATGGTGGCATCCTGGAAATCCAGCAGGCCGACCCTTGCCGCCCCCGTCCGCCCCGGCAGCCAGAGCAGATTATCGGCATGATAATCGCGCAGCATGATCACCGCCCGCTCCCGCGGGAGGCGGCGCCAGAGATCGCCCCAGATGGCACTGAAGGCCTGCACCGCTTCCGGTTCCAAAGGCAGGCGCAGCGCCTTCACATGCCAGTCGAGGACCAGCGACGGCCCGAAGCCGAAGGCCCGGGCATCATAGGGCCTGACCTGGTGCCGGGTGCCGTCGACGAAACTTGTGGTGCCCGGCGCCGGGGCCCCGCGCAGTGCGACCAGGACATCGACCGCCGCCTCGTAAAGCGCGGCCGCCTTTGCCGGGTCGGCGGCAGCGACGGCGCTGAAACTGTCATCTCCGAGGTCTTCGAGCAGCATGAAGCCGCGGGCGACATCCGGGGCCAGGATCGCCGGGGCCGACAGGCCGAGACGGGAGAGATAACGCCCGACGCCGATGAAGGGACGGATATCTTCCTGCGGCGGCGGCGCATCCATCAGCACGGCGGTGCGGCCATCCGGCTTCTCCACCCGCTCGTAGCGGCGGAAGGAGGCATCGCCGGCCAGCAGGCGGCGGCGGCCATCGCCCCAGCCGGTCGATTGCAGGAAGTCGTCAATGGCAGCGGAACGGTCGGTCATGCAGCAAGTCCGGCAAGGCGGGCGCGCCACGAACCGCGCCCGGTCAGGGCGACGG
>Ga0075012_10003524_pt1 | contig 14886 bp, 12 predicted proteins | sample All_14_2_FD_71474 | JGI IMG/M metagenome (GOLD analysis project Ga0075012, IMG submission 71474) | Freshwater microbial communities in response to fracking from Pennsylvania, USA - Allegheny Zone_MetaG_DW_15 | ecosystem: Environmental > Aquatic > Deep subsurface > Groundwater > Drilled... | reverse complement strand
CTTGTTTGTCGGTCCAGGCCTTGGGCGTGAGGCTGCCCGCCAGCGCCACCGAGTCGCCATCACGCAAGCCCAGCAGCGCCTGGCTGGGTGCGTCGTCAAAGGCGATCACGTTGACGATCAGGGGCTCACCGTCCCCGGCCTGGGCCCGCACCTTGGCCACCACAAAGCGGCTTTCACCCTTGCCCGTGCGCTGCTCCGGGTCACCCAGCAACCTGCCTGCAATCAAACCGTCCATCATGTTTTTGCCCTTTTGCCTTGAACCAAGGGGGTGCATGGTAGCGGGTGACCAGGCGCTGGCTATAGTTCAGGACATCAACCATCAAGGACTTTGCTTATGCCGATCTGGCAAACCCCCATCTCCGTCGAAGCCATCACCGCCCTGAGCGCCAACACGGCGGTCAGTCACTTAGGCATTGAGTTTCTGGAAGTGGGTGACGACTTCATCACCGCACGCGTGCCGGTGGATGCGCGCACGCGCCAGCCGTTTGGCCTGTTACACGGCGGGGTGAGTGTGGTGCTGGCCGAAACGCTGGGCTCGGTGGCGGCCAATTACGCCTGCCCGCCAGGGCATCAGGCGGTGGGCCTGGACATCAACGCCAACCACCTGCGTGGGGTGAAAAGTGGCTGGGTCACCGGCACGGCACGCCCGGTGCATATCGGGCGCACCACCCAGGTCTGGCAGATTGATATGCGCAATGACGCAGGCGAACTGACCTGCGCCTCACGCATCACCATGGCGGTGCTGGCGCCCAAGTAGCTTGACAAGCGTTGGGGGCCTCTTTCAGCCCTCACGCGCCCACCAACTTCATGGATCCCGGGTCGGTGCCCGGGATGACAGCCATGTCCTGTCACGTCAACTCACGCCAGGTCGAAGCGGTCGGCGTTCATCACCTTGGTCCAGGCGGCGACGAAGTCCTGCACAAACTTGACCTGGTTGTCGTCCTGCGCATAAACCTCGGCGTAGGCGCGCAGGATGGCGTTGGAGCCAAATACCAGGTCCACGCGGGTGGCGGTCCACTTCGGCTGACCCGTTTTGCGCTCGACGATCTGGTAAGTGTTGCGCCCGGTGGGCTTCCAGCTGTAGGCCATGTCGGTCAGGTTGACGAAGAAGTCGTTGCTCAACACGCCCACGCGGTCGGTGAACACGCCGTGTTGGCTGCCTTCATGGTTGGTGCCCAGCACGCGCATGCCACCCACCAGCGCGGTCATCTCATGCGCGGTCAGCCCCATCAACTGGGCGCGGTCCAGCAGCAGCTCTTCAGCGGTGACGACGTAGTCCTTCTTCATCCAGTTGCGAAAGCCGTCCGCCAGCGGCTCCAGCACGTCAAAAGCGTCGGCATCGGTCATGGCTGGCGTGGCGTCACCCCGTCCCGGGGCAAATGGCACGGTCACGTCAACACCGGCTGCCCGGGCCGCCTGCTCGATGCCGGTGTTGCCCGCCAGCACAATCACGTCGGCCAGGCTGACGCCGGTCTCCTGCGCGATGTTGCCCAGCACGGCCAGCACCCGGGCCAGGCGCGCCGGTTCGTTGCCGTCCCAGTCTTTTTGCGGCGCCAGACGGATGCGGGCGCCATTGGCACCGCCGCGTTTGTCGGAGCCACGGAAGGTGCGGGCACTGTCCCAGGCGGTGGCGACCCGGTCGCTGATGCTCAAGCCGCTGGCCACAATCTTGGCCTTGATCGCCGCCACGTCGTAGTCGGTGCGGCCAGCGGGCACCGGGTCTTGCCAGATCAGGTCTTCGGCGGGCACGTCGGGGCCGATGTAGCGGGCTTTGGGACCCAGGTCGCGGTGGGTCAGCTTGAACCAGGCGCGGGCAAAGGTTTCTGAAAAATAGACCGGGTCTTTAAAGAAGCGCTCCGAGATCTTGCGGTACTCGGGGTCCATCTTCATGGCCATGTCGGCGTCGGTCATGATGGGGTTCAGGCGGATGCTGGGGTCTTCCACATCCACCGGTTTGTCTTCTTCGCGGATGTTGATCGGCTCCCACTGCCAGGCGCCAGCCGGGCTCTTTTTGAGTTCCCAGTCGTAATTGAGCAGCAGCTTGAAGTAGCCGTTGTCCCACTGGGTGGGGTGGGTGGTCCAGGCGCCTTCGATGCCGCTGGTGACCGTGTCACGGCCCACGCCGCGGGTGCTGTGGTTCATCCAGCCCAGACCTTGTTCGTTCAGATCAGCGGCTTCTGGCGCCGGGCCCAGATTGGCGGCGCTACCGTTGCCGTGCGCCTTGCCCACGGTATGGCCACCGGCGGTCAGGGCCACGGTTTCCTCGTCGTTCATGGCCATGCGCTCGAAGGTGATGCGAATGTCGCGGGCCGTTCTCAAAGGGTCGGGCTGGCCGTCCACGCCTTCGGGGTTGACATAAATCAGGCCCATCATCACGGCGGCCAGCGGGTTGTCCAGGTCGCGTTCGCCAGAGTAACGACTGCCTTCGCTGCCGCTCTTGGCCAGCCATTCTTTCTCGGACCCCCAATAAACGTCTTGCTCCGGGTGCCAGATGTCTTCGCGGCCAAAGGCAAAGCCGTAAGTCTTCAAGCCCATCGACTCGTAGGCCACCGTGCCCGCCAGCAAGATCAAGTCAGCCCAGCTGAGTTTGTTGCCGTATTTCTTTTTGATCGGCCAGAGCAGGCGGCGCGCCTTGTCCAGATTCACGTTGTCGGGCCACGAGTTCAGCGGCGCAAAACGCTGGTTGCCTTTGCCACCACCGCCCCGGCCATCGGCGATGCGGTAGGTGCCGGCCGAATGCCAGGCCATACGGATCATCAGGCCGCCGTAGTGGCCCCAGTCAGCGGGCCACCAGTCCTGGCTGTCGGTCATCAGCGCATGCAGGTCTTTTTTGAGGGCGGTCACGTCAAGCTTTTTGACTTCTTCACGGTAGTTGAAGCCCGGGCCCATCGGGTTGGTCTTGCTGTCGTGCTGGTGCAAGATGTCCAGGTTCAGCGCGTTTGGCCACCAGGCCATGTTGGACTTGCCGGTGGCGGTGTTGCCGCCGTGCATCACCGGGCATTGGCCGGCAGAATGGGACTGGGGTGCTGTCATGGTCATCTCCTTGAGAGTGGGTTAACTTGGGTCGTTTGACGCTTCGACCTCGGGCTTGTCAGGCCAGCGTCAGTGTAGGCAAGGACCAGGCCGCGCGGTATCGTTTTTACAAATCATCGTGATAGTGCGATTAAACGGCCCGCGGGCTGCAGCGGCGTCAACACCGCCAGCACAAGCGGCTTTTAGCGGGGCATGAGCCGCAGCAACTGGCCATTGGCACTGTCCGTCAGCAAGTAGATCAGCCCATCCGGGCCCTGGCGCACGGCGCGAATGCGCTCGCCCAGGTCTTGCAGCAATTTCTCTTCCCGCACCACCTGACCACCCTGCATGTCCAGCCGGGCCAGGTAACGGAATTTGAGCGCGCCCACCAGCAAGCTGCCCTGCCACGCCCGGCCATACCGCGCACTGGTGACAAACGCCATGCCGGACGGGGCGATGGATGGCGTCCATTGGTACACGGGCTGCGCCATGCCGGGGTGCGTCTGGAGGCCCTGGCCAATCGGGCCGCCGCCATATTGCTCGCCATAAGTGATGACCGGCCAGCCGTAGTTCTGGCCGGGCTGTGGCCGGTTCAGCTCGTCACCGCCTTGCGGCCCGTGTTCAACGGTCCACAGCGCACCGTCCGGGCCCCAGGCCGCACCTTGCACGTTGCGGTGGCCCCAGCTCCAGATCTCGGGCAGCGCACCAGCCTGGCCCATGAGCGGGTTGTCGGGCGGGATGCTGCCGTCTTTATCGATGCGCACCACCTTGCCATGGTGGTTGTCCAGCGTCTGGGCATCGTGCATGCGGTGGTACCTGTCCCCCAGCGTGAGAAACAGTTGGCCGTCGGGGCTTTCCACAATACGGCAACCAAAATGCGCGTTGCCCGACACCTTGGGTTTCTGGCTGAACAGCACCCGCACCTTGTCCAGGCGGCGGGCGTCGTCAGACAGCTTGGCCGAGGCCAGCGCGGTGGACGCCACGTGGGCGTCTAAACCAGGCTCGGTGTAACAAAAGTAGAGCGTGCGGTTGACGGCAAACTGGCTGTCGGCCAGCACATCCAGCAGCCCGCCCTGGCCTGCCGCGTGGATCGGCGGCAGCCCGGCGATGGCCGGCCCCACCTGACCGGTGAGCGTGACCAGCCGCAAGCGCCCGGGCCGCTCGGTCACCAGCAGGCGCTGCGCGTCAATGAACGTCAACCCCCAGGGGTGCGCCAGACCCCGGGCCACCACATCTGGCTGCCGCGTGGCCCCAGCGGTGGCGGGCGCTGACCCTGCGACCGCGGTCGGGGCAACTTGGGCGTTGGCCGACAAGGCACCCGCGGCGGTGCACACCCACCACGCCAAAAGCTGCATCGCCGTCATGTTTCAGCCCTCCGTACTAAACGGTTGCTCTAAGCAGCCCCTTCATCTGCCCCTGCGCAATCACGTGGCCGTGGGCGGCTGCCTTGGCCAGCCACATCATGCCCAGGTTGTCATCCTGCGGCGCGCCTTGGCCGTGGATATAACAGTGGCCCAGCCACTGCATGGCATCCGGCTGGTTTTGCTGGGCCGCCAGCTGAAACCAGTAAAACGCGGCTTTGGGCTTGCCCGCGATCAGAAAAAACTGCCCCATGTCGTTTTGCGCCCCAGCATCACCCGCGTCCGCCAGGCAGGCCAACTGCTTGTCTTGCGGCGCCATGGCCACACCCATATAGGGTTCAACGTCATCCCACAACAGCATGGCCCGACCACGCGCATCGTCCGCCACACGGGTCACCTCGGCCGCCGTCACACGCCGCCACCAGGTGCGACGGCTCAGGCCGGTGATGGCGCTGGCGGAATCGATGCTGAGGGTGGCTAAAGGCATGCGTTGGATGATATGCCAGCAGCCTCCGAGTGCCGAGGGTGTGTGCCCAACGCAGTTTGTCACAGCAATACACTGTGCCAGACCCACCCTGGCATCACCCGGCACAGTGTGACGCTGTGACAGCGTGGCCCATGACACGGCCAAAACACGTTCGATGGCACAGAAAACCACAAAAAATGTGGCATTGGCAGACTTTTTGGGCAAATGGCAAAGTGGCACAGAAGATGCTGTAAAGACTGCGTGCCCGGTGTCTTTTTTCTTAACTTCTGGAGTTCAACATGAAACGTTCCATGCGTGCCGTACAAAAGGGTTTCACCCTGATTGAGTTGATGATTGTGGTGGCGATTATTGGTATTTTGGCGGCGGTGGCGCTGCCAGCTTATCAGGATTACACGGTGCGGGCAAAGGTGTCTGAAGTGATTTTGGCTGGCTCGTCGGCCAAGACATCTGTTGCTGAAGCTGCGCAGGTGTATTCTGCGATGCCTTTGGCGACCAGCCTGACTGTGGATTCTCAAACATCAAAATACGTGACATCTGTTTCGTATAAATACGAGGACGCAAGCAATGCAAAGATTATTGCCGTTGCAAACGGGACTGCTGAACCCAAGATTGCCGGCACCGGCGTTGAATTCGCTGGCTTGTTGGGTGGCAATGGACAAGTGGTGTGGACTTGTAAGGCGGCAGCCACTGATGCAAGTGCCGGCGTGACCACTGCAATGCCTTCCAAATATTTGCCGGCAAGCTGCAAGTAAACTGTTGCTGTTGAATTGCTGGACACAAAGGGCCCGACAAGGGCCTTTTGTGTTTTCTGCTTCATGATATTTCAATGCTGACCTTCAATCGCCGTTGCCAGTCGCCGCATCTCAGTCGTCCAACCATTCGTTTGCCGATGACTTTTTTTTGGCTTGTGGTCTGGGCCAGCGCGCTTTCTTTAGCATGGCTCCTGCCGAACCACTACCGGCCATGGTCGTCATTCCATTCAGATGCCTGGAGCGCCGTAATCATGGCCTCGGCTTCCCTAGCCGTAATCTGGCGTTGCCAGGCAAAGGTGGAGTGGCATATGCCTGCACTACTTGTCGCGGTCCTGGCATGCATACCATGGCTGCAATACAGCGTCGGCCTGATTTCATTTGCCGGCCAGGCCTGGATATCGACCGCCTATTTATTGGGCCTGCTGCTGGCTGTGTTGACAGGCCAGCGCTGGGAAAAGGCGGCCCGCGACCAGTTGATGGACGGATTGTTCTGGGCCACAGGTCTGGCCGCGGTCTTGTCAGTCAATCTGCAACTCCAGACTTGGCTCGGATTGATGGATGACGGTATTTATGACATCTGGTCGATGGGTTTATCTGGACCACGTCCATATGCCAATATGGGTCAGCCCAACCAATTGGCTACCTTGTTACTGTGGGGGTTATTGGCCAGTGCTTGGGGCTATCAGAGCAAGAAAATCAGCGCACCAGTGACCTTGCTGCTATCAGGCTTCATGTTGCTTGGCATTGCACTGACGCAATCCCGTACCGCTTGGCTCGGTCTGTCCTTCCTGTTGGTAGCCGCCTGGGTTTGGCGCAGACATTGGCGTTCCAGATGGCTGCCTTGGGCGGTCACAGGTTTGTACTTTCTTTTTTGGACATTCCCAGGGTTATTCCGCGAATTGAACAATGTCTTGTTGCTTGCCTCAGATCAAAGTTATTTCAGAGACGAGTCGCTTCAGGGCGAACTTCGCCCACTGGCTTGGCGCTTGTTTTTTGACGCGGCGCTGCAGCGTCCGTGGTTCGGCTACGGATGGCATGACGTAAGGGGCGCACAGCTAGAGGTGGCTCCGAATTTTCCGGCTTTGTTTGCGACCTTTGCCCAATCTCATAACTTGTTTCTTGACTTGGTTTTGTGGCTTGGATTTCCTATTGGTTTACTTGTTTCTGGTGCCCTAGTTTGGTGGTTTTGGTCCTGCATGCGAGCCGTCTCGAATGCAAAAGATGCCATCCTGATCATGTTTCTTGGCATCATCGGAATTCATGCCATGCTGGAATTGCCTCTGCACTATGCCTATTTTTTGCTGCCGGTAGGTCTGGTGATGGGGGTATTGAACCAGCGTGTTTGCGATAAACCGGTGTGGACATCCACTCGCTGGTCTTTGGTGGGACTATGGCTGTTGGCTGTACTGCTGCTGTCGGGCATCGTTCGCGACTACTTTCGGGTCGAATCGAGCTATCAAAAGTTGCGTTTTGAGCAGGCACGCATCGGATCCGTGCCAGCAACGCCCCCTGATGTGCTGCTGTTAACCCAACTGCGGGAACAAATCCGCTTCATGCGCTACCAAGCAAAGTCCGGCATGAGCCAGCAGGAATTGTCGTGGGCCAAACAAGTAGCCAGAACTTATCCAGGTAGTGGCAACCTCTACAAGGTAGCTTTCGCGTTGGCGATCAATGGTAGTGCGGATGAGGCGCAGCGCTGGTTGGAGAAAGTATGCAAAATTTCTAGCCCTGAAGAATGTGATCTGATCAAACGTGTCTGGGCGGCAGATTCACTCGCTTATCCCTTAATTGCAAAAGTACCCTGGCCAGGCTCCAATGGCACTACCTTAAGAGAAAGGTAAAAAAATCAAAAACTTGCAAAAATTCATTTCATGAAATCCCGGTTAAACGTCACAAACGCAGAGCTATTTCACTCCTGAACTTTCTCGGAGGTCTACCGATGCGTCAGACGGTCACCGAAGATCGGAGTTTCATGGGCAAAAGGGGACAAGCTCGGATTAAGCAAATAGTTTCCAGCTCGCGCCAGCTACGAACACCTGTACAGAGCGGTGATCAACCCGGATTTCACACATCATACGTGCGCACAATCACCACAGGCACACCATGAACATCACACTTTCAGTTGGCAAGCAAGTTGCGGCCCTCGCACGCGAGGCAGTCCGGAAGTTCTGCAAGAGTCTGAATCAAGCGGTACGTGACTATCTGGAACAGTTAGCGGGTAGCACCCGCCGCGATGAAAAGTGGAAGCGGTTTGAGCAGCGGTGTTTGCAGTCCAACGCGCGGCTGGACAGTTGGCAATTCAATTGTGATATCGCCAACGAGCGCTAACCCATGGCGGCAAGGAGTCTATCGACACCAATGTACTGGTTATACCGAGGCCAGTGATGCACCCGTAAAGCAGCGCTGGCGCTGTTAAAAAAGCTGCTTAACGGCATGGACAGGGTTTTGTCCACGCAAGTGCTTCAGGCGTATTGCAACGTGGCGTTTAAAAAGTTGAAACTGCCAGCCCAGCACGTTCGCGCCCAACTTGATTTGTACGAGCAATTTGAGGTGGGTGATGTGACACCTGTCGTCATTCGCGCCAGTCTGGACCTGCACCAGACACACAGTTTGGCTTTTTACGATGCACTCATCATGGCCAGCGCCCAGATGGTAGGCTGTAGCGTGCTGTTCAGTGAGGAGTTGAATGCCGGTGAAACCATGGCGGGCGTTCGCATCATCAACCCATTTGCCTGACGTGTGGCGGGGGTCAGGATCGGATTCATAGTCATTGTGAGCTTAACCCGCAAGCCATGGATGCCGGGGGCATGGATCCCCCCGGGTCGTGGCCCGGGGCAGGCTCCTCGCGTCCGGGATGACAGCCGAAGAGGTCCACGTCAACTTTCATGGCGGCAATGCCACCTCAGGCGTGAGCACCGGGCCGTGGCCGCTGAAGCGGTCCAGCGCCAGGTAAATCACCGGGGTGATGAACAGCGTGATGGCTTGCGAGAACACCAGCCCACCCACCACCGCCAGACCCAGCGGCTGGCGCAGCTCGGCACCGGCGCCAATGCCCAGCGCAATCGGCAGCGCGCCCATCAGTGCCGCCATGGTGGTCATCATGATCGGCCTGAACCGCAAGATGCACGCCTCACGGATCGCCTGGTGCGGCGTCATGCCGTGGTGGCGCTGCGCGTCCAGCGCAAAGTCGATCATCATGATGGCGTTCTTTTTCACGATGCCGATCAAGAGCAGGATGCCGATGGTGGCGATCAGCGTCAAATCTTGCCCAAATAACATCAGCGTGGCCAGCGCACCCACGGCGGCTGATGGCAGGCCCATCAGGATGGTGATGGGGTGGATGTAGCTCTCATACAGCACGCCCAGCAGCACGTAAATGACCAGCAGCGCCGCCAGCACCAGCACCAGCTGGCTGCCCTGTGAGCTTTTGAACACCGCCGCATCACCGCCGTAGGTGCTGATGATGGAGGACGGCATCTGGATGGCGTCGCGCGCGGCGTCGATCTTGGCAGTGGCATCACCCAGCGCGGCGCCCGGCGCCAGGTTGAACGACACCGTAACCGCCTGCAACTGGCCGACATGGTTGATGGAGGTGGGCCCCACCGTGCGCTCCACAGTGACAAAACTCGACAGCGGCACCAGCGCGCCGGTGGACGCGCGCACGTAGATGCCAGCCACCGCGCTTTCGTCCTGCTTGGCCTGCGGCGCCACTTCCATGATCACCTGGTAACTGTCGGTGGGCAGGTAGATGGTGGACACCTGGCGCTCGCCAAAGGCGCTGTAGAGCGCGCTGCGGATGGCCTCGATGGACACGCCCAGCGCGTTGGCGCGGTCACGGTCGATGTTGATCTGGGCCTGCAGGCCGCGCAGCTGGGCGTCGCTGGTCACGTCGCGAAACAGCGGGTCGTCACGCAGGCGCTCCTGCAGTTTGGTGGCCCAGTCGTTGAGCTCGTCGGCGCGCACACTTTGCAAAATGTACTGGAACTGCGCCTTGCTGGGGCGCCCGCCGAGCTGCAGGTTTTGCGTCGGGCGGATGAAGATCTTGATGCCCGGCACCGCGTTCACCTTTTTGCGCAGGCCGTCCACCACCTGTTTCATTGGCGGGCGCTCGCCCTGCGGTTTGAGGGTGATGAACATGCGCCCGGTGTTTTGTGCGCCGCTGCCGCCGTTGAACGAGTTGACCGCGGCCACCGCCGGGTCGTTGCGGATGATCTGGGCGGCACGCTCTTGCAGGCGCACCATTTCCTCAAACGAGGTGTCTTCACCGGCCTCGGTGCTGACCGACATCTGGCCCAGGTCTTCCTCCGGGAAGAAGCCTTTGGGGATGACGATGGTCAGCCAGACGGTGGCCACGATGGTGGCGGTGGCCAGGACCAGCATGGCCCAGCGGTGGACCAGCGCGCGGTCCAGCCAGCGGGTGTAGCTGGCCAGCATGGCGTTGAAACCACGCTCAAACTGCCGCACGATGAAGCCGGGGTGTTTTTTGTGCGCCTCGTCGGTCAAAAAGCGGCTGGCCAGCATCGGCACCAAGGTGAGCGACACAAAGGCCGAGACGATGATCGCCAGCCCCACCACCACCGCAAACTCGTGGAACAGCAGGCCAATCACGCCGGGCATGAAAAAGATCGGGATGAACACCGCAATCAGCGAGGTGCTGATGGAAATGATGGTGAAACCCACCTCGCGCGCACCGCGCAGCGCCGCCTGGAACGGTGGCTCGCCCTTTTCCACGTGGCGGATGATGTTCTCCAGCACCACAATGGCGTCGTCCACCACCAGGCCCACCGCCAGGGTCAGGCCCAGCAGCGAGATGTTGTCCAGGCTGTAATTCAAGCCCCACAACAGCGCCACCGCGCCGATCAGTGACACCGGCAAGGACAGCGCCGGGATCACCGTGGCGACAAAACGCCGCAAAAACAGAAAAATCACCAGCACCACCAGCACGACCGTGCCCAGCAGGGTCAGCGTGACATCGTGCAAGGCCTCACGCACCGACAGCGAGCGGTCGTTGATGGGGGTCAACGACACCGACTTGGGCATTTGCGCCTGCAGCCCCGGCAGGGCGGCGCGCACCGCGTCCACCACCTGCACGGTGTTGGCGCCGGGCTGGCGCAAGATGGCCAGCGTGGTGGTGGGCTCACCATTGAAGGTGGCCCAGCTCTTGGTGCTCTCGATGCTGTCTTCCACCTGCGCCACGTCACGCAGGCGCACCGGGTTGCCACCCTTGACGCTGATGATCAGCTCCGCAAATTCGGCGGCGTTTTTGAGTTGTTGGTTGGCCTGCAGCACCAGGGTCTGCTTGGGGCCTTCGAGCGTGCCGACCGGGGTGTTGACGTTGGCCGCACGCAGCGCGGCGGCCACTTCATCGAGCCCCAGGTTGCGCGCTGCCAGCGCGTCGGGCTGCACGCGCACCCGCACCGCGTAACGCTTGGCGCCAAAGATGTTGACCTGGGCCACGCCGTTGAGGGTGGACAACGTGGGCGAAATCAGGTGCTCGGCATAGTCCTGCAAATCGGACGGCGCCAGCGACGGGGAACGCAGCGAGATCAGCAGCACCGGCGCATCGGCCGGGTTCACCTTGCGGTACGACGGCGGGTTGGTCATGTCGTCGGGCAGGGCGCGCTGGGCGCGCAACAGGGCGGCTTGCACGTCGACCGCGGCGGCGTCGATGTTGCGGCTTTCGTCAAATTCCAGCGTCAGCGAGGTGTTGCCCAGGGTGCTGGTGGAGCTGATGGTTTTCAGGCCCGGCACGGTCTGGAACTGTTTCTCCAACGGCAGCGCCACCGAGGTCGCCATGGTCTCGGGGCTGGCGCCGGGCAGGCTGGCAAAAACGCTGATCACCGGCGTGTCGTAGCTGGGCAGCGCCGCAATCGGGATGCTGCGGAAAGCAATCACCCCGGCCAGCACAATGGCCAGGTTCAGCAGCACCGTCATCACCGGACGGCGGATGAAGAGTTCAGACAGGTTCATGGCTGGCTGGCCTTGTTGGCAGCGGGCTCAGCCAGGCCTGCGCCGTTACCCGCACCACCGGGACCTTTACCCATACCACCACCGCCAGCTCCTTTGGCGCCAGAGGCAGCGCCTTCAGCTGGCCGCACCACCACCTTGGCGTTGGGCCGCAGGTTTTGCCGACCGTCCAGCGCCACTTCTTCACCGGGTTTCACGCCTTCAATGGCGGCATCACCGCCTTCCGCCTGCAGCAGTTTCACCGGGCGCATGCTGGCCACGCCGTCGGCAATCACATACACCAGGGTACCGCGCGGCCCCTGGATCAGGCTGGCCTGCGGCACCACCACCACATCACGCAGGGTGGCCACGGTTTGCGACACCTCGACAAAGGCGCCTGGCCAAAGTTTGCCTTCAACGTTGGCAAACACCGCCTTGGCCTTGACCGCGCCGGAACTGGCATCGACCAGGTTGTCCATGAACTGCAACCGCCCCTGGAACGTGCCACCCTGGTCGGCCAGGGTGGCGGTGACCACCGCCCCACCGTCTTTCAAGGCCGCCAGCGCGCTGGACAGGTCCCGCTGCGGAATGCTGAACGCCACACCAATCGGGTCGAGCTGGGTGATGGTGACCAGCGGTGTCTGGTTGGCCAGCACCGCGCTGCCGGGAAACACCACCACCGCCCCGGCGCGCCCGGCGTGCGGTGCGGTGATGCGGGCGTAAGACAGCGCCACCTGGCTGGCGGTCACGGCCGCTTGATCCGACGCCAGTGTGGCCAGCCACGCATCCACCTGCGCCTGGGCGGTGTCCACCGCGCCTTGCGACACAAAGGCTTGCGCCAGCAACTGCTTGGCGCGTTCAAGTTGGCGTTTGGCATCACTCAGGCTGACCTGGTCTTTGGCCAGCTGGGCGCGCGCTTTGGCCAGGTTGGCCTCTTCAGTGCGGGCGTCCAGCGTGAACAGCAGTTGCCCGGCTTTGACAAACTGACCTTCCTTGAAGTGCACCTGGCGCACGGTGCTGGTGATCTGCGGCTTGACATCCACACTGGTCAGCGAGACCACCGTGCCGGTGGTGTTCAGGGTGACCGCCATGTCGCGCACTTGGGCCTTGACCGTGGTAACCGACACCGGTGGCGAGGCACCGGAGCCGCCCTGAGCGGGCGTATTGGCAGGGGCAGAGGCTGGGGAGGCGGGTGAATCAGCGGGTGTGGCGGGTTGGTCAGAACAGGCGGCAAGCGCCAAGACCAGCGCGCTCAGGGTGAAAAGTGCGCGCAAGGGAGGGCGAAAAATGTTCATGGCTCATGATAATTCAGGCCCCCCAAGGCCCAAGCCGTGCCACTTTGAACACCCTGCAAAGCTCTTGTAAAGTTACCCGCGCTTGGCGGGCCAGGCTACTCGGTGGCGGCTTGTTTGAGGCGTTCGCTGCGCCAGTACACGTCGTCACCCACGCTGCCATCGGTGCGGTAGCGGTTGAGCACGCGGGCCAGCACAAACATCAGGTCGGACAGGCGGTTCAGGTAGTGACGCGGTGTGTCCTTGAGCGCGTCTTGGGCGCCCAGCGCCACCACCGCACGCTCGGCCCGGCGCGCCACGGTGCGGCACACATGCGCCAGCGCGGCGGCGCGGGTGCCGGCAGGCAGGATGAATTCCTGCAGCTTGGGCAGGGCGGCGTTGTGCTCGGCCAGGGCCTCGTCCAGCGCCAGCACGGCTTCGGCCTTGAGCAGCTCAAAGCCGGGGATGGACAGCTCACCGCCCAAGTTGAACAGCTGGTGCTGAATCTCCACCAGCACGCTGCGCACGGCCTCGGGCATGGGCTCGCACAGCAGCAGGCCAATCTGGGAGTTGAGCTCGTCGACATCGCCCATGGCGTGCACGCGCAGGCTGTTTTTGGAGACGCGGGTGTTGTCGCCCAGGCCGGTGGTGCCGTTGTCGCCGGTGCGGGTGGCGATTTGTGTGAGTCTTTGTCCCATGGCGGTGTCCTGGTTTCTCGTGGCGTCGGTGCAGGCTGGGCAGCCCGGGACGCAGCGGTTGGTTTGGAGGCGCGATTATCACGGCCTCAGGCCGCGACCCACATCAGCGGGCTATTTGCACAGACCCAGAATGCGCTCCTGCTGCGAACAGGCCTTCACCGGGTTGGCCGGGGCACTGAGAGCCGGCCTCGATTGGCTGGCAATACAGGTGCGCAGTTCACGCGTGGTGGGCCCGTAGTAAAACCAGCCGCGCCCCAGGTCGGGCAGCGCCAGGTCCACCTCACGCCACTTGGGGTGGCCTTTGTCCTGCAGCACCGAAAAGTTCTGGCACAGCGAGCGCGCAAAGTTGCGCAGGTAGCTGCCCGCGCCCTGCAACTGAAAATCGTAAGTGACCAAAAATGCCTTGACCGCCAGTGCCGGCAGATCCGCCGCGAGCAGGTTGGGGTAGTTGCTGGCGCGCACACTGGTCGAGAAGTAGGTCTTGAGCACCGCTTCGCTGGACGCGTGAGCGGGGTCAAACTTCAGCAGCTTGATCAGTTTGCGCGACTCGGGCTTCATGTCGACCAGCAGTTTGGCTGGCTGACCGGCCACGATGGCCACCACGTCCACCGACTGGTCGGTGACCAGCTTGGCCAGCGCCTCTTCGTTGGACAAGTAGCTGGCACGGGCATCGGGCAAGGTGCTGCCAAACATGGCGCGGTACAGCGTGGCCGACGTCAGCGCCGTGCCGCTGCCCAGCTCACCGGCGTTGATCTTCGCGTTCTGGATCTCGTGGATGTAGTTCAGGTCCGAGTCGGCCCGGGCGATGAAGTAGATTTCTTCGTTGTACAGCGGCAAGATCACCCGCGTGGGCCGGATCATGTTGCCCGCGGCGACGTTGCCGCTGGCGGCCATGTCAAGAAACGATTGGTACACGTCCGACTGCACCAGCGCCAGCTTGACACCCGGCTCATAGCGCAAACGCCGCACGTTCTCGGCCGACCCGGCCGACGGCACGGATTCAAGCTCAATGCCAGCGGCGGGCGCCACAAACTGCGCCAGATCGCGCCCGATCTTGATGTAGGTGCCGCGCTCGGACGCGGTGACGATCTTGTAGGCCACCTCGGCCAGCGCTGCAGGCGCCTGGCAAAGCAGGCCAGCCAGCAACACGGTTGCGCATGCAATGTTTTTCATATCCAGTGCCTCCAGGTCAATTTACGGGTTACACAAGCCAAGGGTGGCGAGATCGGGTGAGCAGTCTTGGACGAGCGGTCGCGCCCGGCGGGGGATGGGCGGGGTGTCGACCACCGGCGCGGGCCGCGTGACGGGTGCCGCCGCTCTGGCAGGTGCTGGCCGCGCGGCCACCTTGGCAGCAGGCGC
>Ga0075012_10003523_pt1 | contig 14889 bp, 14 predicted proteins | sample All_14_2_FD_71474 | JGI IMG/M metagenome (GOLD analysis project Ga0075012, IMG submission 71474) | Freshwater microbial communities in response to fracking from Pennsylvania, USA - Allegheny Zone_MetaG_DW_15 | ecosystem: Environmental > Aquatic > Deep subsurface > Groundwater > Drilled... | reverse complement strand
GTCGACGGTGTCGATGATCTTGCTGGCATGGTCGCGGCGCAACTGGTCGCGGCCCTTCTTGCCCACGCAGAGCACCTTCACGGTCTTGCCCTGCGCCGTCAGTTCCTCGATCTGCCGGCGAGCCAGCTTCACGATGGAGGAATTGAAGGCGCCGCACAGGCCGCGCTCGGCGGTGGCAACCACCAGCAGATGCACATCGCTCTTGCCGGTGCCGATCAGCAGGCGCGGCGCGTTATCCTGGCCCATCTGGCCAGCAGCCAGCGAGCCGAGCATGGCGGCCATGCGTTCGGCATAGGGGCGGGCGGCTTCCGCCGCTTCCTGGGCGCGGCGCAGCTTGCTGGCCGCCACCATCTTCATTGCCTTCGTGATCTTCTGGGTCGATTTGACCGAGTTGATCCGAATGCGCAGGCTCTTAAGGCTTGGCATCGGGCTTGTCCCCTTGCGCCTTTAGGCGAAGCTCTTGGTGAAGTCTTCGAGCGCGGCCTTCAGCTTGGTTTCCACCTCGGGGGTGAGAGCCTGGGCATCGCGGATACCCTGCAGGATATCGCCATGCTTGGCCCGCACGGTGCTGAGGAAAGTGGCCTCGTAGCGGTTCACGGCGTTCACCGGAATGCTGTCGAGATAACCCTTCACGCCGGCATAGATCGACACAACCTGCTCTTCCACCGGCAGCGGCTGATATTGCGGCTGCTTCAGCAGTTCGGTCAGGCGGGCGCCGCGGTTCAGCAGGCGCTGGGTGGCCGGATCCAGGTCGGAACCGAACTGGGCAAAGGCGGCCATTTCACGATACTGCGCCAGTTCCAGCTTGATCGAGCCGGCAACCTGCTTCATCGCCTTGATCTGTGCCGCCGAACCCACGCGCGACACCGAGAGGCCCACGTTGATGGCCGGACGGATGCCCTTATAGAAGAGTTCGGTTTCCAGGAAGATCTGGCCGTCGGTGATCGAAATCACGTTGGTCGGAATATAGGCCGACACGTCACCGGCCTGGGTCTCGATCACCGGCAGAGCGGTGAGCGAACCGGCGCCGAGCTTGTCGTTCATCTTCGCGGCGCGTTCCAGCAGGCGCGAGTGGATGTAGAACACGTCGCCCGGATAGGCTTCGCGGCCCGGCGGGCGGCGCAGCAGCAGCGACATCTGGCGGTAGGCGACGGCCTGCTTGGAGAGATCGTCGTAGATGATGACGGCATGCATGCCGTTATCGCGGAAATATTCGCCCATGGCGCAGCCGGTATAGGGCGCCAGGTATTGCAGCGGCGCCGGCTCGGAAGCGGTGGCGGCCACCACGATGGAATATTCCATCGCGCCGGATTCTTCGAGGGTCTTCACCACCTGCGCAACGGTGGAACGCTTCTGACCCACGGCGACGTAGATGCAGTAGAGCTTCTTCTTCTCGTCGCCAGCGGCGTTCACCGCCTTCTGGTTCAGGATGGTGTCGATCGCCACGGCGGTCTTGCCGGTCTGGCGGTCGCCGATGATCAGCTCGCGCTGGCCACGGCCCACCGGCACCAGGGCGTCGAGCGCCTTCAGGCCGGTCTGCATCGGCTCATGCACCGACTTGCGCGGGATGATGCCCGGCGCCTTCACTTCCACGCGGGCGCGGGTGACATCCTTCAGCGGGCCCTTGCCGTCGATCGGATTGCCCAGGCCATCCACCACGCGGCCCAGCAGGCCCTTGCCCACCGGCACGTCCACGATGGCGCCAGTCCGCTTGACGGTGTCGCCTTCTTTGATGCCACGATCTTCACCGAAGATCACGACGCCGACATTGTCGACTTCCAGGTTCAGGGCCATGCCCTTGATGCCGCCCGGGAACTCGACCATTTCACCGGCCTGCACCTTATCCAGGCCATGCACGCGGGCGATACCGTCGCCGATGCTGAGCACCTGGCCGACCTCGGAAACTTCGGCTTCAGCACCGAAATTCTTGATCTGGCCCTTGAGGATTTCGGAAATCTCTGCGGCGCGGATATCCATCACGCAACCCCTTTCATCACGGACTTGAGCGAGTTCAGCTTGGCGCGGATCGAGGCATCGATCATGCGCGAACCGAGTTTAACGATGAGACCGCCGATCAGATCCGGCTCGACCCGGGTCTGCAGCACCACGTTGCCGGCGGCGGCCGACGACAACGCCGATTTCAATTGCCCGAGTTCGGCATCATTGAGCGGCTCGGCCGACACCACCTCGGCGACCACTTCGCCACGATGATGGCTGAGCAACTTGCCATAGGCCGCAATCATATCGGCCAGGGCGAACAGGCGGCGATTCTGCGCCACCACTCCCACGAAGTTGCGGGTCAGATCGGCAACCCCGATCCGGGCCAGCACGGCGCCGATAGCGGCACCCTGTTCTTCACGGGAGAAAGCCGGAGAGCGGATCAGCCGCACCAGATCGGTGGATTCCGCCATCAGGGCGGACAAAGTGGCAAGATCCTTGGCAACGGCATCGAGCTGCCCGCCATCGCGCGCCATTTCAAATAGCGCGGTGGCGTAACGACCGGCGATGCCGGAAACGAGAGCGCTTTCCTGAGCCACGAACGACCCTTTTTGGTTTTCCAGGACGATCCCTACGGACCATTCCGGCTTATGACGGCCGCTTGCACGGCTACTCATTTATGCTCGGACCGCCATGGCTGCCAAAACTGGCATCCCCCAGCCGCCGAACCCCCACGATCCCCGCTGTCCGAGCACCCCCGAAATCAGCTTAAGACCTTGAAAGATCAAGGAATTCCGCACACACTCCAGGCCTTGTCCGGCACCGGCTGGCGCGAAAGCCGCGCTTAACTAGCATATGGGTTTCGCCACCGCAACATGGACCGCGCCGGACAATGCGACTAAACGCCGCATAAAACCCGGTTATCCCCAGCTGAACGCCTCGGATCATCACTTGCGCCATGGTAGTTTTTTCGTGATGGCGAAACCAGCCCGCAAAGCAGCCGATTCCAGCCCTGATTCCGTCTCCCCCAGCGCGGCCAGGCGTGCCGCCGGGATCGGCGCGCTGCTGCTGCCCTGGTATGACCGCGCACATCGCACATTGCCCTGGCGCGCCCCGCCAGGTAGCCCGCAGATGGATCCCTATCGGGTCTGGCTGTCGGAAATCATGCTGCAGCAGACCACGGTGGCTGCCGTCATCCCATATTTTCAACGCTTTACGGCATTATGGCCGGATGTGCGGGCGCTTGCCGAGGCGCCGCAGGAAACCGTGTTGGCGGAATGGGCCGGGCTTGGCTATTACGCCCGCGCCCGCAACCTGCATGCCTGCGCCAAGACCGTGCAGCAAGACCATGGCGGCATATTCCCGCAAAGCGAGGCCGCCTTGCTCGCCCTGCCCGGCATCGGCGCCTATACGGCGGCGGCGATTGCGGCCATCGCTTTCGATCAGCCGGCCGCCGTGCTGGATGGCAATGTGGAACGCGTGCTGTCGCGGGTTTTCGATGTGCAGGCACCGCTGCCCGGCAGCAAGCCGCAACTGCGCGCTCTGTGCCGCGCCGCCACGCCGCAGCAAAGGCCGGGCGATTTCGCGCAGGCCATGATGGATCTGGGCGCCACGCTCTGTGCGCCCAACCGGCCCGATTGCCTGCTTTGCCCGTTGAGCGCCATCTGCCTGGGCCGCGCACGCGGCACGGCAGCGGATTTGCCACGCAAGGCGCCGAAGCCGGAACGCCCGCATCGCCACACCATCGCCTTCCTGCTGCGCCGGCCCGATGGCGCGCTGTATTTCCGCCGCCGGCCCGAGAAAGGCCTGCTCGGCGGCATGCTGGAAGTGCCAAGCACCGATTGGCGCGATGCGGCATGGACGGAAAAAGCTGCCTTGCCGCATGCCCCGCACAAGGCCGCATGGCGCATGTTGCCCGGCGAGGCCGAACATGTGTTCACGCATTTCTCGCTCAGCATCCGCGCCATGCTGGCGGATATCGATGCCAAACACGCCGCGCGGCTGAATGGCGAATGGCTGCAACCCGGCGAGGCGAAAATCCCCACCGTGTTCAAGAAGATGCTGAGGCTGCTGGGCTAAGCCCCTCACGTCATGCCCGCACATGTTGCGGGCATCCATCCTTACATAGCGATCATGCATCAAACATGGACCCGCGGAACAAGTCCGCGGGTGACGAAAGGCGGTTAGATTTTCGTGAAATCGCCATGCCGTCCGGCGCCGTCGCGGAAGCGCGCGGCACCCGCGATGGCTTCGGCTTCCACGATCGGCCAGCCGCTTTCCGCTTCGCCATGCAAGGCGGCATCCAGCGACAGCGTCCATTGTTCGTAGCTCGACAGCCGGTCGGCCTTCATGCAGCCCTGCGGGAATTTGGCGATCTCGGCAGCCATCGCTTCCGCCGCCGCGCGCGCTTCGCCCGTGGGCACCACGCGATTGGCCAGCCCCATCTGCAGGGCTTCGTCCGCCGGCACCGGACGACCGGTGAGAATCATATCGAGCGCACGGCTATGGCCGATCAGGCGCGGCAGGCGCACGGTGCCGCCATCGATCAGCGGCACGCCCCAGCGCCGGCAGAAAACGCCGAACACCGCATCCGCTTCCGCAACCCGCAAATCGCACCAGCAGGCGAGTTCCAAACCGCCGGCCACCGCATAGCCGGATACGGCAGCGATCACCGGCTTGGACATGAATAAACGCGTTGGCCCCATCGGGCCTTCGCTTTCCGGCATGGCATCGTTGCGCCGTTCGCCATCGGCCACCGCCTTGAGATCGGCGCCAGCACAGAAATTGCCGCCCTCGCCCCACAGCACCGCAACGCGCGCCGTGTCATCGGCATCGAACGCCTTGAAGGCAGCGCGCAAAGCATCGGCATGCGGACGATCCACCGCGTTGCGTGCCTCGGGCCGCGACAATATCACAGTGGTGACAAAACCCGATTTCTCCACACGCACAGACATTATTCAGCTCCCGGCTTATCGCTTTATCCGTATACAGGCTAAACCCGCGCGGCGCCCGCGTCTACTTTGTTGCAGACTCTTCGGTGGCTTTGTGGAATCCTTTCCGCATTAGGTTTGTACATTCCGCGATTTCCAGAACCAGAAAAACATGGGAGGAAGGCGATGGAGACGAAACCTCTGGCAGGACCGCGCGTGGCCGCGCTGGTCGGCCCATATACAACCGGCAAAACCACCCTGCTCGAAGCCCTGGCCTTCACCGCCGGCGCCATTCCGCGCAAGGGCAATGCCATGCAGGGCTTCAGCCTGGGCGATGCCTCACCGGAAGCCAAGGCGCACCGCATGACGGTGGAACCCAATCTGGCCTGCCTGGATTATCTGGGCGATCACTGGTGCTTCATCGATTGCCCCGGCTCGATCGAATTGGCGCAGGATGCGCAAGCGGCGCTGATGGTGGCCGATATCGCCATCGTGGTGGTGGAGCCCGATCCCGACCGGGTGATGACCCTGGCGCCGCTGCTGCGTTTCCTGGATGAGCGCCGCATTCCGCATCTGCTATTCGTCAACAAGATGGACAAGGCGGAAATCCGCCTGCGCGACATGATGGCCGCCTTGCAGATGGTATCCACCCGCCCGCTGGTGTTGCGCGAAGTGCCGATCCGCGATGGCGAGAAGGTGACCGGCTATATCGACCTGGTGAGCCAGCGCGCCTATCGCTGGCGCGAGAATGCCGCTTCCGACCGCATCAGCCTGCCCGCAAGCATGCAGCTGCGCGAAACCGAGGCGCGCCAGGCCATGCTGGAAACCATCGCAGATTTCGACGATGCCTTGCTGGAGCAATTGCTGGAAGACCGCGTGCCAGAGCCGCATGCCATCTATGCGCAACTGACCCGCGATGTGCAGGGCGATTTGATCGTGCCGGTGTTTTTCGGCTCGGCCGAGCATGGCAACGGCGTTCAGCGGTTGCTGAAAGCCTTGCGCCATGAAACGCCACAGCCGGCGGAAACCGCCGAACGACTGGGCATCGACCTGACGCAGCCTTTCGCCGCCAGCGTTTTCAAGACCCTGCATCAGCCCCATACCGGCAAGCTCAGCCTGTGCCGCATCTGGGCTGGCGAGTTGCAGGATGGCGGGCAATTGCTGGGCCGCCGCCTGGCCGGGCTGCTTTCCGCACGCGGCGAAAAACTGGCCCGCGCCCAGGCCGGGCAATTGGTGGGCCTGCTGCGCCTGGACGACGCCGCCACTGGCGACCTGCTGCATCCGCAGGGCAGAACCGCGCTGCCGGATTGGCCGCAGGCCGCGCCGCCGCTGATGGCGCTAGCCATCGCGCCGATCGATCGCAAGGATGACGTGAAGCTTTCGGCGGCGCTGGCGAAATCGCTGGAAGAGGATCGCGGCCTCAGCCTGGAACATGCAGGCGGCGCCTTGCTGCTGCGCGGCCAGGGCGAGGTTCACCTCAAGCTCGCCATCGAACGGCTGCAAAGCCGTTTCAATGTAGCCGTTGCCGCGCAAGCGCCGGGCTGCGCCTATCGCGAAACCATCCGCCATGGCACCAGCCAGCATGCGCGCTTCAAGCGGCAGAGCGGCGGACATGGGCAATTCGCCGATGTGAAAGTGGAAATCGCGCCACGCGGGCGCGGCGAAGGCTATCTGTTCGTCAACCGTGTGGTGGGTGGCGCCATCCCGAAGAATTTCATCCCGGCGGTGGATGATGGCGTGCAGGAAGCGCTGAAGCGCGGGCCGCTGGGCTTTCCGGTGGTGGATGTGATGGTGACATTGCTGGATGGGCAATTCCATGCCGTGGATTCCAGCGACCAGGCCTTCCGCACCGCCGGCGGCATGGCGATGCATGAAGGATTGCCGGAATGCGCCCCCGTGCTGCTGGAGCCGATCATGGCGGTGCTGTTCCATGTGCCCAATGCCTTCACCGCCAAGGTGCATGCCATCGCCTCCAGCCGGCGCGGGCATATCCTCGGCATGAATGCGCGGGCGGGCTGGCAGGGTTGGGATGAAATCCACTGCCATCTGCCGGAAGCCGAAATGGCGGGCCTCGCCACCGAGTTGCGCTCGGCCACGCTGGGCGTGGGCAGCTTCGAAGCGCGCTTCGATCATTTGCAGGAATTGGCCGGGCGGCTGGCGGATCGCGTAGTGGAAGATCGCCGCCGCGCCGTGCAGGCAGCGTAACGCCACCAGGCCGCGCCAATAGCTGTAATCATGTGACAGCCGGCGGGACTAGCCTTCCCGCTGGCACATCCTATATCTATGTAAGCCACCAGGCCGGGAACGCCCCATTCCCATTGGCTATTGGCAATTTTGCATTGATATATGGGGTTCTCCTGATGACATCACCTCTCGCAACCGCCGCGCCGGACCGCAAGCCGCAGCGCGTGCAGCATGAAATCCGCCGCCGCCTGCTGACCGTGCATTCGGTGCAGCCGCTGGGTTCCAACATGCTGCGCATCGTGTTCACCGGCGCCGACCTGGCCGGCTTTTACAGCCCCGGCTTCGGCGATCATGTGAAATTGCTGCTGCCGCAACCGGGCCAGGCCACGCCCGACCTATCGGCGCCGCTTGCGGATAATGACAATGCCGCCAAGCCGGTCATGCGCGACTACACGCCGCGCGCCTTCGATCCGCAGACCAACCTTCTGACCATAGATTTCGCCCTGCACGAAGCCGGCCCGGCCACCAGTTGGGCCCGGCAGGCGCAACCGGGCCAGCAAGTTGGCATCGGCGGGCCACGCGGATCGCTGCTGATTCCCACCTGTTTCGACTGGCATCTGCTGATCGGCGATGAAACCGCCCTGCCCGCTATTTCCCGCCGCCTGGAGGAACTGCCCAGCGATGCCAAGGTGGTGGTGATCGCCGAAGTGGCGGAAAAGGCCGCTGAGATAAAGCTGCCTGACCGCGCCATGCCAGCCGTGCATTGGGCGCACCGCGACAAGGGCGAAAGCCTGCTGGCGGCTTTGGCCGGCATCAAGCTGCCGGATGGCGATTACCATGCCTGGGTAGCCTGCGAATCCAGCGCCGCCAAAGCGATCCGCGCGGCCTTGATTGCCGACCACAAGGCCAATCCGCAATGGCTGCGGGCCGCCGGCTATTGGCGCCGTGGCACACCGGGCGCGCATGATAAGATCGAGGATTGAGCCAGCCGGCGTTTAACGGATCGGGCGCAAAGCCAGCAGCAGCAGCACGATCCAGCCCAGGATGGTCCAGCCCAGAACGATATTGGCCAGCAGGATCAGGCCGGCGCGAGGTGCGCGGCGGCGATGGGCGATCAGCGCCGGCATGAAATACACAGCGGCCAGCACGACCCCGAGCAACAGCGTGGATAGGCCCATGCGGATCTGACTATCAGCGCAGCACGGCCATGGCCTCGGCGGCCTTGGCTGTGATGCCGGCCCAGTCGCGGGCGCGGATCATCGCCTCGGGCACCAGCCAGGAGCCGCCCACGCAGGGCACATTGGGCAGGGCCAGATAGGCTTTGGCCTTTTCCAGATCGATGCCGCCGGTGGGGCAGAAGCGCAGATCCGGCATCGGTCCGGCCACGGCTTTCAGATACGCCGCGCCGCCAGCGGGTTCGGCGGGAAAGAATTTCAAATGCGTGAAACCCAGGCTGCGCAAAGCCAGCATCTCGCTGGCCGTGGCGGCACCAGGCAGGGCCGGCACGCCATCAACCTTCTGCATCTGCGCCAAGGCCTGCGCCAAGGCCGGCGGCGCGCCTGGCGTGACCACGAACTGCGCCCCGGCATCGCGGGCGGCGGCAAGCTGGCGATGATCCAGGATAGAGCCGATGCCGAGGGCGATATCCAGGCGGGCTTTCGCAATGCTGGCGGCTGCCTGCAAGGCCAGTTGCGTGCGCAAGGTGATCTCGATCACCCCGATGCCACCAGCCAGCAGGGCTTCCGCCAGCGGCACGGCATCCTGCGGCGCATCGAGCACGACCACCGGAATCACCGGCGCCCGCGCGACAATATCCTCAATCGCGGCCATGCCCTAGAAAGCCGCCACGGCGCCATCGCTGCGCGGATCGGTGGCGCCTTCCAGCAAGCCATCGCTGTGCCGCACGATGGCGCCGGCATGGCCCATGGTGGATGTGAAAGGCGGCAGGATATCCACTTCATGGCCGGCCGCGCGCATGGTCGCCACCACGGCGGCGGGGTAACGGTCTTCCAGCTTCAGGCTCATGCTGGTCTGGCCCCAGGTCTTGCCCAGCAGCCAGCGCGGTGCGGTAACGGCCTGCTGCAGGGGCTGGCCGAACAGGCCATAGCGGCTGAAGATCGCCGCCTGGGTTTGCGGCTGGCCCTCGCCGCCCATGGTGCCATACACCATGGTCCGGCCATCGGCGAACTGCGCCATGGCGGGATTGAGCGTATGGAAAGGCCGCCGCCCCGGTGCCAGCCGGCGCGGACCTTCGCCCAATAGCAGGAAACTGGCGCCGCGATTCTGCCAGTTGATGCCGGTTTCCGGCAGCACGCAGCCGGAGCCGAATTCGAAATAGATGCTCTGGATATAGCTGACCTGCCGGCCCTCGCCATCGCTGACACCCAGCCAGATCGTATCGCCCGGCATGCCCTGATACGGCCAGGGCATGGCGCGCGCCAGATTGATGCGCGAGGCAATCAGATCCAGCATTTCCGGATTGATGTAACGCTCGGCCGGAATCACCATGCTATCGGGATCACCCAGGATGCGGTCGCGCACCAGAAAGGCCTGCTTGGTGGCTTCCACCAGCCCATGCAGGAAGGGAAAGCCTTCCGCCTCGCGCAGGCCGATCCGTTGCACATACCGCTCGAACAGCGCCAGGATCATCAGCGAGGCGAAACCCTGGGTGGGCGGCGCGAAATTATACAGCCGCGCCTTGCGCAGCTTCACGCTGAGCGGCGCCGGCCGGCGGGCATGATGATTGGCCAGGTCGGCAGGCTGCAGCAAGCCACCGATCCGCGCATGGTCGGCGGCGATGGCAGCCGCCAGCTTGCCGCGATAGAAGCTGTCCGGCCCATCCTGCGCCAACGCGCGCAAGGTGGCGCCCAGCCGCGGCAGCTTCATGATCTCGCCTTCGCGCGGCAATCGCCCGTCGATCAGGAAGGTTTCGGCAAAGCCCGGCGCATCCTGCAATTCCGGCAGTTTCTCGGCAGTGAGTTCGGCCTGGCTTTGCGTGACGGCAAAACCATGCTCGGCATGCCAAACGGCCTCTTCCACCAGGCGCGACAAGGGCAGCCTGCCACCCCAGCGCGAAGCCGTCTGCAAGGCGGCATCCCAGCCCGAAATCGCGCCGGCCATGGTGTTGGCCGCCAGTGTGCCGCGCCAGGGGATCGTATCGAGGCCGGCATAGGCGGCATCATTGGCATCCATCAGGGCGGAACCGCAGCCCTCGATGGCTTCCGGTTCCTGCCCGGGTTCGGCCACCAGCCAGAAGCCGTCGCCGCCGATGCCGGTCATATGCGGATAGACCACCGACAAGGCCGCCGCCACCGCGACCGCCGCTTCGATGGCATTGCCGCCCTCGCGCAGCACCGAGAGGCCAGCCTGCGCCGCCAGATGGTGCGGCGCGGTGACCATGCCTCGGCGGGCGCGTGGCGTATTCAGCATCGAAGCAATGCTCCCGAATCAGAAGAGCAGATCGTAAAACATCCGCAGCGCCGTGAAACCTAGAAAAACGGCGAAGACGCGCTTGAGATTGCGGGTATTCAGGCCATGCGCCAGCTTCGCCCCCACCGGAGCGAGCAATGTGGAGGTGGGGAGTATCAACGCGAAGCCCAGCAGGCTGATATAGCCCAGGCTGAAGGGCGGCCGGTTGGGCACATCCCAGCCCGACCAGATGAAGCCGAGCGCGCCGGGAATGCCGATGATGAACCCGATGGCTGCCGCCGTACCCACCGCACGGTGGATCGGATAGCCGAACAACGACAGGATCGGCACGCTGAGGGTGCCGCCGCCGATGCCCATCATGGCCGAGATGGCGCCGATCAGCCCGGCCAGGCCGGCCTTGCCCGGCCCCTTGGGCAAGCTTTCGGCAAGCCGCCATTCCGGTTTGCCGAAACCCATATGCAGCGACACGATGGCCGCCACGCTGGCGAACACCGCCGTCAGGATCGGGCCTTTCACATGGCCGGCGATAGCGGTACCGACGATCACGCCGAGGAAAATCCAGGGACCCCAGCTTTTCAGCAGATCGAAATCCACCGCGCCGCGGCGGTGATGTGCCCGCACGCTGGATGCCGAGGTGGCGATGATGGTGGCCAGCGAGGTGCCGACCGCCACATGCATGCGCACGGCTTCGTCGATGCCGAGGCTGGCGAACAGGTGCCACAGCACCGGCACGATCACGATGCCGCCGCCCACACCAAGCAGGCCCGCCGTGATACCGGCTACCGCACCGGCGGCCAACAGTAGGCCACCGAAAAATAGAATCTGAGTGATATCGAGAGACATGAAGCTTTACCAACAGGCTAGGGAAATCAGCCCTTGGATTGCTCCAGCAGGCTGACATGGGCCGCGACAATGCGCCAGCCATCGGGCGTGCGCAACCATGTATGGCTCTGACGGCCGCTTTTGCTGCTATTTTCGCGCTGAAACTCGGTGTTGGCCGTGCCGAAGTCACGACCATAGGTGGTGATCACCGTGTTATAAATACTGCGCGCCAAGCCAGCCGACGGACGCGCCGAACGGAAAGCCGCGATGGCATCATAGCCATAGAGATTCTCCGTCACGCCGTAGCGCAGAGTGACCGGATGCTTGAAGAACAACTCATCCAGCACCGCCACATCGTTGCTCACCAGCGCGGTTTCATAACGCTGGAAAGCCGCCGTCACTTCCGCCACCACTTCGGGGATGTTGATTTCGTAGCTCATGCGATTCCCTTCGGCAGCGGCGCGGCGGCGATGCCGGCCTTTTCCAGATATCGCGCCACCCGCAAGGCCAGATCCTCGCGCCAGGGCGCGGCGATGATCTGCACGCCGATCGGCAGTGGGCCGGCCTCGGCATAGGGCGCGGCCACCACCGGCAGGCCGGCGAAGGAGATCGGCTGGGTATACATGCCCATATGGGCGCGCACCGGCAGGTCCACGCCGCCGATCTGCATCATCTTCTGGCCCAGCTTGGGCGCGCTGCGCGGCGTGGCTGGCGCCAACAGGATATCCACATCGCGGAATATCTCCTGCAGTTTGCCGCAATAATAGCGCCGGAAGCGCTGCGCCTGGGCATACCATTCGCCCGGCAGCAACAACCCGGCCAGGAAACGGTCGCGCGTGTCGGGATCGAAATCCATCGGGCGGTCGCGCAGCCGCTGGCGGTGCAGGTTGGCGCCTTCGATATTGGTGATCACATAGGCGGCGGCGCGGCCAGCGGCGGCATCTTCGATCTGCACCCGCCGTTCGGCGCCCAGCGCCTTGGCGAAGGCAGCCACGGCCGCCTGGGCTTCCGGCTCGGCGCCCTCGGCGAAATAGCCATCCAGCACGGCGATGCGCAGGCCATCGATGCCAGCCTCCAGATGCGGAATGGCCGCTTCCTTGGGGCGCTGCGCGCAGGCGGGATCCAGCGGATCGGGGCCCTGCATGGCATCGTAGCTGAGCGCCAGGTCGCGGCTGCTGCGCGCCAGCGGACCCAGATGATCCAGGCTGAACACGAACGGAAAACTGCCATGGCGCGACAGGCGACCGAAGGTGGGCTTCAAACCGAACAAGCCGCAAAGCGAGGATGGCACGCGGATCGAGCCGTTGGTATCCGAGCCCAGGCTGATTGCCGCCATGCCGCCGGCCACCGCCGCACCCGAGCCGCCGGACGAACCGCCGGTCATGCGCGTGGGATCATGCGGATTGCGCGAGGGGCCGTAATGGGCATTCTCGCCGGTGAAATCATAGGCGTATTCGCCCATGTTGAGGCCGCCCAGCAAAATCGCGCCGGCCGCTTCCAGGCGGCGGATCAGAATGGAATCCGCCTCTGCCGGCTTGGCGGAGCGATTGATCTTGGAACCCGCCGGTGTGGGCAGGCCGGCGATATCGAACAGGTTTTTCACCGCGAAAGGCACGCCGGCCAAAGGCCCCGGCATGATGCCCTTGGCGCGCGCGGCATCGATGGCGGCGGCGCGCGCCTGGGCGCGTTCAGCGGTTACATCGGTAAAAGCGCCGAGTTGGCCATTGGCGGCTTCGATCCGTGCCAGGAAAAGCCGCAGCATCTCGGTGGCGCTAACCTTGCCATCGCGGATCGCGGCGGCGATTTCATATCCCTGGCTGGCAATGCCGGTCATGGCATGTCCTTGGGTGCGAATACTGCGCCCGGATCGGTTTCATCGGGCAGCGGCTTATGCAGGAAAGCCTGCGCGATGGCATGCGCGCGCTGCAGGTTGTCGATCACACCGGGGCGGCAGGCCGCCGGAATGCTCAGCCCGGCAAGATCGGCGGCAGCGGTGAGATACGCTTCAGCATCGAAAGGTTTCTGCGTCATGCAACATCCTATACCAAATCGGCATCGGGTTCCGCCAGATGGCAGGCTGCCGCATGGCCCGGCGCCATGGCACGCAATTGCGGCATCACCGTCTCGCATTGCGCCACGCTTTTCGGACAGCGGCCCATGAAACGGCAGACATGCGGCGAAGGATCGATCGGACTGCGCGGCTCGCCGCCCAGGCGGATGCGGGTGCTGGCGGCGCCAGGTTCGAAATGCGGAATCGCCGATAGCAGTGCCTGGGTATAGGGATGGCGCGGATTGCGGAATACCGATTCCGCCGGCCCGATCTCCACGATCTTGCCCAGATACATCACCATCACCCGGTCGCAGAGCAGCCGCACGACATTGAGATCGTGGCTGACAAACAGATAGCTCATGCCCAGGCGCTGCTTCAGATCGTCCAGCAATTGCAGGATCACCACCTGCACCGACACATCCAGCGCCGCCGTGGGTTCGTCCAGGATCAGCAATTCAGGGTCCAGCGCGATGGCGCGCGCGATCCCGACGCGGGCCTTCTGGCCGCCGGATAATTGATGCGGAAACCGCGACAGCAAGGCCTGTGGCAGACCGCAAAGATCGGCCAGTTCCGCCACCCGCTTAGCCAATGCGGCGGATGCCATCGGCTTCAGCCGGTTAATCGGATCGGCAATCGCGTCGAACGCCGTGTAGCGCGGATTGAGGCTGTCTGTCGCATCCTGGAACACCATCTGGATGCGTGGCCGATAGGGGCTGGAGCCGAAGCCCTTGGCCGGCATCTGGCCGATCTCCTCGCCATTCAGGCGGATGCTGCCATCGGTGGGATCGAGCAGGCGGGTGAGCAGGCGGACCAGCGTGGATTTGCCGCAGCCGCTTTCACCCACCAGGCCCATCGTCTCGCCGCGCGCGATGCTGAAATTCACATTGTCCACCGCATGCAGCTTGGACGATGGCGGGGCGGCGCGCAGCCAATCCTGCACCGGGCGCTTGAAGCGCGGCGCCGGCTTGCCGACCGGAAACAGCTTATAGAGCGCAGTCACGTCCAGCAGCGGCGTTTCTTTGGGGGGCGTTTGATCTGTCATAGCGGATTCCAACAGGCCACCAGGGCGCCATCGTTTTGCCGGTGCACCGGCAGCGGCTTGTCGCAATCAGGGGTCTTGCGTTCGCAGCGCAGGCTGTAGCGGCAAGGCGGAATATGGGCGGCACGCAGATCGGGCAGCGAGCCGGGGATCGAGGCCAGGCTGCGCAAACTGGCCGTGGGCTTTGGTGTGGCGGCGATCAGCCGCGCGGTATAGGGATGGCGCGGATGGCTGAACAATTCCGCCGTCGGCGCGGTTTCCACCACATGGCCGGCATGCATCACCACGATGCGGTTGCAATATTCCGCCGCCATGCCGAGATCATGGGTGATCAGCACCGTCGACATGCCCTGCGCCGCGCCTAGTTCTGCGATCAGATCCATGATCACCGCCTGTGTGGTCACATCCAGGCCGGTGGTCGGCTCGTCGGCGATCAGCAGCTTGGGCGAGCAGGCCAGCGCGATGGCGATCATGATGCGTTGGCACATGCCGCCGGA
>Ga0075012_10003522_pt1 | contig 14890 bp, 16 predicted proteins | sample All_14_2_FD_71474 | JGI IMG/M metagenome (GOLD analysis project Ga0075012, IMG submission 71474) | Freshwater microbial communities in response to fracking from Pennsylvania, USA - Allegheny Zone_MetaG_DW_15 | ecosystem: Environmental > Aquatic > Deep subsurface > Groundwater > Drilled... | reverse complement strand
TGATGGCGCTCTCGGGCAGGCCGGCCAGCTGGGCCACGTGGATGCCGTAGGACTTGTCGGCGGGGCCGTTGGCAATCTTGTGCAGGAACACCACTTCGGTCTTGCCGAGGGCGTTGGTCCATTCCTTGACGGCGATGTTGCAGTTCTTGACGCCGGAGAACTTTTCGGCCAGCTCGGTCAGCTCGAAATAGTGGGTGGCGAACAGCACCTTGGGGCCGCCCTCTGGCTTATAGAGGTGCTCCACCACGGCCCAGGCGATGGAGATCCCGTCGAAGGTGGAGGTGCCGCGGCCCACCTCGTCGAGCAGCAGCAGGCTCTTGGGGGTGGCCAGGCGCATGATGGCGGAGGTTTCGCGCATCTCCACCATGAAGGTGGATTCGCCGCGGGCCATGCGGTCCTGGGCGCCGATGCGGGTCATGATGCGGTTCACCACGCCTATTTCGGCGGCGCGGGCCGGCACGAAGGAGCCGATCTGGGCGAGGATGACCACCACGGCTGACTGCCGCAGTAGGATAAGATTATGCTATTCCTTGCCCGGCGGCAGGCAAGGCTGCGGCTGAAAACTGTTCTTGGCCAGCGTTTCACAGATTAACGATTTGTCTTTTGTGTTCATCGCCCATTGTGAATCAATTTTGTAAGCCAGTTCGAACGACTCTGTTGCCTCTTTGTATTTTTTAAGCGCTATGAGCGCCCTGCATTTATTAACCTGCATGTACGCTATGGGCTTTGGGGAGACGGAAATCGCCTTATCCATATCCAGGATAGCCTTAGCGAATTGGCCCTGGTGCATTTGCGTAGCGCCGCGGCTGAAATACAAGCCGGACAGAAAAGAGGCGTTCATATCAGAATATTGGCCGCCGGGGGGAACACCATTGGGATATTCCTGTTCCAAAGCTTTTATAGCCTTATCGAACTCCGAATATGCGCTTTTAAGATCGCCCCGCCAGAAGGCTATGTTCCCCTGGTGGTATTCTATTGCGTGCGGTTCCTGTTTTTTTAATTCCGGATATTCACGCACCAGACCATCCAGAGCTTTTTGCGCGGCGTCGGGATCCCGGGTGGCTATTGCGTTATTGATCTGCCGGCCATAACTTTCCCTGCGGGATTCCCACATCAATCTGCGCAATTTAGAAGAAACGCTGTCCACCTCCTCTTCAAAAGACCCGACCGCGATTTCCATAAGCATCGGAGGGGGATCCTGCTGTACAGGTTTAACATCTGTTGCGCCAGCAGGCATAACCGCCAACATTATTATCAGTAATTCTTTCATTTTGCCTTCCTTAATTCTATCAACCGGTTTACGTCGGGATTTTCTTAATAGTGGCTTTTAACTCTTCATGGCTTTCTTTAATGCGCCGGAGCCCGCCGGTTATTACCATCACCACGAAGTAACTGCCGATAATTATTTTATAGCCTTCATGCCACACCCGGTCCGGCTGCAGTATGATCCCGTAGCCGGAAGTGACCAGGTTTATAATACTGTTATAAGCGTGGTATAGCAGCCAGCCCGTAAACCCCAGGAACGTCGTGAGATATGCCACATGAAGCTTATCCATCCAGGTATGTCCCGAGAAATGCCCCCGGATGTCAGCATAGATCCAGTAAAAATCGGTTCTCATAAACGGATTTAAATTGAACAGCATGATCAGCATGATCCAGCGGACAGCTTCCGCATAAATGGAGTTTCCCGTAGCCAGCGAGATAATGCCAAGCGCCAGCATATAACCTGACTGCGCAATAAACCCGCCACAATCAACAAGCAGCTTCTTTCGCAGCGTAAGATTTTCCATTCCGGAAACATTGGTGTAAAACACGGGATAAAACAGATATACCGAAAACCCCACTGGCCTTAAACCTATGCCCGCATAAGCGGCGGCCATTGAATGGCCAAGTTCATGCACCATGCTGCCGGCCGCGATCAGGCCGAATAAGTATGCGCCGATATGTGACTGCGTGATATTAAACAGTGCCGGGAGAAATGCCACTGCGCCGATAACAGATAATCCGGTAAAAAGCACAGCTAAAGTTTTGCCGGAAGAATAGGGCTTGGAAAAACCTGCGAGCGCCAGGACGCGCTCCTGGAATTTAGCCGGGATAAGGCGGATATCAGGATTGATCAGCCATTTAAGCGCGGTTTTAATTCTGGGGCGGACCTGCCGCTCCCTCAATACGCCGATCGAGAGCAGCCGCGTGTATATTTTATCCGCTTCGATAAGACCCAGCGCAGACAGCGCGCCCAGAAAATCCGGCTGGCTTCCTTTAGCCGGCAGGTTGGCGATCAGCCAAAGTGTTTCCTCACCCAGCCGGTAACAGGATCTGGGCGAGATGACGAGCGAATCGGAACCGTTTTCGACCATGTACTCACCCTTAAGGTGGTTTTCATAAATAGCGGTTTCTTCCATACTGTGTTCCTTAACCATGCGTGGAAGCGGCTGGCGCATTCACCTTGGCCGCGAATTCTTCCGGGTTTTGCTGTTTTTTCCGATAAGCAAGCTTTAACCCTTCAAGGATCACCTTCTTGATATCCGCGCAATGCGGCTTAAACAGGTCCCCGGTTACGGCGCGGCAGCGCACGCCGCACTGGCCGCCGCAGGTGAGCGCCACGGAACAATCCAGGCATTCCGGCATATTCGCGACGTGCCGGGATTTATAAATATCGCGCAGCGGGAAAAATTCCACTCCGTCTTCCGACAGATGGCCCACGCGGAATTCCGGGAACCCGGCCTCCTCGTAACAGGCATAGATATCGCCGAACGCATCGATAACGAGGCAATTCTGCAAAGTCTGCATGCAGAACGAGGTGTTCATGAGGCCTAACCCTTTTTCCAGTTTAAGCAGGTAGCTCATGTCGTTGGCGCGCAGGCTTACGGGATGTTCCATATCAATGCCGAGTTTGAAGACCTGGGACGATAATTCACCCACGTCCATAAAATCCGTCGCGTCCACTTTGGCGATATTGTCGTGCAGCGGGCTGGCGTAGATGCTGGCGTATTTATTCCCGATGATCTTACGCGATTTCAACTCGGCCAGCAGCTCGGGGATCGCTTTCAGTTTGCTCTTGTCCAGATTGAGTCTTATGCTGACTTCGGTTTCCTGTTTGAGAAGGAGCTCTATGTTATCCAGGATCTTGTCAAAGGTCGGTTCGCCGCTGGCGGGGATACGGGAAGCGTCGTGCTGTTTGCGGTTGCCGTCCAGGGAGACCTGGACCCTTTTCACTTTCCCGGGGCAGGGCCCGAAAATATCGATCATGGGAGCCACCATGGTGGCGTTCGTTATTGAAAACGCGTGCGCACCGTAGCTTTTCGCATAGCCAAGCGCCTTGCGGATCACCGGCTCGTTCGCCGGCAGAAAGGGTTCGCCGCCGTAAAACGACAGATCGATATTCTTAGGTTCTATTCCAGGTAAGAGTTTTGAAAAGTGTTTTTCGAAAATCGCCTCGACAAGAGCGGGAGTCATCACCGCCGCGGATTTATGCGGGCGATGCGGGTGTTGATAACAATATTTGCAGGCAAGATTGCAGTTGTAACTCATCAGCAGCATTAGACTGCCATGCGAAACACCCTGTATGCGTTTTTTATGGATCGCCGCCGCGAACTCCCGGAAGCGCTCTCGCTCGGTTTCCTTCGACAGGGTGGTTATATGACCGCGCTTCGCAAGGAAGTCACTATCTGACTGGCTTAAAAAATCCAGGGCGGACGGCTCCTGGGATTTCAGCGCCTCTCCTAATTTGCTGGAAACTTCGTCCAGGCAGCCGTTAACGCCATTAAACAGCAGCGCTGTGTTGTCCAACTCTATTACGTTCAGGTACCGGCTGGTGTTATATTTGGGCATTGTGTTTCTCCTCGGGCTGTCTGGACTGGTTTATTTTGTGACGTCTTTGTTTTTACCTTTTTTGGTTTTGCGGATGGAGATAGTGCTGCTCAGCGCGCTGGTGACGGTCAGCGGAACTCCGTCCGCGGCTGAAACGAAATCATTGGCAATCTTGCCTGAAGCGGGAAGGCGGAAGTTAAGTTTTGCTGCCGCTGGAAAAGACATTTCAAGGGGGCCGGTCACGGAAATATTTATTTCCCCGGCTGTCGGCGCCGCCGCCCATTGAAGCTTGGCGGAGGACATCCCTCCCGCCAGGCGGAGCGCCCCTGTAAGCCCGGACAGATCAATATTCCCGTCCACACTGAGATTGGTGTTGGCTGAGGTAATATCCTTTCCGGTCAGGGAGCCCATTCCGATTTTAATAAGTAGCGCGCCGGATACGGACTGCAGATCCACGCTCCCCGCGCCTACGTTTACTTCCGTTGCGGAATTGAGCTTTGAAAGCTTTATGCTCCCCATGCCGGCGTTTATTACCACAGGAACAGTCGACGGAACAAGGATCTTGAATCCCAGCTTCTCTTTCCCGCCGAGATGGTTGGATTTCAGGCGCTCGTTAATCACCAGTTTGCCGTCCTTGATATTTATATCCACGGCGCAAAGCTTTGCGTTGTCCCGCATGCCTTCCACGGTGATTTTATCACCGGTTGTTCCCTGTACGGTTATTTCACCTGCCGAAGAATCGACTATTAGGGCGGATACCCCTTGAGCCGGGAATATCTGCGCCCCGGCTTTACCAGTGGCGGCCGCGCTGATAGGCAGTACGCACAACGCTAAAGCGATCATTCTGGTTTTCATTGTCGGTCCTTTTTATCTATTCGAATACTATTTTAGTCAGAAACCGGGTAAGGATTCTAATAACAGGAATTAACTGCCCAAGCCGCAAAAATAATATAACAAAACTTCATTAACAATACTATTTGGTTCTTTTAAGAGGTTTACAATGCCCCGTCCGCCGGTACGCAGTGCCCGGCGGACGGGCGTTGTGTGTGATTAGCCTTTATAAGTTCCGCAGAGCATCGCTGCTTTGCACTCGCAGGAGTCGAATATCTTTGATGTGGTGTCAAAAGGCAACGCTTCAAACTCCAGGCGTTCAGGCGCCTTTTCAAGCGTTAAGACTTCCGCCGCGTTCATATTAAGGCTCTTTATTATGTGCGTATTTTCCATATGTGATTTTCCTCTTGTGTTTTATTTCTTGCTTGAGCAGGTGTAGTCATTACACTTTCCGGCTCCGCCGTCGCAGCTGCACTGATCCCCGATGCGCAGCATCGGCAATGCTTCGAACTCCAGGCGGTCTATGGCTTTATCCAGCGTCAACGCGTCCACCGTCTTCATGTTAAGTACTTTCACTATCTGGCTGCTTTCCATTTTTTTCTCCTTATCGTTCTTGAATATCAGCTTCCTACGGTTAACGTACCACAGTAGGTTGCTCCCTTATAACACGTGCAATCGCGGGCCATTGTTTCCGACGGCAGAAAAAAGGCTTCATACTCCACGCGTTCTTGTGCCTTTTCAAGCGTCAGGATTTCACCTGCGCGCATATTTACCGACACGATGATGTGTTTAACGTCCATTGCCATCCCTCCTTTAATTCTTGTCTTGTCCTTCGCCCGAAGTGCGCTATTTCACCATACAGAAAGGGGGATCGTCCGTGACGCAAAAATTATGTACCCCGCAATAATTCGCTTCCTTGCAAGTGCAATTGCCTTTATTCATGGCGAAAACTGGAAGGGCCTCGAACTCCAGCCGGTCAACGGTCTTTTCCAGGGTTAAGATCTCGGCGGAGGCCAGGTTTAGTATTTTTATGATATGGCTCATGCTGGGGTTCTCCATAAAATATTGGTTAGTTCATCACCGGAATACAGGGTTTGTCCGTCCAGCACTCACTCTTGGCCAGACAGATGTTATATGACGGACAATAGCTGCCGGCTTTGCAGGTGCAATCACTGCGCGAAGAGATGCTATCGATCAGGGGGAACGCCTCGTATTCCAGCCTGTCTTTTGCCATTTTCATGGTGATGACTTCGCCCTGCGTTAAATTCAGTGATTTAATGATGTGGCTTTCGTTCATATTTTGCCCAGGCCTAGTTTTCAAGTTTAGTGCGGTTTGTCCGCCTATACCCGCTATAGTGCAATTTTTGTGCCAGATGCGGACAATGGGCGGAAATATGGGGGAATGGCGGGATTCTCTCATTGGAGATTACGGAGTAATAATGACAGGAGGATAAAAGTCCCCGGAGGTCGCAAAATCGGCGACTTCGGCCCGGGACGGGACTTTGGTTTCACTGTGAGACCATCCTGATGGATTTTGCTATCATTCTGGATGATGAGAAGGGGGGGAGCTTTACATGAACAGATTGAAGATCCTGGTTATAGAGGACGACAGCCTGGCGCGCGAGGTAATGGCCGGCAACCTGGCCGGCGCCGCGGTGGACTTCGCGGCCGACAGGGCCACGGCCGAGCGCAAACTGAAGGCCGGGCAATACAATATCTGCTTTGTGGATCTGCTCCTGGGGGTGAATGACGATTACTCCGGGCTGAAGCTTATCCCTCTGGCTGTGGCGAAAGGAATATATACAGTGGTGATGTCGAGCTGTGATACCGAAGAGACCATTGGACGCGCCTATGCGCTGGGCTGCAAAGAGTTTTATGTTAAGGGCAACGAGGAGGCCAATGTCTCGGAGATAATAGCTAGGTACCTGCAGGACGACGGGGGGAAGAAGGCACAGGCTGTTTTCGCGGGAGGATTTGTAACCAATGACCCGTCCACGCGGGCGCTGGTTACGGAGGCGTTGAAATATGCGGCCACGAACCTGCCGCTGCTGATTCTGGGGCCTTCCGGGACCGGCAAGACCACGCTGGCGCAGCTGCTCCACGAGCACTCCGGCCGCGAGGGAGCTTTTGTAGCGATGAACTGCTCGGCCTATACCGAGGAGCTCCTGGAGTCCGAGTTGTTCGGGTATAAGCGGGGCGCGTTCACCGGCGCGCACGAGAACCACAAGGGCAAATTGGCGCAGGCAGACAAGGGAACCCTGTTCCTGGACGAGATAGGGGCCATGAGCCAGAATATGCAGGTGAAGCTGCTGAAAGCGATAGAGGAAAAAGCCTTTTATCCGTTGGGCGCAGACAAGCCCGAGTATTCCAACTTCCGGGTGATAAGCGCGACACTGGAGGACGTGCAGAAGCTGCTGGCAGAGAATAGGTTGCGGTTCGATTTCTTCCAGCGCGTGCACGGTATGCCGGTAACCCTGAAGCCACTGGCGCAGAGAAAGTGCGATATATTCCCACTTATACAGGCTTTCACGAAAGGCGGCAAGCGGCTGGCTTTCGAGCCCGATGCCAGGGAGCACGTGCTGGCGCACAGCTGGCCGGGCAATACGCGCGAGCTTAAGCGTTTTGTGGAACTGGTGGCCGCCGGCACCCAGGGGGCCGTTACGCTGGAGACCGTGCAAAAACACATTACGCCGGCCGCCATGCCGTCCACGGCTGCCCCGGCAGGGATACCCTTAGAAAATACTACGATTACGCGCTTAAACACGGCCTGGCGGCCGCGGTGGACCGCTTTACGGCCTGGATCATAAACCGCAACCTGGGCGAAAACAAAGGCAAGAGGGCTGCGGCCCTGGCGCAGCTTAAGATCTCGAAACGTCTTTTGTATACAACACTGGCGAGAGAGCGCGGACCGGAGGGTAAATAATATGGCGGAGCTGGAAAAGATATATCACACCATAAAGTCACGGGCAGTGAACCTGAAAGCGGCGGCCGAGCAGCTGCCCAAGTATCCCCCGGAGCGGCGCGGGAAGATGATTGCGCTTATGCGCGAGGCGGCGCAGGATATTATAAAGCTGCTTGGGGAAGCGGAAGCGAAACCCTGACTTTTAGCCTTCGGTCTTTTCGCCCCAGGGCGCTTCTTTTGTGACCACCCGCAGCCAGGGCAGGTGGGCGAACCGTTCCGGCGGGTGGCCGGTGGCCAGGTAGATGTTGGTAAAGCCTTTCTCTTTGAGTTCGGCGGCGATGTTCTCGCCTTTGATGTTGTCGCCGAGCTCGGAATCAATATAGAGCGGCATGTCTTTTGGGAAATCCCCGAGGGCGGCCATGAACGCGGCGGGGTCCGTGAAGGCCTTGAGCTCGACGCCGTGCTCTCCGGCGGACCATTCCCAGTTCATGTGTGTTATGGCGTCATCGTCGAGCAGGACCGCGCGCGCCGGTGCCAGCGCGGGGGAGCTGCACGAAACAGGCACAAAGCTGGCGAGGCCTTTTGGGATCATTCTGACACCGAGACGGGTGCATTCGGAGATTATCCGGGATTCTTCGCTGCGGCTGGTGACAAGGATAGTCCGGGCGCAGAGGCCGAATTCTTCTGCCAGGCTAAGGCCGGTTTCTTTGAAGCCGGCGAGCTCATAATCAAAAAGGCATAACGCCTGAGTTACTTTATCCGGGTTCGCTTTGAGCCAGGCGCGCAGCTGCTCCGGCTCGTTGAAATGGTGGTCTTCGATGTTGTGTTCTGAAATGCGGGCGGATTCGAACCGGCCGCGCCAGAGATGGTGGACGCCGGCGTCGTCATCGAGGACCAGGATGGGCCGGCCGGGCGCGAGTTTGAGTGCCGACACAAAATAGTCCGGGGCTGCCGCGGGAGGGAGCTTGATTGTGACCGTGGTACCCTTGCCCGGCGCCGAGGTGATTGCCAGGCTGCCGCCCCAGGACTCGGCCGTGGACCTGGCGTGGAACAGCCCGAGGCCGGAGCCGCCGGCTTTACCGTGGGTTTCGCCGCGGCGGCCGAGCTTCGCGAGGATCTCGGGCGGTATGCCTTTGCCGTCGTCGGATATGGTCAGGACGATGGTTTTATCCTCATGGACCAGGCGCACGTCCACCGCGCCCTTGTCGCCCAGGGCTTCTACGGCGTTATTGACCAGGTTGGAGATCATGCGCCGGAATTCGACCGGCTGGACTTTAGAGAACAGGCCGTAGGATTCGTTTGTGAGACCGAAGTCGATAGTGACGCCGGGCTTGGATTCGAACTGAAGGCGCTTCTCGGTAACTACGGGATCGATAAGGCTTGAGAGAAGGTGGACGTCCAAGGGCTCGCCGGCGGCATGGCCGCCAGCGGTGGACGTGGCCGTCCCCGGTTGCTGGCGGTTCTTCTCCAGGAGATTGTTGGCTATATCGCGAATGCGATTTGCAGCGTGGCGCACTATCACGCGCTGTTTCTCGGGGAGCTGGTCCGCGTGCCTGAGCGCGGCATCCAGGGCGGTGAGGGGGGAACGGATGTCGTGGGCGACCTGGGCGGCCAGATCGGAGGTGGCTTTTGAAACAGCCAACTCACGGAGCAACAGAATGTGCTCCTTGTTTTTAAGGCGGAGCTTCTCTAATTCAACGATAGAAAGTGGTCGGTCTGCGGTGATTTCGTCACAAAGGGGATTGAGGATCTCAGATTGAAAACGGCCGCGGACACGAGAAATGGTCCATATTATCGCAGCGAGCATCGCCAGGGCAACGATTATCAGAAAATATAGTGTGCCGAAAATTGAAAACGGGGATAAGACCAGAAGTAAGTCCTGCCCCTGCAGACCAATAAGAGGTTCCCGCTTTTCCCATTTCGTCAATGACCTCGGTGACTGCCTGCAGATATTTCCGGCTGATGGCGGATACAGGATGGTAATCTCGGGCCCTGCACATAATGCGGCGGCGGCAACGCCGGGGTCACCCAGCGCGGACATTAGAGCAGATTCTATCAGTGGGCGGTTTGATTGCTGCGCACCCAGGCTGACGCTTTCTTTTATCTGTTTAAAGCTCTCAAGCTGGCTATGATATCTGGTATACGCCAAGTAGCAGAAATAGCCGGTCTGGACCGCCAGTGAGAAGGCGACGAGCCTGATCAGTGGCAGCTTCGCATATTTCGTGATCCATTCCGACAACGTAACCATATATAATCAGCGGCTGGCGAAGACTATCGCGGCTCCAGCGCAAGGATGTTCAAGTTATTCCTGCTGATCATCGGTTCATTGACCGTTAGCCTATCCGCGTTGTAGGCGATTCTCCGATATAGATATCCCAGGTGCACGAACGGAACCTCTTTCAGGATATCCTTTGAGACTTTCTGATAGTGGCCGGTGAGCCGCGAGAAATCCAGAAGGTCGCGGCCACTCTCCATCCCGTCGCAGGTCTCCCGTCTTTCCAGGATCGGTGAGAAGATCGCGCCCTGCCGGCCCAGGAGGTGATAAAGTCCATCAGGGTCGCCGTCTGAAACGGAGGCGCCCATCGGCATTATATCCGGTTCAAAGGTTTTGTAATACATCTCCCAGAATTCCGCGGCGGTAAAATCCACGCGTGATTCCCCACTCAGTTTTACCCCGTTTGCGAGAAGACAGTCGATGATCCATTGCCAGCCGCGGGACGCCGCCGACAGGTACAACGGGGCCGTCTGTGTGTCTTTAATGAAACGCTGGATATACGCCTCACCACTTTTGATTATTTGTTGGGCTTCTTCTTCCGGGATGCGGCCCGACTGGAATTTTAGGAAACTCTGATCGTCCCGCATAAAACCGCGCGCACTGAACGCTGTTTCGGCCTGGCTGATATTCTTCAGGATCAAAGCCTGGAAGGCCAGACGATGTTGCGGGTCCGAAAAGAACCGCCCCGGTCTGCCGTTGATGCCCGCTATCATATGCCCGCCCTCCTGCCCATAGGCGCATTGGATGGGCGCAAGTTTGCCTTCAAGACAACCAGACAGGCTTGCGGTTTCCGCGAACAGGAAAGCATCGATGGCGCCGGCGCGCAGCTTTTCTAACGCGGCGTCTGGAGTGGTGACGATGATTTTCACAACCTTAAGGCCTGCCGCCGGACCGGTATAATACGGATTAGGCGTTAAGGTTAACTCCTTGTCTTTTTCGGTAATGATGTAGGGGCCGGTGCCTATTGGCTGCCCGTCTTTCATTTTGTACACGGAAAACCGGCCGCCGGCGAGATGCTCCAGCACAAGTCGGACAGGTTTAATAAAACTCAGTTCCAGTGTGTCTTTATCTGTAACCCGGACTCCCATAAGAGTCCCTTTATCCGCGAATTCTGAAAAGCCCTGGATATTGCCAAGCCCGTCGGAAAGAGAACTATTCGCAGATTTCGGGTCCATTCTCAGCCCGTCCTCCCACGATCTTTTGAAATCTTCGGCGGTGACATATGATCCGTCGGAGAACCTGCGGGAAGTGTCGATCTTAAACCTCAGGACCTTCCTGTCCGCGCTGAATTCCCATGATTTGGCCCCCAGAGGCTCGGTGATACCTTTTTCACCCATTCGGATCAACGGATCGAATTGATGCTCTATAACCCCGTCACCGACCAGGGAATGCTGCAGAGGGGGAGTTAGCGTGGCCCAGTATGCGGGAACCCCGATGGTGTAGACGGCTTCTTTATGAGACATACGTTTCCTCCATGCCAGAAATAGCACGCAGATAATAACTAGTCCGACGCTGATATAGATAAGGGGAAAGCTTTCTTTGCGGAAGAATTTCAAGATGCGGTCCCGGAAAGCCCCGATGACAGGATGAACCCCTGCGGAAGGGGGAACAGGTTAAACCGGAGTTTGACCCGGCGGCTCCGCCGGGTGTAACTTTGCGGGATTTATTTCGTCTTACCCTTCTGCGTGAAGCCGCTCCGCGGGCCGCCGTCCGCAAGCTGCGCGTCCGACGCGATTCCGCTCCGGATCTGCGCCACGTTCAGCGCGGATTTGGCGGCAAAAGACACAGAAGCGATGGGAGCCATCGCCAAGAGTATCAGACAGAATTTTTTTATCATAATTCGTTCCCCTATAACTCGATTATACAAACTTTACAACCAACACCCCGGATCTTTTCTTAAGAAACTGCCATACGCGGCGTATGCCGCGTTCCGGTCCCCGCCGCATTTATCATAGAAGCGGCAGTCCCTGCACCCCTCAATATTCCCGGCGCGCAGATCTTTCATCACAGGATGGCGGAGGAAGAGTTCTTCAAGCCCGGACTCAAGTATATTACCAAGCCTGAAATCCGCCCTGCTGCTGACTTTAAGATTTCCCCGGTAGTCGATTACCAATCCTTGAAAGCCGTATTTCCCGTGAGCCCCGAGTTCCGGGGATATCAGTGCGAACAACGGAATATTTGTGCCGGTCGGGATATTATATTCTCTGGAAGCAGAAGCTATTGTGGTATACGCTTCCTTTAGTGGGAGCCCGGTCAACGGCTGATCGCCGCCGGCTTCGTACAAAGACTTGCCTTTCCCCTGGGGCACGAATCGCGCAAAATTCATCGCGACCGCCTTCCTGGATTTAGCAGTCTCGAAAAAGTCCCGTATCCACGGGGCGGTCCGGGTTGAAAGCACTGCCTGGAAAGTGGCGCCGAGCATGGCGCCCTGCAGCGTCTGCAAGCCTTTCATTGATTTTTCAAAGCTGCCGGGACCCCGGATACGGTCATGCCTTTCACTATCCGGGCCGTCGATGGAAATCTGGACGTCTATATTGTAGCGGGTCAGTTCGGAAAGTATTTCGTCTGTGAGGTGTGTGCCGTTTGTCAGCACGGCGATATTGGCCGCCGGCCACCTGGAATGCAGTTCCGCAAGGATTATCGGGAACAGGGGGCTTATTGTGGGTTCTCCGCCGCTGATACTGAAGTGAGGCGCCAGATGCAGTTTCCCGGAGAGTTCATTGTATTGGTCAAGTATCCTATTCCAATCATCAATGGATAAATCGTTATTACCGGAATGTCCGGCCTGGTAACAATGAAGGCAATTCAGGTTGCAGGCATTAGTGATCTCAAGCTGGACGCTCAGGAATTTCTGCGTCCCGGTGAACTTCAACAATTTGTTTATGAGCCAGTTCATTATGCGTTAAAAGAAAAAGGGAAAGCGAAATGAAACTCGCCTTCCCTGGGTTGCGCGGGATTAAGGTCCCGCCGTGGATGCTCGGGGGCCGATTCCCCCGATTACAAGGAAACTACAATTAGAGTCTAGCTGATGGGGGTTGCGTGTGGAAGGGTCTTAGGGCCTATCGGGTTTTGGGCCCTGTCAGGAATTTCCCTTGCAAGGCCGCGGTTGTTGGCGCGGGCGGGGCAGGGTAGTTGCGCGGCCCGGAGAGTGCCCCTTGCGTTAAATTCAGTGATTTAATGATGTGGCTTGTGTTGATATTTAAACCAGCTGCCTTTTTAAAAAACATTCTGTTGACCGGCCGGCCACACCCCCTACAGTGCATTTTTATGCCAAAGCTGGCGGCTGGGGAAGGCGCAGATTTCACTACGAGAACGCAGGCACGGAGCAAAGTTCTGTGTAATGGCTTTGGGATTAAATCGTCATTTTGAGCATATCACTCATCATTGGAAAAAACTGGCTGGACTACTTTTATTACGCGGCACCGCTCTGGCTGGCGCTGGAAATATTTATCTGGCCCGGCTTCCGCACTGGGGCCATAACCGGCGGCAACGGCTGGGGGAACCTAGCTTTTACGCGATGGAGGGGGGCTGGGGGCGGCGCTCTATCTCCGGCTGCCCTTAGCGCGGCCGGCCGCGCTTTTAGAGAGCGCCGTGCAGCTTATCTTCGTCCTGCGCCTCATCTTGCTGAACCCCCTAGACATGGCCATGGATATAGAAAACCTCTCGCCCGGCGCGGCGGCGGCCCATACCGCGGCGCTGCTGGGGGCCCTGTACTCGGCCGCCTATATCGTCTTCAGGATCAAGTCGGAAATAGGCCGCTTCGTAAAATCTAGTCTTTAAGCCGCTTCTTCCAGTCCGCTATCGCCGACAGGGCCTGCAGCGGCGTCATGTTGTCGGCGTCGCAGAGCTTCACCTCGTCGAGGACGGGGTGTCCGGAGAAGAGCGGGAACAGCGGGGTCTGGTTCTCGTCGGAAGACGCCACCTTGATGTTGCCCTTGGTCTCCAGCGTGTGCAGGATCTCGCGAGCGCGGTTGATGGCGCTCTCGGGCAGGCCGGCCAGCTGAGCCACGTGGATGCCGTAAGACTTGTCGGCGGGGCCGTTGGCAATCTTATGCAGGAACACCACCTCGGTCTTGCCAAGGGCGTTGGTCCATTCCTTGACGGCGATGTTGCAGTTCTTGACGCCCGAGAACTTCTCGGCCAGCTCGGTCAGCTCGAAATAGTGGGTGGCGAACAGCACCTTGGGGCCGCCCTCGGGCTTATAGAGGTGCTCGACCACGGCCCAGGCGATGGAGATGCCGTCGAAGGTGCTGGTGCCGCGGCCCACCTCGTCGAGCAGCAGCAGGCTCTTGGGGGTGGCCAGGCGCATGATGGCCGAGGTCTCGCGCATCTCCACCATGAAGGTGGACTCGCCGCGCGACATGCGGTCCTGCGCGCCGATGCGGGTCATGATGCGGTCCACCACGCCGATCTCGGCGGCGCGGGCCGGCACGAAAGAGCCGATCTGGGCCAGGATCACCGTGACGGCGGCCTGGCGCAGGTAGACGCTCTTGCCGCTCATGTTGGGACCGGTGAGGATGACGACGCTGGCGCCCTCGCCGCCGAGTTCCAGGTCGTTGGGCACGAAAGTACCCGGGGGCAGGAAGCGCTCCACGGCGGGGTGCCGCCCCTCCTCCACCTTCAGCAGGCCCCCGGAATTCACCTTGGGGCGGGAGAACTCGTAGCGCACGGCGCTCTCGGCGAGCGCGTAGAACACGTCCAGCTCGGCCGCGCCGGAGGCGAAGGTCTTGATCTCGCCCAGCGAGGCCTTGACCTTCTCGCGCAATTCGCCGAAGAGATGCGTCTCCAGCTTGGACATCTTCTCCTCGGCGCCCAGGATCTTGTTCTCCAGGACCTTGAGCTCCTCGGTGATGTAGCGCTCGGCGTTGACGAGCGTCTGCTTGCGCACGAAATAGTGGGGCACCCGCTGCGACTGGGCCTTGGACACCTCGATGAAATAGCCGAAGACGCTGTTATAGCCCACCTTCAGGGTGGCGATGCCGGTCTTCTCGCGCTCGCGCAGCTCGATGTCGGTCAGCAGCTTCTGGCTGTCGCGGCGCACCAGGCGCAGCTCGTCCAGCTCGGGGCTGTAG
>Ga0075012_10003520_pt1 | contig 14895 bp, 11 predicted proteins | sample All_14_2_FD_71474 | JGI IMG/M metagenome (GOLD analysis project Ga0075012, IMG submission 71474) | Freshwater microbial communities in response to fracking from Pennsylvania, USA - Allegheny Zone_MetaG_DW_15 | ecosystem: Environmental > Aquatic > Deep subsurface > Groundwater > Drilled... | reverse complement strand
CTAACCAGATACTTCCGATGCGGGGATTTTCCGCTCCCTCGCGACGTTGATTCTGAACGGGTTTTTCCCGCCATTCTCAGGGGTGATTTTGAGACACCCGCCTTTGGCGCCAATGGCGTCGACCTCCACTCACTTCCGATACTTCTTCATCCCATTGTTCACCGCCTCGCGATCAGCCTTGCGCGCGTCCAGCACCTCGGCGGATTTGACAGCTGCAATTCGGATGTCTGGATCAAGTTCTGCCTGCTCCAGCCTACCTGCTACACCGAACAACGCCATCACGAAAGCGTGATGAAAACTGGTAAATTCTAAAAATGAGTGCCGAATAGCGCCTGAGATTTGGTTAGAGATCAAAGTTGATAAGGACTTGGGCGGAAAGCGAGCATAACTTTGGTATAACCAACTTGAAAACGGATAAGCGGGACATTTAATTTCAACTTATTTTCGTGGTTGCACTGATCCAACTGTCTCCATAACTGGGCAGCTTCATCGTTTTGGAGCCCACCATGAAGCTACGCCCATCACCGGCCTGCTGGCAAAACCCGGACCTTTCCGTATTCGGCGATCAGACGCCCCCACCGCCGTTCCCCACGGCACTGCTGAGATCGTTGTGGCCTGAATGGCTCGCTGCCGTGGCGTCGGGTGCCAATGCGCCAATCGACTATGTCGCGGGCAGCCTCCTCGCTACAGCAGCGGCCCTGATCGGAAATGCGCGGGTAATCCGGGCCGGGTCTTGGGTCGAGCCCTGCGTGATCTGGACTGTGCTGGTCGGACTGCCGTCCTCGGGAAAGTCCCCTGCGATGGACCCGTTCATCAGCCTGTTGGAAGAATTACAACGTGATCTCATTCACGGCGGTCGCATTCTGCTCGACGACGCCACGGCGAAGGGGGCAGCGGAGGTCGCCGAGGTCAGCCCAAAGGGGCTGCTTCTGACAGGGGACGAGCTTGCGGGTTGGTGGAATGGGTTCTCGCGGCACGGTGGCGAGACGTTCTGGCTCAAAGCGTTCGGCGCGCGTCCGCACACCATCCACCGGGCTAACTCACCAGCGATCAATATCGCTCGGCTAGCGATCAGTGTGTTGGGCGGCACTCAGCCGGACATGATCAGGGCTATCGTTGATGCCAAGGCGAACGGAGGCTTTCCGTCACGCCTGCTGTTCATCTTTCCCGCTGCAAGGACCGGTTTTCGGCTAGTCGAACGAACCAACCACGCGCTGGCTCATCAAGCCCTTCAACGACTCGCTGATCTCACTGTCGAGGCAACGCCCGTGGAGTGCTTGTTAGCCGACTCGGCCATTCCAGTGATGGAGGCATGGGTCGGAGAAAAGCTGCGGCGGTCGGGCTCTGAAGAGGGTGTGTGGGCCGAGTGGCTGGGCAAGCAAGGGGGCGTCGCGCTCCGCCTCGCGCTCATTCTCGAACATCTCTGGTGGGCGGGAGATGCGCCCCACGCCAATCCTGCGCCTCTAGAAGTCAGCGAGCGCGCCTATCGGGCCGCGATTGCGCTCATTGACGACTACTTCGCGCCGATGGCTGCCCGGACGATGAACGTCGCCGGGCGGGCTCCGGAGGACCGGGCCGCCCTGCGGCTGGCTCGACTCCTACATCGTCACAACGTCAAGCGGTTCAATGCCCGAGAGGTCCGCCGGAACGGTCTTGGACCGGTTGGCGAACTGGCAAAGCCTGCCATCATGATGGGGGCCTGCGAAGCCTTGGAGGCGGCCCACCTGATCCGGCATGTCGGTATTCGAGCGTATGCCGCCAAGGGCCGGGTAGCCTCCGACTTCGAAGTCAATCCCGCTCTGTTGGCGGCCAACAGCGTAGGGGGCTAGCTGATGGAGCCCGATACGACGCACCCGGGTCCAACGCTCGAAGATTTCCTGTCCGGCTTCCGCGCCCCGCAGATGACCAAGAAGGCCCTTCGGCAGTGGACGGTAGCAGGACTCATCGACCGACCTACCGAACCGCTTCTGCAATGGGTCAACGCCGAAAATCTTCGTGTCATCGCTTGCGTCAAAGCCCTTAGCGAAAGGCCCTACAGCGTCCGGGTTCAGTGGGCCATCAACAACGCGAAAAAATACCGAGCATGGCTGAAAGAGGTCCGGAAGGAGGTGCATGTCCTTCGGCCACGCCACGCCCAAGGTAGGCGTCAGAAAGGTCCTCGGGTGGGCCTCCTTGCGAGGGAAGCGCAGGCTTTCCGTGGGAGGGCCTGCGAACCCATAGAAGCTTGCAACACGGCTGCCCCCGTTGAAGTCATCGCCACCGATGAAATCACCGCTGGGCAAGGGGACAAGTGACCGCCATGACCAGTGTCACCCCGTCTGCCGCAGACGACCCGACGCGCCGACCCGCGCTCAGCGTGGTTCGAACGTTCATCGATCATATTGATGATTCCGCTCGCGATGGCGAACGAAGCCCTCGAATTGGTTCACCCACAACGACTTCCGGCTAGAGGCTATCTCGCCCCGGACCTTGAAGAAGGCAGCCGACTTCATGGCTAGATCGAGAAGGCGGAAGCCAACCTTCCCGACCAGCGTGGCCGAATTGACTCTCTCGGCCATGGTTAGTGGTCTGTCAGATCAGCAGCCGCCTTTCAGCCCGGAACTGATCGCTAAGCCGCGAAAAGCGCGGGTTAGGCGCGTGCCGTCAGCTCAAGCCACGGGCAAAGATATGGACGTGGGGGGAGGATAATCTCTACACTATCAATAGAAATTACCGATAACACCGTCCACTTTGCTCTCTTCTATTATCAATCCCGATATTCGGACGAAGTGGTAAGGCTTTTATTGACAGAAACCGAGAAAATATATGACCTTAATAACCGACGACATTTTGAATGAACTTCTGACTATCCAATCCGACCAAGCCCTGACCAACAGGTTCATGGCTCGGAACCCTCAATTCATCAACTGCATACGGGCCATGTTGGAGGCTACCGGGCCTTCGAAGGTTCGCCCCTTGCCCGGCACTGCTCCGCTGAACGCAGTCGAGGTCTCGATCTATGATAACTGGCCTGCCGGGAAGCGCGTGAAGAGCAAGCCGAACCGCTACGGCTTCAGCCTCAACGCCAGTGACGCGGTCAAGCCGGACCCGCTCTCTTGGGAATACCACTTCAGCGGCTCGCTGGTGTCAGGCGATGACCTCAAGGAGCGGGTGACTGCTCTGCAAAAGCCCAAGCTCCGCAACCCGATCAGCAATGACTTCCGCGAGTTCGCCCATACGTTGGTGGACGTGCATGAAGACATAAGCCTCGATTACCGCTTTGGGCTCCTTCAGGCCAAGCCGCACGGGGAAGGCACGGTCTATCCAGACAGCCACGTGCTGGTCGTTCAACTTGACCCCCAATCCACCCGCTACAGCGTGGCGGATGCGAATCTCTTCGTCGGTATGGACTGCATGCCGCTCGCTCCCTTCGTCCGCTCATTCGCTGGTGGGAAGGGGCTGACCTCTAACGTCATCCTTCAATCGCGGTCGGCACGCGGGACGGGAATGGCGGGTTGGCAGTCGGACTGAAAGTCTCTTTTAAAATTGGTCTTGAAGAATTCCATTAGAGAATAATTTTAAAAAGAGATTTCTCCCGGAAAACGCCGCTGAAGCGGGTCTGGTCATCACGTCTCGCTCCGCTTCGTTTCCAAAATTTTTGCCGGTCTCGCTACGCTTCGTCACCGCAAACCTCGCTTTAAAGGAAGCCAAGTCAAAACCCGAAACGGGCCGATGCGACCCCGGCGAATGGGGCGGTGCTGGATGGTGACCGGGTATGTGATCCGCGAGCAGACTTTTTCCATCAGCGCGACGGGATTTGCCTTCATGGCATTAGCGAGGGCGAGGAATTCGAGCACGTCAACCCGTCGCTGGCCCCGTTCAATGAGCGAGACGAAGGTCTGATCCTTATCGACCAGCTGGGCCAATTGGGCGTGCGTCAGACAGTCGGCTTTCCGTGCTTCGACAAACACCTCAACGAGATAGGGGTGGCCCCCGCCGAAGATCGTTTTGGGCATTGGGCGCCGCCCGCCACCCACCGATACGGAGGCTTTCCCTGTCAATTTTTTTGGGGCGGGAGTCGATGGGCACTAGAAGCGCAGGCCTTGGGGCGATGGTCGCCGTCCTCGTCTGTGGGACCATCTTGGGCGGATGCTTTGACGGCGGCAACGCGCCTAGCGGGCCAATCCCGAAACGGTTTCAAGGCGCCTACAATAGCGTCGCCTGCCATGGCGGCAGTATCGACGGGCTCGTGACAATTGGAGCGGATACGGTGAGTTACGGCAGCGGTGTCTTCGTCGCCAAGACGCTAGAGACCGAGACATCGACCTCAATCACTCTCGAAGGAAGACCTGCGACAGTAGCGGGTGTCGAAGAGGCGAGGAGATTCACGATGACCTACACCGAGGTCGGCGGGACAGCGCAATTGGATGGCGCTGCTTGCCAGCGGTGCTCACAGTATTAGGCCACTAGATCGGCAGCCCTATGCCGTCTGCTTCATCAAGTTCGAACTCGCCAAGGTGCCACGGCGAAAGGCCTTGGAGGCCAGCATCTGCATCCTCTTCGAGGATCGGGCGAAAGCACGGAACGCCGTTGGCTTCTAGGATGTCGAACACCTCGTCCCGAATTCTCGGCAAGACTGCACCGTTTCCCGTTCCGACAACCTGCGTGGTCAGCCAGCCGGTTGTGGTGCGGATGACGCAAGCGATCACCCCGGCATTGGGCTCAAGATAGTAGGCGGCGCGACCGGCTAACATCGTGCTGACCCGAGTCTTGATGCAAGTTTGGGTCGTCCGTCCCGCCATCGCGAGTAAATCCCCGGAGGTGAGCGCGATCAGCCCATCGCCTCCCACCCAAGGTGGTGGCGGCACGTTCTGATCCGCCCGCGCCAGCCACGATCGAGCCCAGCTAGCGGTGGAGGTTTCAGGCCGGAGGTCGCTGATTGACTTCGCGACGGCGGCATCCGTGGCCGTTGAACAGAACCGTCGTAGAGACCCGAGCAAGGCATTCAGCCGCTCCGCTCGCCGCCCATCTTTCACACGTCGGACGACCATCGGCGACAGGATGGCGCGATCAAGGATCATGATCGCCTCGAAGTGGCCCTCGTCGAGGTGAGCAAGCTGGGTCACGACCTTGCGCTGTCCGGCCAATGAGGGGTCGTTGAACACCGCGTGTAGGGCCAAGAAGGCTTCAATGCTGAGGGGCTCGAACCCGAGTTTCCGCAGGGCGCCTAACAGGCCGTCAGGGCATGCCCCGAAGCTTGCCTCGATGATCGCGGCGGGGCTCATTCTCAAAAGAAGCTCCGCCATCTGGGCGATTACGTCGATCCACGGCAAGGTGATGGTTTCGTCGCCGCATGCCCGCGCCCAAAACCGATCCGGATGATCGAGCAGACCTCCGGCGACGGCCATCGCCACAGCATGCCGCCACTGGGGACGGGCTGACGTAACGTGGCGCAGAAAGCCGGGCGCGGCTTCATCCAGTTTGCAGAAAGGTTCGACGGTCCAGCCCGATGGCGGGCGAAGGACGCGCGCCATGGGCCGACCGGTAGGTCGCGATACTGAGCAGTTGGGGTTCATTGTCCGCCTCGAAGAGGCGGCTGGGGATCAGCCGCCGGGACTTTGGCGGACACGTTTAGAATTGAGTTGAAGCATGCCGACAGCATAACACATTCACACCAGAATTCCAATGTTCAGCCAATCATCGCAGGCATGCGTCCTAATTCGGCAAGATGATCCACCCCTCCAACGGCTGACAACCAAACGGGCGATGTCTGACTTCTTCGGGACACTGGGTAGCGATGTAGGCAACCACAGCGCATGCCAAGGCATCCCGCACATCGTCAAAACCCGCCGCCAATGTCGGCTTTCGCTTGAGCGATCCCTCCAGAAGGGGTTCGTGAAGGCGGCGACAAATCGGGCATATTCAATGCCACTGCCGGATAGGTCTCCATCGCCGAAACCTCGATGCTTCCGGCTTTGCGCCAGATTGCGCCCGGCTTGAGTTCAAGGTTGGCGGCGCGAAGGAAGTGGATCGCTTTAGTCGATTGTCTGCCAATCATGTCGCGCACGGAGGACAGCGGGGCGAGCCCTCGCTGGATCAGGTCCAACTCGGTCTGGCGACGGGTATACGGGTTCTGCCCATCCTTTTCGGAGACCTGCGCCATCGAGCCGCCCTGCCAACGCCAGCATTGCGGCGGGCCATCCGAGAGGGGCGTCGATAACAATCGTGACGGAGTCCCCGTCACGAGCCGTGGCTTTACAGAGGCCGAGCATCGCATTGACCAAGTCCTCTCCTCGGCGGGCTCCCAGCAACGAGCGCAGGCTTCCCCGCCACGGTATGCCGACAAGCCTCGGGCCGCCCTTGTCGTCTAGGTCCAGCACGGCCAAGGCGTCTCGGGAAAGGCGGTTGCGGTCGCAATGCCAGCCGCCGACATCCCATCCCACGAAGAGCTTCAAGCCCCGAACCTCGGAGAGTCGAGAAAGGCCGCGTCGAGCGCGCTTCCGTGCGCGTCCAGCCATGACTTGGCTCTTTCGAAGTCCGGCATTAATGCCGCCAAGAACGCCCAGAACTCCTGTCCATGTGACCGCTGCCGCAGATGGGCCAGTTCGTGGATAATCACGTATTCCAAGACCTTTTTTGGGGCGAAGACGAGCCGCCAGTCGATCTGGATGAGGCCGCTCTTGCCGCATGATCCCCAGCCGGAGGAGAACTCGGCCACGCGGATCGAGCGAGGCTTCAGGCCATGACGGGCGTAGGCGGCGGCGACCTCGTGGACGTCACGACGGACCCGCTGCTTCAGCCAGAGTTTGAGTTCGGTAGCGACGATCAAGTCGGCGGTGTCCGACTTCACCCATGACGGCAGGTCCACAAGGAAGCCGTTGCGATAGCCAATCTCGACGTGGGGGCCCTCATGCCGCCGCACGGTCAACCGAGCCGAGCGACCTCGGAACGGAATCTTCGAGCCGGTGATGAACCGGGGAACGACAGCGCGGCTTGCAATCTTCGCATCCAGATCGCGAAGGGTGTTGTAGAGCCATTGGCGTTTGCGGTTGAGGAAGGCGTCGATAGCCGCGTCGTCGTCCGTTGTGAGCGCGAGCACCTCAACGTGGCCCGGCGTCACGGTAATCCGTCGCTCTGACAGCGTGGCCGTCCGCCGAAGCTCATAGACGACCTCAGTCTGGCCGATGCGGACAACGCCCATCATGCCGCCTCTGAATAGGCATGCACTGCGTAAGCCTCGACTTCATCCCGGATGGACTTGGCTTCCGGAAGATCATTGTCGATCAGGGCCTTTCTCACCTGCTTACGGAGGTCCTTTTTGTAGCCGTCCATAAAGAACCACGACGGCTGACTGCGCTGGGCCTCGGCGTAGATCGCATCAACGGCCATGGCCGCAGCCTGAAGCGTCGGATGGTCCATATCCGGCGCCTGCTGTTCCATGATCCGCAGGATCGCAAAGGCTCGCTCGGTCATCCCCAGTTCGTCATGAGCACCCTTTTCAGCGTTGATCCCACCGGTCAGGTCCTCGAAGTCTTTGAGGCCCTCGGCCGCAGCGATCTGACCCTCCTCGAACCGCCGGATGATCTCCAGAACCCTCTCCGAGAAGCGTCCATATTGGGCCGGGTTCTTATCGACCAGTTCGCGGGTCACCCGTTTCAGTTCGGCGGACTTCCGCACGAACGCCTCATGAAGCTCCTCCTCCGACTTCGCTCCGGTCTCGAAGTCGTCCTTGAAGTCGGGGTCAGTGATGTTGCGGAGGCGGACGGTCGTGGTTAGGCCGGTGGCGCGGACGTGCTCCTCCAGCATGTCCCTGATCTTGCCGGAGTAGCTCAGGTGGTCGAGGCTCTCGTCCTTGGTGATCGCCTGCTGGGCCAGCCGCAGGAAAATCGCCGTCCATTTCATGTCTGCTGTGAAATCGAGGATGGCCGGATCGGGTGACAGGTCGCCATAGGTTTGCACGAAGTGGCGGCCTAGTCGCTGAAGCTCAAACCAGTCGTCTTCCCGCCCTCCAGACACCAGCATCTCAGCCGCATAGGCAGCCGCCTTCTCGTCCATGCCGTCGAGGCCCATCAGCCGCTTCTGGCGCATGAAGCGAGCGTGGGTCTCGCGCAGGTCGCGGCGCAACAGGTCAAGGTCCCGGAGCGCGTTCTGGATATCCTCAGCGCGGTAGGACGACAGGGCGTCTTCGAGGTTCTGGGTGACCCCGATGTAGTCAACGATCCGGCCATGAGGCTTCGTCACGGACGAGCCGTCCGGTCGCGTGGCGGAATGGGTGCGGTTGGTCCGTGCAATGGCCTGAAGCAGGCCGTGCTCCCGCAACGGCTTATCGAGATACATGACGTGTTCGTTCGGCGCGTCGAATCCGGTGAGCAGCTTGTCGCAGACGATCAGGAAGCTGGGCTCTTCGGTGTGTCCCTTGAACGCTTTCTTGGCCGCCTTTTCGGCGTCGTCGTCGAGGTAGAAGGCGTTCAACTGCTGCCGCACCGCCTCGACGTTGGGGTCTTCGGAAGGGTAGCCGTCCGTTTGCGCTTTGGAGAAAACGCAGCTGATCATCCGGTCGGCCTTGGCCGCTGCATCGGCCTCCGCCGCGCCGTCCTTTGTCAGGTCGGCGGCGATCACCTCGGCTAACGCGGCGCGATAAAGGACGACCGACTCGCGGTCGATGGCGACGATCTGGGCTTTGAAACCGTCGGGGCGGCAGGTCTGCTTGAAGTGCTCCCAGATGTCTTTGGCGATCAGACGGATGCGCTCCGGGTGTTTGGCGATGACCGCTAGGCTCACGCCCTTCTTCTTCAGCTTCTCGCGCTTGTCATCGGGCAGATCGACGAACCAGCGGTCAAACAGAATGTCGAGCTCGGCCTCGTTGATCGACCACTCCGTTTTCCGCCCCTCATAGAGGATCGGCACGGTGGCGCCGTCGCGCACGGCATCGTCGATCCCATACTTGTCGAGGTAGGTCTCGCCCGGTTCGCTAAAGCGGGCGTAGGTGTCCTTGTCGGCCTTCTTGATGGGCGTGCCGGTGAAGCCGAAGAAGCGCGCATCGGGTAGGGTCGCCTGTAGGAAGGCCCCGAGGTCCTTCTCCTGCGTGCGGTGGCACTCGTCCACCAGCACGATCCAGTCCCCGGAGTTAGGGATGGGCTCCTTGGAGCCTTGGAACTTGAAGATCGTTGACAGCAGGATTTGGCCGGAGCCGCCGCGTGCTACGGCTTCGCGCAGATCACCGACAGAGGATGCCTGTTGCGGATTGGGCAAGCCGCAGGCCACGAACGTCTTCGATATCTGATCGTCCAGATCGATCCGGTCGGTCAGAATGAGGATGTTGGGGTTCTGGAGCGTGGGCGCGTCCAGCGTCTGATGCGTCTTCAGCTTGAGGGCGAGGAACACCATCGTCAGACTCTTGCCCGAGCCTTGGGTGTGCCAGATCAGCCCCTTCTTCTTGGCCCCCTCCGCGACCCGGTTCACCGCCTTATTGACGGCTCGGAGCTGCTGATAGCGGCAAACCTTCTTGACCGGTCGTCCGGTCTCGGGGTCGATTTCGAAAACGATGAAATGGGCAAGTAGGTCGAGCAGCCGCGACGGCTCCAGCAGACACCAAAGGTCCTTGGTCAGGTCGTCGGCGAAGTCGGAACGTTCGAACGGAAACGGATCGGGCCAAGGCGCGTAGAACTTCGCCGGGGCGCCCGTCGCGCCATACAGCGTCACCATGCCGTCTGTGACGATGTTGAAGGCGTTGGGATAGAACAGGCGCGGGATGTCGCGCTCATACTGCTTGATCTGCTCGAAAGCCTGACCGGATCGGTCCGCCGCCTTCAACGGGCATTTTGCTTCGATCACGACCAGCGGGATGCCGTTCACGAACACCACGAGGTCGGCGATCCGCGACCGCTGCGCCTCGACCTTGAACTGGCGCACGACGTGGTAGCGATTCCTCTCGGGCCGCTTGAAGTCGATTAGGGCGACCGGCTTGTCCTTGGTCTCGCCCTTGAGCCGCCGGGAGTATGCGCCGCGCAGTCGCCGCTGCCATTCCTCGTTGTCCGACAGGGTGGTGAGGTCGCTGTAGATCGCTTCGGCGTCTTCGAGGCAAAGTCCGTCGTTCAGTTCTTGAAGGACCTCGACGACCACCGGTTTCAACAGGACGCGGTTTGCCTCCTGCCGCATTAGCATCGCTGCCTCGGAATGCAGCGCGTGGTAGCCCATCGCAACTAGGGCATCGAGGGCGGGCCTTTCAGCGAGACGGTATTCGCTCATTCTGCGCCACCAAGCACCCGTTCAGTGGCAGAGTGGCGGAGGTTCTCCAATATTGCTGCTTGAGTAGAGAGCGAGGCGATTAATCGGCGAATAGAAGAAAAATCGCTTCCAATCAGGTGTTGCTTTTGTGGCGAATAGAGCAACACCCGCTTGGAAAGAATATCGTCCCTCGTAATGCCGGGGATTGGGCCTCCCGCCTGTTCGTTTAATTCCTTGACAATTGACTGAACAGCCTCATACGCAAATCCGGAATCAACATCTACGGCGCGAATTGCCATAAGTTGCCTGCTAATGCAGTAGGGACGATCAGCTATTGTGGTCTTGCCCACGCCTGATCCCTTCACGGTGATGAGGATGTCGCCTTCAGCGCACATCACTTTCGGATGCTCAGTGAACTTGGTCGCTCTGATTGTTCCCTTCGGAAAATCCGAAGGCCCGGTCAGGTAGGGAACTCCCACGCCTTGAATATTGTAATCGGCAGCGGAAATGTGTTGGCCCGAGATGAGCTTGACCATTTGGCCGAGCATTCGTGATTGAGGAGCATCGGCAGACCAGTCGGTAACAAAAAGTCGCCTGATAGAATCATCGGCATCGGTAAGCGATGCACGGAGATTTTCGCATTGGCTCCGAAAGGCCGTTAGTAAGATATCGGGTTCGTAGCTTTCCTCTGGCGCGGACAGGGGCACGTAACGATTAGGAGACAGATTGAACTTTAGTCTTGTCACCTGCTCGGTGCTCACAACCGTCGCAAGACGCGGCACTTCGACTTGGCCGCGAAACGCCGCGACTAGGCAGTTCACATCCTCGTCCGACAGCCCGTTCCGGGAGCGACCGGCAACGAATCTCTCCTCACCGTTGATGATAAGCACTTTGCCTTTCGCGTGAGCGGGCTTCGACGGATTGATGATGAGGACACTGGTCGGCGCATCCGCGCCGTAGAAGATGTTGGGGGCCAAACCGATCACCGCCTCAACGAGGTCGGCGTTGACCAACTTCTCTCGCATTGCGCGCTCCACGCCGCCGCGAAAAAGCATTCCATCAGGAACGACCACTCCAACTATTCCACCCGATTTAAGGCTCGCAATCATGTGTTGAACGAAAGCCAGATCGCCGAAATTCTTGGGTGGACAACCATAAACGTCGCGACCAAAGGGGTCGCCGTTTTTCCAGACTTCGTGCCCCCATTCCTTCGCCGAAAAAGGCGGGTTGGCCATCACTCGGTCATAGGCTCCGATGCCGGACACGAACTCCTTTGCGCGCGGGTCGTATCGTTTCGGGTCGAGGAGGGTATCGCCCTTGGCGATAAAAGCGTCGTCGATGTCGTGGAGGAACAGGTTGATTTGGGCGATGGACCACGTGTCCAGTTCCTTCTCCTGTCCGTAGAGCGACAGGCTGCGCGGGTCTTGGCCCTTACCCTTCAGGTGTTCTACGGCTTCCAATAGCATGCCGCCCGAACCGCAGGTGGGATCATATATCGACATGCCGGGCTGAGGATCGAGGCATTCGACGATCAGCTTCACCACCTGCCGAGGCGTATAAAACTCGCCTCCGCTCTTTCCCGCGCCCGCCGCGAACTGCTCGATGAGATACATGTAGGCATCGCCCAGCATGTCGGGCGGCACGTCAATGTTTCGGAGCCGGTGCTTCTCGAAGTGGGCGAGCAGCCGCTCCAGCCGCGCGTCAGGGAAGCGTTCCTGATTGGCGAAGTCCACGTCACCGAACACCCCGCGTAGGCGGAGGTTGGCGTCTTCGATAGCCGCGAACGCGTTGTTCAGATGCTGGCCGATATGGGTGGCGTGCTTCCGCATCGCGCCCCAATGATGCTGCGGCGGGATATGGAAACGGTGCTCGTCGGGATCAGCAGCCTCTTCCCGGTCGCCGGTTTTGGCCAGCCGAGCCTCGAACTCTTCGTCCCAGACGTCGCAGAGGCGACGGTAAAACAAGAGGGCGAAAATGTAGTCCTTGAATTTCCCGGCATCGACATGACCGCGCAGGATGTCCGCCGCCTTCCAGAGATGCGTTTCGAGTTCCGATTGCGTAAGCGTAGCCATTGAAGCCCCCGCGCGATGACCGCGCGGATCGTTGAATCAACTGGGGGGCGGGCGGTCAACCACTCAGGCAGGCCCTAATGCGCCTCGACGGGCTTCGGTCACGTCAGGATCAGGTGAAGGGCTTGGCGTCTCGGGCGGCATGCTTGACGAACGCGGCGTTGATCGAGCCGAAAAGTCGCTCAAACCGGTCGAGTGCATCTGAAGATAGGACCGCTGCCGGATCGGTGGCCATTTTGGTCAGGAACAGCCGCGTTGGTCGAGTCTTGTGGAATTCCAGCCCGATCTCTGAAAACGCCAGTTCGACGCGCTTGGCCACGCGCGGGATGTGGCTATTCAACGTGAGCTTCTTACCCTTCAACTCCTTCGTATAACTGTCTCGAACAAGGGTCTCGTATGTGCTTGGATCGAGCAGGTCCTCGATGTCGCATTCCGAAGGCGCGGCTGCGCTTGGGAAGGCGCCGCTGACGAAGACGACATTATCACCACGGATGAGCTTGCCCTTCACAAGGTCATCTCTCGTAGCCTTCGCGTCCTTCTCGTCATCGAACAGAACCAAGACGTTGAGTTGTTCCGACGTTAGCAGGGCCACCATGTAGTGAACTTTCTGCGCGCCACCAGCTGGAGTGATCGTCAGCTCGCTGTGAAGACCGGTTCTGCCAAGGTCGTTGAGGTGCGCCGACACCGTCGAAAGTATCCAGAAATCCGTGACCCCTTCGACGACAAGATTGTTCGGCCCCACAAACAGGCTCTGAGCGAGATCGTAGCCCAACGCGGCCTGAAGCGGAAAGAGCGTGCGGGCGTCACCGGTTGGGTCGTTGGAGACCGTCGTGCCCACGCCTTCTGCAATGTTCACTGTTCGCACCGAATCCAGTCGGTGGGTTGGCACCATGAAGGGCGAGTGGGTTGTGTAGAGAATCTGATTCACAAAATCGTCTTCGAGGTGCTTGAGCAGATCACCCTGCGACTTCGCATGAAGGTATAGACCGGGCTCGTCGAGCAGCAGGATGGCATCGTCCGCATCACCGCCGACCGTGTCGGCTGCAAACACAATGTAGAATGCAAAGAACCACTGGAACCCTCGGCTACGCTCGTCGAGGTTCACCTCTACGTCGTATGTGGCGTTCGGGTCGGAGATCAGCGTGTCGAAGTGTTGGGCGTCGAGGTTGAAGCGAACCTTTAGCTGGCGGTCCTTCCACCGTCCCCGGATTGCAGTTGTGACCACCGCCCCTGCACGGTTCACCAACTGGGCTCGGGTTTCCTGATCGTTCGATTGAAGCAGAGACTGAAGCTGCTCAGGGTCCAAGCCCGCAACCTTGCATAATTTCTGGAAGTTTCGGTCAGCATCCGTCGCGCCGCCATTCTGCTTTCGAGACAGATAGGCCGCGATGTCCTGATGACCCTCGATCTCGGGATAATCGTCGAGGTAAAGAAAGATGGGCAATAGCTCGACTAACCATTTGCGGGCGGCGGCATGGGCCTCCTCGTCCTTTGGAATAGATTCCGCTCGATCCTCAAGAGCACTCAGATAGGCTTCTTGGGTCTCGCTGAGTTCGGCATCTGCCGTAGCCAGCGCTACCTGCAGATTTGAAAGGACCGACCTTGCGGCCTCGGCCCACGCCTTCTCGGTTGTCTTGACCGCGATCTCGCTATCAAACGTATCGGCAGCTGCTTCGAGCGCGACCCTCGCCGCTTCCTCCAAACTTGCGGCTTTGACCTTGACCGCTGCCACGATCTTTCTGGCAAGGCTTCGAACTTCTGTGATGTCGAACGTGCGGTCGGCAACCGGGATAGTCACCCAGCGGGACTCACCAAAACACCGGCCAATCTCAACTTCCGTCACGCCTTTGGCTCGGGGCCAAATAGATGCAAGCTTCGCCTGCTCAGATTGATTAAGCCCCCACTTGGATGCCACGACCTTCGTGTGATCCGAGCAATCGGCAAGCTTCCTGTGGCGTGGAAAGTCCTTGATGGGATTCAGTTTGGCGAATCCCTCGGCGGGATTCAGCGTGTGCAGTCCTCGAAGAAGATTGGATTTCCCGCTTTCGTTGCGACCCAAAAGGGCGGTGATCCGTGACGCGTCGATTTCACCGCTGTCGTTGATCGAGCGGAAGTTGGTTATGCGAAACGACCTAAGCTGCATGGCTTTCTCGCACCCGGAGGGCGCAGCTCCCATTGTGTTCTGGCGGCACGCGCAAAGGCATTTGCGCATACAAACTTAAACCATCGCGCGATTCCCTTTCGCAAGCGAATCGCCGTTCGATGAAAACTACGTCCGCTCTTGGTAGGACTGAGCGGTGCAAGGATCGGAGAAGGAGGCATCCGATATGGAAATCTACCTGCGCCCTTGGAAGACGCCATCGAATGGCCTCGGCCATACGTCGGCACGGTCCGTGATCTACGGCTCTTGAAGCTGTCTGCCTCGGGTTAGCGGCGCCATTGGCGCCATTAGCGCCATTAGCGCAGGGTCCTGCCGAGGCCGATCGCGATCATCGCCACTGACGCCATTGGCGCCAAAGGCGGGTGTCTCAAAATCACCCCTGAGAATGGCGGGAAAAACCCGTTCAGAATCAACGTCGCGAGGGAGCGGAAAATCCCCGCATCGGAAGTATCTGGTTAG
>Ga0075012_10003517_pt1 | contig 14909 bp, 16 predicted proteins | sample All_14_2_FD_71474 | JGI IMG/M metagenome (GOLD analysis project Ga0075012, IMG submission 71474) | Freshwater microbial communities in response to fracking from Pennsylvania, USA - Allegheny Zone_MetaG_DW_15 | ecosystem: Environmental > Aquatic > Deep subsurface > Groundwater > Drilled... | reverse complement strand
CTTTTTGCTCCATACGGCCGAGCTGAGCCACCACGTTGATGTTCTCGGTGCTGCCGCACTTGTCTTCAATCTGCTGCATCATCTTGGCCGCGTAGGGCTCAAGATCGTTGTCACCGGCGATATACATCAGCACGGTCCAGTCCTTAATGTCCTGGCCACCTTCTTCGGCGGCGGGCTTGGCTTTGGCTGGCTTGGCTTTGGTGTTGGCTTGAGCGGCTTTGGCGTGATTGGTGATGAGCATAGCGTACCCCTGTGTGTATTTTGTAGTGTGTTGTTGATCTGACACTAACCCGAGTCGTGGGTAGAACTAGTTAGTGAATTGTTAACTGAGGTACACGCTGTTCAGGATAATTTCAGAACTTCCAAAATTTGCCTTGGATTGCCGCCCTAGGCGAGGGTAAATTTTGGGCGAGGGGAACCTTGGACGACCGCATCACATTGGGGGCGCATTATGCATAAGTTACGAAAGCTATTGACCTACTCGGACCGTTTTTTTCCCTGGCTGCAGTCGTTGCCGGCGCTGCTCACGCGGATCACCGTCGGCTTCGGCTTCTACCTGACCGGTCAGGGCAAGTTGGCCCACATGGACAACATCATCGAGTTTTTCAAATCTTTGGGAATCCCATTCCCCCAATATCAGGCGCCCTTCATAGCTCACCTCGAATTCTACGGAGGGATGCTGCTGATGGTCGGCCTGCTAACCCGTCCCGTCAGCTTTTTGCTGAGTTGCACCATGGTGGTGGCCCTGATGACTGCCGACAAGGCCGACTTCATCGCCAGCTGGGGCAAGGAATCAGACAAGGTTCCCACCGAGATCACCGCTTTCGCCTATCTTTTGCTGCTGATGTGGCTGTTCGTGACCGGCGGCGGACTGGTCAGCCTGGACGCCTTGTTAAGTAAGCTTCTCGGATTGCGCAAGGCTCCTGAAGCCGAATAGCGAAATCCTCTGGATGCAACCAATTGGGGGAGGGCCGCAGCCCAGTTATGAACAGCTGCTGGCCGAGAATCGTAAGCTGAAGCAGCAGATGACCGGGATCCACATCGATCCCACCCGCGATCAGGTCTCGCTGCGGGGCCTGCAGGGCGAGGACTTGAAGATCAACGATCTTCAAGTCAACATTCCCGGCCTGGGCAGGTTGGTTCCCGAGCTGCTCAAAGTCAGCACCTTGAGCAACCCCGGCGGTTCGGTGCAAATGCCTGACCTGGCTCGCTTCGCTCAATATCCCATGCAGGTTCAGAGCCTGGACATGAGTCTGAATCAAAAGGCTGTGAACGAGGTGCTCTCGCGTCAGAAGGTCGACGGAATGAGCGAGCTCAAACTGGAAGTCGGAGAAGGCGGCAAGTTGCGCCTGTCCGGGATTGCCAACAAACTGATCGACGTGCCCTTCTCCGTGGAGGGTCGCGTTTCGGCGGCCGGTGGAACCAAGGTGCGCTTCGACCTGGACAAAACCCGAGTGGGCGGTTGGCTTCCCGTTCCCCGCTTGATGACCGACTTCATCGCTTCGCTGGCCGCCGGTGAGATGGCCAAATTGAACGTGACCCAACAAGAGGACGGCGCCTTCGTGGCCGACATCAAAGGCTATCTGCCCCCCAACATCGGACTGACCATCGACGAGGTGCGCACCAGCCAGGGCCAGATTCGCATTTTAGCTGACAGTTCACAGTCGACAGTTAACAGTTAACAGTTCACAGTCGACAGTAGTGTGGCCCAAGCCACTACCAACTACCAACTGTCGACTGTCGACTCGTCTACGCTTCCGTCTCAGCCTCTTCCAGTTGCGACGCTTCGAATTCAAAGTCATTGAATGAGCGGTCGGCTTCTCCGGTGAGTGCGCAGGCTTCGCGTTCGGTTTGTTCGCTCAATTCGCCCTGGGCTTCCAACTCGCGACCCACTTTGTAGAGGGCCTCCAAATACAGTTGCAGAGCTTTGCCGTAGTGCTCTCCGGCTTTGCCGGGTGGGCACTCTTCCATGGCTTCCTGTATGATCAGGCACTCGCAGTGCAGTTGGTAGAGCAGTTCCGCCAGCGTAACCGGGCCCTCGAAGTGGGCTGCCAGGGTGGTGCGCAGCTTCAGGGTGAGCGGGGAGTTGGATGAGTCGGATTGCTCGGCAAAGAACTGAGCTAACATCGGCGCTGTGATTCCGCATTTACCGTGAAACTCCCTGTAGAAACGCGAAAAGGGCCCGCTTCGGCGGGCCCTTTTTCGGGGATAGAGGGGAGGCTATATCCCCCGAACTTTCTGAATTCTAGAAGGCTCTGGCGAAGGCTCCCTGGGGGCCGGCGAAGGCCTGCGCCGTGCCACCGGAGCTCCAGGCGGCCGACATCGAAACGTTACCGACTCCGCCCACTGCCTGGGCGCCATTGAGGCCGTTGGCGGCACCGTGGCTGCAACCGCAAGGTTTACCGAAGCCACCGCCGGGTCCACCAAGGCCGCCCGGGCCGCCGGGTCCACCCTGCTGGCGAGCCAGCGCTTCGCGAGAAACATTGCCCATTTTGTTGGTGCGAAGGTGGTTCATCAGGTGACTGGCCTTGCACTTTTTGGCCATAATGGCCATCCGCTCCTGGGGAGAGATGACGCCGTCCATCTTGGCGGCCATCTCGGTCATTTTCTCATCCATCAGAGCGCGGCCGGCCAGAGCTTTCTCGCCGCCCACCAGGCTACCGTCGGTCATTCCGCGGCCGAACTGGCCCATCAGTCCACCGCCACCGCCCGGCATTCCGCCGCCAGGAAAACCACCACCGGGAAATCCGCCACCAAAGTTTTGTTGCTGCATCATCGGATTCATAAAAGCCATCGTCGTTTGTCTCCCCTGCGTTTCGTTCTTCTTGAGTTCATTGTGCCTGAGGAGGGGGCCGATCCGAGGGGGGCAATCCTTAAAAATCCTTGAATCTTGTTAACAGGTTGGTTCATTTGTGTAAACAGGTGTTAACAGCCCGACGGGGCGAGTCGACAGTCGACAGGTTAACAGTCGATAGGTTTCAGGGAAGCCACTGTTGACTGTCAACTGTGAACTGTCGACTCGTCACAGAATGCTCGCGATGGTGCCGCCACCCAGGACTTCGTCTCCATGATAGAAGACCGAGACCTGACCGGGGGTGAGGGCGCTTTGGGGGGTATCAAAGGAAACGGTCAGGCGGTCGTCGCCCAGGCGGGTGAGGCGCGCGTCGGCCCCGGGCGTCTGGTGGCGGTACTTGACCCAGGCCCGATCCGGAAATTCCTGAATCCAGTTGAGTTCTTCCACTTCCATCTGAGAACGCAAGAGCTCATCCGGATCGCCTACCACCAGCTGGTTGCTGGCCACCCGCAGTTCCAATACATAGCGGGGCTTGCCGGTGGCGATGCCCAGACCCTTGCGCTGCCCGATGGTATAGGTTCCCAACCCCTTGTGCTCGCCCAGCAGGGTGCCGTCGCTTTCCACGATCTCGCCCGGCTTGTCGGCGGGCAGATGTTTCTTCAGGAATCCGCTGGTGTCGCCGTCGGGGATGAAGCACAGATCCTGGCTTTCGGGCTTGTCGGCCACCGAGGACAGACCATATTCGTGGGCCAGACGGCGAACCTCGCTCTTGGCCAACTCACCGACTGGAAAGAGAGTCTGAGACAACTGCGCCTGGGAAAGCGAAGCCAGCACATAGGACTGATCCTTGCTCTGGTCCAGGCCGCGCAAGAGGCGATGGGTGGATGCCGCTTCGTCGTAGCGGATGCGCGCATAGTGGCCGGTGACCACCTTGTCGGCGCCCAGCTCCTGAGCCCGCTGCAGCAAATGGTCAAACTTGATGTGCTGATTGCAGCGCCGGCACGGATTGGGGGTTCGGCCACGGGCATACTCGGCGACGAAATCGTCGATGACGTGCTTCTGGAACTCCTCGCGCAAATTGAAGGTGTAGTGGCGGATCCCCAGCTTCCAGGCCACCTTTTCGGCGTCGTTGACGTCCCATACCGAGCAGCATCCGCGTCCGGCCGGTGCGGCCTGGGAGTCGTTCGGGGATAAGGTCATGGTGATGCCGATCACTTCGTAACCCTGACGGTGCATCAATGCCGCCGCCACCGAAGAGTCCACGCCCCCACTCATTGCTACTACTACACGCCTGGTCATCCGCGCAGTATAGCGCCGTCGTTGACAATTGAAAAGATCATGGTTCCTTGAGGGGACTTGTTTTATGTCGTGTCACGATATAAAATTCGCACCTATGTTAGACCGTGACTATCAAGTACTGGCCGATTTCCGCTATACCATGCGGTGCTTTTTCCGCTTTAGCGAAGAGGCGGCCGGACAGGTGGGACTTACCCCCCAGCAACATCAAGCCCTGCTCTTCATCCGCGCCTCGCGCAATGGACCCGGCGTGTCCGTGGGCGATCTGGCCGAATGGTTGCAAATCAAACCCCACAGTGCCACCGAATTGAGCAACCGATTGGAGACGGCCCAACTGGTCGAGCGCCAGGAAGATCCCAAGGATCGGAGGCGGACCCTGATCACCCTTTCGCCTCGGGGCCTGGAGCTGTTGGAGCGCCTGACCCAGGTGCATCGGAAAGAATTGCAGCAACTCAAGGAGCCGGTTCGCCAGTTGCTGGCCATGCTGGACGGCGGCGAATGACCCGCCTGCGCGACTTCTCCACCGACTCCCGGCTGTTTTTACTTTCCGGCCTGGCCCTGGGACTGGGTGTCTTGAGCACGCTGGCGGCCCGCTTGTTGCTGTGGATGATCGGCTTCTTTACGCAGCTATTCTTTCAGGCATCCTCTCCCGCCCAGAACTCCTGGGGAGCCTGGGTCATCTTGATTCCGGCTCTGGGAGCCGGTCTGGTCGGGCTCATGGCCCGCTATGGTTCGGAAAAGATCCGCGGGCACGGAATCCCCGAGGCCATCGAATCGATTTTGCTCCGGGGCAGCCGCCTCGACCCCAAAGTGGCCTGGCTCAAGCCCCTTTCGGCGGCCATTTCCATCGGTTCGGGCGGCCCTTTTGGAGCCGAAGGACCGATCATCATGACGGGCGGCTCGCTGGGATCGGTTTTAGCCCAGTTTGGCAATCTGACCAGCAACGAGCGCAAAACCTTGCTGGTCTCGGGCGCCGCCGCCGGCATGGCGGCTGTCTTCAATTCGCCTCTGTCGGCCACGCTTTTGGGAGTGGAGTTGCTGCTTTTCGAAATGCGTCCCGCCAGCCTGGTGCCGGTGGGGCTGGCAGCCGCTACGGCCACGCTGTGTCGCCGCCTGTGGATGGGCGATGCGGCTCCTTTTGCCATGCACAGCCAGCACCCCGATTTGGGACTGGCCGGACTGCTGGCCTGCCTGGTGTGCGCGCTCCTGGCTGCTCTCTGTGTCTGCGGCCTGACCAGGGCCCTTTATGCCGTCGAGGACGGCTTCCGACGGTTGCCCTTGCATTGGGCCTGGTGGCCGGCGCTGGGCGGGTTGGTGGTAGGCCTGGGGGGCTACTTTTTTCCGCCCTGTTTGGGAGTCGGCTACGACGTCATCCAGAAGTTGCTGGGGGAGAACCCGGCACTCTCTCTGGTGATGGGCGTGCTGCTGGTCAAAAGCACCGTCTGGCTGGTGGCTCTGGGCTCGGGAACCTCGGGCGGCATCCTGGCGCCGGTGCTCATGATTGGGGCGGCTCTGGGCTGTCTGGAGGTGAGTTTCTTACCCGCCATGGGAGCGGGTTTCTGGCCTTTGCTGAGCATGGGAGCGGTCCTGGCCAGTTGTCTGAGCGCACCGCTGACGGCCCTGGTCTTCTGCCTGGAAGTTACACGCGATTATCCGGCCGCGTTGGGGTTGCTGCTTACCACCTGCGCCGCCCACGGACTCTCCAGCCTGTGGTTGGAACGATCGATCATGACCGAGAAAGTGGCCCGCAGAGGCTTTCACGTCTCGCGGGAGTATGCCGTCGATCCGCTGGAGTTCGTGCTCGCCCGCGAGGCCATGCGTACGCAGTGCTACTGCTGCCACAGTTTGGAAGAGTGCTCGTCGGTGGATCCCTCACAGCCTTTAATTCCGCTGCTGGGAGAAGGGCAACAGTTACGCGGCGTGATCCGCCGAGCCGATTGGCTGCGTTGGCGGGCCGGAGAAGGTTTGCCGTCGGTGTTGGGAGATCCGGTTACGGTGAGCCCCGATTTGCCCTTGCGTCAGGTGGAGCGCCTGATGGCCGAGTCGGGTCTGACCACGCTACCCGTGCTGCACCAGGGAAAATTCCTGGGCCTGATTTCGCTGCGCGACCTGCTCAAAGCTCGGGCCAGCGTGCTGGCGGCCGAAAGTCGCCGTCAGGTCTTTTTGCGCTTCTCTCAAAAGTCGGTGGAATGCGCGTGAAACTGGATCTGGTGCGTTTCGAACGCACCGGGATGGTTGGCGAAGCCTTCCTGGAGCGTGGTGCTCAGATAGTTGCTGCGACCGGCCTGCATGATTTCGCAGCCGACTTCTTCCAGCCGTTCGTCCGACCAGTCAGAGGGAATTACAATGGCGATGTGTCCCGGTTTATTGGGCACGGGACTTTTCACGGAAGCCACCACCAACTGCCCTTGATTGGCTCGGTCACGGGCCTCGTGCGCGTCCTTCAAGGCTTGCCAGCCCTGTTCACGGCCCTCCTCGCTGTTGAGCCAGTCCTGCTGGGCGCTGGCCAGGAAACTGGCCGTGTGTTGGGGCGGGCGCAGGATGTAGATGTCCAGTTGCTCGGCCGCCGAAGCCACAAAGGCGCTACAGTGAGTGCCTCGTTTCTCTCTCGGTGGCAGCGCGGGATCCGGATCACCGCTGCGCCAGTCGATGCGCTCCAAGCCCGCCAACCAGTGGTGCATGACGTCCAGTCGTTGCAACTTCTCTAGGAGCAGCGGGCTGTTGCCGTCGGCCCAGGCCAGGGCTGTCAGCAGCACTAGCAGCAGAAAGGGCCTCATTTTAAGCGGTAAGCGACAACCAGGTTGAGTAGATGGTGGCGCCGTGGGCAGGATCGTCGTTGTCGGTGACCACCAGGGCGTCCACCCCCCCGTCCTTTTCCAGGCCGGTGATGCCTTCCAACTTGACTTTCTTGTCCACCTGGTAAATCTGCGAGATACCGCCATTGAGATCGACCACTCCGATGCATGAACCCAGCACTTCGCCATCCTCATAGGGATTGCTGGTGTCTTCGGCGGCGGCCGTAAACAGGCAGCGACCGTCGCTGAGCGGGGATAGATCGGTGATGGTCAGGGGCACCGGGCCGTTGCTGCCGGTCAGGCTCGGCAGTTCGAAAGCTTTGGTGTAGCGGATCAGTTCGGGACCCCAGGCCTTGCCCTGGCGAGCGGCGTCAAAGGCGCTCTCCAGATCGAGATCGATCAGGGCGTTGTCGATCTGACTGCCGTTGCCGCGCTGAGCCAGTCGCAGGCGGCCTTGCTCCACGATCGGGGCGGTGCCTTCGATGTTGAGCTCGGGGTGAGCTTTTTTCAGTTCGCCGTAGAGCGGAGTCAGGTCGAACTCCACCCGACTTTCGGGCTGACCGTCGGCGCTGAGGCTGACGCACACCCCTTTGTTGCGCTGTTCGGTGGATCCGGAGCCCAGCCCCAGCCAGAAGGAATTTCCTTGGTGTTGCAGCAGGCAGGAAGACTCCAGGTCGGGCTTGATCTTTTTTCTTTCGTGCTCGTCTAAAGGCAGCGTGGGACGCTCGAAAAGTCGAAATAGCTTGCCCGGGTCCTGGGTATGGCGATCGAAAACCCCCAATTCGAGCGCGTCATCGGCTACCACGTGGAGTCTGTCGCCCACTTGGGTCAGGCCGCTGCCGGCGGCAAGATGCGAGGGCATGCCGTCCACACAGGGGCGCTCCAAAGAGAGGGTGCGTACAGGGGTTAAGGTGAGAATGTTCAAGCCTGACTCCAAATAATTGGTGAAGCCCAGTTCACCACAACATCATGAAATCCGGCTGAAAGGGATCGAAATCAGTGAAAGCTCGCAACACTCTGCTAGGACTGATGTTCCTACTGGCCCCCCACGTGAAGGCCCAGGAGCCTTTGCTCAGCCTGTCGACCTGGCGGGCCCCCGCCCAACTCCAACCGCAACAGCGGATTGACCACTATCAAAGGATTTTGTTGAACTGCGGCGCCAAGCCGCAGCCCGGTGAACTGTGGGTGCTGGCTCTGCCCAGCCAACTGAACTCCAAGACTTGCTTTGTGGTCTTGACTCCCGACGGCCAGGTCCGTGAGTTTGAAGGTTCCTCCAAACCGGATGGCCTGGCCCCCGGAGTTTACCTGCTGGGCCATGACCTGCGCGTGGTGGGGCAGAGCAACAGCGAGACCGGGTTGAGCGTGGAGTCGTCCGAAGAATTTCGCAGCCTCACCGGACCCGGTGCCTTTCGCTTCGCTCTGGCCAACGTCTGGCAGCCCCCGCCCGAGGTTCCCAGCGTTAGCCCGGCCCTGCCCACCATTCCCCCGGTTTCGCTGAGCCTGAACGAACGGTTTAACTATTATCAACGGCTGTTGCTGGCCCGCGGCGGCAAGATCACTCGCGGAACCACGGTATTGGGTTTACGCGGGCTCAGTCCCGACGGTCAGCGCCATCCCTCCGCGGACAATATTGGCGGCTACGACGACACTTTCGTGGTCTTACGCCGGGACAAACAGGGCCAACCCCAGCTCTGGGAGTTTTTGGGATCCACTCATGCCGGCGACAGCAGCGATCCTTCGGTTCCTCAAGGAGTAGCCCAGCTACGGCCCGGCCACTACAAGGGCCAGCCTTATGGCCACCATCATGAGATGCCCTGCTGGCTGGTGGTCAACGGGGCCGGCAGCAAGCATGTGCGAGCCGCTCGCGACGTGGACGCCGACGGCAAGGTCACGGCCGAGGAAGTGGCCCTGGCCGAAGGCCGCCGGACGACCGCCAGTGATATTCTCTTCCACAATGGCATCTGGGAAGACCGTTGCGCCTCCATCGGCTGCCTTACGATGCCCCCCGATTTGCACGCTCAGTTCGCCCACGCTCTGGGAGCCAGGACTCCCTTTGACTTCACGCTGGTGGACGCCAACGAGCCGGTGGACCTGAGTTGCTCCACCTACACTTTGGGGCGATCCCCCCAGGGACGCCCCTTGAACATGGTCGTGCTGGGGTCGGGCCCCAAAATCGCTCTGCTCTTTGGTAACATCCACGGCGATGAGCCGGTGGGGCAAGAGTTGCTGGTGCGTTTGAAACGCTATCTCCAGGAGGATCCGGAACGTCTCAACGGTTGGCAGGTGCGCATCATGCCCTGTCTCAACCCCGACAATTCGGGCAAAGCGCGCACCAACCCGCGGGGCGTCGATCTCAATCGCAATTTTCCGGCACTCTGGCAACTGTCGGCCCGCGATGCCGAGTACTCGGGGCCCTCGCCCTTGAGCGAGCCGGAAAGTCGCAGCCTGCGCGATGCGGCCTTGGGCCTGGGCCTGGGCCCGGCCGGCCGGGTGGAGCGAATTCTTAGCATCCACCAGCATCGCGGTATTGAGTCAGGACGGGGCATGCTGGATGGAGACGGGCCGTCCGAGGCCACGGCCGCCCTGGTGAACCTGATGCAGCGGGCCGCGCCCGAGCGACTGACGGCCCAGAAAATCACCGACTCACACGGGCGCGTGCGCATTCCGGGCTCGTTTGGCAGCTGGGTCAGCTCGACCGGGATCTCGATACCCACCGTTACTTATGAGTTGGCACACGGCGACTCGCCGGAGGACTCCTGGTCCTGGAACAAGGCGGTACTGCAATCCTTCCTTACCACCCCTTAGAATAATATTTCTTCAGTAAGTCTTCAGAAATGTCGGCCACGTAGTTCAGTTTCGTTTCGTATCTTGGTTAAGCAAACACATTGAGTTGCACGAACGAAAGGAACCTTCAAAACCAGATGATTAAGCTCTCCAATTTGCTCAAGCCCGCGTTCAGCCTTGCTTTCGTGGGACTGATGTCTATGGGTGCCAGCGCGCAAAGTTGTCCTACGGCCGATAGCCTGGGCCTCAGCGCCGAACAGCGCAATCAGCTGTTTCAAATTTCCAAGACCGGCAATATGACTGACCCCGGCGTCCAACAGCAAATTATGGGCGTCCTGACCCCCGCTCAGCAGAGCCAGCTCGGTCAGTATTACCAGCAAACCGGCACCGGTGATGGAACCACTACCGGTAGCGGCAGACGCCACCACCGCCGCGGCGGTAACAACGGCGGGAGCTACTCCAACAACGGCAGGGGTTACTCTAACGGTGGCTATGCTAACGGCGGAAACGCCAACGGTTCCTGCAACAATCAGTCCGGCTATAACGGCTCTACCGGCTACAATGGCAACTACAATAACGGTTACAACAGTGGTTACAATCAGACCCCTTACTACAACCCCACCGCCCAGAGCCCTTACGTCAACGGCGGCAGCGGCTACTATCCGAGCAGCGGATACAATACCCCGTATGTCCCGACCACCGGCTACAACACTCCGTATGTCCCGACTGCCGGCTACAACAACGGCTATAACACCGGTTACAACCCCAACCAGGGCTACACCGGGGGCTATAACAACGGTTACAATACCGGTTATTACCCGCAGAACAACGGTGCCCAGATTGGCATCGGCGTCCTCAGCGGCCTGCTCAACAGCGGTCTGCTCAACGGGATCTTCAATGGCGGCTTTCGCTAAGATCTCGACGGCAAGTTCATAACCCCTTGGGGAGGTTGGCCCACGCCGACCTCCCCTTTTTTTTTGCCGGGCGGGACACCCCCGAAAGTGAAGAGAAGGATCGCTTGAGAATGCTGCGCGCGAATTTCATTCATCGCCTTCCCATCCGCTGGGTTATCCTGGGGGCCACTCTGGCTACCTTGTTGGTCTCTATGCTGGTGTGGTCGGTGGGCGCTTACTGGTTGGGGCGGAACTTCCTATGGTTTGCCCAGGAGTATCGAATGATGGCCCAGGTGCGCATCGTCTGGACCGGTCAGGATCCCGACCGCGGCAACCGCCACGGCTTGCCGGTTTCCACCAGCTACCCTGAAGATGCTCCGCTGCGAGTGGCAGCCCTGAGCACTCCCGGTACTTCGGCGCGAATCTTTGACACCAACGGCCGCCTGCTGGCCCAATCAGCCAATGCTGAGCCGGTGCCGGAGGCGGACCTGGACCACCTGCATGAGGTGCTCTCCATCCCCGAGGAGAACCGCAATCGCCACATAGCCTACGCCATGAATGGTGAGGACGAGGAATGGATGGTGCTGCTTTTACCCATCCGCCAGAACCACCATGACATCGGGGTTTTGCAGTTTAGTTCGGTGCGGCGCCAGCCGCGCGACGTCAACATGCGCATGATGAGCTACCTGGGGGTGGCCGCCGCCGTGGCCCTGCTGGTTTCCGGCATGGGAGCTTTGTGGGTGGCCCACTGGTTGGCCGTGCCGATTGAGCGACTGCAGCAGGCCACCCTCAAGTTGCAAAAGGGCGACTTCAAGGCCCGTACAGGAATGAGCGGCACGCGCAGTCGCAACGAGGTTTACCAACTGTCGGCCGCCTTCGACCAGATGGCCGATTCTGTGGAACACAGTTTGGAGACGCAGCGGCGTTTTGTGGCCGACGCCTCCCACGAGTTAAAGACTCCCCTGACGGCCATCGGGGGAATGGCGGACATGTTGAAGCTCGGCCAGGATCCCCAGAAGCAACGCAAGGCAGTGGACATTATTTCCCGCGAAACCGACCGGATGTCTCGTCTGGTTGCCGATCTCCTGACGCTTTCTAAGGCCGGGCAGAAGCCGGCCGAGCAAACCATCGAGCATATGTCGCTCACGCAGGCCCTGGAAGAAACCGTGGATGTGCTCTCGACTCTCCATCCGGAGCGAAAGATTGAGCTGGATGCGGAAGAAAACATCTATCTGATGGGCAACCGCGATGAGTTGACCCGGTTGATTCGCAATTTGCTCGACAACGCGCTCAAATACACCCCGGTGGGGGCGCGCGTGAAGGCCACCCTGGCCCTGACCGAAGAAGGGGTGGTGCTGGAAGTAGTGGATGGAGGGCCAGGCATCGAGGCGCGCGACCTGCCCCATCTTTTCGAGAGATTTTATCGTCCCGACTCGTCGCGGGCCCGCAAAACGGGTGGCAGCGGTTTGGGACTGGCCATCGTGCAGTCGATTGCCGCCCGCCACAACGGCCGCGTCAGCGTGACCAGCGAAGTGGGCAAAGGAAGCTGTTTCCGTGTCGTGTTTGGAGGTCAATCGTGAGTAAACCTAAGGTGTTGGTGGTGGATGATGAAGAGTCCATCCTGGACTTCATTACCATGGCGCTCGAGCATGATGGCTACCAGGTGGTCACTGCCACCAGTGGCACTCAGGCCCTGGAGCTCTTTCAGGAAGAGCGTCCCCAGATGGTCATCTTGGATTGGATGCTGCCCGATCTCGACGGTCTCCAAGTGTGTCAAAAGCTGCGCCAGGCCTCCAGCATTCCCATCCTGATGCTGACAGCCAAAGGCGAGTGGGAAGATCGCGTCAAGGGGCTGGACGCCGGTGCCGACGACTATCTGGCCAAGCCCTTTAAGTATCAGGAACTGTTGGCTCGCATGCGAGCCGTCCTGAGACGGGTGGGCAGCGACGTGGGGGCTACCCTGACCTTCGGCGACATTACCCTGAACGTCACCAACCGCACCCTGGTTCGCCACGACAAACCAGTGGAACTGACCCACCGCGAGTTTGAGCTGATTGAGTATCTCATGCGCAACCCTCGCCAACTGGTCACCCGCGAGCAATTGCTCACCCATATTTGGGGCTGGGACTACGATGGCAACGCCAACGTGGTGGAGGTGCACCTCAGCTCGCTGCGCGCCAAGTTGCAGGACAACGACCGCAAACTCATCCGGACCGTGCGTGGGGCCGGCTATATCCTCGGCGGGTAGCTAGACAATCTTCAGAAAACTCGGACGATGCCTTCAGGTTGCTGCCCTATGATGAATTCAACGGACGGGGGTCCTACTCGAAAGGAATTTATCATGAACAAATTATCCACACTGTTTGTCGGCGGCGCACTTTTGCTGGGACTGGCCATCGCGGCCCCAGCCGAAGGAGGTCACCATCGTGGTTCTCCGCTCGAGCACCTGAAAAGCAAGCTGAATCTCACCGACGATCAGGTGGCCCGGCTCCAGCCCACCTTCGATCAGATGAAGCAGCGTCACGCTGCTGAGCGCCAGCAGTTTCAGGCCAAGATGAAAAGCATCCTTACGCCCGAGCAGCAGCAGAAAATGGCGGATGCCCGCCAAGAGCACAAGCGCGGCGGCTTCCGCGACCTCAATCTGAGCGACGACCAGAAGGCTCAGATGAAAACCTTCTGGGAATCGCAGAGGGGCACCATGACCCAGGACCGCTCCCAGATTGATTCTCAGCTACAGGCGGTGCTGACGCCCGACCAGTTGACCAAATTCAACGAAATGAAGGCTCAGCGCAAAGAGCACCGGGGCGGCCGTGGTCGTCATCACGGCGGCGACCGCGAGCAGAACTAATTTATCCAATCTTCAGAAAAGTCGGTCGATCGTTTCAGATTCATCCGATACACTCAATCCACCGGAACGAAGGGAATTATTATGAACAAGATTTCAGGCTTATTGGTCAGCGGAGCGCTTTTGATCGGACTGGCCATGGCCGCTCCGGCCGAGGGCGGTCATCATCGTCGGGGTGGTTCGCCGCTCGAACATCTCAAGAGCACGCTCGACCTGACCGACGATCAAGTGGCTAAACTGCAGCCCACCTTCGATCAAATGAAGGCCAGGCACGAGTCGCAGCGGCAAGCCTTTGAGGCCAAGATGAAAACCATCTTGACCCCGGAGCAGCAGCAGAAGATGGCCGACGCGCGCAAAGAGCACAAGCGCGGCGGTGGTTTCCGCGACCTGAACCTGACCGATGACCAGAAGGCGCAGATGAAGACCTTCTGGGAGTCACAGAAGGGCACTATGACCCAGGACCGTTCCCAGATCGATGCGCAGATGCAGGCCACCCTCACGCCCGATCAGTTGGCCAAATACAACGAGATGAAGGCCAAAATGAAGGAGCATTGGGGTAAGCGCGGCGGCGGTGGACGCCATCACGGCCCCCGCCCCGACAAATCCAACGACGAGTAAGAATTCGGTGCGCCAGTTTCTGGCGCGCCGGTAGGTTTCCAGCCAGGTAGGGCGCTTTCGGGCGTCCTACCTTTTTTTAGGGAGCCAGGTATTCGCTGATGTGGACCACGGTGCGCGCCGAGCGTTCGCGTTCCGTAAGAACCTGATTGAGGTCACTTACATCGGCGATCTCGATCTCCACGAATTCAAAGGATCTGGTGCCGTCCCGGAAATTCAGTAGCCTGGCGCCGTCGGGATGGATGGTGAAGACGACGTGATTGGCGGCGCTGGCCTGACGATCCACCCCGGGCAGGTGCTCGGCATAGAATTGGGCCACCTTGACCGGAGATTGGTGGGAATGGTAATACCAGGTGTTGCGCACAGCGTAAACCTGACCGGCCTGGCTTAATCGCTCACCCAGTTTTTTGCTCTGGACCTGCATGGTCGGGTACATCGGAATCTGCTTCTGGAAGTGGGCCCCAGGCAGCACCCGGTCGGCCCAGGCCAGAGCGACCAGGGCCCAAAAGAAAAAAGTTAGCCTGCGCATCCGCACGGCTTTGAAGCCGAATGGCTCGGGGCCTGCCGAAGTCGGATTCGAGGTGCCTGAGCGGGTGCTCGCGAAGGGCACAAAAATTTGGCAAGGGTGATAAAGTATGACCGGCACCTCAGATGAACTGAAACAAGCTTGGATCAAGGCCTGGGTGGCCTATGGCTTTGGCGATTACGAGGTCGCCTCCAAGCGCTTTCAGATCTGGTTGCGCCGCTTTACGGCCGAGCGCAAGCCGATGTCCGCTTACTGGAGTGCTCGGATGCTGGCCAACTGTGAGCAGTTGATGGCCGAGATTCAACGGCACCTCCAGCCGGTGCGCCGCAGCACCCCGCAGGCCGATCAGCAGCGCATGAAC